>Ga0302325_10012772_pt1 | contig 17988 bp, 12 predicted proteins | sample Palsa_T0_2_FD_201948 | JGI IMG/M metagenome (GOLD analysis project Ga0302325, IMG submission 201948) | Peat permafrost microbial communities from Stordalen Mire near Abisko, Sweden - Palsa_T0_2 | ecosystem: Environmental > Terrestrial > Soil > Palsa > Peat permafrost | place: Sweden: Abisko...
TCATGCTCCCGATAGTAGCGAGCGAAATCGGTCGCGCCTCACGCAAAGCTGATGCGTAATGGTGTTTGAGAAACGATCATCTTCTGGCGTGAACTCCCACCCGGTTAAACAATTATGCCACACGCGCGCCATGTGATGAGTTTGGTGGGGCGGACCCCGGTCCGCGCGGGTCCCCCTGGACCCCGCTCTTTTGCGGGTATGGGAACGGCTCCTGGCCGCAGGTTCATTCAATGTCGATGGTGATGGTGATGGCGCTTTTCAGGCGGCTTGCAGCACGACTACCGAGCCGCGACCGTAAGGGAGCGGTTTCGCGTTACGGCTTGAGCTTGAACACAACTCCGCAAGTGTCCGCAGGCTCGCCTCCACACTCGGCGCCGGTCACGCCGCCACCATAGGTCGTGCCGTATAGATTGTCCGCGGAATTCAGTACCAGTCCCGCAAGGGGGACCGCCCCGTCCGTCGTTTCCGGGAAACTGTACAGCACCGTCTCCGTGCCGGTCGTGCCCAGTTCAAACACCACCCCGCTGTCCGATCCTCCACCGTACGCGGCAGTGCCGTAGAGGTTGCCAGTCGAGTCGCGGACGAGGCCTGCATAGGGAAATGCCCCGTCGGTTGGATATCCCGCAAAACTGTGCAGCACAGTCTCCTCGCGGGCCGGATTCAACTCGAACACCGCTCCGCAGCCGTTGGTGCATCCGCCGGTGCCGCCATTATAGGTGGTGCCGTAGAGGTTGTCGTCCGGGTCTCCGATGAGGCCTGCATAGGGGTATGCGCCGTCCGGACTTCCGTTGAAGCTGTACAGTACGGTTTCCTCGCCGGCCGTATTCACCTCAAACACCACTCCGCAGCCGTTGGGGTAGCAGTTGCCGCTGGTAATGCCGCCCGCGGAAGTAGTGCCGTAGAGATTGCCGGCCGAGTTCCGCAGCAGGCCTCCGTAGGGAAACCCTCCGTCCGCGCCCCCGGTGAAGCTGTACAGGACTGTCTCGGCGCCGGTCGAGGTCACTTTGAATACCACACCGCTGTTGGATGCGCCGCCGGCGCTGGTCGTGCCGTAGAAGTTGCCGTCCGAGTCCCCCACCAGACCCGCGTAGGGGGATGCGCCATCGTCCGGAGGTCCCGTGAAGCTGTGCAGCACCGTTTCCTGGGTTGTAGCCAGCTTGAATACGGTCCCCAGGTTGGATGTACCTCCGGCGCTGGTCGTGCCGTAGAGATTGCCAGCCGAATCTTGTACCAGCCCTGCATAGGGGTGCGCACCATCCGGTTTTCCCTTGAAGCTGTACAGCACAGTCTCCGTGCCGGTCGAGGTGAGTTCGAACACCATTCCCGGATCGGGAGCGCACGCTGTAGGGTTGCAGCCGGGACCTTCCACGGTAGTGCCGTAAAGGTCGCCCGTGGTCTTGTTCAGCCATAAGCCGGCCGCGGGATTTTCCCCGTTTGACACTCCTCCCGTGAACTTATGGAGGACGGTATAAGTCTGCGCCTGCGCAGGTGGCGCACCAATAACCGCAGCCACCCACACAAGCCCTGCCAGCGCCAGCGTGCCATGTACTTTCCGCCGGTAGATTGCAGAAGGGTTCTGCATGGTATTACTCCTCTTAAACAAAACGACCCACTACTTGCAAGGTTCAGGCGGTTTCGCCTACCGGGACTTCTACCACAGGCTGCTAATTAGTAGAAGCAGCACCCGTCCCCGGGTATACGCCCATCATGCTCAGCGTATCGCCCGCCGCAATCAGGCTCTGCAGTGCGCTCTGCGTGTAAAGCACACCCGTGTCGCTGATATAATTATTGCTCGAAGGCTGGTACAACAACCCGTGTACCACACCGCCGAGGGTGCCCCGGCCGATCAGGTCGATGTTTGTGGGCGCTTGCGACTGCAGCAAGTTCCAGTCGCTGAGGAAACTGGCCACGTTGGCCGCCGTCAGCGTGATCGTATACCCCACAGCCGGCGCTGTTCCGGTATCGAAGGCCAGACAGAATGCGGCGATATCGTTCTTTTCCGTTTGCGTGTAGCCGTCAAAGGCCGCACCCGCCAGGAAGGAGATCATATCGCTTTTTGGGCCGTCATGCACAACGCCAAAACCGTCAATCGTAGAGGCGGCGCTTCGGTCGAACAGGTTTTTCTGATAAATCGCCCTCAACTGCGGGACTTTCATCGGCTGCTGAGCCTGGGTGTCGTCGGCGGGCCGGATCAGCAGGTTCGTGCCCGGACCGGGATTAGCGGTGTGGCAGGATTGGCAGGTGGCGGGTCCAGGCTCGGTGGCGGCGACCGTTAAGAAATCGGCGAGTCCCGCCACCGGATCCCCGCCATCCAGAGAGGTAGGCAGACTGCGATCCAGGTTCTGGTTGGGATTGGGCAAGTACAGGACGCTATCCATAAAGGTGGTGAACGTGGTCATGTTCGCATCGCTGATCTGGGTGCCTCCCATGAGCTCCTGGAAGGCCACGTTGAAAGCGGCCAAGTTCGGCTTTTCCCCCCTCCAATGATAGGGCGCCAAGTTCTGCAAGCCGCGCAAAGGCTGCGTGAACATGGGTCCCTTCATGGGGTGATACAGAAAGGTTATGCCGTCCTGCACGAAACTGGTCATGTCGCCAGTCGGATCTCCCAGGTTCCAGTCCAGGTGGTCCATTTCCGAATCTATGTGGCAGGAGGCGCAGGCACCCGTGCCGGTCCCGGAGAGCTTGGCATCGTACAAGAAACCGCGGCCCGCCTTCACCGCCGCCGGCGTAGGATCGGTGCCCACCGCAATCTCGCTGCTCACGCTGTTGAAGGTGGAGGTCGAAATAACTGAAATGGTGTTGGCGATGCGGTTCAGCGCGTACAGCGCATTGGCGGCCGCATTCAGGGCCACTCCCCTGGGTCCACGCTTGTTGGCGGGATCCACTTGCGCCGGATTCGTGGGGTGCAGCGAAACGTCCACGAATCCCAATACGGTTCCGCTGGTGTTCACCTTGGCCACGCGGTCCGTGCCGAAGGCCGCTACGTACATGAAATTCCCGCTGGGGTCGAAGACGACGCCGGCGGGTTGCGCGAGCGCGGTACTCAGATCCGCCGTATTGGGCGCACAACTATTGGCGTAGGTGAAGCTTGGATTGAGATCGAACGGCGTGATGGCGCCGGTAGCGACTTTAATCTGCGTAATTCGGTTATTCACCCAATGCCCGCACAGGTTCGGTTGGAAATTGGTCAGGTTTAGCGCGTCGGTGTTCGCCACGTAGAGATCGCCCGTGACCGGGTTCACGGCCAGACCCAGGTTGATGGTGCCCACGTACGAGTAATAGGAAAGCGAAGGAGAGGCGCCCGTTTTGATAGCTGCCACGCCATTGGCGGGCATCGAATACGTGATGAACGAAGGGTTCCATGTGGGGTTGCTGGCCAACACGATGAGTCCCGCTATCGGCGGCGGCGGAAGGGCCGGATTCATCGCAGGAACGCACTGCGGCTGGCCGGCCGTGCCGCATTGCGGCGGCGCATTGGTGTTCGGGATGAGCGTGGTGCCGTTTCCGGCCAGAGCCAAGGCGGCGTAGACCGTGCTACCGTCGGGACTGACCGCCATGGCCCGGGGGCTGTCTCCGAATAACTGAATAGTGCTTTGCAGAACCTGCGTCGACGTATTGATTACTGCAATCTCATGGGCGCGGGAAACACTCACGTAGGCAAACCCGCCGGCAAATACCACGTCCATTGGTTCTCCCCCACTCATGCCGCTCGTTAGCGGCTGCAGCGGCACTTTCAGATAAATGGTGCTGGTGACAATGCCGCCGTTTGACCACGAGCCAGCCAGCGGCGAAACCACACTGATGCTGTTGGAAACCTGGTTCACCACCCAAGCCACATTGTCCGACAGCGGATTGACCGAGACGGGTCCCAGCCCCACTGGAACCTCGACCAGCAACTTGGGAGCGCTGGGCGTGGTTACATCGAACACCGACAACGACGAATTTGCCGTGTTCACCGCAAACAAGCGCGTGCCGTCCGCCGAAATGCGGATCGGATTGGTCTGCGAGGGTTCGAAATTTGCATATGCCGGTGCGCCCGACTGCGCCCCCAGCGGTGTCATGGTGACAGCGAACCCCAGGAAAATTACGCCTATTAGCGTACGTTGAGCCGGTGATATCATTTTCCCCTCTTGCCTATATCACAGCTAGAACATCGTATCCGGCGGCGCGTGCCGGTTTCGCGCCTTCGGCTGTGAGACCAAAGCGTCAGACAATTATGCTCCCTGAACGATCGAATGTCAATGTCAATAGGACCAGTTCTAGTACGCTCGGACACTATGCTATATATCGGCTACGAGAAACACTGGAGCGCTTCAGCCCAAGCGATCAAGCCTTTTGTGGAAATGCACCACCGCCCGGATGTGTATCTTGCAGATAGCGACGGTAACCGAACAATTCTCCAAAATGGGTATGTGCTCTTCGTGGGGCAGGTCATCGTTTTCTGTGGCCTGCCTGCCCAGGGAGCGGCTCCGAGGGCAGCTACCTGAGTCAAGCACATACCCGTCTTCTCCAAAAGTAAGGCCACGCCGCCGCACTCGGCGCGCCGTCTTCCAACTGCGTGGCACCGGGCATCGGGGAACAATGAACGAAACGTTCGTCGCGCTGAGGACATAAATCGTGAGGCGGTCTGCATAAATCGTGTGGCGGTTAATCTTGGCAGAGTCCCCGGCTTGCGAAAACTAAGTGCATGGGGTGCCGCGAGTCTACCGGGGGGCGCGCGAGCAAATTGTGTCGGGCGGGGGGCGTCTACGGCGGATCTCCTCCGCCGAAATCCCTTATCGAACTTCCGGATCTTGCAGGCTATAGCCGAAGGCGCGCACCCGTGTTTCATAGCGCGCCTTCCATTCCTGGATGGACGCGCGCGACTGCGGATTCTCCGCCATTTCCAGCCATTGTGCGAAATACTTCTGGTTATGTTCCGTGGTGGCCTCGAAGGAAGTTCCGTGAGGCGCCACTCCCAGAAACGCATAGATCTTCCGCAGCGTAGCGGCGGGATCTCCCGCCAGGGTCTCGTATCCGACCGTCATGACGCGCTGCAAATGCGGGCGATCCGCCTCGAATATCTCGTGCGCGGCCAGCCAGTGTTCGATCAGGGAGTCCAGGCTCCGCGTGCTCCATTTCGTGGTGGCCAGCGACACTGCCACCGGATGCCGCACAATGATCACGAAAGAGGAGTTCGGAAAAACGCTTTGCAGGAAACGGGTCATGAGCAGGTGCGGAGGAGATTTTTCCAGCAGATAGCGTTTCGAGAGATCCCAGTAAGGAAACCAGTCGACGGCCAACTGAGCCTTATTTTCCGGCGTCAGCAACTCCGAGGTCTCCGTCAGGTGCGCCTCGGGCGCAAAGGCAAAGCTGCCGGGCCCCCCGTAACACATGGCGGGCGGATAGATGCCTTGCAAAAACTGGCCTTCATCCTCCAGCGGCGTCCATTCGTCGGCCACCTTATTGTTCGCAAAACCAGTCATCTCCGGATGCTCCCGCAGCATCCGGAAAAGCAGCGTGGTGCCGCTGCGATGCAGCCCGCATAGAAACACGAAATGGTGCGCCTGCGCAATTTCCCGCGCCTGGCCGTCGCTGAACGAGCTGGCAGGGTCTGTGGTAGCCGTCAAGATTGTTTCCGGGGATTCCTGCTGCATGCACCCAAATTATCACACCGATGCTAAACTTGTTTCTTTGGGATACGCACAGACCGCGCGATTTCCGCGGCGCGCGGCGCTCTCCGCACGGCAGCTAGATTCGACGCACATGTCAAGATTCTTGTTAACCTGTTGGTCCTACACCGGACATCTTTTTCATGGCATCAACATTGGCCGCGCTTTGCGCGAGCGCGGGCATGAGTGCGCCTTCTATAGCGCCCCGAAAACCGCGCCATTGTTTGCGGAGGAAGGCTTTACCTTTTTCCCGTTTGAGAAGGTGGATGAGGAGGCCATGTCCGACGTCTTGTTCGCGCCCAACCGCGAGCGGTCGGTCACGGACACCTTGAAGTTTACCCGGACATTACAAAGCTACTTGCTGGATACGATCCCGCAGCAGGTGGAAGATCTCGAACCCATCCTCGCCAGTTGGAAGCCGGACGTGCTTGTAGACGACGGCACCATACTGGGACCCATCCTGGTGTTGTGGGAAAAGCACCACATTCCGGTGGCCAGCTTGGACTACTTTTGCTGCCTGGTCCCTGGGCCGGACGCCCCGCCCTTCGGACTGGCCTTGCCGCAGCCGCGCAACTGGTACACGCGTTTGCTCGCACGGTCCGTGGCCATGGGCACGCATCTGCTGACCGCCGGCATTCGGCGCAGGGCCAACGAAATACGCCAGCGCCACGGTCTGCCGCCATTGACCACGTCGATTAACGAATTTAGCGGCAGTCTGCCGCTGCACCTGGTGCTCAATACGCCCGAATTGGATTACAACCGGCACGATCTGCCTCCCACGGTCCGCTATGGCGGCCCCTGCTGCCTGTGGAACAGGCCCAGTTACGAGCAGTCCGCGGACTGGTTGCAGCAGTTGCCCCGCGACAAGCCGTGGGTGCACGCCACCGAGGGAACCGCGCATGTGACCGCGCCGATCGTGCTGCGGGCCGCCGCCCAGGGCCTCGCAAACCTGCCCATGGAAGTAATCCTGACCGGCGGCAAGCGCGAGCCTTCCGAGTTGGATCTGGGGCCCATCGCTCCCAACATCCACGCCGTGCGATGGGTTTCCCACATCGACCTGCTGCCCTTGCTGGATGTCATGATCACCACCGGCGGCGCGGCCAACGTGAAGTCCGCCTTGGCCGCCGGCGTGCCCCTGATCATTGTCCCCACGGAATGGGACAAGCCGGAGATCGCCCGCCGTGTCGAGGACAGCGGCGCGGGGCTGCGCCTCCCGCCGCGGCACTGCACGCCGCAGCGCATGCGGGAGGCCGTCGAGCGCGTGCTGCACACGCCGTCATACCGCCAGAATGCCCAGCGTATCGCCGGCATCTTCGCCCAATACGGAGGTTCGGAAACCGCCGCCAAATTGCTGGAAGACCTGGCCGCAAAGAGGCTTTAAGTAGGGCAGCCCCCCTGGTCTGCGCGGGTCCCCCTGGACCCGCTCTTCGCCCGTAGAATCAAGCCCCTCGCCACTAGCTTAGCTTAAGCGAGCCATTGGCTTAGCTTAAGCGAGCCAGTAGCTTAGCTTAAGCGAGCCAGTAGCTTAGCTTAAGCGAGCGAAAGGCCGGCGAGGGCGTCGGGCCGCGCTCTAGCGGGACCGTCCCGCAATTTTTGGCCTGTGAGTCCTCGCCCCGGGCAAGCTCGACTTTCCCCATTTCGTGGTCGCCGATCGCTCGCCGCAGCCTGCCCGCATCTTTATGAAAACATGCCTTAACCGCCAACTCACCCCCATGACGGCCGCCCCCCCGTGGTAGGCTGGTCTAGGGCGGGAATGGAGCCCTTTCACCCGGCAATCATTGACAATCCGGCGCCAAAGAGGTGCCGCGACAGCGTACCCATTGGCGCCTTCCCCGATGGGCCGATGTTACGGAATGTTACGCGAAATCGAAAAAAACAGCTCGGGGTCGCAATTCTCGCAGCCGCCCCGCGCGTGGAGGGCAGCTCCCGCGACGAACCCCAAACTAAATTACGAAGCGAAGCCAATCTGATCCTTTGTTTCCAACAAAAGGAAGAAGATGGGTATTTGCTTGGCCCAGGTAGCTACCTCGGCACCGTCCTGTGGGGCAGACGATCGGTGCTTGTCGTCTGCCAGCCGCGGAGGGCAAGCACAGTCTCGCATGGAAGTCGCGCTGGCCCGTGAGGAAGGTTGACGGAAGTCAACAGGAGTAGCCATAGCATACTGCTGCCAGGCTTCGTGGCGGTCGGGTCTCGCGATGGTCATTAGCACTATCCTCGCCAGGCCACAGAATAACGATGGCCTGCCCCACGAAGCAGCTCTGACTTTCGCCTGAGTGAAACACATACCCATCTTCACAAATACGGCGCACACCCTGCCCGGAATCAACCAAGCGGTTCCGCTTCGGCCCGCTAGCTATACGGAGGCGGGAGGAACCGCAACCCGATGAAACCTATATCAGTCACGCGCCGCAGCCTGCTGTCGAACACCCCTGGTAAGGCTTGTCTCGGGCGGGAACGGCCCCTCCCCAACCAAGCCAAATGTTAGGGAATGTTACACGAAATCGAAAAAACAGCCTGAGTTGCAACTCCCGCCGCCGTCCGCGCTCGAAGGGCAGCTCCCGCCACGAACCCAAAACCGAATTACGAAACGAAGCCAATCGGTCCTTTGTTTTCAATAAGGAAGAAAAATGGAAAGCCAAGTTCCAAGGGCCGGTCTACAACGGCAACGGCTGTTACGGAAACCGAGAAAAAACGCATCGGTCGCTCCGGCTGCAACAAAACGCAACAGAGTGCAACTGAATTTACAAAGATGGGTATGTGCTGCACTCAGGTGATCGTCAGAGCTGCTTCGTGGGGCCAGGGCCGAGGAGCTACCTAAGCCCTGCACATACCAATCTGCACAAAATACGGCGCACACCAATGCCCGAAGCCAACCATAGGCCGCCCATGCAACACAATGCAACCCGACGCAGCCGAAATGGGCTCTCCCAAACACCGGCAGCCCCTATCGGCCAAGAGTCCGTTCGCCGATAGGACAAACAGGACTAGTACTGTGGTCAGATGCGCCCTCTGGACACTCGGAAGAGGGAAATGTTACTGTTGGATGGTCGGTTTATGAGAGAAGTTCCTGTATTTGCAATGGGTAGCGGATCAAATCGTCGTGCCCTGGCTGGAGGAGATTGCATGTTTCCGTCTGTTCGTTTCCGCAAGTTTAGATTTGGAGTCCTGGGTCTGGCCGTCGTGTTTATGCTGGGGTTCGGGACATCTCCCGGGTTTCCGGACAGCCATTCGGCGTCCACCCTCAAAAGCATGGCCAAGCCGGCTACTGCGCCACCGTCCGCCCCGGCAGTCACCGTTGACGGCAGCCTAACTAACCTGTTTTATGGTGCGATTCCGCCGTCAACGGGGCCCTGCGCGTCCAACGCAATCTGCCCCGGACCACCAGTATTGGTATTCGTACACGGCTTGTCGGGCACCTACGCCGACTGGCTGGAGTCCGCCAACTGTCCGCCCTCCCCTATTCTGTGCGGGAAGACCGCTGGCGCCGGGACGGGGAACGACATGTACGACTATGCCTACGAGAACGGATTCCGTACGGCCTTCATGAGCCTGAACATGGACAACACCGGCAACAGCGCCAGTATCCAGACCAATGCAGCGATGCTTGAAACCATCTTTCCCAGGATTCTGGCCACCTTCGGAGTGTCGAAGGTTTATTTTATTTGCCATTCCAAAGGCGGGCTGGATCTTCAGGATGCCCTCGCCACTCCGCAGTGGATCGGCATCGCCAACGCGGTGATCACTCTGGGAACTCCAAACAACGGGGACGCGCTGGCCACCTGGCTCTTCACGACCGCGAGTGGCCAAACGCTTGGAGCCACTCTCGGACTGCTGACACCGGCGGTGCAATCCATGGAAGTCGCGAACGTACAGCAGTTCCGAAGCCAGTGGGACCCCATCTTCCAAAACTCTCAGATTCCCTTTTATACCGTAGCGGGCGATATCTGCACGGGCGCCGACTACCAAAATACCAAAAGCCCTGCCTGTAATAATACCAACACCGGGCCCATTCTACTGTCGATCACCGGCGGAACCAAGGCCCCCGCCAACGACGACCTCGTGACGGAGCCGGAAACAGTTCTCCCCGTCGGTTATTCCATGGCTCTGGGTGTCGAACTTGAGGATCACGATCAACTGCGCCTCGGCGATAACTCTTTCAACATGATCTACTCGCGCGTGATGGCGCAGGAGAACCAGCAGCCCGGCTTTGTCAGAGTCGCGACCAATGGTTTCGGCGACGATGCCAACACCGAGGCTTGGTCGATGGCATGGTTCAACGGCCAGTTGTACGTTGGAACGGGCCGCGAGGTGTATTGCGTTACCGAAGCAGACGCAGCCATAGAAGCCGCGTTGCCGGGGCTTTATCCGCCGGCCATCGGCAATTGCACGCCGGATTATCATCTCCTGCCGTTGCAGGCCGAAATCTGGCAATACACTCCGCAGACCGACACATGGGTGCGCGTCTTTCAATCCCCGAACTCGCTAACCACCACCAGCAATACGGGCGCCACGGTTGCTACCGCCCGGGAAATGGGCGTGCGGAGCCTCACGGTGGTGACCGAACCAACCCCCACTGGGTGCGGCACGACCGGCAACCCAGCTTGCACGGTGGCCTTGTATGCGGGCACTGTGACTTCCGGCGCGATCTTCGAGCCCGGTCACATTGTTGGCGGGTGGCCTCCGCCCCGTATCTTGCGTTCCGTGGACGGCGTGACTTGGACCCCTCTTTCGCAGGATACCGGGACTTTCCTGGCCAATATCTCCCAGCCCTCGACTCAGGGGGCATCTCAGACATTCCAAGTTTTTGGCGTCCGCTCGGGCGGCCAACTGAACGGCGTATTGTATCTGCAAATCGGAGACTATTCAGGGGTGGGCCAGGTGATCGGTTCCCTGCCGGGAAGCAATCCGATGACCGGTGACAACAACTATCAATACGTCAGCCCGCCAGCCGCGACACTGCCCGTCTGGATTCTGCAAGAGTTCAACGGTTTCATGTATGCCGGCACCGGCAATCCCTACAGCTCCGATACTGGAGCGCCCACGGAGTATGGCGTGTGGAAGACCGCCGGGGCGGGCCCCGCACCTTATACTTGGTCGCCGATAATTAGCCAGGGAGCCTACGCGTCAACGGGCTCGATCTCCAATTACGCCATGAGCTTCGAGATATTCCCCGACACTTTGACGGGCGGTTGTTCGGCGACTGCGGGCACAGCCCCCGGCGCGGGCGGCTGCTTGTATGTGGGTACCGACCAGCCTAGCGAAATGGTTCGCATCCACCCCGATGAGACAGGACAGGTGCAGGTGGGTCCTGCCGATAGCTGGGACTTGGTGGTGGGCAATCCCCGGACGTGCCCCACGACGGCGCCGTGCGCCGGTCAAGCCATCCTTCCCATCAGTGGCATCGGCCAATACTTCGACAACGGGTTTACCGGACACTTCTGGAGAATGGGTGTGGGCGGACTGGGATTGTACATGAGCACTTTCGATTCGAGCGGCGAGTCCTATTACGAGAATGGGAACGCGGAGAATTGGTCCCAGGAATACGGCACGGACTTGTTCCGAACCCCCGACGGGGTCCATTGGACGGCGGTGAGCAAGACGGGCCTGGGTGATGGCATGAACACGGGAGGCCGGACTTTCCAAGCCACCCCCTTTGGACTCTATTGGGGAACGTCGCGGCCGGCGGTGGGCGGAACGCAAGTCTTCATGATCGACAACAGCGTCATGGACTTTAACAAAGATGGCGTGATCGATCAGAAGGATCTGAATCTCATGACTGCCCGGCTGGGATCCAAGGCGCTGCCGAAGGATCCCATGGATCTGAACCAGGATGGCATGATCACCCGCGCGGATGTCGAATTGCTGACCACGCAATGCACCTTTCCAAAATGCGCAGTGCAGGCAGTCAAGCCTCTGTCCACCACGCTGGGGCAGCCGGTGCTACACTCCGCGCCGGGCGCCTTGGGCTGCCTACAGTCACCCTGCGTGGAACTCGATTGGCCCGCGGTCTCCGGCGCGTTTGACTATCTGGTCTACCGCATCAACATGTCGCCAAATTCCACTACGCCGCCGACCTTCGGGCCACTCGAGGCCGCATGCGGCACCGACGCAGGGGCGCTTCTGCCAAGCTGTTACTCCGCGAAGGCAAATCAGCCGGCCAATGCACTGGTTGGCTTCCCGGGACCCGTTACGTTCGTGACCCGCGTTACCGCTAGTCCGTACACGGAGACGCCCCCTACGACGAATCTGCAATTGCTGTATTTCGTACGGTCGGAGGACACCTACGGTAACCTTTCGGCGCCTTCCAACCTCGTGGGCGGCCCATCGTACGCCGCGCAATAAGCAAACGCCGCACAGGGGAGAGTGAGCAGTATGCCTCCCTCTCCTCGTCGCACCAACCATACCCGCCAGTACTGGTACCGGCAGGTAGCTTGTTTCAATCAAACGCTTGATTCGGGAAACATAGCAATCTAAAATCGTAAGATAACTCCATTCGTGGGGACAAAGAAAAGGGGAAGGACCTCGATGATTCTAAACACGCGCACTGTCGCCATGGCGGCAATGGTAATATCTGGCTTTGCCGCTTCGGGAAACCTGCTTGCAGCGACGTGCACTGCAACGGCGATCGTCTATCAAGCTTCCGGGGAATTTGGGGTCAACGTGCTCGCCGGAAAAGACAACTACGAGCTGGCCGGCGAGCCGTTCAGCATCACTATCGACGCCTGCACTACCAGGCTGCCGACAAAAACGGGTTCCGACTACTCCGAATATTCCGGTCTCGAATTTAGGGCCACAGTCAAATCCCATCTGCTCACGACCACGACAATGCTGAGCACCGATCAAACGACCTTCACATTGGCCGTACCCCCTACCGGCTACGATACGATCCAGTTGACTGGCGCGGTAAATTTAGAAGGCACTACCATAGATATTACAGCCAGCATTGCACTGCCCTTGGGCACCTTCAATAACACAAGCATCGCCGCTTTCCCGAGCACCGCGATCGTCACAGCCAAGTCGCAGTTCACTTATTCGGCTGGGCCGTGGCAGGCTTCCCACGCATATGTCGACAACCAGGAAATTCTGGACCCGTCTGGGAACGCGCAGGAGGTAACCACCGCCGGGACCAGCGGGGCCACGGCTCCCAGGTGGAACGAGACCGTTGGAGGGACCACCACTGACGGCACAGTGGTGTGGGGGTGCATAGGGCCCTACGTAGTTACTAAGTTGGCGGTCATTGGAAATGCGGTTGGGACCGCCGAAACGCCGCCGAGTTCCGTTAAAGCCCGCGTGCGGCTGCATACCGATGCCGTGCAAGTCATCACGGCCCACGCAGACGGGACCCAATCCGTGCGGCCGATAGAGGCCGCGCCGCTCGATCCGGGAGCGTCACCGGACAAGATGCTGCTGCAGTTCTACGCATCCGGCGTGCGCGATGCGTCTGCAGTTCACGTGCAGATCGCGGGACAAGACGTACCGGTGCGCTATGCCGGGGCAACCGGCCATTTCCCGGGATTGGATGAAGTTACAGTGGAAGTTCCGCGCAGCCTGGCCGGGATAGGTGACGCGGACGTGGTGCTGACGGCGGATGGCCAGACGGCCAGCCCCGTGCGTATCCACATTCAATAACCGCCGCTATTGCCGTTTTCATTAGGGCGTTATCGGGATCCGGAGCGGTTTATGGCATCGTCACATAGGAGAAGCTCAAAAGCGCGGAAACGGAACGTTCGGAGACTCCTTCGGTAACCTTCGATAACCTTTCGTCGCCTTCCAATCTCATGGGGAGCCCTAACGTACGCCGCGCAATAAGCAAACACCGCGCAGGGGAGAGTGAGCAGTACGCCTTCCTCTCCCCATGCCCACCAGTACTAGGTACGGTTAGGCCCTGCGTATCGGCTCAAACGCTTGATTCGGGAAAGATATCAGTCTAAGATTTTATGGTAACTCCATTCATGGGGACAAGGAAAAGGAGAAACAATTCAATGATTCTAACCATGCGAACTGTCGCCATGGCGGCTGTGGTAATATCTGGCTTTGCCGCCTCGGGAAACCTGCTTGCAGCGACATGCAATACTACGGCGATCGTCTATGAAGCTTCCGGGCAATTTGGGAGCACCATACTCGCCGGAAAAGACAACTACGAGCTGTCCGGCGAGCCGTTCAGCATTAGTATCGACGCCTGCGAGGGCAGGGCGCCGACAAAAACGGGTTCCGACTATGCCGAATATTCCGATCTGGTATTTAAGGCCACAGTCAAATCCCGACTGCTCACGACCACGACAATGCTGAGCACCGATCAAACGACTTTCACATTGGCGGTACCCGCTACCGGCTACGATACGGTCCAGTTGACTGGCTCGGTAAATTTAGAAGGCACTACCATAAATATTACAGCCAACATTGCACTGCCCTTGCATACTTTCACGACCACAAGCATCGCTGCTTTTCCGAGCGCCGCGATCGTCACAGCCAAGTCGCAGTTCACCTATTCGGCTGGGCCGTGGCAGGCTTCCCACGCATATGTCGATAACCAGGAGATTCTGGACCCGTCTGGGAATGCGCAGGAGGTGACCACCGGCGGGACCAGCGGGGCCACGGCTCCCAGGTGGAACGAGACCGTGGGAGGGACCACCACTGACGGCACAGTGGTGTGGGCGTGCGTAGGTCCCTACGTACCCACTAAGTTGTCGGTCATTGGAAATGCGGTTGGAAAAGCCGAAGCGCCGAGTGCCAAAACCAGCGTGCGGCTGCATACCGATGCAGTGCAGGTAATCACGGCCCACGCAGACGGGACCCAATCCGTGCGCCCCATAGAGACCGCGCCGCTCGATCCGGGAGCGTCAACGGACAAGACGATGCTGCAATTCTACGCATCCGGCGTACGCGACGCCTCTGAAGTTCATGTGCAGATCGCGGGACAAGAGGTGCCGGTGGTGTATGCCGGGCCGGCCGGCCATTTCCCCGGATTGGACGAGGTCACCGTGGAAGTTCCGCGCAGCCTGTCCGGGATGGGTGAGTCGGATGTGGTGCTGACGGCGGATGGCGAGTCGGCCAGCCCCGTGCGTATCCACGTTCAATAACTGTTACTGTCAACCGCGGAGCGCGCTCCGTCGCATCGGGGCGCGCTCTTGTTTGTGCAAGACTATGAAATAGGCGAAGCATTCATGCAGGCAACGGCGGATGCTAAATCCCTGGTGCTGGACTACCTGAAAGCGTTTGACTCTCGGGATATGGAGCGCTGCCTGGCTTTTTGCAATGAAGCGACCACCATTCACTTCCTGTGGGACTCGTTTCGCGGCCGGACCGGAATCGAGAAATGGCACCGGGATCGTTTCGCCGCCGATCTCCGGGTCGCCCGCGTGGATAACATCTCCGTGGCGGGGAATACCGTCACCGTCGATGTCATCGTCACATCGAACAAACTCAAAGCGCGTAAGCTGCTCCAGATAGGTGGACGCATCACGCTGCGTCTGGATCGCGGCATATTGCAGGACGTCAAATTCGGACATCGCAAACCGGGTAAGTTGGGCAGTCCGGAACTCATCGATGCATCTCTCTACCGCTCCTATGTGGGCCCCCCCGACAACTACGACATGGCCGCCGCCATGCAGTTCAGCCTGTTGACGTTCCTGGGATTGAGAGACGATCACTATCTGCTCGACGTGGGTTGCGGCTCATTGCGCGCCGGCCGCCTTCTTATCCCCTATCTGCAGTCCGGCAGGTATTTCGGCATAGAACCCGAACAGTGGTTGATCGAAGAAGGCATTAAGAACGAACTAGGCCGGGATCAAATCCAAATCAAGGGGCCCGCGTTCAGTAACGACCCCGACTTTACGCTGACCTGTTTCAATCGGCGGTTCGATTTCATCCTGGCACATTCGGTCTTTTCACATACCTCGCAAACTCAAATGCGGCGGTGCCTGTCGGAAGCCAACAGGGCGATGCAATTCTCCGCCGTGTTTGCCGCAACCTACTACGTGGGGGAATCGAACTACGCGGGTGAGGAATGGGTGTATCCCGGCCGTTCCAGCTTCCGGCCCGATCTTCTGGATAGCTTAGCCGCGGAGGAGGGCTTGGTATGCAAGCATTTGCAGTGGCCGCATCCCCACGGCCAGAGCTGGGTGGCGTTTGCGGCTGCCGGCAGGGCAGCCACCGTGCCGGATTTCACCGGCATCTCGAAGTACATTAGCTATGTGGGTGTGCCGCCGCCCTGGGGTGCGCCGGCGGCGTCCGGCGCCGCCAGTTAGGTTATTTCCGCCGCCTACCAGGTGCCCATGTCTTCGCGGAGCATGTTGAGCGGATTCGTCATGCGCGCCGAAAGCTTGCCGCTCTTGATCTTGCCGTCCGCGAAGCGCATCGTGACTCTCCCCGCGATCGACTTGGCTTTCCAGGCAATCAGCCTCTTAGACGTGGCCACCCCATCTACGGTGACGGTGTCGCCCTTGACCGAGATGTTATTCAAGCGGAGCATCTTCAGGTCCGCCTCGAAACGGTCCTTATGCCAGTCGATAATGGCTTGGCGGCCCTTGTAGGCGGTCATGTTGAAGTCGATCGCGGCGTCGTCGCTGAAGAATTCGACGCAACGCTCCAGATCCCGCTCGTGGAAGGCGTCCAGATAGGCCTCGGCGAGCGCCTTCAACTCCGCTTCGGTCGCGGTTTTATTTTCATTTTCCGTATCGTTCATGGTCGATGTCCTGCCCAGATGCTTTCGGCGACGGCGCCTTCTTCCTTGACTGGATCTTTCGTCTTCCCGAGCGCTTGCAGCTTATCCGCCAGCCAGCCTTCCAGTTCCGCTTCCATATTGGCGGCCAACTGCGGCTGCTCGGCGGCTATGTTGCGGTCCTCTCCCGGATCGGCCGCCAGATCGTATAATTCCCGGTCCGGATTTCCCAGCATATCCGGCTGGCGGGCCAGGATGAACTTGTACCGGCTATTCCGCAGATAATACTTCGCCTGCCAGGTGGATTCGAGGCCAATCACGCGGTCGTATCCGGAGGGCTCTTCTTGCCCTTGCATCTGCTGCAAGAAGCTGCGGCCTTCCATCTCTTCCGGGATCAGACTGCCGGTCGCCTCCAGCAGGGTCGGCGCCACGTCAAACAACTGCCGGAAGGGCCCTAGGCGGCTGCCCGCCCGCAGGTTGCCAGCCGGCCAATGCACCACGGTGGGCACCCGCACGGTGCAGTCGTAGAGGCCATAGTGGTCATAGCAGATGCGGTGGTCGGTCATGCTTTCGCCATGGTCCGCCAGCAGCCAGATGATCGTATTTTCGGCCATCCCCTGCTGTTCGAGAGTGTCCTGCAGCGCGGCGATGCCTTCATCCAGATAGCGGATCTCGCGGTCGTAGAGCGCCGTTACGTATTTAGGGTCTCTGATCAGGCCATCGGAACTGCGCAGCCAAGTGTCCCGGGCCATGGCGCCGATCGGATGATGCCACCATTCATCCAACTCGTGGTTGTTCGGATCGGTAGGATTGTGGCCATCGTAGAACAGGCCGCGCATGCGCTCCGGCGGGACGTAGGGATAATGCACATCCCAGTAATGGATGAACATAAAGAACGGCCCCTTGGGCACGGTCTTGATCCAGTGGATGGCGCGATCGTTCAATTCCTCCTGCGTGACGGAGGCATAAAACATATGGCGTAGGCTCGGGTCGACGATGTACTCATAGCCGCGCCCGAACCAGATGCGTTCCCGAAACAGGGTATCCACGGCGCACGTGGTGTAACCTTCTTCGTACAGGATCTCCGGCAGCCAGGGCGATCCACGCGTCAGTCGGGCTTTGCCGCCGTGCGCTACCACGCCATGCGTGACCGGGTGCTGTCCGGTAAAGATGGTGGTATGCGAAGGCTGCGTGGGAATGCCGGGAGCGAACATGTTCTCGCAGAGCACGCCCTCACATGCCAGCTTATCGATGTGCGGGCTGGTGGGGAGCGGATATTGATAGCATCCCAGGTGATTGGCGCGCAGAGAATCCGCGGTGATCAAAATGATATTAGGTCTTTCCTGCATGGATTGCCAATCCGCCCCAGGCGGAGTTTACTCGATGTAGCCCAATTCCCGCAGCCGTTCGGCAACCAGGGCCTCGTCTTCCGGCCGCATCACGGGCGTTGGATCTTCAGACGGCGGGGTGGCCGGTGGCTCGGGGACCACCAGATCCTCCGAAGGTTCTTTGCGGGGTTTTTGCTCCATATGCCTCTAACTACTCTTGTCACGATAGCATACGCCACCAGCCGAAACCAACTCCCCAGGCAGTTTTCCCGCGCGTAACAGTACTGGTTGACGGCGTGCTATCCTCGGCACATATTGATGCGCGCCGGCTTGACAATGCTGCTGCTTC
>Ga0302325_10012773_pt1 | contig 17987 bp, 25 predicted proteins | sample Palsa_T0_2_FD_201948 | JGI IMG/M metagenome (GOLD analysis project Ga0302325, IMG submission 201948) | Peat permafrost microbial communities from Stordalen Mire near Abisko, Sweden - Palsa_T0_2 | ecosystem: Environmental > Terrestrial > Soil > Palsa > Peat permafrost | place: Sweden: Abisko...
CATTTACAAGGCTTAAGGCTGATGGTGGAGCATCTGCTTTCGAAGGATGATAACCCGCATCCACTGGTAATGTGTGTCTGGCGCGCGGCACTTTATTTCGATATGTCCTTTGCATTCGAAGGAATACCTCTCGCTTTGGGGACTCCAGAACGGAAAAAGGACGATTCTCATAGATTATGGCTGGCAAGTTTCATTCCTTCTTCACAGCCGTCGATGATCGAATACCCCTTGGCTCAATTCGAGTTGGAGGATCTGGAACATCATGTCATGTCCCTTCTCCAGCTTCGCAACGCCGCTACCTTTTCTCCTGAACGCGACGATGCAACGATCCGCAATGCCGGAGAAGAAACTCTACAGAATCTCAAAGACTGGATGGAGAAACCGCTGATCCAACGCTGTGAGAAGGAAGAGGTTGAATACCGACTACAAGAGGAAAATATACCTTCGGCAGCAGCCTTTCTACACTACCCTCCGTTAATATTCCAGAATGAGAAGTATGCATTGCTCCTCATTTCCTACCACTCTTTAGTCATTCTCACCACTTTACTGTCCAATCCTGGGATAGGACCGTATCCTCATATCCGGTTCGCTTCGGCAGTGACATTATGTCGAATATTTGCGTTTAATGAATGGAAGAGGCGATATCAAGGACGGGTGGATAATATACATTGGCATACCCATGATTTGTTCCGAGCAGGTCTCGTGCTGGGGGAGTCTACATATCCTTTGGGTACTCTCTGTTGTGAAGACGTGGAAATCTGATGGTAGAATTTGCATGGATTATTGGGCGTTTGAGGGAGAAGAAGTTTAGTTTTGCGCAGCAGATGGCTGACAGTCTGATTGCTGCTTGGAGGACCGGAGGGAGTGTGATGACGGTGTATGGAGAGATGAGGAAATCGAAGTCATATTTACAGGATGAGAGTGCTGAGGAGTATGAGCTGGAGGAGTTGGACGATCCTTTATTGTGAGTATCTTTATTGAAGCTTGAGAAGATGGAAATATAAGTCTCGTTCCAACTTTTCCGATAACATTAAGTCATATCTGCCCCAAATGAGTTAAGATTCAGATCCGTACATCAGTCAGTTGATCTCATGTACGACATACATTTCCTTCCAGATACATATTAATCCCAAAAGAAAAGCGGTCGTCAGATCGTTCCATATGACATTTTGGTGTTATGGTAAGGGGATTATATATAGTGCCTCGCCGTAGCACGGAAATTTCATCGTCATTTAATATTGTGAGATTATCGCCCCTGCATGTCGGAAGATCCTATGCGGATCTATTGCGGTTGCCCAGGTAATGATGACCAGTTGAGTCATCACGGGCTCACAAACGCTTCAGCCGCGTCCGTCCGCGTCGACAACAGCAGCCAGCACAGCACGCCACAGCACTCCTTTCACCGCGGATGCTGCTGGCACAGTCTTCCTGCCTCCCCAGCCAACTGCTGAGCCACCGCACGGGTCGGAAGACGTCCGTCACCCAATGCCTAATCGCACAGCCAGCCGCCGCAGTAGACGCAAGCCGACAACACTGCTGCAAGCTTTTACACCACCCTCCTCCCCCGCGGCCGCTCCCGCTTATAACGACCATCCACGGTTCTCTCTCACACTACTCACACTACTCACACATCCTGCTGACTCTCAGGAACGACCAACAACGCTCTGTACGCTTCCTGCTGTCCCAAACGCCAGACGACGACGACGAGAGGATCGTGGCCCCTACCGCACCCAAGCAAGAGGAGGCAAAGGCTGGCATAGCAGGCAGCTGGGGCGAGGAACAGCTCAAACTCTTGGGCATCCGGTTCCATATGAAGAGGGGCCTGGATTTGAGCAAAATTCACAAAGTCAAGGAGTCGGAATGGTCTCCTGAACTGCGAGCCCGTACTTCCCTCTTCTCCTCAACCGCTAACCGCCCAACAGGCATCGCAGACGCTTCCCGTCAATTGGCTGCAGTTGATATGCAAGACCTCAACTCCGGTCACATCAGGCTTGATACCGTGCGCAAAACACTGGCTCCCGACTTCCTGCACACCTTCAAATCACTCCTTGCGGTCATGGCCATTCAGGAAACAAAGCAACGTGCCAAGGACGCCAGGGAGGCCAGGGCAGCGTTGCGATCCGGCAATTCTCCGACCTCTCTCAAGAGAGCCGCTACGAGCACGCCCCGTCGTCGGCAGTCCCGAAGAGGACGAAACACAACTCACCATCACCTTCGGAACCTAGGGCTCCCGACCAACCTGCGCATCTTGATGATCCTAACCTCAGCGGCGAGTCTGCCGAATCCAAGGACGAGGAACACTCGAAGATGCTACTTAAACAGTTTATATCCGATATACTCAGTGTTCTTGAAACTGACTTCAGCGAGCCGAAATGGCAACAGAGTGGTCACATCGTGGAACTATGTCAGACGTAAGCCTGCTCCCTTTCCACAGATTCTGAGCAGTAGGGAAAGGGACTCCATGACCTTTAGATTGGGCATGGAGACTGTCAGACCTATCAACGATGGAGGATTGGGAATCCGATATAATTTGGGCACGGGATTCGTTGATTGGCAACCTGGTGGAACACGCCCCGTTTTATCTCTCGAGGTACAGCTCCGTTGAGATCATTCTAATTCAAGGCCAAGCGACGAAGATCGAAGAAGAGAGACGAAACTGAGCTGGCATATCAATATGCAGGCCAAATTCTGGCAGAAATGCTGGGCCAGGTATGTCACAGAGAATTCTTCGAGAACCCGCAAATGGAATACCAAGAGGTCTGCGTCCCGAAGTTTCCTCCATCGCACTCACTTTGACAAATCCTCCTTTTCGGGTGCTCTGCTAACTAGTAGGCCTTCGTTTTCCACGGAAGTCACTCTTCGATCACTGTGTACTACGCCAAGTTCTCAAACTCGTACCTCAGCGCCGTCTCGAAACACGGTACGAAATTCCTCCAGCACTCCTCTGAACGCGTGGTTCTTCGCCGTACCAAGAAATTCCACATGCGTTCCTCCGAGGAACGAGTCAAGGTATTCCAAATCATCGCAAAATTGCTCTGGTACTTGATATCCGGCAAATCCCACGTGGGATATTTGTACAACTACGACAACAACCCTATTCATAACATCGTATGTCCCTTCAATATTGAGACTGACGTTAGGGACGTGTGGTTTATGACAATAATGCTGTGGAGATGCCGGCGGAGAGTGGCGGAGAGGAGGGAAGTGGGAGGTCGGGATTTAGCGAGGCCAGCGATGAAGAGGAGGATGTACTGGAGGACGAAAGTGATGCACGACAAGATTGCTAAAGAGCGACGTATACCACGCCGGAAAGTTCTCAACTAGACGTCTAGCCATTCCAATTGTGATGCCGCAATCATTCTTCAATTCCGTCACCAATTCTCTGGCGCCATCAGCAGTTGGTGTGGACGACTGGAGTAAATCAATGCCTAATTGAGCTTGATTCAAGATCGAACTGCCAAACCAAGTCCCGCCTTCTCTTCATTTACTGTTTCGTCAGTTCGAGGATTCATTCCAGAGCAATACAATAGTGAGGGTCTCCTCTTGTACCTGAAATTCTGGGTAAACATCCATTATCGAAGGATCGCGCAATTTATCCTCCAGGAATTTCACGGACTGGAGGAGTCCCTCGCTGTCGTATTGTTCTGGAGCGAATCCTCGAACTGGCGAAACAGTAAATGAAGAGACGGCGGGACTTAGTTTGGGAGTTCGCGGGTAAGATCTGTCATTCACATTAATGACGACGGGCAGCTGAGTAATGGGATAGGGGTGTGTCTCCTCTGTTGTCATTGTTTTGGAAAAAGTCAAGAATTCCGGAAAGAAGGATTCTTTGATGCTATGTCATGATGTTTCAACTTTCCCCGAGACAATATGCCTGGTGTTAAGGAGAAGAGAATTGTGGAGTACGATTATTCTCCAACTTGTGGCGTTACGAAAATTGGACCAACTTTGATTTTATATTCTGTACAGATGTAGACTCCGACGATCTCATCCACCACGGCGCGCTTGCAGTCCTTACGAACTGCCTCAGTTGACTCGTTCTCGTTGATTTCGAACCCGGATTGGAATGGCACATGTTTACTGGTTGTATCACTATGATCACGGTTCGTCCTGAGATGGCGGGTGAGATCAAAAAAAATATGCGGCGGCACCTGTTACCCGCTACGAAGTCCTGCGTCATCAAGTTTAACATCTCGGCACAGATCGCCGGCAGATATATTCTCTGTTATCTCAAGGAAAGCATCTGCAAAGGTTATTCGAATCTGCGGCTGTCAGTGAAATGGTGGTGGCGCCACAAGCGTTGAAACATTACCTGTCTCAACGACGCCGGCGGGGATCAAATGCGTATTTCCATATTTTATTTATTCGGGGAGATGATGTGGACACGTGTGGTGGCAGCGTTTATTCAAGCCCTGAGATTGTCCATAGTCTGCTATCGGGTAGGTAGTTAATACCGCAATGTTTATTAAAGCTATGGACACATCTTTTGTGTTTATGGACGTGTTGCTACTGCTTATGTGGCCGAAATAACTCTGATCTGGTTTATATTTTATTGCTTGGTTCTCAACAAGATGCTACGGAAAAGATCGGGAGAATTCGCATTGGGAACAAATTCATGTCCTGTTTCATTTCGGTTACGGTTTTCTGCTTGGGGGCAAGAAATTTGGGATTGCATGTTTGGGGGATGTCGGGAGTTACCTCGACGACTTCCTTCGGCACCGCCGGCAACGGTTGTACAACGATTGAGGGGAAAGAGGTGGCACCGGAGGAAGCGTTCGAACGTGTGGATACTCTGGAACGGGACATAGCCGGGCGAAAAATAGCGTCCTCCAAGCAATATGTGATTTGTTTAGATTGAGGGATAATTGCATACTATAGGAAGCATAGCTAGAACATTGTCCGTTTCGAGACGAAGTAAATACTGGACACTGCCGTGATTGGCCGGAAAAATCGACCAAGCTCTGCGATTGGCGCTTTTGGGCTGACCAATTTAGGCTCGCGTGCAGTGGCGTGGCACCGCAAACGCGATGTGGCGCCCAATGGCTGAAGGGCGGGAAGCCACATTCCAAAACATAGCCTATTTGTCGGACCAGGTAAAACATGGGCAACCGCATGGGTTTAATGTGGTACGCTATGGGGGCGACCGTCCAATGGTGTCGCTGTCGCTGTTGCGCAGAACTCGACTGCCGTCCCTATAGGGTCTGCGCTTCGCTAAATCAAGCCGCATGGCCGCCCGGATATTGAATTCCTCGAGGCCCGGCCCATCAGCCTTTTAATATCAGGCCGCTTTTGCCCTGATGCGTCGATCTCAATTGCGGCTGGGCGGGCCGTATATTAACAAAACAATCTGAACCCGAAATCACAGGGCCGAAAGCAGACAGTGACTCCTCCAGGACATGAACTGGCGGCGTCGAAATATTATGCCTCCGACAGTTGCCGCATTGAGCTACGTGGCCTCTATAAAGTATGAGTGTTTCAGAGGAGACGGGGCCATCCAACGCATTCCATTTATCCAGCCTTCATCGTTAGACTTCGTCTCGTCTTCGTCCGTTCTCCCTTCGCATTTCTCGTCCTTTTGTGGCAATGGCACCCTCAGCAGCTGTCGCTAGCTCTCCCGTGTTCGCCTTCGGCTTTGACCATGTTCCTTCGACGCCCACCCCAAAAGTCAATCTTTTCAAGTCAGCTCAGTCTCCTCAATTGCAATCCAACATCCGCTATCTCCAGAAAAGTCTCCCCGAGCTCTTCCAACCAAAGCGCCCAACGTTCGAGCATCACAGTCATGTCGCGGTCATCGGCTGTGGATTCGTCGGCGAGCATCTCATAGATACCTTCGCGGACTATTACCCTGTCACTGGTTACGATATCTCCGAGCCCCGAGTCTCTGCTCTTCGCAAAACCTTCGAGGAAAAACAAATGGACCATGTCACTGCAACGAGTGACGAACGGGCACTCGATGCCGCAGAGGCCTATCTCATCTCGGTCCCGACTTTACTGAAATCGGACAACACAATCGATACCACATACCTCCAGGGTGCGATTGCAACTGTATCCAAACATGCCCAACCTGGCAACGTTGTCGTCATGGAGTCTTCCGTTGGAGTTGGAATGACTAGACAACTCCTGGCCCCTTTGCGCGCTCGAGGGATTTATTGTGGAATGTCACCCGAGAGAGTCGATCCCGGCCGTGTCCAACCCGCACTCAAAGAAATCCCCAAGGTTATCTCTGGTCTCGATCCCGAGTCTCTGGAGAAGATCAAGACTCTGTACAGTGAGGTATTCGGTCAATTGGTTCCAGTGTCGTCTCCCGAAGCGGCTGAGATGACCAAGCTCTATGAGAGTAATTTCCTCAGATGAATCGTGCTAATTGCAGATTGTTATCGTATGATCAACATTGCTTTCGTCAACGAAATTGCAGATGCATGTGAGATGAAAGGGATCGACCCCCTTGAAGTTGTTCGCGCAGCTTCTTCCAAGCCTTTCGGTTTCCAGCCATTCATGCCTGGTCTCGGAGTGGGAGGTCACTGTATCCCTATCAACCCCTATTATCTCTTCTCGTCATACAACAACGACCCCTCAGTCCTCCCACTGTTACGTCAAGCCTCGACGACGATGTGGGCGCGGCCGGCGAACCTCGCCAAACAGCTGGTGCAGGATCTTGCCCCCAGTGTTCCCGTCAATGAACTGCGGGTTCTCGTGGTCGGAGCAGCATTCAAACCAGGCGAGAAAATCGTCTCATGTTCTCCTACGGTTCTTTTCATGAAAGCTCTTCAAAACGAGCTTGGCGTCAAGACAGTCAACTTTGCGGATCCTCTTGTACCTCAGGCAAGCGTACAAGATATACCCAAATTCAATGACCAGATGTGGGAGGCGGATATTCTAGACCGAGAGTTTGATGTTGTTTGTGTGGGATTGCGACAGAAAGGAATTGACTTCCGGGTGCTGGAGCAATGCAAAAAGACGAAAGTCATCTATTATTGCGCTTGAAAATAGAGATAGAATAGAAAGATCATCCATACTTTTGTAAATAGACATAGATGGGGGGAACTGGGTGCGGGATCGCTTTTCAGAATGAAATTAATTTTCAGTATCAAAGTATAAATAACAGTGAACATCTGAGTTTGAGGGAACATGAAATCCTCCCCTTCGGTATCCCGTAAAGTCGCTAGGGTTTTAATTCTGTCCCTTGGCTTCCATAAATACATACCTCTAAACTTTATTTGCCTATCGTTGGGCGCTTCTGCACGATGATTGGCTATGACTTTCTCATTGGATCAGCGGTTGATAAAAATAGATCTAAGTCAGTGCGGGTGAGTGGCGTCGCATTTGGCTGATGACGGCAGCTCCCAAAATACCTGCGCAAGTCAGACCCCAAAAGAGCCCACGAGACGGCGAGCATAGCGACATCCCACGTCCGTTGACCGACCTCGAGCCCCAACCTCCCATTATTCCGAGCTCAGGACCGCTGGCTAAAAATAACCCGCCGGCCTCAATCGGCAATAATTCAAGGTTACCTGCCTCCCCAGCCAGCGATCCGTGCGCGCTGCCGTCGTCGCTGGTTCCGCCACTTTAACTCCCAACATACATAGCCCGAACCTTCTATTCTATCCGCACCGCACAAAGGGCAATAATTGGTGTTACTATGTTGGCGAGACTTAGAGCGAGTCCGTCCCAGAAGGCGCCGCTTGTCACATCCGCGCAAAAGCAAGCCGACGTCGCCACCGCCGAGGACACACCCAAGCAGTCATCGCCAGAACCTCGGCAGTCGAAGCTGCGAAAAAAGAAAGTCCGAGATACAACACCGAAAAGCGCTTCTGCACCTGTCTTTGTCGCGGAAAGAAATTCAACGTCTCTGCCGGACACGCCTCTTCTTAGCGATACTTCTGTGCCGTTTGGAGTTTACGAGAGTGAATTTCGGCTTGCAAGTGAGACACGAGAAGAAGACTACTCGCCAGATCCAGTGGGCGTAATCCCGGATAGGACAACGCTCCCTGTGTTTGATCTACGCCGAGACGACTTCACAGCCTCCCACAACGCAGTGGCTCTCACTTTTCGTAAAACGTCGCCTGCTCAGCCCGATGGTGAAACTGACCGGGATAACTCATCCGTACAAACTCACTCTGTACCCAACAGACGTCATTCATATTCTGATGTCCCCTGCAGTCGAGCTCCTCGCAAACTAGTCAAGAAGCCCGCATCGGAAGGAGATCCATCCATGTCGCCTCTGTCGGCTCTGAAACGGCGATTCTCCTACGTTCCCTGCGTCGCCGCAAAATTAGTCGAAAAAAGCACTTTGTCTGAAGATGATATTAAGCGGTTATCCATCACAGCGACGAGACGACCCGAGTTCTCATCCGACAAGTCTAATGCGGATTCTCCCTCTGTTGTTCAAGTCACTATTGTCGACCAACTACCTCATCAACAAGCCAGTCCACGTCTGCGAATGTCACGGAGGACATCGAGTTTACCGTCGATTATTCCAGAGGGCGATGTGAATGAAGAGTTTCTGGAGGAACAGGAAGAAGTCCTTTCGTATCTTCACAACACATTACTTATACCGCCATTCGACGCCTCTCCAAGGACCGCCGTATCAGATGGCGGCTTACCCCAAACACCTCCAAGCACACAACCAAAGCGCCATTCCTCATTCACTTCCTCGCCAGCAAGTTTTGTCGGCTCCATGAGATCTGAATTCCCCTATCTTCTCGGCGAACAATCCCAGACCTTTGAAATCTCGCCTCTGCACCCTAAACACTCCTCTCTATACGGTCTAGGATTAGACCCCACAACAACAACCAATATAAATCGCTATAGTACCCTGAAATTTCCTCCCTCTCCACCTCAGTCCGTCGGCCGAGGAAGTACCGACGAAACACAGTTTATCCTCGATGAATTGGCGTCCGAATCACGATCTATGAAGTCTGTCGTAGACGCTATTAACAATGCATGCACGCCGCGCACCTCCTTCGATTACACCGACGAGGGTAGTATTTACGAATTCGACGATTCCGAATCCTCTATCCTTCCTTCAGACCAACAATTGCCGTTTTCCTCCCAGGGAGATGATTCCTATCAAGATTCGCTACAGCAAGACGACAATGACTCAATTTACAGTTTCGCAGCTCCTATTCTCCGGAACGCCCGATCTCGAGAACCCTCCTCTCTGACGCGCTCGTCCTCTCAATCCACCGAATTCGAGACGCCCAATCTGAACGTGCGTCCAAAATCGCGTAAACCGAATTTACCACCCTTGATCACGACGTCCATATCGACCGGGAACTACGGACCTCCCCTTAAACGTCGCTCCCATGTCCGCGGAAAACGAAGCGCCTCGTCGCCCATCTCAGCAACTGTCTTTCCGACAATGGTCAAAGTCGTCGAAGAGGAAATGGTGGAATATACGCCCACGGAAGATAATGGCTGGATGAGACAGCGTCGGATATCAAGAGACGGGACCTGGATTGTGGTGGAACGTGAGATTTTGGAGAAGGGTGCTATATAGTGAGAACCCCCGTGTATAATTGCAAAGCTTTGTATTATTAGATTTTTGGCACCCACATTGAGACCCATGGAGAGAAAGCTCAGTTCCTTGGAACTCTCAAGAAGGATCTTGCGGTTGCTAAATAAGTTTGTATGGGTATCATTCACTGCAGCGAGTAATCAATTCATCAAAAAATAGACTGTCCAGTGATTTACATATAAAGTATCGCGATCGGATGTGCTGTCGCGACCTCAACTTGAGACCTGAGACAAAGGAGAGATCTTAGTGAATGCGACTGGATCCCCTATCGCTCTGAAAGTTACTGCTCTGCTTACTGATTCAGTAACATTACCATTGGTAGGAATTTATCAAGGAAACATGGAACCCATCGATATATTTGAAGTCATGTATGAGAGAATCAGTGTGGGGTGACGCAGTGCCAAGGGGCGCTGGGGGTTCAGTCAAAATGCCTCCCGGCCCCCGGACTCTCCTGTGTCGTCTCCTGTGTCTCCAAATAGACCTACATCCTCCAAAAAGGAACTGCTTCCCTCAGAGCGCTCAAAGCTGCGTCCAGAGGACGCATTAACTATAGTAGATTCCGGGCGCAAAATAATATTATAATGGTCCATTACTGAGACTCTCCGCCTAATACATGTGCAATAAATCCTACAGTGCTAACACCATGCAAAACACCAGTCGTAACGCGCCTCATGTCTACCTCTCCGCACTCCGAATCGCATCGTACTGGCGCAGTCCTTTATTGATAGATTCTACGAGCGTTTGTAGGATTGCTAACTTTGACTTCCTCGCCGCAACCCCAAACTCTCTCGCCGTCCCTCGCGACTCCCGCGCATAGACTCTACATGACAAGGCAACACGAATTCTACGATTAATCGAAGTACCGTGGTGGTAGATACCTGTTTCTTGGCTGTCTTATAAAACATCTTACTCTGCGCACTCAAAGCATCACTCCTCTCCACCAAACTATCCAACTTCTCGCCCCTTTCAAGGACAGACTCAATAGTCTTATGCAACACAATCTTGGTCTCATCCAACTCCGCCTGGACCCGCATAATCGTGTCCGCCTGTTTCGGATCCTGGAACCGCATCAAATACTACCGTCAGCCCCCAAACCTATGAACTGGTTGGAGCCATACGCTGTTAAGTTCAGGAAAGTCCAGGGATGACGCGGACTGGATTTTAGACAGCGGATAGCGCTGCAGGAACTCATCGAGGATTTTGGTAAGCAGGGAATAGGCCACGCGGATAGGGTAGTCTTTATCGGATATCAGGACGCCTGCTATGCCCTCTGTTCGGGCGTAGACATGACTTACGTATTCTAAGGAATGAGTGATATGATGGACGGGGAGGGTACCGTTCTCTTCGACGTCCTGGCGTTGGCCAGCTTTGGTTCTCTCAGCGACGGTCTTGGAGAAGAATGTCATGAACTCGCCGACGGAGGAACGCTGGAAGAAGCCGAAACTGGACAGGTCTTGGGCGGAGGCAAGTTGCACGGCCGGGGATGTCCCATTCCGGAGGATGGCAATAGAAAAGAGCTTCATTCTTGTGAGGGGAGGATGAGGACGCAGCAATAACACGAAGTTGATGAAATGGCCACGATTCGCTCAATCAATCAGCACGGCCACCACCTATTTACAACCAAAATAGAATTGCTGTGTGGCGGCTTCAGAAGTGGAAACTCCGGCTTTATTCGCACCCGTCAAATTCAGAGGGCGAGGCTCACAAAAGACTTTGATCCTCGGGTGCATCCCTCTCGCTCTTCACGTCCATTGTCTGCCCCCCAGCGAAGCCAATCCATCCAACCATGCTCCGCACATCCCTCCAACGCACAACACAATCCGCCCTCTCCCGTCCAGCGACCCAATTCACCCGCGTAGCCACGCCCTTGTGTCGTCGTGCCTACGCCGATGCCGCCCCAGCCAAGAGCGACAACCTCAAACTCAGTCTCAGTGTCCCGCACAAATCAATCTTCTCCAACAAGGAAGTGTACGCTCCCACACATACTTCTGAAGAAACAAAACAAGCTGACTTGGGTTTCTAGGACACAGGTCAATTTACCGTCCACTGCAGGCGATATGGGAATCCTGTCACATCACGTTCCGACGATTGTTCAGCTCAAACCGGGTATCGTCGAAATCATCACCGAGGCCCAACAATCCGGTGAAAAGTACTTTGGTAGGATCTCCTCTTCCTTGGGCTTTGTTCTGGGGATACAGAATTGATGGTAGTGAGCGGTGGCTTTGCGACGGTGCAGCCGGGGAATTTGCTCTCGATCAATGCTGTCGAGGCATACTCTCTGGAAGACTTCTCTGCGGAGGCGATTCGAACCAATTTGGCTGAGGCGCAGAAAGTTGCAAGTGGCAGTGGCAGTGAGGAGGAAGTCGCTGAGGCCAAGATCGAACTTGAGGTCTACGAGGCTTTGCAGGTATGGCCCTTGTGTTTGTGTGCATGAGATGCTAACGTGCAGGCCGCTGGGATTAGATGATGTCTTTGCGAGGAGATGAAGGGAATGAATAGTAGATAAAATGCAATCCATCATACGCTATGAATCCATACATCTTTTCCTCTATGATCACGTCCTCTCGTAGTAAAAACTACCTACCATTCAATTCCCCTTACTCCATGCATCCCTCAGAAAATAACATCCTCCGGCGACACCAAGAAATTCCGCGGAGATGGTCGGTATAGTGGTGTTCATCTGGAGTCGTTCATTGCTCTATATATAATTGCTTGAATACATATTTGGCTTGGAAAGAATTATTCTGGAAATGCTCTTTTGGGGTAATATTTCATACACATTTCCTTGTTCGTTGCGCGAAGTTCGAAGTCAACAATCCATACAACGAACGCTGCGCAGGAGTCGGTTTCGCCAGATCAGCTGCAGCCACTAGATATGTAAGAATTGGCCGTGATCTTCAGGGGCGGACTAAAAGTTCCAAAGGGTCTGCTAAGCATCACAAAGAACGACCGCGCGGGCAATTGCTTCCACCATGTCCGATGATGAACGGACGTTTAGCCATATTTTGATGACTGAGAGCTATGCCTCGTCATTAAATACGCCCCACCCGATGGAAACATTGGCAACCCCCATGTCGATGAATGAACCGCAGGTACGGTATAGCTTTACCCCTTTTCGATGACTGATGGGTAGCCCGGGTTGCTCAATACGCGGTACCGGATGCCACCCATGCAGCCTCCGCCAACTACCAATCCTCGGTTTGTCCAGCCAGACCAGACATCACTTTTTCCGGCACTTCTTCGCGTGGATGTAAAGGATATCCGCACGGACCCGGAGAACACGATCCTGGAAAATGACAAGACATACTTGTACCGGCACAACGACTGCGCGGTTTCACTTCGAAGGGACATAAACGTTGTGGAGAAAGAGATTGGGAGGATGTTGGAACTCGCGCCATTAGGCATAGCCATTCCAGTAGTGGGCATTGTCTTTGAAGAAACAGTGATTGATGGATACATTATGCCCCTTGCCAGAGTTGTCCCTTCCGACCTCGACGTATCCACCAAACGCGAGTACACGTCCTAAATGCTCTCCCTCGTCGAACGACTTCATCGACAGGGAATAATCCATGGCGACCTGAGACTCACTAATTTCCTCCTCTGCGACAACGGTCAACTTCGATTATGCGATTTCGAAGAGTCTCAACAGGCAGGCGTAGAACCTTCTCCGCGTTGCCAAACATACGAATATCGTTCCCCATGGCGGGTTGGAGCAAATTTGGCTGACGTCGATGTCCCACTGTCTTTCGATGATGATTATTACGCGTTAGGTCTCGCGATATGGGAATTATGGAAAGGGGAAAGGGTGTTTCAAGACCTGGATACCTTGGAAGCAGAAATTGAATTTGTGATTCATGGAGTTGTGGTGGATGTTGATGAAGTGGAGGATCTTTTGGCGATAGACACAATTTGGAAGTTACTTGAGTATGGAGGGAGAGGGACCGTCAAGAGAGATAAGGGATTTCGGTATAAAGTCACTGGCTCGGCTTTTGAATCGATGAATAACAAAATTTTGAATATCTTGCGCTCTTCGAGGAGAGATGGAAAAGATGGTACATGGCTTGCACAAGATTCTCACAGCTAATATTTAGGGCTGCCTTGGGATGGGAACGTCGTGATGAGCATGACAAGTATATCCCACTTGAACCGTCCGGCGATATCTGGGACAACTTCCTAAAATAGAGGGCCAGGGTGTCTCCAGGGCTGCACCCCGACATCTAAGATCGAATTCAACCCTGCTTCGAGAGTATTAGATAGCATAAATTGCACTCTTTAATCGACTCTCTACACGCTCCTTCCCCATTTATCTGCCTGCTTCTGAACTGAAGTGTACAAGAATCACACAAAGCAGATCTTTCTGAGCATGATTTGGTTCACGTTCCATTTCACATATCGGCCGTGCAAGCGTGCTGGAGATCTCAGAGAAATACAAAGCTAAGAGTTCATGAAACTTCAGATCTCAACCTTGTTGTTTTCTCGCATTGGCCTCGTCACTGAATAGCCAGCATCTATAGAGGAGAACAGAGGACCAGTTCTGCAAATACAAGAAACACGAGACAACAATAGAGTATTGCCGATTAGTTTATAAACGCTGTCTATATTTGCTGAGTGGTGAATGCTAAATTCCCTGAAATCAAGTCTATCCACAACTCCCATCCTTCGGACCTTCCCGCCACCGGATATTCAAACTCTCCTCACCACAATCAAAGACCTCTTTCCCCAGTTTCTTATTAACCTCATTATGCGCATTACACATCCAGTTCTCAAAGTCCTTTCTCGACTGCACTCTCGGCTCATTCCCCTTTGCCATCCAACTCCGGAAATCATCCGCACAATGCCAACAAGGATAAAACCGTCCCAGCGTCTTGATAAACGACGAAACCTCCCGCTGTTGTTGCGTTGATGGATTTTCGGGATAATTCGCCGCCATTGTATGTAGAAAAGTCCATGTTGCTCGGCCGAGGACTTCGACGTCGGGGGGACAGTGTGCGGGTTGTTGGAGAGGTTGCTGTTGTGCTTGGAGCTTGCTTTGGAGGGACGGGGTTGGCCGTTTTGACAGGGCAAAGAGGTCTCGGAATGCTGTGCAGGATTTACAGGGCTTGCCGTCTTTGTCGAGGACTATTCCGGAGGGTAACTTCTTTCCCTTGGCAGTGGAAGGCTCCTCGGCGCTGTCTGCTTGCAACGGAAGGAGCTCGGACATTTGTTGACGACGTGATGCAAAATCGTAATTCAAAATCCGTGCAGATCCGAAAAGATCATCGGCGAAAACAAACACTTCGTCACCCACAACAAACAGATATCATCACCAACTGCCGATGGAGGACAAGGAATACGAGGAACGGCGACGCAAGAGAGTGAAATTACACGAGTCTCGGGAAGCGGGCAAAATTCTACGAACGCTCGATTATCAGGACCACAAGGATTTGGCCAGTTCGCTTCTCCTTGCCGCGCGGTATCAGAGAAATCAAACGAGGACCTCACCGATCAAACAGGGGAGAAAGCGCGTTCCAAAGAGACAGGATTTGGAGCTTGAAACTGCTTGGACCGCATGGCCGTTACCTTCAGCAAGTCTCACACGACCAGAGCCGATTCCGTCGTCATCGCTGTCGGAGCAACGAAATGCGTCTGCCAATCCTCTCCACGCGGAAATTGAAGCTGCTGTCTTGCGACTGGCACGGTCACGGATACAACAAGACGGGGATCCGAAGTCTGTGTCTGCAGAGGAACATCCACCATATCATATTACTCGAGAAGTCACAAACCATGTCATTTCGAAACTAGACAATCTATTGCACGCCCTCGGACGCGTAAAATACGGACAAATCACATCCACACGAGTAAAACAACATATACGCAAATCAGGCTGGGAAGAAGTTATAGGGATAGCAGGGATATCAAGTTGTGTAGATTCAGAAGACGTACTGAGATGCATAACGGAGCGATGTAATAAACTTTTCGACGAAGGTACGTCATAAGATACCGGGAGGAAATTGGACTAGGGCTAAGGGAAACACTTTGCAATAATAAACAGAATCTACGTGATATAGTCCTTTGTGTCTATAGTTTTGCTCCCAATGCTTGCGCAACCTTGAGACTCTGTCTCATGGAGAGATCAATCATGATTTCCTCGGAACCTCCAGGAATACTATTATTAGAAGATGGTACTTGATAAGAGTGTACCTGTATGCGCGAACTTCTCGGTAGAGACGCTCTACTTTTTCGCCTTGGCCGCCGCGACTGTATGCTAGACCGCCGAAAATTTGAGTAGCCTCCCTAGCACAGAATTCGAAGGTTTTGGTCGAGATAGCTATTGTAAGATTCATAGACTTGAGACTTCCTACCCTTCAAACCGGCGATTGGCCCGCCCAGACCGAGCATGAACTCCATTTCGTTCATCTTGTTTGCTTGATAGACGACGCTCTCCAACCAAGCATGATTCGCCTCGATCTTAGCAGCCATCTCTGCCAATTTAGCTCGAATTACCTATTATCAGTCTGGCCAAGGACTTCGAACATACAGGATGATCAATCAATTTCTTTCCAAAGGTCTTTCGTTTCAAGGCATACTTGAGAGCTTCATCGTAGCATACCCTCGAAAACCTGTTTGCCTGGATAATTATACCAAGACGTTCGTGATTGAAATTGGTCATGATAACCTTGAATCCCTCATTCTCCTTTCCAATCAAATTCTCTACTGGAACCTTGACGTCTTCAAAGTTCACATAAGTCGTTCCACTGGCCCAAACGCCCTGACAATCCATGCGTCGGACACTGACTCCCGGCATCGTCTTCTCAATCAACAAAAGACTGACACCCTTCATTCCCGGTCCACCGGTACGAACCGCCACAGTGAAGTAGTCGCACCAGATTCCATTGGTGATCCATTTCTTCTCACCATTGACGATCCAATGTTTCCCATCGTCGGTTTTCTTGGCTTCCGTAACCAAGTTGGCGACATCAGATCCCGCATCGGGCTCAGTGATACATAGACAGATTCGTTTCTTGCCGGCAAGGATATCTGGAACGACTCTCTTCTTGACACTTTCCTTGCCAAATTTGATGAGAGGGGGGAGTCCAATGGCGTACCCGCCGATGAGATTCCAGACTACTCCACCACTACCACATTTGGAAAGTTCGTCCGTGACGATCAATTCGTGGAAATGATCCCATTCTTCGGGAGAGACGGACTTGTTCTGGATGGAGGTATATTGAGTGGGATAATGAATGCCAAGGAGACCGGCCAAGTATCCTCGTTCACCCATCTGTCTGTAAATCTCCGCAGGGACTTCTTTCTTCTCGTCCTGAAATTAGCTCACTGAACCAGACATAGAATACCCATTCATGGCAATTGGGCTCGATCTCGGAGGAAACCCATTCGCGGACCTCGGCACGGAGACGGCGGTGAGATTCTTTGTAGTATGGGGTGTGCCATCGTTGATACCAACTTGGATCACCGAAAGGACGACCATCGCCAAAGATCTCGGGACTCTCTTCCGCGGCTTGGCCTGCTGGCATTGGCGCAGCAACCTCGCGTGACGGAGTCGCAGTGAGACCCTTGGGCCTAGGGGGCCCGCTGGAAGCCGGTTTAGGTGGAGCGTATGGCTTGGGAGGTAGCTCCTTCTTGGGTTCGGCGGTTTTAGACTCGCCGACACCCGGAAGGGATCCGACCTTTAGTTTCGGTGAGTATTTCTTTAGAACGCCCTCGTTGTGGTACTAGAATTTAGGGTCCGCGGGTGTTGAAGGAGCTACCTTCCAGAACTATCGGATTAGCAGTCGTTTCTAAGACAAGGAAATCGGCGTGGGAGGAAATACTTGTTTACTAGCGTCCTTTCCAGCAACACGAACGAGAATCTTCTTCCCTCCAGGATGCTCATCGAGACTAAACAAACATTCAGCTGCGGCCTCTTAAGCAAGGGCCAATACAAACTCGACATATCATAGACATTGCCGTCAATCACGATCCACACTCCATTGTTCTCGGAATTATGTTTCGCAACTTCCTCCTGCGTGATTGTTTTTGACATTCTACCATCAGTCCTCGCACATCTCTCCCCAAATACCTGTAAAATGCTAATGTATTCGCTCAATCAGGGGTTGTCAGTAAAAGGGAAGGAGGTGAATGCGCCAGGGATTAAATATCCGCGAGAGACCGAATTGACGTATCCACTGAAATAGCTCGTGCGTGATTGGCCCACGGGCATCACGGGATCGTATTTGGCGGTGTCCGGAAAGGTAAGCGAGAGTAAGCGATTTCGGAGTTGCATGTGATATCCCCATGCGCCCGCCGCCGAGTAAGCGGGGGCCGGTCCGTGACTCCGGGAAATCAATTATTCCATCTCAGGTGGATTAGGCGATTCCCTAAATAGTTAAATATAACGATTAAAGGTACGTTTGAGAGTGGATATAATTCCTGTGCAGCTTACAGCGATCGAAAATGTCGTTATAGTAGATTTCATGGGGGTGCAGGATGA
>Ga0302325_10012775_pt1 | contig 17987 bp, 17 predicted proteins | sample Palsa_T0_2_FD_201948 | JGI IMG/M metagenome (GOLD analysis project Ga0302325, IMG submission 201948) | Peat permafrost microbial communities from Stordalen Mire near Abisko, Sweden - Palsa_T0_2 | ecosystem: Environmental > Terrestrial > Soil > Palsa > Peat permafrost | place: Sweden: Abisko...
GCCGTCCCGGAGAAGTGGGGCGGGCTCGGCGCCAGCCCGGCCGACCTCGTGATCGCATGCGAGGAACTCGGTCATCACGCGGTGCCGGGCCCGGTCGCGGAGTCCCTGGCGGCAGTGCCGGCGCTGCTGGCAGCGCTGGCGGAGCCGGACGTGCCCGACGACGCGAACACCGGCGGCGAGTGGCTGTCCGGGCTGGCCACTGGCGACCTGATCGCGACGCTGGCCCTGCCGCCGTGGCTGCCGTTCGCCGCCGACGCCGAGGTCGCCGGGCTGGTGCTGCTGGCCGATGGTGACGTGGTCTGGACGGGCCGGGCCGGCGCCAGGCACCGGTCGGTCGATCCGGCCCGCTCGCTGTCGGCCGTGACCGGGGATGAGGTGGTGGCTCGCGGCGCGGGCGCGGCGGTGGCCCGCGCCTTCGACCTGGGCACGATCGCCTGCGGCGCGCAGCTTCTCGGCGCCGGGCGCGCGCTGCTCGAGATGTCGGTGCGCCACGCGAGCGTGCGCGCGCAGTTCGGCCAGCCGGTCGGGGCGTTTCAGGCGGTCAAGCACAAGCTGGCCGACGTGGCCATCGGCCTTGAGTTCGCCCGTCCGCTGCTCGACGCCGCCGCCACGGCGATCGGCGACGGTTCCGCCACCGCGCAGCGGGATGTCTCGGCCGCCAAGGTCGCCTGCGCCGACGCCGCCCACCGGGCCGCCCGGGCCGCGCTCCAGGTACACGGGGCGGTCGGGTACACCGCCGAGCACGACCTCAGCCTCTGGCTGACCCGGGTTCGCGCGCTCGTGCCCGCCTGGGGCAGCCAGGCCGAGCACCGCCAGCGGGTCATGACGGCGCTGGCAGCGTCACCGGACCCGGCGGGGTCAGCCGATCCAGCACGGACAACTGATCAGGCCCGGTCACCCGACTCCGGGCGCAGGGGGCTGCCGTGGGCCTGACCGTGGAGCAACGGGACCTGCGTGACGCGGTCCGCGACCTGATCGCGAAGACCTTGCCAGCGGAAACCGGGGCTGCGGAGACGAGGGCCGACCGGTCCCCCTGGCGCCGGCTGTGCGACGAGATCGGCGTGGCCGGGCTCGCGATCCCCGAGCGGTACGGGGGCGCCGGCGCCGGGCTGGCGGAGGTCTGCGTGGTCATAGAGGAACTCGGCCGTAACCTGACGCCTGCCTCGATGCTCGGCTCTGCGGTTCTCGCCGTCCAGGCCGTGCTGGCCACCGGCGACGACGCGGCCTGCGCGCGGCTGCTGCCCGCGATCGCCGACGGCTCCGCGATCGCCGCCCTCGCCTGGACCACCGCGGCCGGGCACTGGGATACCTCCGAGGTCGCATTCGAAGCGCGTCCCGTCGGCGTCGGCGCTGGCGGTGGGGGCGCCGCTGGTGGTGATGGCGCTGGTGGCAGTGGCGGTGACTGGGAACTCACCGGCGAGGCGCACTACGTGCTGGACGGGGAGGCAGCCGATGTGCTGCTCGCCGTCGCCCGCACGCCCGACGACATCGGGTTGTTCGAGGTCAGCCCGGGCCAGGACGGCGTCGCCCGCGCGGCTGTAACCACCATGGACGAATCCCGCAGCCTGGCCGTCGTGCGGCTGACGGGCGCCTGCGGCCGTCGCATTGGCGGGGACGCGGCCGGGCCGCTGGCGTTCGCCCGGGACCAGGCGTGCATCGCGCTGGGCGCCGAGCAGGTGGGCGCGGCCCAGGGGGCGCTTGAGCTCACCGTCGCGCACCTGCTCACCCGGGTCCAGTTCGGCCAGGTGATCGGCGGCTTCCAGGCCTTGCAGCACCGGGCCGCCGACCTCTACGTCCTCGTCGAGTCGGCCCGGTCGCTAGCGCGCGCGGCGGCGTCGGCCGCCCCCGACCCCGACTGCGAACTGCGGGCCGCCGCCGTGAAGGTCTACTGCTCCGAGGCGCTGACCCGGACGGCGGGCGAGATGATCCAACTGCACGGCGCCATCGGCGTCACCTGGGAGCACCGGGCCCACCGCTACCTGAAGCGCGCGCACGGCGGCCGGTACCTGTTCGGCAGCCCGGACAGGCACCTCGCCACCATCGCGGCCAGCCTCATCGACCGCTGAAAGCCGGCCGGGGACAGACACCACCGTCCGTTCAGCATAAAGTGCCCGGCCGAAACTAACGACACGCACCGCTAGGAATGTGGGTGGTCCGCGGGCGTGCTCATAGCGCCTTCCCGAGGTCGAATTCGTTACCTTCTGGGTCAGCCAGGAGCGTCCAAGCGTATCCGTATTCGTCTCGGTCAGCGATGCGAGTGGCGCCGAGCTCGACGAGGCGCGCGATCTCGACTTCCGTGTCCGCCGCGATGACATCTAGGTGCACGCGGTTCTTGACCGTCTTCGACTCCGGCACGCGAGCAAACAGCCACATGGGGTCGGCGTCGCGGTCGACCAAAAGCGGCCGACCACCAGAGCGTCGCGGCAGTCGAATGCCACACAGGCAATCTTAACCGTCATCGAAACTCCTGCCTGTGCCATTCACTTAAACTTGCTCGCGCCGGCGAGGGCGTCGAGGACAGCGACAGCGGCCGGGGCGGGCTGGGCCGGGCCGGCCGGGTGCCAGGCGGCGATGTGGCGTCCGCCGAACGGCGGCAGGGCGCAGACGGTCACCGGGGCCTGTCCGAGCGTCATCTGCGGGATGATGGCCGCGCCGCGCCCGGCGGCGACCAGGGCCAGGACAGACGGGAACTCGACACAGACGTCTCCGGCCGGGATCGCGATGGCAGCCTCGGCCGCGAGCCGCTGCAGGGCGTGGTCGCAGGCGGTGCCGGGCGGCCCGGCCACCCATGGCCGGCCCGCCAGGTCGCGCAGGCTGCGGGGCTTGATCTGCCATTCTGGCGGGATGACCAGGAGATAGGGGTCGAAGGCCAGATGGCGCAGGCCGAGACCCGGCTCGACTGGCGCGGGGCTCGCCGCGTCGTACTCGGTCAGGACGATGTCCAGGTCGCCCAGCCTCAGCTCGGCGACGGCAGCAGGCCCGTAGCGCTCAGCCACGACGGGCCGGACCGCCGGGCTCGCGGCGGCGAGGTCGCGCAGGGCGGGGCCGATCAGCGGGGCCATGACGCTCTGGAAGGCCGCGATCCGCACCGGGCCCGCCGCGTGGCCGGTCAGCTCGGCCAGGTCGCGCTCGGCCTCGCGCAGCTGCGCGGCGATGCGCTCGCCGTGAGCCGCCAGCAGCCGTCCGGCCGCGGTCAGCCTGACCTGCCTTCCAGCGCGGTCGATGAGGCTGGCGCCGGTCTCCCGCTCCAGCGCCAGCAACTGCTGCGAGACCGCCGGCGCAGTCAGGTGCAGCGCATCGGCGGCACCGGCGACGCTGCCGTGCACAGCGACCGCCTGCAACACGCGCAGCCTGCGGGGATCGATCATCCGGAAGCTTTGCTTTCGTGTTGTGGAAGATAATTCACCTTTACTTTTATATCGTCCCGGACCACGATGTTCGGCATGACAGCAGCGACGGGCATGATCGTCAGGACCTGGTCGGCGACGGCCACCAGCGCGGGCGCCGGGGACTACGGCCGCTACTTCGACGGCACGCTGCTGCCCGAGCTGCGCACGTTGCCTGGTTTCCAGGGCGCGTACCTGCTGCTCCGCGACCTCGGCGAGGACGGCACGGTCGAGCTGACCGCGCACACGTTCTGGGAATCCCCGGAGGCGATCCGCGCGTTCGCCGGGGACGACATCACGCTGTCCGCCGTCGAGCCGGAAGCGCGGGCGATGCTGCTGGACTTCGACCGCACGGTGGCTCACCGCAGCGTGGTAGTCGATGGCCGGGACTGACCCGGTTGCCGCCCACCGGCGGTCTTACGGTGGTTGGCGGTCTCGGGGGGATTGTCGCAGGCGGCTACAGGTCAAGGAATACACGCAGTATCCGGCGTACGGCGGCCAGTTCGGCGGGCGCGACGGCTCCGATGCGACGTTCAAGGCGCTCATAGGCGACTGCTCGAGCGTCCTCGGGGCGGGCGAACGATGGCAGCTTGCTCAGCCCCGATGCCTGCGAAGCGATGGGGATCTGGTGCCGCAGACCTCGATCGCGGCTCGTAATCGGTACGACGAAGGCAACCGCGTGAGGTAGTGAGAGGTGCATCGGCCCGGAAACGATGATGACAGGTCGTCGGCCGGCCTGTTCCGAGCCGACGACGGGATTCAGGTTCACCAGCCACACATCGCCTGGACGCAGCGGTTCGCTCATTCGTCGGGCAACCCGTCACTCGTGGTTGCGTCCCATTCGGCCAGCTCGCCGACGTAATCCGCCCACTCCTCTGGATCGGCCTGCAGCCTTGCGTAGTCTGCCCGCACGCCTTCCCAGAACCGGGCGTCCTCTGTCTTGTCAAGCACCCGCGAGAGGGCGGCGTCCATGGTGAGATGCTCCTCGTCCGCGAGCCGCTTGAGCCGGTCGCGCGTCTGCACAGACACCTTGATGGTAGTCATCTCAGTCATACCTTCAGTATACCGAGGGCGCTCTCGGATGAGATGACCAGAATCAGCCTCGGAGCGTGCAGACATGGTTGTTGTCGGGTGCGCCATACGTTCAGGATATCGAGCCAACCGACATTCGTGATTTGCCAAACGTACAGGGTTGCGATTGGCAACCTGCGGCTGTGCATCGCGAGCAGCGGCAAGCAAGCGCGACTGGCGGTGGGCGACAGGCCCCGACGCGATCCTCGTCGCGCCCGCGACGAGCAACAACGCACGCCGGGCGTTTCTGAACGGATCTCGCGTTGATGTGCCCCGAAAGTGCCTCGACTTGCCGCGTTTTGATGCTTAAGTGTTAGGAGGACTTACCTGTGGGGTCTTCGATGTAGTGCGGTGCAAGCGGCACACGGGGGTTTGGTAATCATGGCAACGCTTGACAATGTTACCGCTATTGCAAGTTCGGTAGATAGTTCGGTAACGACTATAGCGATAGTGGTAGGAGGATTCTGGGCGTATTTCAAATTCGCTAAAGGCAGAACATTCAGTTTTCGTGCCGACATCGACGTCTCAGGGTGCTGGTATATGATTAAGGGCAGGAATGTACTAAGAATCATCATAACACTGAAAAACCTTGGGGCAACTAAAATTGCCTACAAGCCCGTTAACACGAATTTCCAAATCTGCAGACCAGCAGACAAAGCAGGGCCGACACATCTTGGCCCTATTACTTGAACCTGGCGAGGCCCTGGCGGATGATCTCCTCATTGACCTAGACGTAACCGAACCATTGCCACTCTTGTTTGACGTGAGCGTCATACTCTTGCACGGGCGGGGCCGTCGGGTATCCAGCGTATTCACCTCTCGCAGCATTATTCTTGAAGATTCGGTCATTGGACGCCAATCGATGTCCGGGATATGAAGAGGTCGCGCCAGCACGCTGACAGTCCGTGCGATTGCCGTATTTCCAGCTGTATTACGGCTAACTGCACTTTGCGCCGTTTTACTGTCAACTCGTTCTTGACAGTAAAACGGCGTACTTTTCGGCCACAGTTTTCCTAAGGACGCAGCGACCGGCACGCTACGGGCCTACGGAGCGGCGGATTTGACACGGGGGCGGCGGCTGTACGCTTGCCCGCAATCAGGCCGCCTTGAACCCGTAAAGGAAGTTCTCACAAAGGCATCGGCGGGCATCGGCGGGGACTCTGCCAGGCCCGTTTGAGAGGTGACACCGTGGCTTTATTTGATGCGCGACATTCCCGCTCGTGCTTCGGGGGGCTGAAGGCGATCGGGCGGAGCGATCAGATGGGGGTGGTCAGCTCGCCCATGTCGCGGGCCAGGCCGTCCAGTGGTTGGGTCTGGCCGGTAGAGGCGAACCAGTCCCAGAGCTCAAGTGCGTGGTACTTCAAGGCGTCCAGTCTGCTATACTAAATCTAGATGGAATTGTATTTCAAATAAAGGGGTGGTGCGTTTCGGCCGCACTGGCGATAGGCGGATTCGCGGTCTCTACGCATACTCCAGGACTAACAATTTGGGTAATTTCGAGATTGTCGGCACGGCTATTCCCTCGCTTGCGCAGCCCGGGGGAAGCTACCTGAAAAGGGCTCGATTCGCACTATCCGGAGTATGGTACGAGGCGCGTTTGGCAAATACATTCACTCTCTATCTTTTCCTGTTCGTGGCTCTGGCCGTGGAAGCAGTTATTCTATTTGCGTAGTGCGAGCACCCTGCGGGCGATGATGCAGCACGCTGTTGACGCCGACCCGCAGGTAAGGTAAAAGCGGGCCGGATGCAGATACCACGATTCGTTAAGAATAAGGATCTTGAATTCCCGCGGCCGATCCGGAGACAGCCTCCTCGGTTGGTGCCCGGGTCAGGTAGTCCCCTCGGCCGGAGCGGGGGCTGTCCGGTCGATCCAGTCCGCGATGCTGCGGGACAAGGTCGGCATCGGGAGCGAGCCGTGGTCGAGGACGGCGGCGTGGAAGGCGGGCAGCGAGAACGCGGGGCCGAGGCGGGTGCGGGCCTCGTCGCGGATGCGGATGATCTCCAGTTTGCCGGTGAGGTAGGCCAGCGCCTGGCCCGGCATGACCACGTAGCGGTCGATCTCGGCCGCCATGAACTCTGGCGGCATCGGGACGTGCTCGACCGCGTACTCCAGGGCGCGCTCGCGGCTCCAGCCGAAGGCGTGGATCCCGGTGTCGACCACCAGGCGCACCGCCCGCATCAGGGACGTGCTGATCGCGCCGAGCAGGCCGCGGTCGTCGCCGTACAGGCCGACTTCCTCCGCCAGCTGCTCGGCGTACAGGCCCCATCCTTCCGAGAACACCGCGAGGCTGCGCTGGCGCTGCAGCGCGGGCAGGTCGGTCAGCAGCTGGAGGCGGGAGAGCTGCAGGTGATGACCGGGCACCGCCTCGTGGAAGGCCACGACCTCGATGTCCCAGCCGGTGCCGGCGGTGGGCCTGCGGGTGTTGAACCAGAACGTCCCTGGCCGGCCGCCGTCCAGCCGCGGCGGCGTGTAGTGCGGTGCCGCGCCGCTGACGGCAACGACCTCCGGCATCGGGGTTACCTCGCACGGTGGCGGCAGCGGGGCGGGGAAGAATTCTCCCGACCGCTCCTCGGCCCGCCGCACGGCGGCCGCCGCCTGGCGGACCGCCTCCTCCGGGGGCAGCTTCCCGGCCGAGTCCCGCAGCGCGGCGAAGACTTCGTCCCGTCCGGACAGGCCGAGGCCGACCCCCAGCGCCACCGCGCGGGATTCCAGCTCCGCGACGTGATCCAGGCCGATCTGGTGGAGGTCTTTGGCCGACAGCGGCAGGGTCGTGTAGCTCCGGATCGCCCGCGCGTAATCAGCCTCGCCGCCCGGCAGCCAGACCAGCCCGGCGTGGTCGGACGTCCGCGCCTTCGGCAGCAGCTCCCTGACGACGGCGACCCAGCGGGCGAGCGCCGGCTGCACGATCTCCGCCGCGGCCGCCGCGCGTTCCTGTTCCCACGCGGCCGCCCTGGCCCACCCTTGCGGCGGCTGCGGTAGCAGCACCGGGTTCGCGCCGGGGGCCGCGAGCACTCCCTCGGCCCAGCTGACGGCCCGCTCGGCCAGCGGCGCGATCGGCAGCCGCCCCCGGCTGGCGCCGGTCCGCAGGCGTTCGCTCAGCTGGTCGAACCAGACGCCGCTGCCCCGCAGGCGGGTCAGGTAGGCCTCGGCCGCCGCCGGGTCGACCAGGACCGTCCGGGCCGCCACCGCGAGGAACGCGGCCGGGCCGGCGTACTGCATGGCGGTGACCGTGTGCTCCTCCTGCGCCATGTCGATGGTCGCCAGCTCCTGCGCCGCCGCCTCCCTGGTGCAGTCAAGCGTGACCGCGTCGGCCGGCGTGAGCTGTCCCGGCGCGATCACGGCGGCCTCGGCGAGGAACCGCTCGGCTTCGGCGCGCCAGGCCTGCTGCCCCTCCTCGCTGCTGTCCGGGAGCAGATCGTCGTACCCGGGAATGCCGTACATGGTGGCGGCGAACGGGTTGGCGCGCAGCCACCGCTCGTGGAAACGGTCGGCCAGATCACGTGCTTGGCTCATGAAACCTTCCGGGTTGCAGGTCACGGGAACGGAACGTCAGGTCATTGACCCAGCCCACTCTATGATCTCCGGGGCACCGCGAATTGGCGTAATTGGCCCGCGTTGTGACGATGCAAATGGACCTTAACGAGCGCGGCGTCAAGCCATAGCATCTCCAACGGCACCATCCGGCGCGGGGGCACGGGTGGCGCCAGTCGCAGACAGGAGGCGAGCCGAGATGCCCGCACTGCCGTGGAGGACGCTGCAGGCGATCGACTCCGACCGCCAGTACATGGCCATGGCCTCGCACCTGCCGCTGCGATCGCGTCGCGGCATTCCCGGGTTCCTCCGCGACACGATGCGGATCCGACGCCAGCTGGCGCACGCGCCGGGTCTGGTCGGCTACGCCCTGGACGCCGAGCTGACGCGCAAGACGTTCTGGACGTTCTCGGCCTGGGTGGACGAGCCGAGCCTGTCGGAGTTCGCCGCCGCCGATCCCCACCGCCAGCTCATCCAGCGGCTCCAGCCGCAGCTGGCGGAGACCCGCTTCCGTTTCTTCCCCATCCGCGGCCGCGATCTGCCGCTTACCTGGGGCGAGGTGCGACGGCGGCTGGCCGCGGGCACGCCCGCCCGCCGACCCTAAGGCCGCAGGCGGGCCGGCAGGGTCGCGTACCCGCGCAGGATCCGCGTCGGCCGCCGTTGCGCGCCTGGCAGGAGGCGCAGGTCAGGGAACCGCTCGCTGATGGCACGGAGCCCCACCTCGCCCTCCATCCGCGCCAAAGACGCGCCGAGGCAGTAGTGGCGGCCGCCGGAGAAGGAGACGTGGTCGCGCGCGTTCTCGCGGGCTACGTCGAAGCGCTCGGGGCGGGAGAACACCCGCGGGTCGCGATTCGCGCCGGCCAGGGCGGTCACCATCTCGACGCCCTCGGGCACTTCGATGCCCGCCACCGTCGTCGTGCGCGCGCAGACCCGCGCGGTCAGCAGCACCGGGGGGTCGAACCGCAGCGCCTCGTCCACCGCGTTCGGCCACAGCGAGCTCTCCCGGCGCAGCCGGTCGAGCTGCTCCGGGTGCCGGTCAAGCAGCGCGATCCCGTTCCCCAGCAGGTTGACCGTGGTCTCGAAACCGGCTGCGAGCACGAGCCCGGCCGTCGCCTTGAGCTCGCGGTCGTCCAGGGCGCCCTGCTCGTCCCGTGCCTCGATCAGCTGGCTGAGCAGGTCCTCGCCCGGGTGGCGCCGCAGTTCCCCGATGTGGCCCTCCAGCCACTGGTCGAAGCCGCGCAGTCCGGCCGTGACCGCGCGGAACCGCCGCCAGCTGAGCCCGAAGTCGAGACTGGGCGCCGCGTGGGTGCCCAGCTCGAGAACCCGGTCCCGGTGCGCAGGCGGCACCCCGAGGACCTCGGTGATGACCGTGACCGGCAACAGCGCGCAGTACGACGAGATCAGCTCGGCCGGCGCGGCGGGGTCAAGCCCGTCAAGCAGCTCATGCGCGATCGCCTCCGCCCGCGCCCGTAGCTGCTCGACCGCCCGCACCGTGAAGACGCGGTTGACGAGCTTGCGGTACCGCGTGTGGTCGGGCGGCTCGGTCGCCAGCAGCGACGGCGGTTCCAGGGGGTGCGGCACGCGGGGAGTCGTCAGGTCGAGCAGCCGCCCCAGCAGGCTGTCGGCGCGCACCGGCTTGCCTGTCCGGAAGTCCGGGCTGGACAAGATCTCCTTCACCACCGCATGGTCGACCGTGAGGTAGGCCATCCGTGATCGGAGCAACGGCCCGCGGGCGCGGGCCTCCTCGAACAGCTTCCACACCTGATCCCCCTCCGGGGGCGCAAGCATCAGGCGGCCCTCCAGGTCACCGCGGCGCGCGGCCGCGCTCACCATCAGCCGGGGCAGGCCGTGGGCCACTCCCCAGTAGACATTCGAGCCCGCCCGCTCGCGCCAGCCCGGGCCCGGGGCGTCCCGGGCGCCGCGGGCGTCGAGCGCGGGCGCGGTCATCGAGTCGGCGGCCATGGTTCCTCCTGCGACGGCATTTATTGGCGGCGGCACTGTTGGCGGCGGCACTGTTGGCGGCGGCACTGCCGGTACGTTTGGGTCCTATTCGTACGGTACGTGGATGCACCGCACGAAGCCAGAGTCGAGGACGGCGGCGCACATTACTGGCGGCAACGGGTAAATCGCCCACGACGGTTGAATCGGTGAGCTGACCGATCTGCGCAGCGCCATACGGGTCGTGGAAGCGCTTGGATGCGCCTGCCGCATAACATCATCGGCGTAAAACAAGAAACACTGGGACGCTCTTTGCGTGATTTGAACTTCCGGCCGGCTACGCTGTTTTTTACATTAAGCAAACGACATGTGGAGTACGCGACATGGCCCAGCAAATCCAGACCCTCGTCATTGATGACCTCGATGGCGGTCCAGCCGAAGGTACCGTGCGTTTCGCGGTCGACGGCACCGACTACGAAATAGACCTGAGCAGTAAGCACAGCGACGAACTGCACACCACGCTGCGGAAGTACGTCGAGCACGCCCGCAAGGTCGGCGGGACAGCACGCCGCTCGAGCACCCGCGGCGGTCGCAAGCCCAGCACGGTAGACACCGTGGCCGTCCGAACCTGGGCGCGGGAGCACGGATATGACATCAAGGGCCGCGGGCGCGTACCGGCCGATCTCGTCGTGAAGTACCAGGAAGCGGCCGGAGTCTAACCGCTCGCCACGGTCAATTACCGGGAATGGACCCAGATCTGGCGCCGCCGGAGTTCGACACCGGCGTCGCGCACCCGGCGCGCGTTTACGACTACTGGCTGGGCGGAAAGGACAACTACGCCGCCGACCGGGCGCTGGGCGATGCCATCATCGCGGCGATGCCGTCGACGCGGTCCTCGGCCCGCGGCAACCGCGCCTTTCTCGGCCGCGCCGTCCGCTACCTGGCCGCCGAGGCGGGCATCCGGCAGTTCCTCGACATCGGCGCCGGCATCCCGACCGCGGGTAACACCCACGAGGTCGCCCAGGCCATCGCCCCGGGGTCCCGGATCGTCTCCGTGGACAACGACCCGATCGTCGGGGCGCACGCGCGAGCGCTGATGACCGGCCACCCGGCCGGCGCCACCTTGTTCCTGCAGGCCGACCTGCGCGACCCGGGCCGGATCCTGGCCGACCCGGGACTACGCGCCACCCTGGACCTGGGCCAGCCGGTCGCCCTCATGCTGGTCGCGGTGCTGCACTTCCTGCCCGAGACCGACGACCCCCGCGGCATCGTGGCGGAACTCCTGGCCGCGCTGCCGTCCGGCAGCTACCTCACGATCTCGAACATCACGGCGGACTTCGACCCGGACTCGGCGGCGGTCGCCCAGGCGGCCGGGCAGCGCTCGGGCGTCACGTACGTGCCGCGCAGCCAGGCCGAGGTCGCCGCGTTCTTCGCCGGCCTGGACCTGGTGGACCCGGGCGTCGTGCCACTGCTGGCCTGGCGGCCGGACGACGGCCCGCCGACGGACCCCCGCGCCGTGCCCAGCTACGCGGCGATGGGCCGCAAGCCCTAGCGCAGCGGCGTCGACCATGTTGAAGTTTTGTTGCCGCGGCGTGGCGGGCCGCCTCAGCTCACGATGACAGCACCGCGCACAGCCGGGCGAGCGCCGTGGTGTAGGCGTGCTCGGCCGGCCGGGCGTAGCCGATGACCAGGCCCGCCCGAACGGCGGCGTCGGCGTCGTCCTCGTCGCCGGCGGCGTGCCCGCGCAGGCCGCTCAGCGCCAGCCCGTGCTCCTGCGCCCGGGTGATGGCGTCGTGTTCGGCGCCCGGCGCCAGGCTCTTGCTCGCCGTCCCGCAGTAGACCACCCGATCCGGGGCGAGCGCTTGCATGGCGCCGGCCGGCTGCCGGTCGCCTCCCGCCCGCTGATCCCGAGCGGCTCGAGCGCGGCCGCGCCGAGCTCGAAGAACCGCAGCTGCACGTGCTTGAGCAGGTACCCCAGATGCGCGCCTGGCTCTGGGATCACCTGGTGCCCTTGCGCGGCGACGTGACCGGGGCGGCGCTCGAGGCCTGGACGCTGCTGGCGGCGCTCGCCGCGCAGACCAGCCGCCTGCGGCTGGGCGTGATCGTGACCAGCAACCGGATCCGCCGGCCGGCGGTGCTAGCCAAGATGGCGGCCACGGTCGACATCATCGCGGGCGGGCGGCTGGTATTCGGGATCGGCGCGGGCGGCAGCGCTGGCCGCGACCCGGCGCACGCGGCGATGGTGCACCGGGAGTACGACCCCTACGGGATCGACGTGGTGCCGACGGGCGAGGCGCTGGCCGCCCTGGCCGAGACGTGCACGCTGGTCAAGCGGCTGTGGAACGAGGCCGAGCCATTCGACGTCGATGGGCGCTGCTACCGGCTGCGCGGCGCGATCTGCGAGCCGAAGCCGGTCCAGCGCCCGCATCCGCCGATCATGATCGGGTCAGGCGGCGAACGGCACGGACTCCGGATCGTCGCCGAGCACGCCGACATCTGGGCGAGCCCCGCGCCACCGCCCGCCATCCCGGTCCGGCCGCCGCCCGCGAGCTGCTGGCCGAGCTGATCGACGCGGGCGCGCGCCACTGCGTCCTCGGCTGCCTTGGCCTGCCGTCGGTGCGATGGGCGGCCGACGAAATCGTGAACCCGGTCCGCGCCCTGACGACCGCGCCCCGACGGCACCGCAGCAATGACGCGGGGCCGCCGGCGGAGGTCCCCCAACCTCCTGCCGACGGCCCGCGTGCTGCCACCGCCACCGAGCTTTTACCGCCGAGGCCACCGGTGGAGAGGGCTCCCAGCCGTCTCCGCCGGTTGCCCGGCCGACAGCGATCCCCCCGGCCCGCTGTCGATTCCCCCGTGCAGACTGCGGCTCCCTAGCCCAAACCGCCGTCTTATTCCTCCCCGTTGGAAGCGTTCTCCTCGCCGCCGGGGAAGCCTGGTGCCGCCGAGCTACCGAAGGCTCAGGCGGAGTGGGCGCGCCCGCGCCCTGGTCGTGTTCGCGGTCGTTGATCGCGCTGCTCGCGCTCCCGGCGCACGTGCAGCTGGCGCTCGTCTTCGCTGGTGCCGCCCCAGACCCCGTGCATCTGCCTGGTAGCCAGCGCGAACTGGAGGCACTGGCGGCGCACCCGGCAGGCGGCGCAGACTTCCTTGGCCCGGGCGATCTCGTCCCGGCCCGGCCCGTGCGCGGCCACCGGGAAGAAAAGCTCCGGGTCCGCCTCCAGGCAGGCGGCCGACTCCCACCAGTCGCGCCGCTCCCCCGGTGGCGCCCCTCGCTGGCTGGGTACCTGGGTAACAACCATGAACAGACCCCCGAATCAGTATTATCATACCCTCACTGGTAACGCTCTGTTTCACATCGGTAACTGTACCTACGTCACGTACCTATATACGAACACGGAGAGCCGGCCAAAAACTAGAGCGCGAAGATCCGCGCGGCGTTGTCCCGGCAGACCGCGCGCAGCCAGGCCGGGCCGAGGCCGGTGCCCTCAAGCGCTTCCAGGGCGTCGGCGTAGGCATAGGGGATGTTGGGGAAATCGGTCCCGAGCAGCACCCGGTCGCCGAGATCGCGCAGCCGGCCAAGCTCCGCGCGCGGGAACGCAGCCCCGGCGCCCTCGATGAACGGCGTGAACGCCATCGTCGTGTCGAGCAGCAGGCACGGGTGACGCTCGGCCAGGTCAAGGAACTCGCCGTACTCCGGCATGCCCAGGTGCGCGACCACGATGCGCAGCCGCGGATGGCGGGCGAGCAGCCGCGCGATCGGCCCAGGGCCGGTGAAGCGGCCGGCCACCGGGCCGGATCCGCAGTGGGTCACCACCGGGATGCCGGCCTCGGCCAGCAGGCCCCAGGCCGGGTCAAGCACCGGGTCGTTGGGGTCGAAGTCGCCGACCTGCAGGTGGCATTTGAACACCCGGGCGCCCTGGCCGAGCGCGCGGCGCACATCGGCGACGGCGGACGGCTCGGCGAAGAACGTCGCGCTGTGCAGGCAGCCCGGCGTCCTGGCGGCGAAGTCCGCGCCCCAGTCGTTGAGCGAGCGGGCCATGCCCGCCTTATGCGGGTAGAGCAGCGCGGTGAACGCCGACAGGCCGAACGCGCGCAGTGCCGCCACCCGCGCCTGCTCGTCCTCGCGGTAGGCGATCGGCCAGGCCCGCCCGACCAGCGGGCCTGCCGCGTCGAAGTAGGCCCACACGGCGGCCAGCAGCCGCTCGGGCATGAAGTGGGTGTGCACGTCGATCAGGCTGTCCAGTCCGACCCGGCGCCGGAACTCCGCCACCCGCGCCGCCTCTGCCACCCGCGCCGCCTCCGCGAACCGCCCGCCGCCCTGCTCGCCGTTGTCGTCGAGGAAGATCTGCGCGCAGAGCGAGCCGCGGCCGGCCGCCTCCGCCAACTCGGCCGGGTCGGCGGCGTAGCGCCACTCGACGTACTGCGTCACCGACGCGTCCGGCTGCGGCACCGACGGGACGCCGCCGACGATGGTGGCCTCGTAGTCCGCGAGAACCAGCAGGTACGGGCCGCGGTCGGCGCTCGCCTGGCCGAGCCGGCGGCCCGGCGCCAGTTCCACCCCGAGCTTGTCCCGCCCGGCCCGGATCACGGCGGCCCGCTCGTCCTCGCCGTCCGCCAGGGTCACGGCCGGCAACCCCCACACCCCGGCCAGCGGGTCGGCCGGGTCATCGGGCCGCTTCACCACCAGGAACGTCCCCGCCTCGGGCCCGCGCACCACCACCGCCACCGAGCGCTTGATGATCGTCATGCACCCAGCTTCGCAGCATCCCCGGGCCCCGCCGCAACCGGTCGGAAGACGTACAATCCGGGAATGGCAATGAGCCAGGACCCTGCCGTCGCCGCGTCGCGCTCCGCCGTCGCCAGGTCGCGCGGCGTCCGCTGGGCGATGGCCGGGATCACGGTCGCCGTTCTCGTCGCCGACCAGGTGACCAAGTCGCTCGTGGCCGCCGGGCGGATCCGCGACGGGTCCTCGCTCGGCTGGCTCACCGTCCGCGTGGTCAGGAACCACGGGGCCAGCGGCAGCATCCTGTCTGGCTACCCGATCCTGGTGACGCTGGTCGCCCTCGCCGTCACCGCGGTAGCGGTGACGCTGGCGGTGCGGGTCTCCGGCCGGGGCGCCGCGCTCTGCCTGGCGGCGGTGCTCGGCGGCGCGCTCGGCAACCTGGCCGACCGGCTCTTCCGTTCCCCCGGGCTCGGGCGCGGTGGCGTGGTGGACTGGATCCACCTGTCCTTCGCCGGCGGCGGTTCGCTCGACCTGGCCGACCTGGCCATCCAGTTCGGCGTCCTCGGCGCGATCGCCGCTATGCTCGTGGCCGGACCCGCCCGCAAGCGCGGCAAGGACCGCAACCCGTACCCCGCGTCGGGCACGACCCCGGCCGGCTAGCGGCGCGCTCGGACGACTCAAGCCCGAAATTGGGCGCGGTCACACATGATCACCCTCTGTCGTGTATCGTCACTCCCTGTAAAACGGTTCATGAGCTGGGACGATTGGGGACGCCCATGCGAATGGTCATCGTGGCCGTCGGCGTAGTGCTAGCCGTCGCCCTGGGCGTCCCCGCGGCGTCCGCAGCGCCTGCGGCGGTCACAGCGCCTGCGGCGGTCACAGCGCCTGCGGCGGTCACAGCGCCTGCAACAGTCACAGCGCCTGCGGCGGTCGCCGGAACGCCGTCGGCCGGCGTCACCGCCGAGCATCCGCTGCTTGACGTGTCGTGCGTGTCGTCGAAGTACTGCGTCGCCGTCGGCTATTACGAGGAGGCCGACCTCGGGGACGGCGGGCCGATCGCGGAGACGTGGAACGGCAAGACCTGGTCGGCCGCGGAGCTGAAGCTTCCGGTGGACGCCCTGGGCGGCACCCTGTACGGGGTGTCCTGCAAGTCGGTGAAGAGCTGCATCGCGGTCGGCGACTTCTTCGTGAAGAACGCCAACGACAGAACCAGCCTGCTGGCCGAGTCGTGGAACGGCAAGACCTGGACGGTGGCCCTGCCGCCGGCGCCGGCCGGCACCACGTCGGCGGCACTCAGCGGCGTGTCCTGCGCGACGGCGACGGTCTGCATCGCGACCGGCGTGTACACCCCGCCTAACGACACCGCGGCCGTGCTCACCGAGTCGTGGAACGGGCGCGCCTGGGCCCACGTTGCGGTCAAGCTGCCCGCGGGCAGCACCGGCGCCGACCTGAACGGGGTGTCCTGCGCGTCATCGAAGAGCTGCGTCGCGGTCGGTGCTTACGGCCGGGCCAATGACGCCGGCATCGTCGCGCTGGCCGAGTTGTGGAACGGCAAGACCTGGACGCCATCGGGTCCGCCATCGCCGGCGGGCGCCACCGCGGCGACCCTCCAAGGGGTGTCATGCGTGTCTGCGGCCGCCTGCGTCGCGGTCGGCACGTACACGAACGCGGCCGGCTACTTCGTCGGCCTGTCCGAGTCGTGGAACGGCAAGAAGTGGACCGAGGTCCCGCTGCCCAAGCCCCTCGTTTACGGCGAGCTGTTCGGCGTGTCCTGCGTGTCGCCGAACTACTGCCTTGCGGTCGGCGCCGCCTTGCCGACCGGCGGTCCGCAAGGCACTCCGGCCTCCTACGTGTGGAACGGCAAGATCTGGACCTTCAGGTCGGTGCCGGTGCCCCCGCAGGGCGGCGGCAGCACCGCCACGAGCATGCTGGAGGGCGCTCAGTGCCTGCTGGCAACGGACTGCGTCGCCGTGGGCCAGCTGGACCTCGGATCCTCCCTGCAGTACCAGTACGGCTTCTCCGGCTTCTGGAACGGCAAGACCTGGAAGCCCGCGGCGACCGCCTGAAGAACCCGGCGCTCAGGAGTTACTCGGGTTGGCATGCCGCACGGCGACCACCGCGGCCTGCGAGCGGCGTTGCAGGCCGAGCTTCATGAGCAGTGACGAGACGTAGTTCTTGGCGGTCTTCTCGGCTAGGGACATCCGCTCGGCGATCTGCCGGTTGGTCAGCCCCTCGCCGATCAGATCGAGCACCCGCTTCTCCTGCGCGGTCAGCGACGCCACGCGGTCGTCGCTCTGGCTGCTGCCCGGGGTGGCGCCCCGCAACTGCGCGATGATCCGCTGCGCGGCGCCCGCGTCGAGGATGGACTTGCCGGTGGCGACGACGCGCACCGCCTCCACCACCTCCCGCACCGGGGTGCCCTTCAGCACGTAGCCCGCGGCGCCCGCCATGACCGCGCCGAGCAGGGCCTGGTCGTCCTGGTAGGCGGTGAACATCAGGCACGCCACGTCCGGCAGCATCGACCTGATCTCGCGGCAGGCGGAGATGCCGTCGCCGTCGGGCAGGCGCACATCGAGGATGGCCACTTGCGGGCGCACTGCGGGCAGTCGCACGAGGGCCGAGGCAACGGTCCCGGCGTCGCCGACCACCTCGATGTCGGGCTCGGCCGACAGGACCATGCGCAGTCCCTGCCGCATCACCTCGTGGTCCTCGAGCAGGAATACGCGAATCTGCTGCTGCCCGGTGTCCTGGTGACGTGGGCCGGTGTCTTCCATGTGACTCCCCCCAGCCGGCAACTCAGATCACTTTCAGTGATCGGTGCGATACTATACGCACATGCATCGCAGGATTGCGGAATGATTTCTCAGGGATCCGGCGCAGGAGCGCCCGCCGTGAGTGGCAAGCCCGATTCGCCGCGCGTCCTGGTGGTAGACGACGCCCCGGACATACGGGCGGCGATCGGCCGGGTGCTCGGGTCCCGCGGTTACCACGTCGACATGGCCGGGACGCTGGCCGAGGCCCGGGCCATGACACCGGCCGCATACGACGCGGTCCTGGTCGACATGCGCCTGGGCTCCGAGCAGGGCGCTACCCTCATCGCCGAGCTGATTGCGCTGGATCCAAAGATCGCGAGCCGGTGCGCGCTTATGAGCGGAGGCCTCATGGACGTCCCCCCCGGGGTGACCGCACTGGCCAAGCCGTTCCTGCCCGGTCAACTGCTCGACGCCGTGCGGGCGCTGTGCGGCACGGGGCCGACCGCCGCCGCAAGCGCGGGGCAGGAAGGCGGGCGTGGCGTGCCCGCCCCACGGGCCGAACCCGCACCCGAATCGGCACCCTC
>Ga0302325_10012777_pt1 | contig 17984 bp, 16 predicted proteins | sample Palsa_T0_2_FD_201948 | JGI IMG/M metagenome (GOLD analysis project Ga0302325, IMG submission 201948) | Peat permafrost microbial communities from Stordalen Mire near Abisko, Sweden - Palsa_T0_2 | ecosystem: Environmental > Terrestrial > Soil > Palsa > Peat permafrost | place: Sweden: Abisko...
CGCTGCCGGTCGGCGTAGACCGCCAGGGCCGGATGCGCGCAGTCCTGGATGATCCGGATCGAGCGCTCGGCGGCGATCGGCGCCATGAGCTGGCCGCATTCCTCGATGAGCGGGCGGACCAGGACCGGTTCGAGGGACAGGCCCAGGTCACCGGATTCGATCCGGGCGATGTCGATGAGCTCGTTGATGAGCGCGAGCAGGTGGCGCCCGGCCCCGAGTATCCGCTGGACGCCGTCGCTGTCTTCCGCGCTGAGCTCGGACAGCTGCAGGAGCTGGGCGAAGCCGAGGATGGAGTTCAGCGGGGTCCGCAGCTCGTGGCTCGTGCTGGAGAGGAACGAGTTCTTCGCCTGGGTGGCCTTCATGGCCGCGTCCCTGGCCGCGGTCAGGTCCGTAGCCCGGCTGGCCAGCAGCTGTTCGGCCCTGAGGTGCGACTGCCCCACCCGGCCGATTTCGTCCCGCGCAAACAGGATTGGTGCGAGCGGCTGGCCCTCGCCTAGCCGGCGCGCGTTCTCCGCGTTCACGCCGATCCGGCCCGCGACGCCCGAGGTGAACAGGGCGACGCCGGCCAGCCCGGCGAGCAGCCCCAGCACCAGGCCGGCGATGTCGAGCAGTTCGGTCCTTGTCTGCAGCGTGGCGATCTTGTTGTGCTGGACGGCGACCAGGGCCGTGGGAGCGGCGGCGAGACTGGCGACCTGGCGGCGCAGCCGGTCCATGGTCGCCTTCTCGTTCTTCAGCGCGGGAATGAGGCTCTCGGCTGAGGAACCGCGGCCGACAGCGGATTTCAGCTGCGCTAGCTGGACCAGCACCGTGCCCGTGGTAGCGTCCACCGCCTGCTGCTGGCGGCCGGCCCCTTCTTTGGCGGCCGCGTCCCGCAACAAACTGCGCTCGGCGCCGATCCGTGTCAGCGCGAGATCGTAAGGGGCCAGGAAGAGCGGGTCGCGGGTCCCGATGTAGCCGCGGACACCGGTCTCCGCGTTCACCGCGTCGGCGAGAACCTGGGCGGCCGCGTCATCCAGGTTGCGGGCGGTTAGGCTGATCGTGCGCTCGTTGCTTTCATTTTGCTGCAGCAGCAGGTTGGCCGAGGTGAGGCCCATCAGCGCGATCAGCGGTATCGCGACCACGATCAGGCCCTTGGCCCGCAGGGAGCGGTTAAGCCACCACTGCCGGATCCCGTGCGCCTGGACCGTCCCCGGCGGCACTGACCCCGCTTCGCGTGATCTCATCGATTCCCCCGGATATCTACGTTCGCCAGTTCAACGAGGATGATGAGATAAGGCGGCTGGCCCGGCGGGCTGATTGATTTCGTCGGCGTTGAGGGTGAAGTAAAACGCCGCGCCTTTGCCTATCTTGCCCTCGGCCCAGGCGCGGCCCCCGTGACGCTGCACGATCTCCCGGACGCTGGCCAGGCCGATACCCGTGCCGGGGAACTCGCTGGCCGAATGCAGCCGCTGGAACGGCTCGAACAGCGTGCTCTCGTTTTCGGTGTCAAAGCCGACGCCGTTGTCACGCACGTAACAGCAGGCGGAGGCATCTCCGGCCGGCGTCGTGCCGAACTCGATCAGCGCATCGTCCCGGCGAGAGGTGAACTTCCAGGCGTTCTCGACCAGGTTCCGCAGGACCGTGCGGATCAGAGCGGGATCGGCCCGGACCTTGACCGGGCGCTGGATGACGAAGCGGACGGCCCGGCCCGGCTCCTCGCGCTTGAGCTGCCCGGCGATGTCGTCGATCTCGGCGCTGAGGTCGACGGTCTGCAGGTGCATGGTGGCTCGCGTGGTCTGGGCCAGAGTCAGCAGGTCCTCGATGAGCATCGACATCTGATTGCTGGCGGCGCTGATCCGCTCGGCGTAACCCCGGCCCTCCTCGCCCAGGGCGTCCCCGTACTGGTCCAGCAGCAATCCGCTGTAACCGGCTAGCGCCCGCAGCGGAGAGCGCAGGTCGTGGGAGACATAATGGCTGAAGCTGGTCAGGTTCCGGTTGGCCAGCTCGATCTCTTCGTTCCGGGCGGCCAGCGCGGCCGCCGCGCGGGCCTGGCTCTGCGCGGTGATGTCCCGGGCGATGGAGGCCGCGCCGATCGTGGTCCCGAACTCGTCGCTGACAGCAGACACCGACACCGACACCGGGAAGGTGGTGCCGTCCTTACGCTGCCTGACGGTCTCGTGGTGCGAGATGCGCTCGCCGTTCCTGACCTTAGCCAGGATATCCGCGATCTCGCCGGTCCGGTCTGGCGGGCACAGCATCGCCATCGGCTGGCCGATCACCTCATCCGGGGTGTACCCGTACAGGCGCACGGCGCCCTGATTCCAGGTCGATATCAGCCCGTCAAGCGACTTGACCACGATAGCGTCATCCGACGTGCTGATCAGCGCCTCGAACAGCTGGGCAGGAATCCCGCTACCGGCGGGCCAGATACCGGTAAAGACCTTCTGGGCCATGACATCCCCCCGGTGTCGGCATGGGCCACAAGCTCCGGAGACCGCACCTCGGCATTTGACAACGCGCGCAGGGAAATTTCCGGTTTATCTGTATCAGCGTATACCCATGACGGACAGGCTAGGTATGTGCCGCAAGCGGGCTGACTACGGAGACGAATTGCTACCTATTATGTCAGTTTAAACCTCCCGGGCTGGTTTGCGCGCATAAACTTCCGCCGAGCCTGTGATCGGTTCCGCGGCATGGCGCCGAGGGGGGCCAATTCTCTTGGCGAGATCGGCGCTAACCTGTCGATGGTCAGCCGGCCGGTGCGAGGGAACGGTCGGGATCGCCGAGAATCCACGCGGCGGTGTCCCGGGGGGTCCACGGCAGTTCGCAGACGGCGGCGTGCGCCGCCGTCAGGGCCTGGCGCGCGACGCGGTAGTGATGACCGCACAGCAGAAGCTCCGTCTCATGCAGCCTGGCCGCAGTGGGCGGCAGGATGACCCGTACCATCGCCTGCGCCGGGCAGCAGCAGGCCAGGTCGGCCAGGTCGGCCAGGTTTGCGGGCATGCTGGCGACGTTACCTGGCGACGGCTGGGCCGCCGCGTCGTCTTTCCCGGCTGACGGGTGCAGGGAGCTCGTGTTCATGTTCCCAGCTTCGCCGCGCGAGGGCCGGACGGGAAGAGACGTAGCTCCCTAACCCCAAGTGTCTAAAGTCCCTTACTTTCGACCCGGCCGCTGGCGCCAGAAGGCTCTACGGGCCGGGATCCTGCGCCCTTAGCGTCGGCAGCGAGAACACGGATAAGAAGGCGAGCAAAATGTCGGGAATCGTAGTCGGAATCGACGGGTCCGCTCATTCGAGGCGGGCGCTGGAATGGGCGATGAGGGAAGCGGCGATCCGCCGGGTCCCGCTGACGGTGATCACCGTCCATGAGATCTCGGTGGGCTACTGGGGAAGCGCTGTCGGGTACCCGGAAGACCACGCGGTGGCCGAGCACGCGCGGCAGGCGGCGCAGGTAGAAGTAGACAAGGTGCTGGACCAGCTCGGCGAATCGCGGCCGGAGTCGGTGACGGTCCAGTCGGTCAGCGGCGTCCCGACCGAAGAACTTCTCCGGGCGTCCCGGGATGCCGACATGATCGTGGTCGGGTCGCGTGGCGCGGGCGGATTCACCTACCTGCTGATGGGATCGGTCAGTACCCGGGTCGCCCATCACGCGCACTGCCCGGTCGTCGTCATCCCGCCAGAAGACCACGGCTAACGCCGGGCGGGTGGGCACGCTTCGGCGAACCGGCGGAACGGCAGCGCCCCGGCCCGGATGCGGGCTGACCTCCGGCCGGTCAGCGTGCCCTTCCTGCCGGGATGAGCGGCAGCGAGCGCAGCCGCCGGCCGGTGGCCGCGAAGATGGCGTTGGCGACGGCCGGGGCGACCGCGATCAGCGGTGTCTCGCCCGCTCCGGCTGAAGGCAGGTCAGGCCGGTCGAGGAGGACCACGTCGAGTTCCGGGACGTCGGTGAATCGCGGCACCCGGTAACCCGACAGCGACGGCCGGGCGATCCGGCCGTGACGGAACGAGACCGACTCGAACAGCGCGCCGCCGAGGGCCATGACCGTACCGCCTTCGATCTGGCTGATCACCGTGTCGGGGTTGACCACGGCCCCGCACTCGTAGGCCGTCACGATCCTGGTTACCCGCACCTGACCAGCCCCGTCGGCGAGCGCCTCGGCACAGGTCGCCACCCGGCCGCCCTTCTCCAGGCCGACGGCAACGCCCGCGCCGCGCCACACCCACTGCCCGTCCGACCAGTCCGGACGGCCGGCCGGCTGCCAGCCGGGCTGCCAGCCGAACCGTCCGGCGGCGGCCCGGACGACGGCGGCCAGCCGCTCGTCGTCGAGGTGACGGAGCCGGAAGCCGAGCGGGTCGGTCCCCGCGACGTAGGCCAGGTCGTCGATGTGCGACTCGCGCGCGAACGTGTTCGCGGTCGCGGCCAGCGCGCGGTAAGGACCCTGCGGGTACGGCGAGGCGGCCGGTGAGTAGCGCAGGCGGCGGTTGGGCACCGCGTAGGGGAAGGCAAAGCCGTTCGCCCCGGCGTTGATGTCGAGGAAATCCCAGGCGGTGACCGAGCCCGCGGCGTCCAGGCCCGCCCGCACGTCGATCACCGCCATCGGGCGCAGGAAACCGCACTGGAACTCCTCGGCCCGGCTCCAGTGCACCTTGACCGGCCGGCCGGCCTCGCGGGCCAGGCGTGCGGCCTCGATCGCCTCGTCGCCGTGCTTGCTGCCGAATCCCGCGCCCGTGGGCGGGACGATCACCCGGATCGCGGCCTGGCTCATCCCGAACGTTTCACTGAGCCGGGCACGGACGGCGAACGGGACGTTGGTGCCGGTCCAGACGGTCAGCCGCCCGTCGGCCCAGTCCGCGACGGCCGCCCTGGTCTCCAGCGGGACGTGCGCGAGGTAAGCGGTCGTGTACGTGGCCTGGACCTGCGTCGCGGCGGCGGCCAGCGCGGCCTCGGTGTCCCCGGCTTCGGAACAGACGGCTCGCGGCCAGTCCTGCCCCGCGACCGGATGAGAGCGCAGGTACCCCGCCAGGTCCACGGGGGCGGGCGGGGGCTCGTCCCAGTCGGCCTTGATTGCGGCGACGGCTCGCCGCGCGGTCACCGGGTCGGCGGCGGTCACCCCGATGAACTCGCCGTCACGCACGACGGTGACGCCCGGCATGGTCTGCGCCGGCCCGGTATCCGCCGTCCGCAGCACCGCTCCCGGCACGGGCGCGCGGAGCACCGCGCCATGCCGCATCCCGGGCAGTCGCATATCGGACACGAAACAACGGGCCCCGGTGACCGCGTCGGCTCTCGGCGCGGCCTGCGACCGCCCGGCCGTGCTCCAGCCGGCCGGCCAGGTGAGCTCCGGTTCGGCGGTCAGCACCTCCAGCCGCCGGGTCCCCGCCAGCGAGGTGCCGTACGGCAGGGACAACAGGATCTGCCTGGCGCCCGCCGCCGCGCGGCGCAGCGCCTGGCCGGCGTCCGGCATGGACCGGCTGCCGAACGTTCCGGCGTCGTAGGGGCACAGGTCGGTGTCCCCCTGGACGACGCGGACGTCGGCGAGGGCGACGGCCAGTTCCTCCGCGACCAGCAGCCGGAACGCGGTCTGGTTGTCCTGCCCGAGGTCGACCTGGCCGGTGAACGCCGTCACCGCCCCGGACGGCGCGACGTGCAGCCAGGCGCCGTCCGGGGCCCGCTCCGCCCCGGTCTGGCCGGCCAGACCAGGGGACCCCGGCCACACCACGACGAGCCCGTCGCCCAGCACGCCGAACCAGTCGCGCTCCCCCGGCGCGGACAGGTCCCACGGCGCCGAAGGCCCGGCCAGTCCGGGCCGGACGGGCGGCGGTTCGGCGGCGGCTAGGTCGCCGTCACTGTCACCGCGCATGATGGCGGCGGCCCGGTGCACCGCGCGGGTGATCCTCGGATAGCAGCCGCACCGGCACACGCAGGGGGCCAGCGCCGCAGCGATCTGATCGTCACCGGGATCGGGATGCGCGGCCAGCAGGGCCGAGGCCCGCAGGGCCACGCCCGGCGTGCAGTACCCGCACTGCGACGCCCGTTCGGCGGCCAGCGCCCGCTGAACCGGGTGCAGCGGCTTGCCCGCGGCGTCCGCCAGTCCCTCGATCGTGACGACCGAACGGCCCGCCACCTCGCCCGCCCGCCGCTGGCAGGCGAGGACCGGAACGCCGTCGACCAGCACGGTACAGGCGCCGCACGCACCCTCGCCGCAGCCCAGCTTGGCTCCACGCAGACCCAGGCCAGCGCGCAGGAAGGCCAGCAGGCTTCCGTCCGGTTCACTGATCTCGCACGTCTTGGCGTTGACGACGGTGCTGCTCATCATCACTCCTGGTCGTCGGCTACTAGCAGCATCACGGCAGGCCCGCGCGGCGGACAGGGACCAAGGGCCCGCGATCCGGCAACCAACGACCGTGACCGCAGGCGAGCGGCCGGCCGATGGTGAGGAAGACAGCGACTTTTCTCCCGAACGGACCGTGGTGACGGACACAACGACCGAGGTTCCCGTCCCCCGGCTTATCGACCTCGAGGGGCTCGGGGACCTGGGCCGGCCTGGACTCCCGCGACCAGGTGCTCGCGCAGACGATCCGCGCGGCCGGGGCGGTGACGCGGGCCCTGTGCGAGGCGGTTCCCGGTGCTGCGGTGCGCCGAAGCGCTGGTGAAGCGCGGCGTCGCGGCCACCGACATCAGGGTTTCGCTGGAGCGGAACATGCGGTGCGGCGTCGCGCCGTGCGGCCACTGCCAGCCCGGCCCGTTCCTGCTCTGCGGGGACGTTAGACCCACGGATTCAGGAGCTAGGACCCTGCCGGTGACGACCTGCCCCGGCGACGCTCAAGGCAGGCCGACGGGGATGACGGTCAGCCTCGGCGCGGGGCGAGCACAGGCAGCGCGCATGATTTTGCGACGGGACGAGCTAGAGGAGCACAGGCATGAAGGCAGCACGCTTTCACGGACCCAAGGACATCAGGATCGAGCAGATCCCCGAACCCCAGCTGCATCCGGGCGCAGTCGCTATCGATATCGCCTGGTGCGGGATCTGCGGCACGGATCTCCACGAGTACCTGGAAGGACCGATCTTCATCCCCCCGCACGGCCACCCGCATCCCCTCACCCACGAGCAGGAACCCGTCACGATGGGGCACGAGTTTTCCGGTATCGTGACTGCGCTCGGCGAGGGCGTCACCGGGCTGAGCGTCGGCGATCACGTGGTGGTCGAACCGTACTTCGTGTGCGGGGAGTGCCGCCAGTGCCGCGCCGGGAACTACCAGCTGTGCGTCAAAATGGGGTTCATCGGCCTGGCCGGCGGAGGTGGCGGCCTGAGCGAGAAAATCGTGGTCGATCACCGCTGGGTCCACCCGGTCGGCGATATCCCGCTCGACGAGGCCGCGCTGATCGAACCCCTGTCAGTCGGCCATCACGCCTTCGTCCGCAGCGAGGCGAAGCCCGGAGACGTCGCCCTGGTGACCGGCGCCGGGCCCATCGGCCTGCTGCTGGCCGCCGTGCTCAAGGCACAGGGGCTCACGGTCATCATCTCCGAAGTCACCGAGGCACGGAAGGACAAGGCGCGCACGACCGGAGTCGCTGACCATGTGATCGATCCTTCCCAAGAGGACCTGCCCGCGAGGGTACGGCAGCTGACCGGCGGTAACGGAGCCGACGTGGGCTTCGAGTGTACCAGCGTCAACGCCGCGCTCGACCAGCTCTTCGACGCGATCAAGCCCGCCGGCGTTATCGTCAACGTCTCGATCTGGGGCAAACCCGCCACCATCGACATGCAGAAGCTCGTCCTCAAAGAGATAGACCTGCGTGGCACCATCGCGTACGTACGCGACCACCCTGCGACGATCAAGCTAGTCCAGGAAGGGAAAATCGACCTCAAGCCCTTCATCACCGCGCGGATCGGGCTCGACGACCTAGTCGAGGACGGCTTCGGCACCCTGATCCACCACAAGGACACCGCAGTCAAGATCCTCGTTCACCCATAACGCAGGCGGGTCGGCGGAACGACGTGCCCCGCCTTCGGCCAGGGCTGCTACGAGGTCTGGTACGAGCAGGACTTCTCGATCTGGCAAGGCGGAACCGGCGGCGTCTTCCGCTGGTATCCGATCCGGGCCTCGGGCGGACAAATGAGACTGCCACCCCCCAGCCAGGGCGGTGGCAGTCGTTTAATTGCCGGGTTAGCTGCCCGGCTCCGGCTGGTCCGGCTCTGCCGCCGGCAGCGGCGTGGGTGCGGCCCGGAAGAGATGCCCCGGTTCGCTGCTTGGACCTGCGCTTGTCTGGTGTCCTGCGCCAGAAACGCCGCAAGCGCCACGCACTGGTCCCGGACCTCGATGGCTCACCGGACCGGCGCGGGAGACTAGATCAGCCCAGCTGAGTCCGACCCGGCCCGGGTGCGCGCCGGCTGCTTGACGTCGCTGGCGATGACGCCGAGCGCGGCACCCCAGCGGCGGGCCCGGGCGGCCTCGCCGCCGAGCAGCGCGCTCCGCGAGGTGACCAGGAAGCTCTCCGGGGCGGCGATCACGTGGTAGCCGTGCCGCTTGAGCAGCCTGCGGATCTGGCGGCTGGCGCGGCCGGTGAACACGGACCTGGCGTTGATCCTGGTGTCGAAGGCGGCGGCGAGAACGAGGCCGGGCGCGATGCCGTCGAACCATTCGCGCAGCCCCGGGCCGCCGGCGTCCGGGTCTAGGGTCAGTCCGCCGGCCTGGCCAGCGGCCCCCTGGGCCGCCATCCGCCGGGAGGAGGCGGTAGACAGCCCGTGCATGTGCGTCGGGCCGCCGACGATCATCAGATCGGCCCAGGCCAGCAGTTCGCGGGTGGCCTCGGCCACCGGAACTTCGATCACGTCGTGCGCGGACCGCAGGCCGTCCGCGATGTTGCTGGCCACGACGCGGGTGTTCCCGTACATCGACTCGAACACGACCAGTACTCGCATGTTCATCACGCCCTTTGGCTGTTACCGCCAGCTCAGCCGGTTTGTCGCTGGCCGGCAAGGAACGAGGGTCCCCAACCGCCGGGACCTACGCCGGACATCCAGGACCAAATACCCCAGGCTCGCGCGACCGGATGGCCGTCTTCACCGTGATGGCCTAGACCATGTCAGCATGTCAGCGACCAGGTCACGGAGCTGGCGGAGGACCGCGGGGCCGGCCCCGTCGTCGCGGCGGTACTCGTTGCCGATGGCGATGACCACGGCCGTTCCGCCGCTCTGGGGGGAGGGGGCAGGAGGAAGCGATGGGTCGGGGGGCGCAGGGTCGGGGGCTGGAACCACCGTCCGTTCGGTTCTGTGGTCCATGTCAAGCCGAAGTCAGCTAAGCCCAGGTCAGAGCTAAAGCCCAGGTGAGGGGCTATTTCGGGGAGCGCAAGCCGAAGTCTGACTATCCCCTGTTATCCCCCGTTATCTCCCGCTGTCGGGGTGCCGGCCCTGACCTGACCTTGACGTGAGTCTCAGCGCTGAAGGGTGGCGCGCCGACACAATCCGTGATAACAGATAACTAAACGTGTAATATAAAGCTCAGCCAAGTGACGATGGCGGCGCCCCAGCCGGGCGCAGCAGATGGCGTCGGAGGCGGCAATGCCAGAACGGCAAGGCCAGCCGCCACGTTGAGGTATTCATCCCGGTCACGTTCGCCTAGTACGAGTTCTGCGACGTCCAGGTATGCCTGTGCTGTCCGGAGCCGGGCGGTTGCGTCGGCAAGCCCGCAGGGCACGGTACGGGAGGACGGCGGCAATCCGGTTGCGTGGGTTCCCTTCTGGGGACGGGGGCTCACCGGGATCCCCCGGCAACCTCGATGGCGTCACGGGTGATCTCCTCGAAGAGCGCACTGGCCTGGCGGCGGTGACTGGCCCACTGGAATGTGGATAGCTCGACAGCCTGGAGCGGGTTGCCTGTCCAGTCGCGGACGAGCCCGCGCAGCTGGTCGACCTGGCGCCGCCACCTGGCCGCCTGCCGCTCTGTCAGCTGTGCCGCCATGAACTCTGCGGCCAAGCCGGCGACCGCGTCCATGCCGCCGGCCCGGCGACTGGGATCGCTCTCCCCGGGCAGCGGCGCGTGCACCAGCAGCAGGTCGATGTCGCCGCGGCTATCTCCGTCCCCGCGCGCCGCAGAGCCGAAGACACACGCGTACACGGGCTTGGGGTTCCACGCGCCGAGCGTGCCACGCAGGCGCTTCCACAATTCGAGGCGCAATCCGGAGAGCATCACGGCAACTGGCGCGGCGAGGTGCTCGCGGTTGAGCTCGTGGACCCTGTTCCTGCACCAGCGGCAGGAGGATCCCGAGCCAGCCCCATACAGTATTTCCGGCGAAGCCGGTCCACCGCCACTGCAGGGTGTAACCGCCGATGACGGTGACGATCCACCCGGCGGCCAGGGCGGCGATGATTGCCAACTGACTGGCCGCATTCTGGCCGCACAGCAGCGCTCAACGCTGTCACCGAAACGCGCAACGATGAGCAGTATTTCAGCAGGTCAATAGGTAAATGGACACATGGCTGCCAGGCGGTCTGCCGCAGGCCACGAATCTGCAGTGCTGGCAGTCGTGTACCTGGCTTCCGGACGAAGAGACACAGCCTCCTTGCTCCCTAGCTTGCTCCCTGGCCGGACTTCCTTGACCGGCAAGCGCTGGACCTTTGGCCAGGCGCAAGCTCCAGCGAATTCCCTTTCCGTATTCTCTTATCCTGCAGAGCTGCGCAGGACGGCAGCCCGCCGGGCTCTGCGCCGCCGGGGTCGGGATGTTTCTGCGGCTAGGGCTGAGGCTCGATATCGAGGTATCCGTCATAGGCCCGGATCGTGACGATGAAGTGATGCAGGAAGCCCTCGAGCCCGGCCAGGCCGAACGGATGCGGCCACGGATCGCAGAACCAGACCGGCGCGTCCCAGGAGAACTCCTCAGTGCCGTCGGTCACGGTGAGGTTGACCCGAGCGAGCGCCCCGGCCGTTTTGAGCCCGGCGACGAAGAACTCCTCAGTCGCGGCGCCGTCCAGTTCTATCCCGGCCAGAGGCGCGAGTTCGGCGCTCATGCGGGTCCGCAGCGCGCCAGTGTCGAGCAGGCACTCCATCGGCGCGTCGAGGAGCCCCTCCACGGCGATGCCGACGACGGGCCGCGGCGTCAGCTCGCCGCCGCTCGCAGCGGGAAGCGCCCGGAACGAAAACCTCACTGCGGTGCCGCGCCGGCGATGGCCTGGTCAGAGTCCGGGACCCGGAACATCGACTGCGCGCGCTGGCCGTGCTGGGCCAGCCAGGCCACGACCTCCTTGGGCGAGGACGCGGCGACCAGTACCTCGTCCCCGCGCACAGCTACCCACAAGCCGATGAACGGGCGCAGTGCCTCGACCAAGGTCCGCGGCGTGCCGCCGGTCCCGCCCGCCGCCGGGCCTGACGGCCCAGTTGCCTGAACCGCCCGCATATAGTGCTCCCGCGAACGTAGCGCTCTCGCGGCGGGGAAGCCGAGCCGGGTCAGGGCCCGGCGTGCCTGGTGAGTGGTGAAATCGGCCCGATCCAGCCCCGTCACCAGGGCCAGGACCTGCTTAGGCGGCCAGCGCCGTCCGTTGATCACGACGAAGTGCTCATGGATCGGCTCCGGCAGGACACCCTCCAGCGCCGTCTGCACGCTACGGCTGTCAAGCTCATACCTATGGCCTGAGACTGTCATGGCAGGCACCGGCATCTCCGATCAGTACTCTCTGAAAAATCTTCTCTGCTTTATCTCTACTGTAGGCTACCTAGCGGGCGCAACCAAGAGGACAGCACCGCAGAAGACCGTTCGCGGCAGCGGCGCGAAAGAGCCGGGGATCAGATCACCCCCCGTAACGACCCTGGCCCGTACCCAGCGCGCAAGTAACCGCCGTTATGGTCGGCATTCTGATCGCTGGCGAGGTCGCCCGGCGACGTACCGAACCGCGTGATCTGTGTATCTTCAGGCCTGCTGCAGTCGCGGGACGATCAGCGCCGCGACCTCAGGCGGACAGTCCGAACGGCTTTTGAGAGCGCTGGCGTACCCGCCGGGCATGTTCCCCTCATATTGCAGGAACGCTTCCTCGATGGCCAGCTTGATCTCGAGAGCGGTTCCGATGTCTCCGAAGACCGATTGAAGCCATGCGGGTGCATCCGGATCGCGGCGGAGGACACTAACAACAGGGAGGCCATTTTCGCGACGAGCTTCTTACCGAGGCGGGCGGTCCCCAAGCTGGTCAGCACGTCGCCGATTAGGTCACGGGCTGTGCCGGCGCCCATGTGCGTTGCCATCAAGGTGCTGGACAGCGTCGCCAGGTCGCGGAGCGCGCGGCCGAGCGATCGCTGGCGGCGACCTCAGCTAGCAACAAGCGCGACCGCACGGTCTGAAAGACCGCCCGAACGTCCGACTGCTCCACCGAATGAACCTTATCGATTTTGATCATGAGGCCGAGGAGCGAACGGTGCAACCTGCTGTCCTCGTGGTTGTCCACGGCTGTGCGCATCCGGTCGATGGCCGTACGCGTCAGTATGTCGAGGGATCTGGTTTCGAGCGCGGACGTGGCGAGCAGTAGCTCGGTCAGCCGTTCTGCTGCATCCGTGTGCGGCGTGCGGAGCAACGTTCCGGCCCACATTGTCATTGATCTCGGCAACCCGTCCGGGTGGGCGTCGGCGATTGTCTTTCGTGACGGTCCCTGCGACCGCTGGGCTTGTGCCTTCGACTATTTGCTGCTCGATCCAGCGACCGGCCTCGGCGTCGGACTCGGCTAGCCTGCCTTCCAGCCGAGCATGGATCCGTAGCTTCTCGGTCGCTGGCGAGTTTGCCCGCGGCCTGATTCCGTCTACCAGTCCTCGAAGGTCGTTCGCAAGAGATGCAAGCACGTCCAGCGGCGTGTGGTAGAACACGCTGTGGATCACCCCGATAACGACGGCGGGTACGGGGGCGGCGGACCGCAACTGCGCGCACAGCAATCGATGCGTTTCCAGGTCGCCAGCCGCGAGGACGAATTGAGTCGGCCACACTGCGCGTGGGTTTTCCGGTCGTACTGGCCGCAGCCAGTCGATTATCTGAAGGAGCGTGTCGGGGTCAAGATCAGCGACCAAGTTCACCGCTATCTTGGCCAGCGCGCTGAGGGCCAAATCCGATGTCGGCGGGCTTGCGGAAAGCAACCTCTGTGCGGCCCATCCGGTGCGTTCAGCAACGATCTGGGCGACGGCGTTGACATGTGACTCGGCCGACGGGGTCTCCCCGCGCATCAGTTCATCGAACATCTGGTCGGCGAGGGTGTCGTCCAGATCCGCAAGGTGGACGACGAACTTGATCTGGGCGTTGTCCCAGCTCTTCACCAAGGGAGCGGCGAGCACATCACGCCAGCTGGACCAGCCGAGCCTGGCCTGCACCACCGGATCACGCCACAGCGCGGCCAGCAGGTCGACCTCCTCGCCGTCGTAGAGGGGTGGGCATGGGTCGTCCGTCGCGATGCGTGCTATGGCGATGAGGTGTTTCTGGGGAACCCCATCCAGCCGGTGGGCTCTGATCGCGTCCCGCCTACCCCTAGGGCCCAGTTCCGGATACATCATTCGGAGGACGGCAAGCTTCTCGTCGCTGGCGCGAGTGGCCGTAAAGGGTTTTACGAGCCGTTCCAGGTAACCTTCTCGCTGGTCTTCGGCTAGTTCGGTCAGTCCAGACACGGTCTGCAAGACCTGCTGGAACAGGTCCGCGTTGGTTGCCTCTCGGACCACCAGCCGGGTGAGTGCGTCGATTGCCGGGGAAATCTGTCCGGGGGCGCATTGCAGCGCGTTCAACGCCCCGGCGAGAGCGACCTGAATATGCTGGGTCGGGGCGTCACCGAGGGCGGCCAGCGTCACCGGCAGCAGATCACGCCGCTCTGCCGACGCAGTCATGACGTTTTCGAGCGCCTCGGTTTCGTCGCGCTGCAGTGCGCCCAGGGTTTGAGTCTGTGCTGCGTCCGCGCTGGTCATCGGGACCATTTTGGCGAAAATCCATGGCTGGCATTCACGGGCCAGCCGCGCCCGAAGCTCCACGTAACACGGTCGGCAACTCGTGAACCCGGAGAAATAAATCACCCGGCCGCACTCGCACCGGTTCCCGGGTTTCTTCACCGGCACCATTTGCAGGTAGTCCTTCCGGGCCGTCAGCGAATGTCAGGTACCTGCTGAACTGCGGTCCGCTATCCTCGCCTGGTGACGTTCCTCGCGGGCGGCTTCCCCGGCATTAACGGGCTGCTGCACCACACCACCGGCCTGGAGATCATGGGCTGGGGTGCAGGTGGCGGGCTCGTCGTCGTCCTCATCCAGGCGCTGACCGGGCTGGGTAAGAAACCCCCCGTATGGCCGTGGTCCGGATCGACCAAACCGCAGTACGTGGTGCGTTCCCTCATCTGGATCGCGCTGTCCACCGTCGTCGCGGTGGTCATGGCAATAAACGCCGACGTTACCGCGTTCTTCACAGGTATCGGCGGGGTAGCCTTCCTACTGCTCCTGACGAAAGGAGATGGCTGACATGCATCCTCAAGACCCCGGCCCGGTACGGGCGTTCAAGTGGCTGGAGGAAACCCTGGGTTTCGGGCCGCAGGCCACCCGGCTGGTGCTGCTGGGTGTGGCGCTGTTCGTGGTGATCCTCGTCGTCAGCATCGCCGCTGCCGTATAGAACTTGGTCAGCCGCGCGCCGGTACGAAACTCATAACCGACTCTTTCAGGTCCATGTACCAGCGGCGAGGACGGATCGTGTGCTCCCTGGCCCATTCGTACAGGGTCTCCGGGGCGATGTTCGCACCGTTAGGCCACCCCACAGTCCCCTCACCAGGGTCAGCGACCGCCAGGGCGAAATACGCCGGATCTTCCAGCGGCGCGAACACAGGCCCCTTACCCAGCACCCTGGACAGGTCAGCGTCCCCGATCAGCCCGTCTTTGAACCAGACCCGCAGCATCTCAGGGCCGACCACCTCCACCGCAGTCACCTGCGGGATCTCGATCATCGTGTTTTCGTCTTCCTGCCGGTCGCGTTGTTCTTCTCTGCCCTGTCGATCCTGGGCGGGTTCTCCCCCGCTGAGGCCATACCCCAGCAGGCCCACAGCTCCGGTTGATGCTGGGACACCCTGAGCAGGGCCTGCTTGAGCTGGGGTCTAGGGAACCGGGAGTATCCGGCCCTTCCCGCAGCAGGGACACGGCAAAGTCGCGTTCATGCAGTCTGAAGCAGTTTTAGGGTGCGCTGCGGGTCGCGGAGGTGGTGACGGTTGGCGGCGGCAATATTGCTGTGGCCGTCCAGGCGCAGGAGACTGATGGCCAGGCTCCTCAGCGAGGCCATCACGCGGAGTGCGTTTCCGGTCCTGACCAGCGATTTGTCTTCCAGGTAAGTTACGTCCCAGTGCAGACGATTTTCTATCTCCTGGTGGCCCCGGATCCAGGCGGCCAGGGTGGCAGGGCTGGCGTCGCGGTCGCTGGTGATCAGGTAGACGACCTCGACGGTCTTCTTCCCGTTTTGCGTGACAGTGCGGCGCAGCTGCGCGACCTGGGCAGCGCCGTCGAACCCGATCCAGGCCGGGGCGAGGGCGGCCTTGATGGTGCGACGGGCACGGCGGCCGTGATCTCCGGTCACGGAGGAGACGGCGGGGACCTGGGCCAAGGGCAGCTTCTTGAGCTGCCGGTACAGGGTGGGCATGTTGGCCTTGACCAAGAAGGCGACAGACTACGACGTTTCCGTGCCTTGCTGCCGTGCGAGGTCGTGGTCACGGCGCTGGCTCATCCGCTGTGCGGGTGCCGGGTTCGGGCCTACGCGTTCCGGCACGTGGACGGGGTGCCGCATTTGAAGGTGGAGTTGCCGGACGGGATGCCCGGCCTTGTCGCGGCAGACGCGACCGATGTGTTCGGCGCGGGAGCGGCGGCTGCGGGCGCAGGCCTGGTTCTGGATGGTGCTGGCCTGCGGCATCTGCGTGCTGTGGTGACGCGGCTGCGGGAGGGAGACCCGGCCGGCGAGGAGCGGTAACGGGCTGGGCGGGGCCTGCCGCTGGCCGCTGGCGGCCGGTGCCGTGTGGCTGCTTGCTGCCTTCCCGCAGGCGGCTGGGTGCTGCGCTGTTGTCGCGGGACTCGCCGGCGGGCCGGGCATGCGTCGCGTGGCGGCCGTTCGCTTGCTGGCTCGCGGCCTCGTGGCCTGGCGTCTCGTGGTCGCCTCGGTTCACCGGGGCGTTTTCTTCTTCATTTCCCTGGAGGGAAATCGTGATGAGAAAAGAAAGGAATCTTCCATGACTGAGGTGAGCGCCGGCCCTGGGCTGGTCGTGCCGGGCGTGGCCGGGGACGCCGGCCAGCGTGTGTGCAAGCGGCCGGGCTGCGGGAACCTGGTTCCTGCGGCTGGCCGCGGCCGGACTCGCCTGTTCTGCGGTGACGTGTGCTCACGGCGTTTCCATAACGCTGCGAGGCCCGCGGTCGGCGGTGTTGCGGTGTCGCCGGAGCAGGCGGGTGATCCGCTCGGTGCGCTGGCGGCGCTGATCGTGCAGGCCGGGTCCCTGCTCGAGATGGCTCGCGAGCAGGCTGCGGCGCTGGATCCTGAGATGGTGGCCGCGCAGCTGGCCGAGGCGGAAGCGGCCCGGTGCCGCGCTGAGGCGCGGGCTGTCACGGCCGAGGCGCAGGCCGCGGAGGCAGAGCAGGAGATGCGTGCCGCGCTGGAGGAGGCCGCCGCCGCGCACCGGGGCAGGGAGACGGCCGAGGCCGGCGCCCGTCACGCGTGCCAGGCGGCTGAACAAGCGCGGCGGGAGCTGGCCGAGGCGGTTGCGCGTGCCCGCGCTGATGCTGAGGCCGCCCGGGTCCGTGCCGGGGAGCAGGCCGCGGAAGCCGCCGGGATCGCTGAGACGGCACGGGCAGAACGCGACCAGGCCAGTACCCAGGCCGCAGCGCGGGTTCAGGCTGCCGACGCTGAGCTGGCGCGCGCCCGGCAGGGCGAAGCCGATGCCCGTGACCAGGCCCGGCAAGCCCGCGACGACGCGGCTCGCGAACGGGAGGCCCTGGACGGGCAGTACCGGGCCCGGCTGCAGGCCATGGAGCAGCTGGCTGCCGCCGAACGTGACCGCGCTGTCCGTGCCGGGCAGCTCGCGGACAGCGAGCGCGAGCACTGCCACCGTCTGCTCGCCGCCCTCACCGCCGCCGGCGGCCATGAGGACCCGCCTGCCCTGGCGGGTCCTCCCTCGCCGCAGGGCCGGCGTCCCCGTGCCCGCGCTGCCGCGGCCGGGGTGTCGCCATGAGCGCCCGGGACAGCGATCCCGGGCCGGGCGGGACGGCCAGCCCGGGCACTGCCGCAGCCGCGGCACGGGAACGGGAACGGGGAAATTTCCCTCCTCGCGGCACGCACGCACGTAGGTTCGCTTCGTCCCTGATCACGGTCATGATTCGGAAAGAAGGAACCTACGTGCGCGCATTGAGGGTAGCGCCTGCCTGCCAGCTGATGCTGGAAGTCCCCGGGGCGGAAGGCGGCGCAGGCCGCGATCCCGGCCGGGTGTGGGCCCAGATGCCCGATACGGCCCGGGCCCGGGTGCTGTGCCTGCTGGCGGCGATGATCGCCGCTGGCGTGCTGGCCGACGGCGGCGGACGCAGGGACGGCGGGGCGGTGAGGGCTGATGGCTGAGCCGGGCCCCGCTCACCTGCGGCGCGATGCCTACATTTATGTCCGCCAGTCGACGCTGGCCCAGACGGTCCGTAACACCGAGAGCCTGGCCCGCCAGTACGACCTGGCCGGCCGCGCCAGGGAGCTGGGCTGGGCAGAGCACCAGGTCGTGGTAGTCGATGATGACCTGGGCCGCTCCGGCGCCTCCGCTCATGGCCGCAAGGGCTTCTCTGACCTGGTCGCCGATGTCGGGCTGGGCAAGGCCGGGATCGTGCTGTCGCTGGAATGCTCGCGGCTGGCCCGTAACAACAGCGACTGGTACCAGCTACTCGACCTGTGCGCGCTGACCGACACCCTGATCGCCGACGCCGACGGCCTCTATCATCCCGGTTTGTTCAACGACAGGCTGGTCCTGGGCCTCAAGGGGACTATGTCCGAGGCATTATGCCGAATT
>Ga0302325_10012778_pt1 | contig 17984 bp, 18 predicted proteins | sample Palsa_T0_2_FD_201948 | JGI IMG/M metagenome (GOLD analysis project Ga0302325, IMG submission 201948) | Peat permafrost microbial communities from Stordalen Mire near Abisko, Sweden - Palsa_T0_2 | ecosystem: Environmental > Terrestrial > Soil > Palsa > Peat permafrost | place: Sweden: Abisko...
GCCACCCTGCCCGCTCCGGACCCGCTACTCCCGGTCGGGGCCGGATGCCCATCAAATGGTCGGTACCCGCCGGACGGTCAGGGCCCACTGTGACTCATGTCGAAATAGTCGCGCCAGGAAACTATCTTTTCGCCTTCGATATCGAAAGCGCCCATCACACGGGAGTCCACCGCCTGTCCGTCCCAACGGAAGTGGTCAACTCGTTCGGTGAGGACGGTGCGCCCGGTCACAGCCAGATAGAGGATTTCGATCTCGGCAGACGTGGTCCGACTGACATAACCGGAGATGGCCTTCCGAATTTCGTCGTGGCCGGACACCACTCCGATAGGGACGTTGTCCCATTCGGCATCGGTCGCGAAGTTGCCCGCGAGTTCATCGACATCAAGCCGACGCCAGGCACCCAAGACGGCACGCACGACCTCTTCTGGCGTCAAGCCCGCTCCCTTCCGCCTCCAGGCGCCAACCTAACCCGTCAACCTCGATGGCGGCGGCGGGGACACCCCCTCGGGATCGCTCCCGGCTGACGCCATGGCGGGTCACGCTCTGGCTGCCGTCGAACCGGCTCATGGGGGATAACTCGGTGTTGCCGTTAAATTAATGTGGCCGTCTGTGCCCGACCCGTCCGACCTCTACCTCGATCTCGGCCATCAGGCCCGTCGACGACCGGAGTCGACGGCGGTCGTCATGGGGGGCAGCGGGGAGTCGTCGTCCTACCGGGAGATCGATGAGGGGTCCAACCGTCTGGCCCGGCTCCTGCGGGCCCGGGGCCTCACCACCGGTGACCACGTGGCCATCCTCATGGAGAACAACCTCCGCTACCTGGAGGTGGCCTGGGCCGCGCAGCGCTCCGGCCTCTACTACACCGCCCTGAACAACCACCTGAAGAGCGGCGAGGTCCAGTACATCCTCGACGACTGCGGCGCCACCGCCCTGGTAGTCACGCCGGCCATGGCCGAGGTCGTCTCCCGGCTCGACCTCTCCCGGGTCCCCCACCGGTTGGTGGTGGGCGGGAACCTTCCCGGTTTCGACGACTACCGGTCGTCGACCCTGGCCTTCGAGCCGACACCGGTGGACGACGAGTCCGAGGGACGGGAGATGCTGTACTCCTCGGGCACCACCGGACAGCCCAAGGGTGTCCGCAAGGTCCTGCCCGCCACCGCTCTCGGTGACCCGTCGGCCGCCCCCGTCCAGATCGCCATGGGTCTGGCCGTCATGGAGGCGGGACCGGACTCCGTCTATCTCTCGCCGGCCCCTCTCTACCACTCGGCCCCGCTCGTCTATTCCATGTCGATGCTCCGTCTGGGGGCCACGGTGGTGGTCATGGAGAGCTTCGACGCCGAAGCCTGCCTGGGGTTGATCGAACGCTACGGGGTGACCCACGCCCAGTTCGTTCCCACCATGTTCGTGCGGATGCTGAAGCTGCCCCCGACGACGCGGCGTCGCTACGACCTCTCGAGCCTCCGCTACGCCGTCCACGCGGCGGCACCGTGTCCGGTGGAGGTGAAACGCCAGATGCTCGAGTGGTGGGGCCCCATCATCTCCGAGTACTACGCCGGCACCGAGGACATCGGTTCCACCTGGATCACGGCGGAAGAGTGGTTGGCCCACCCCGGATCGGTGGGTCGGCCCCTGAGCCCCGCCCATATCGTCGGCCCCGACGGCGAGGAGCTCGGACCGGGACGGGAGGGAACCGTCTACTTCGAAGGGGGCCGGCCCTTCGAGTACCACAACGATCCCGACAAGACGGCGTCGATCACCAACGACCGGGGCTGGCGGACGCTCGGTGACGTCGGTCTGGTCGACGGGGACGGCTACCTCTACCTGACCGACCGTCAGGCCCACATGATCATCTCGGGGGGCGTCAACATCTACCCCCAGGAAGCGGAGAACGTCCTCGCCGGCCACCGTGCCGTGGTCGACGTCGCCGTCTTCGGCGTGCCCGACCCGGAGATGGGCGAAGCGGTGAAAGCGGTGGTCCAGCCGGCCGACCCGGCCGCCGCCGGCCCCGCACTCGAGGCCGAGCTGATTGAGTACTGCCGGAGCCGGCTGGCTCTCTACAAGTGCCCTCGGACCGTCGACTTCTCGTCCGAGCTCCCCCGGGACCCGAACGGCAAGCTCTACAAACGACTCCTCCGAGACCGGTACTGGGAAGGCCACGACAGTCGGATCCTGTGACACGGTGCCGGCGTGCGGCACCGGAGGGTGCTCTCTTTATGTGGCGGGAAGATCTCTGTCCGAGAGATATCTGCGGCGGCCGATCGTGGGAACGGCCTGATCCCGGTCACAACTTCTGCAACACCTCCCGCACCACGTGTCCCTACAGCGCGGGGTGGTACGAAGGCGGACGAAAAGAAACACGGCAGAAACAATGGACGCACGGCCCTTTGTGGTGTTGGCTGTGGAACGTGGGGTGTGGGGGCGACGCGATGAGCGACCGAGCCGCCGCGGGAGGCGGTCGATGCGAAAAGCCGTACAGCACGCGGGCTCGCCGATCCGGTCGACGATGACGACGCCGGACGACTTTTCCGTTCTCCTGAGCTCGGCCAAGAAGGGCGACGAAGACGCTTTCGCCACCATGTGGCGGATCTTCCAGCCCGGTCTCCTCCGGTACCTGAGGGTGATCGGGGGGCAGGCGGCCGACGACCTCGCCTCCGACACCTGGGTCCAGGTGACCCGCAAGCTCTCCACCTTCCAGGGAGACGACAAGGCCTTCCGGGCGTGGCTCTACACGATCGCCCGCCACCGCCACATCGACTGGCGTCGCCAGACCACCAGGCGGAAGGAGTCGTTGGTCGAGATCGAGGTCCTCGACCGGCTTCCCGGCTCCGACGACACGTCGGGGAGCCTGGAAAGGGCCATCTCGACCCAGGAGGCGGTGGCGCTGATCGCCACCCTCCCGGCCGATCAGGCCGAAGCCGTGATGCTGCGCACCGTGTCAGGCCTGCCTGTTTCCGTTGTGGCCGAGATCATGAACCGGCCGGCCGGCACTATCCGCGTCCTGTGCCACCGGGGTCTTCGTCGGCTCGCCCGCACCCTAGAGGGAACCGTTCCCGATAAGGCGTCGGAGGCCAAGAATTCCCAGGCGACGGAAGTCGTGGTGTAACGGGACATGGACAGCCAGCGTTGGGTTTCTGATATGCAAGGCCACCTAGCAGTGCCCTCCGGCGCCGGGCCGGAGAACGACGTGGAAGCGGCGGTCCGCGGCATCGTGGACAACGTCGTTCCCCTCTTCGCGCCCCGGACGGGCAGCGTGGCCGCACTCATCGCCGCGGCCTCGGGGCCGGCCGTGCCGGACGAGCTGGGCGGTGAGAGCGATATCCGGGCCCTCTTCCGCGCCGGCATGCTCGAGACACCCCCGGTGGTGCGCCGGCGCCACCGTTTGGCCCCCTTCGCCATCGCCGCCGGCTCGGTGGCCGGACTGGTGGCGGGGACGGCCGGGCTGTCCGCCGCCGCCGTGCTTCCTCCGGCCGCCAACCACGTGGTCGCCCAGGTCCTTCGTCATGTCGGCATCGACGTGGGCCCGACCAGCAGTCTTCAGGCCGCCCCGGCAGCATCGGTGCGGAGTCCGCACTCGTCGACCCACCCGACGGCGAATGTGAAGACGACCCCGTCGCCGTCGTCGACCCAGTCTCCGGCGGTCGGCGCTCCTGCGTCCACGCCACGCCAGCAACGGGTCACCCACCCCACGAAGACTTGTGTGGTCTCGGCCACGCCGACCGCGGTCGTCGTGAGTCACGCCGCCCTCCAGATGACGGCAGCGACGAAGACGGCGGCCACGAACACCGCCTCGACGGCGGGGACGACTCAGTCGTGCACCACCGGTTCACCGACGCACCGGGCCAAGGCATCCACTGGCACCGGTCCGAACACCGGCCCCAACAGCGGCCCGGGTACAGGAACAGGGACAGGGTCAGGGACAGGGACGAACACGGGCCCAGGCGGCAATGGCACAGGGACCAACAAGGGCTCGAACGGCGGAGGTGGGGGCTGCGGGACCGGATCTACCGGGACCGGCTCTACCGGAACCGGCTCTACCGGGACCGGCTCTACCGGAACCGGCTCTACCGGAACCGGCTCTACCGGAACCGGCTCTACCGGCACGGGTAGCACCGGCACAGGTAGCACCGGCTCCACCGGGACCGGGCCGACCACCACCACCGATCCGGGGACGACGACCACCACCGATCCGGGGACGACCACCACCACCGACCCGGGGACGACCACCACGGGGACCGCCCCCGGCAAGGGCTGTAAGTCGGGCGGTCACCACGGAGGCCACCACGGCAACAAGGGTGGCGGAGGCGGCACGGGGACCGGCACCGGGACACCTCCCACCACGGGCACCGCCCCCGGCGACACGTCGACGAACGACTAGTCGACGTCGATACCATGGATGCATCGTGACTGACACACAGAAGAATCACCGAGTCGAACTTCGTCCTGAGGCGAACTCTCGCCGAGGTAACAATGGACGAGGTCATCGTGCTCTCCAGAGCTGAGCGGAACGACAGAGGCCTTACGGCACATCGGGCGGTCCCCACGGCGCCCGTGAAGTTGTTGCTGGCCGCCACGCTGGCCCTGCTCATCGCCCTTCTCGTCTCAGGGGGTTCGGTGACACATACTCCCAGCCTCGGACGGCCGGCCCTCGTCGGCATCGTCCGGGGCCCCACCCCCCTGAAGAAGGTCAGCAGCGGATTGGTGAAGTCGCCCAACTGGTCCGGCTATGCGGTGGTCGGCGGGACCTACACCAACGTGGTCGGGTCATGGGTGCAACCGGCGGTCTCGTGCCCGTCCAACGCGCAAGAGGACGCCGCGTTCTGGGTGGGGATCGACGGGTACTCGTCGAGCGACTCGGACGTCGAGCAGACGGGCACCGACTCCGACTGCAACAAGGGTACCAAGAAGGTGCCCGGGGGCCCCCACTACTACGCCTGGTGGGAGACCGCCACCTCCTCGTCGGTATCGTCGAACACCATCAAGCACACCGTCGAGCCGGGCGACGCCATGACCGCGGAAGTGTCGAGCTCGGGAGGGTCGTACACGCTGACCCTGATCGATGCCACCGAGGGATGGACGGCCTCGGAGGGGCCACTCGCACTCTCCCCGACCCCGGCGGGCGCCTCGGCCGAATGGATCGCCGAGGCCCCGGAAGTCTGCAAGAGCGCAGGAAAGTGCTCCTATACAAAGCTCGCCGATTTCGGGTCGGTGACCTTCAGCGGTGCGTCGGCCGACGGCACGCCCCTCTCGTCGTTCCCGAGCTCGCAGGTCGCTCAGATCGACATGGGCAAGGGAAAGAAGATCGAAGCGTCGACGTCCTCCCTCTCGGATTCGAGCTTCGCGATCTCGTGGGTCACCGATTAGACCCTGCGTCTTCTAGTCCGGGACCTCGGAGCAGCGGTCGCAGATCCCGGTGATCTCGAGGACATGGTCGAGGTGTCGGAAGCCGTAGCGACCACCGACCCGGCGTGCCCATGTCTCCACCTCGGGAGCGTCGAGTTCCACGGCCTGGCCGCAGCGCCGGCAGACCAGATGGTGATGATGCGAGACGAGGTCGCAGCGTCGGTACAGGGTCTCCCCGGTGTCGCCCCGGACACTGTCGATCTCTCCGGCGTCGGCCAGGGTTCGGAGCTGGCTGTAGATGGTGGCCAGCCCCACCTTCTCCCCCGCCTCCTTGAGGCGTGAGTGGAGATCCTGCGCGCTGCTGAATTCCCCCGTTTCGGCCAGCAAGGCCGCCACCGCCCGCTTCTGTCGGGTCATACGCGAGCCACGGGTCGACGGACCGTTTCCGGTGGCCGGTACTCCGGCGTGTCCTTCGGGGCGAGTCGTCATCCTGCTCCTCCTCCCCGCACCGCCGCCCATCTTACTCATAACAGTTCCCGTTAAGTGCCACGAGGGTCGGGGCCGGGCATGTCCCCACGGCCCCGGAGGCTGGTCGAGCGGCACCCGCCCCGGAGGACGGTCGTAGCCGGACCCTGATCGGGGCCGGACCTTAGGCGCCGAGGCGGGGGATGAACTGCCGGAGCTTCCCCGAGGCGAGCCGTTCGAGTCGCTCCACGGCGGCTACCGTGACCTCGGGATCCCGGAGGCCGGCCGTCCGCAAAGTGCGGACCACGAGGTCCCTGATGTCGTCGACGCACTCGGGGCGGTCGGTGACGATCTTGACCGAGGCTCCTCGTGCCGTCTGTCTGACCTGGTATTCGGTGACGAGGCGCTCGTCATGGAGGGCCAATCGCAGGATCATGGGGTGGACCCTCAGCTTGTTCTCATATTCGAAGACGATGTCGGCGCGTCCCGTGAGGTCGGTGATCCGACCGTGAGCGGAACCGCAGGGGCAGACGTCTTCGACAAGAGTGAGCCCGTCGGCGATCTCGAGGCGGATGAGGGGCTGGGTCCGGTTGTACAGATTGGTGAGGTAGAGCTTGGCCGCCGGCTGTCCAGGAGGGACGGGGCGCCCGTCGAGGTCGACGGGCTCGATGATGACGAGGTCGTCGGGAAGATGCATGGGCCGGCCGGCGGCGCAGGAGAAGGCGTAGGCCCCCTCGACCGCGGCCCAGGAGTCGTCGATCTCCACGCCCCACTGCTGGCGCACGGCGTCACGGGTCCTCTCCATGAGCAGCTCGCCCCCCGACTCGACGTAGAGGGGAGCGATCTTCAGTCGACCTTCCTGGGCCTCGCGCACCACCACCTCGAGGGCGGACGGGTATCCCATGAGCAGATCCGGCTGAGCAGCGTTGAGACCGCGCACCACCTCGGTCACGGGAAGCGTCATCGGGAAGTGATAGATCGGGTCACCGGGTTCGGCCAGGAAGGTGCGCATCACCCTCGACAGGTGGGTCCCGGGCCCGGCGAAAAGGCTGGCCGTGGACGAGCCCGGGGGACGCGGCCTGTTGTCGGCCGTCCCCAATCGGGCCCGACTCTGCATGAGCGCCAGGGTCGTCCACTCGTCCCAGTCGTAGACGAACACACCCCGTCGACCACTGGACCCCGATGACGTCACCGTCCGGAACCGGCCGAACAGATAGTCGTTGTCGTGCACATGCGTCACATGGTCCTCGACGACCTCCAGTGTCAGTCGCCGGTCGGTGGTGATGGAGGAGAACTCAGACATGAGATCGTCCTTCGTCATGACCGGCAGCGATGGCAGCTGTGCCTCGGTGAGGGTGGCCGGATCGATCCCGCCCAGGCGCTCGGCGTGGAACGGGGAACGCTCGACAGCCCATGCCACCAGGTGGCGCAGCCTGGTCTGACGCTCAGCTTGAAGCTGCGCCTTCGACCATCTCAACCGCTTGGCGTGGGCCAGGATCCCGTCTCCCACCTCGGTGCGGTGCAACCGGCGCAGCTCTTCGTACTGTCCCGACCGCGTCGGGGCACCGTGGCCCGGCCCGGTGGAGGTCATGAGTGCTCCGACGGCGCGTCGAAGCTACGGAGCCGCCGTGCTCCGGCGCTGCTCGATGCCGCCACCCCCACGTCGACGGGGACGGACGAGAAGTTCTGCTTTTCGTACAGCAGCTGCCAGCGGTCGTCGAGAGCTCGACGACTGGGGGGCAGGGCACTCTCGGCGTGGACCATCTGGCAGCCCTGGGCGGCGGCGTCGATCATCCGCACCGATGAAATGGCCTGACGCAACTTTCGACCCTGATACCGGGGATGGGTGGCGTCAAAGCCGAGCCAGCCGAGGCCGTCGCCGACGAAGAGCGCTCCGGTGGACACGAGCCGATCCTTGTCGAACACGCCATAGTGCTGAACTCCGACTCTTCCCACGGTGGCCCCGAACCACGAGGCCATGGACACGGGCATACTCCACGACCCCCAGGCGGCGACGTTGATGGCGGCGAGAGCCTCGGTGTCACCGGGCCCCAGCCTCCGCACCTCGATGTCCGACGGCACCGCCGGTGGACGACCCGCCCGCCTCCACATCTTGAAGGTACCGAGCCCGTCACCGACGAGCCCCAGTCGCGTGATCCAACCGGCCAGTTCCGGGGGCCGGGCGAGTGGGGTGACCTCGATCCGGAAGTTGCGCTGGTGGTGGGAGTCGTAGAAGGAGCAGATGTCCTCGACGTCCCCGGCTCCCAGCGGTGCCCGGATCCCCAGGGCGATGACCCGGTTGATGTCTCCCCGGTCGATGGCGCCGAGGGCGACCAGGGGTATGCGCCCCGATCGGTCGACGATGGCGTTGAGCGGGTTACCGGGCAGGGCGGCGGCGGCACTGGCACACGTCGTCCACACGGCGAGCTCGTGCTCTTCCATCCGCTTGGCCAGCTCTGCCAGTTTTCTGTCCACTCGGTCCTCGTCGGTCGGTCCCCGCTGTCCGGGCTCTGCTCCTGGTGTGGCGGGTTCGTGGTGTGGCGGCTGACGGGCCTGTCGCGTCCGTCAGACCTGGGGGTGTGCTCACGGGGACGCCGTCCTCCTACGGCTCCCGAGCACGTAGACGGATAAGGCAGGTATCGGTCCGCCGGCCCGGGATCTGAAGGGGTCCCACCCCGGTCTCGGACGCCCCCTCGAGGGGCCCCATCCACGGGGTCGGCCGTGGCCTCCCGGGGGCCGGACCGGTTCCCGGGCTATCGGGGCGCCGGCCCCGAGCGGAGCGTCCTCTGCCTATGGTTTCGACGATGAGCGGCGTGGCCATCGTGAGCGGCGGGAGCCGGGGTATCGGGGCCTCCACATCGACCCTCCTGGCCGAGCGGGGCTGGGACGTGGCCGTGGGCTATCACCAGGAGACCGAGGAGGCCCACCGGGTCGCCGCCGTCTGCCGGTCCTTCGGCCGACGGTCGGTCGCCGTGGCCGTCGACGTCTCGTCGGAGGAGGCCGTGGTGCGCTTCTTCGCCACCATCGACCGCGAGCTCGGGCCGCCGGAGGCCCTCGTCAACTGCGCCGGTGTCGTCGACCGCAAGGCGCGCCTCGACCAGATGACGGCGGCACGCATCGAACACATCCTGGCCGTCAACGTGGTCGGATCATTCCTCTGCGCACGCGAGGCCGTCCGGCGGATGTCGGTCGGGCACGGAGGGACCGGCGGATCCATCGTCAACTTGTCGTCCGCTGCCTCCCGTCTGGGGAGCCCGGGCGAATACATCGACTATGCGGCGTCGAAGGGGGCGATCGACACCATGACCATCGGGCTCGCCCGGGAGGTCGCCCAGGAGGGTATCCGGGTGAACGCCGTCCGGCCCGGACTGGTCAACACCGACATCCACGCCAGCGGCGGCCAACCCGATCGCCTGGAGAGGCTGGCACCTCTCGTACCTATGGGGCGCAGCGGCGAAGCCCATGAGGTGGCTCACGCCGTCGTCTGGCTGTGTTCAGACGAGGCGTCCTACGTCACGGGCGCCCTGATCGACGTGAGCGGTGGCCGCTAGACCTCCCGAGGCCCATCGAGCACGATGAGACCATGCCGACCCCAGGAGATCCCGTGCCCCCCTCGTCAGCGCCCGTAGACGGAGTGACCACCGAGCCGTGGTGGCGGACCGGGCTCCTCTACCAGATCTACATCCGCTCCTTCGCCGACAGCGACGGCGACGGGGTGGGCGACCTCGGCGGCGTGATCGACCGACTCGACTACCTGTCGTGGCTCGGTGTCGACGGCCTGTGGCTGAGCCCGGTCACGCCGTCGCCCAACGCCGACTGGGGCTACGACGTGGCCCACTACTGCGCCGTGGACCTGCCTACGGGACTCTGGCTGATCTCGACGCACTGGTGGCATCGGCCAACAGCCGGGGGATCCAGGTCCTGATCGACCTGGTCCCCAACCACACCAGTGATCGACACCCCTGGTTCGTCGAGTCGAGGGCCACGAAGGACGCCGGTCGCCGGGACTTCTACGTATGGGTCGACCCGCAGCCGGACGGGTCGCTGCCCAACAACTGGGTGAGCTCCTTCGGGGGACCGGCGTGGACGCTCGACGACGCCACCGGTCAGTACTACCTGCACAACTTCCTACCCGAACAGCCCGACCTGAATTGGTGGAACGAGGATGTCCGGTCGGCCTTCGACGACATCCTCCGCTTCTGGTGGGATCGCGGCATCGCCGGCTTCCGCATCGACGTCTGCAACATGATCGTGAAGGACGCCCTGCTCAGGGACAACCCGCCGGCCACACCGGACGACCCGTTCATCATGCAGATGTTCGGTCAACGGCCCTTGTACACGAGCAACCGGCCCGAGGTCCATGACGTGCTCCGGCACTGGCGCCAGGTGGCCGCCGAATACGACCCGGCCCCTGTCCTCCTGGGCGAGACGAGCGTGGAGGATCTCGAGGTCCTGGCCACCTTCTACGGCGACGGCCAGGACGAACTGAGCCTCGGGTTCAATTTCCCGTTCATCGAGGCGCCGTTCGAAGCCGCCGACCTGCGGGCCATCGTCGAGAGGACCGAAGCCGTCCTGCCCCCGGGATCGTGGCCGGTGTGGACCGGTTCGAATCACGACGTCTCGCGTCTGGCCACCCGGTGGGCCGGCGGGAGCCCGGAGAAGGCGCGTCTGGCCCTTCTCATGCTCCTCACCCTGCGAGGCACGCCCGTTCTCTATCAGGGCGACGAGATCGGCCTGGTCGACGGCGAACTCACCCACGAGGACATCCTCGATCCCGTGGGGTTGCGGTTCTGGCCGGCGTACCGGGGTCGCGACCCGGCACGCACTCCCCTGCCGTGGGCGGCCGGACCGGGCGGCGGCTTCACCGTTCCCGGGACTACCCCATGGCTGCCCATGGGCGATCCGGCCCTGGGCAACGTGGCCGACCAGCGTGACGATCCGGGGTCTGTTCTCCACTTCGTACGGGACGTGGTGGCTCTGCGACGCCGGTCTCCCGACCTCGTGACCGGCGACTACCGGTCGGTGGGATCACCCGATCGGACGTGGGCGTGGCGCCGGGGGACGGGCACCGTGGTGGCTCTCAACTTCTCCGACGATCCCGCCGAGATCGCCGTGCCCGACGGGATCGTTCACGTGGCCATAGCCACCGCCCGGTCCCGTGACCGGTCCACCGTGAACGGGGCCATCGGTCTGCGACCCTGGGAGGGCGCCGTCCTGACCGAGGGGCCCTGAGCGGGCGGAGACGCCGGACAGAACGAACCCCTGTCCCCCGTCACCGGCCCGTGACGGCGTCGGAGATCAGGCGGGCGACGCCCAGCGGATCCTCGAGATAGGGAAGGTGGGCCATGCCTTCGAGCACCTGATGACGGCCGCGGGGGAGGCGGCGGGCGAGTTCGAGGCTGCGGGCGACGAGAAAGGACACGTCGAGGTCGCCACAGCCGACGGTGACCGGCACCAGCACCTCGTCGAGCCGACCCCAGGCGTCGACGCCCGAGGCCCCGGTGTCCTCAAGGACGTCGTAGGCCAGGACTACCGCATTCATCTCCAGCGCCAACCTCCGACGCTCCCCGGCCACACGCCCCTCGGGCCCGGCGGGACCGTCGAGCCACAGGGAGATCTCCGCCTCGTTGATGACAGCGAGATCGCCCGAGGCGATCGCCGACGCCTTCCGGTTCTCGAGCTGGTCGAGGACCGGATCGGAGGCCGGCTCGGGGGCCCCGCTCACCGCCGGGGCCAGAAGGACGAGCCCGGCCACCCGGTCGGGCGCCACGAGGGCGGCGTCCAGGGCCAGTCCTCCGCCCATCGAGCTCCCCACCAGCCAGACAGGTCCGTCCCCCACCACGTCGAGGACGGCGAGCAGGTCGTCGACATGCGAGAAGGAGTCGGGTGAGGGGGCGGACCCGCCGTAGCCGCGCCGGTCGTAGGCCACCACCGTCAGCGGACCGGCCAGGGCCTCGGCCACCTCGTAGAAGCTGCGGCGGTCAGCGACCCCGGCGTGCAAGAGGACCGCCACGGGCCCGCCGCCCGCCCAACGATCGCCGACGAGCTCGGACTCTCCCGCGGCCACGACCATGGGTTCTCGCACGCGGGATCAACTCCTCGGTGCCCGTTTCTCCACGGGCCGCCGCCCTTCAGGACGGGGCAGCCCACGGTTGGCGGTGACGCACCGCCGATGGGCCCGCTACCGGGCGACGGCGTCGCTGCGGTGGGGTAGCACCCAACCGGGGCGCGGGAAGTGGCAGGTGTAGCCGTTCGGATAGCGCTCCAGATAGTCCTGGTGCTCGGGCTCAGCCTCCCAGAAGGGACCTGCCGGCACCACCTCGGTGACAACCTTTCCGGGCCACAGACCCGACGCCTCGACGTCGTCGATGGTGTCCTCAGCCACCCGGCGTTGCTCGTCGTCGAGGTAGAAGATGGCCGACCGATAGCTCGTGCCCATGTCGTTCCCCTGTCGGTCGAGTGTCGTCGGATCATGGACCTGGAAGAAGAACTCCAGTAGCTCTCGGTACGACGTCTGTCGGGGATCGAAGGTGATCTCGATCGCCTCGGCGTGGGTGCCGTGATGACGGTAGGTGGCGTTGGCCACGTCGCCGCCGGTGTACCCCACCCGCGTCGAGAGGACCCCCGGACGCTTCCGGATGAGGTCTTGCATCCCCCCAGAAACATCCGCCGGCCAGGACCGCCTTCTCTGTCGTGTCGCTCATGGGGCTACGTCCCTCCTCCATCACCGCTGCCTCGAAGAACCTCCGGTATTCACCATATCTCCCGCCGCCGGCTGGCGAGGCGGTGCCCGAACATTCGGCTCGGATGGCCGATTCATGGGAGCATGAGGCATGGTCGTCGGCCGTGACCTGGCGGCAGCGGGTGGAGCGTTCCTCATCGTCGTCGCCGGATGGAGTGTGATCGGCACCGTCGTCGTCCCCCGGCGGATCCGGAGCTGGCTGACCCGGGCCGTGGCCATCACCGTCGGCTTCGCCTTCCATGCCGTCGCCGACCGATTCGACACCTACGAACCACGTGACCGGATCCTGGCGGCCCAGGCTCCGATTCAACTCATCCTGCAGATCGTCATGTGGCTGGCCGTCTTCGAGCTCGGCTTCGGGCTGCTGCTGTGGCCGTTCATGGGATCGGCCGGCTTGTCGGCGGCTTTTGAACAGGCCGGCTCCTCGCTGTGCACGCTCGGTTACCTGGCGGGCCACACCGGCGCCCCGCCGGCGTTGGACGACCTTGCCGCCCTCGTCGGTCTGGGCACGGTGGCCCTGCAGATCGGCTACCTCCCCACGCTCTACGCCGCCTTCAACCGCCGAGAAGGACTGGTGACCATGTTGGACTCCCGAGCAGGGGTGCCGTCCTGGGGTCCCGAACTGTTGGCCCGTACCCACTACGGGTTGGGCAGCGGGGTGTCGGCCGTGAGTGAGCTGCCGGCGCTGTTCGAAGACTGGGAGCGCTGGTCGGCGGACGTCTCGGAGAGCCACGCCACCTACCTCCCCCTCACGAACTTCCGGTCCCCACGGCCGCTCTCCTCTTGGCTCACCGCCCAACTGGCCGTTCTCGATGCCGCCGCCCTCTATCTATCTCTTCTCCCCGACGCTCCCGGTGCGGTGTCGGCCCGGCTGTGTCTGCGGGGAGGTTTCACATGCCTGACCACCATCGCCCGGGCACGCGGCATCGTCGTCGCTGAAGAACCCGATCCCAATGACGGCATTCAACTGACCTTCGAGGAGTTCGTCGATGCCATCGAGCGCCTACGCCGAGTGGACTTTCCCCTCGATCGGACAAGTGAGGAGGCGTGGCTCGACTTCGTGGGTTGGCGGGTCAACTACGAGGCGGCCGCCTACGGCCTCGGCCGCGTCATCGACGCTCCCCCGGCGATGTGGTCCGGGCCTCGTCGGCACCCTATTCCGGACATCGCCCCGCTGCGGCCGGCGACCCTACGGGCCGGCAAGCCGCCTCTCTGGCAGCCGAACTGACCTTCCCGTCAACCCGGTTGTATCCCTGGCCCGGTGGACGGCGGTCAGAGACTCATCCCCCGTAGTGAACCGATACCGAGGCTGCCGGCGCCGGCCACGACAGCGTCCGACAGCGCGGCCGCTCGGGCCAGCGGGTTGAGCTCGGGCGGAGCGATCTTCGTCAGGGTGTTGCGATCGATGTGGCTGAAGGTCTCCGTCCTACCGGGAATCTGCAACACCCCTTCCTCTTCGTAGGACCACGTCCCGTCGCCGTTCACCGTGATGTGGATCCGGTAGCTGAGGGTACGGAAAGCCTCGTCGAGGAACGGGTTGGACAAGATGCCGTACACCTCGGTACCGACGGTGGCCGTGAGTTCGAACTCGGTGGCGTCGGGTCCGGCGGGGCCCGATGCCAGTAGCACCTGACCCCTCGGGATGCCGAGCGTGAGGGTGACCGCCTCGACTGCCGGCTCGAAGAGCCAGTAGCCCACCTGGTCGTGGAACGTCTCCGCCTCGCCGGGCTTGGTGATGTGAGTGTGGTACCGCAGGCCGTAGAAGAGTTGGGGTCCGTTGGTCTGACGGTCGATGGGCTGCAACTCGTAGTGCTCGACGTAGGTGTTGCTTTCGCTCCCATCAACAGCGGGGTGCCGGTCCGAACCCTTCGTCCCTTCCCAGACGCCGGCCATGGCCCGCAGGGGCCCGAGATTCGCCAAGGTGTCCGGATCGCCGTTGGGCTCGGTATAGATGTCGGGTCCGTACATGGTCACGGCGGCCACCTTACTTCGGCCCTCCGGCACCTCTTCTTCGTGGCTACCGTGCCGCCATCAGCCGCCGACTCCCGATTGCGCCGCCACTCTGTCGAGGGTACGGGCGTCGGTGGGGAGCAGGTATCCCGCCTTCACCTCGGCGGCCACGGCCGCATCCCACTTGGCCACGAAGGCGGCGTGGGTGGGGTACAGCGCCGCCAGTTTGGCCGCGCTGAACGGGACCGTCGTACCGAAGATTGCACACAGGGCTTGACCGGAGACCGATGCCGAGCTGCTGCCGGGATGACTCGACGGCAGCGAGACCCCCGGTTGACCGACACCCGACAGCTTGGCCACGGGGGCCTGAACCTGAGGTGTGCGGATCCCACCCAGGGCCTCGCCGTTACTGTTCGTGACGAACGAGGTCCGGTCCCTGCTCACGTCCAGTCGTGGTGACTGTCGGGGTGGGATCCCGCTGCGCATCCACCGGTTGACCGCCTCGATCGCCGCTCGGAGCTCGTAGGTGTGGGCTCCGGCATTGATCGGCGCCGGGCAGTCGATGATACCGGGAATGGGGTTACTCGGAGGATCGAGCATCGACTGAAAGGCCTGGGTATCGGCGGTGCCGTTCCCGGCATCCGAGCGGGCATAGAGCAGTCCGTACGTGTCGTCATGGGCCGTCCCCGCCGTCTCCCACTCTCTGATGTACCGAGTCGGCGGCTGGCGAGCCGACAGGTAGCCCAGGCCGATCAGATCCGCCTCCGTCTCGAAGATGAAGACGGGCACACGGAGGTCGGTGCGGATGAACGTGGGGGTGGGTGTGGCGATGGTGCGTTGCGGAGCTTGCGACAGGTCGGCTCCATCTCCGCCCCTGCTGTAGACGAAGTAGGCGTCGTAGATTCCCGGTGCCCGGGGTTGGATGGCATCGATGTAGGTCACGAGACGAAAGGCGGACTGGGACTCTCCGAGGGCCATGACCCTCTTCGGCTTGAGGCCGCCGAGCAGTCGTGACCCTGAGACGCGGATGGCCTCACCGGCCTGCGCGTAGATGCTGTACGAGAAGCTGTCACCGGGGTGATGGAGAGAGCCGTACCGCGCCGGATCCGAGGGCTTGAGCCCGTCGACAGCGTCCTCGCTGGCGATGGAGTCCGGTTCGCCGTTGATGCCCCCGGCCTGCGCGTCGACCCCGACGTAAGCCATACCGTCACGGATCATCTGGAGATGGGCGCTCAGCCAGGCCGCCGGAGCGTCGATGCCGGCGGTCACGTTGAGCCACTCGACGACAACGGTCCCGTCGAAGCGCTTCGGGTTGATGGGTCGGTAGACGACGATCCGGGTCTTATAGGAGGCGGTCGTCTCCGGCGTGACGTTCCATCGACCGTTCTTGGTGAGACGCCTGGCGCTCTTATACGCGGTCGCCGTGCCGGAGAGGAAGAACTCGGATTGCTCGTAACCGACGTCGGAGATAGGGAAAGTCGTGGATCCTATGAAGGAGATCCCGCTGCTCGGGGTGATCGGACCCTCGATCTTGGGTGTCGGCACCGGGGACGGCGCCGCGCCCGCCTCGGCGACAGGCTGGACGATGGACAGGGAGAGGCCTACGACGGTAACCGCCAGCACGACAGCGACGGGTCCGGTGGGTGGGCACGTAAGCCACCGCCTCCGGGACATTCGTACAGCGCCGTTCCCGTCGTGCTGCCGTCCACCGACTGGCGTTCGACCTAGTCGATTCTTTTGCCGTCCCACCCTTCACCCCCATGTCCACGAGAACGACCGCCGGTCCGTCACGGTCTCCCCGACCCTCGCATCCGGCCGGCACCATGTCGGCCCCGCCGCAGCCGGGTCGCCTTCGGCTGGGCCGACCACCACGATCTCCGTCGCGGACACGTCACTCCTCCGAGCGAGCCTGCGGCGAGTTCCATTCGTGCCCCTACGTGAATCGTCGTTGCCCAACTCAGACGGGCGAGCGACCAGCCGGACCCTTTCTGCCCTCCCGAGCAAGGAGGGCTGTGCGACCGAGATATTATCGACGTCAAAGTCAAAGGGGGACGGCCGTCGTGAGAACAGTTGTCGTGGGTGCCTCGAGCGGTCTGGGACGATGCATCGCCGTGGGGCTGGCCCGGCGGGGCGATCACGTGGCCGTCCTGGCTCGCCGCCGCGACATGCTCGTCGAGGCGGCCGAGGAAGCGGGGTCCGGAACTCTCGCCGTCGTCTGCGACGTCACCGACGCCGATTCCTGCCGCAACGCCCTCGGCGAGGCGGCTGACGGGCTCGGCGGCATCGACGCTCTCGTGTACACGCCGGCGATCGGACCGCTCAAAAGCTTGATGGACACCGACGCCGAGACCTGGCGCCGCGTGTTCGACACCAACGTCATCGGTGCCGCCCTCGTCACCAAGAGTGCGATGGCGCACCTGGAGGAGGCGCACGGCGTGGCCGCCTTTCTGTCGTCGGTGAGCGCCTCCATGACCCCTCCCTGGCCAGGGCTCGGCGCCTACGCCGTGAGTAAGGCCGCCCTCGACAAACTCATCGAAGCCTGGCGAGCCGAGCATCCGCACGTAGGTTTCACCCGCGTCGTGGTGGGCGACTGCGCCGGAGGCGAAGGCAACTCGATGACGCAGTTCGCCTCAGAGTGGGACTGGAACGTGGCCGCCGAGTTCCATCCGATCTGGGCGGCCCGTAACTACCTCGCCGGCTCCCTTCTGGACGTGGAAACGCTGGTGCACATCGTTCATCAGGTTGTGCACACGGGCGCCGACGCCAACATCCCTTCGGTGGCCGTCGTCCCCCGTCCACCGGGCTGAGGTCACAGCGGTCCAGAAGGGCGCTCGCTCATGGGTCGGATCATGGCGTCCTGGACGAACGAGGCGACCAGTCCTCCGTCGGATCCGAACACGTCGGCTCGCCCGTAGCTGCGTCCGCGACCGGCGTACGTGCTCCGGTGGGTAAGCAGAAGCCACTCCGAAGCAGATACCGGCTCGTGGAAGGTGATGGTGTGGCTCAGCACTCCGGTCGACAAGGTCACATGCGCCTGAGACTGCCCCACACCTTCGTGAGGGCGCATGGCCGTGCCGATGAGGAATCCGTCGGTAGCGAAAGCGAGTAGGGCCTGGTTGACACCGGGATCGGCGGGGGCACCGGGAAACGCCGTGAAAACATCGAGCTCGGGCGGTCCCACCTGAGCGGGATCGCTCAGATCCACACCACCGACGATCTGGATCACCCAGTCCCCGCCGTCGGGCTTGCCGGCAGGGCTCGGGAGCTCGGGCGCCGGTTCGGCGTGACGGATGACATCGGGCTCGTCGGCGCTCATGAGAACCATCGACCGGGCGCAGATCCGATCGCCCTGCGAGATGGTCACCGTGCTGCTCGCCATGGAGCGCCCGGCGTGCACCGGGTCCACCTCGATCTCCACGCCCACTGCGGGGGACGCGCCTCGGACGAAGACGGTATGGAGTGTCTTCACCGTTTTCCCATCCTGTCC
>Ga0302325_10012779_pt1 | contig 17983 bp, 12 predicted proteins | sample Palsa_T0_2_FD_201948 | JGI IMG/M metagenome (GOLD analysis project Ga0302325, IMG submission 201948) | Peat permafrost microbial communities from Stordalen Mire near Abisko, Sweden - Palsa_T0_2 | ecosystem: Environmental > Terrestrial > Soil > Palsa > Peat permafrost | place: Sweden: Abisko...
CCAGATCGATCGGTATGGCGAACGACACGCCCATATACCCGCCGGTGCGGCTGTAAATCTGCGAATTGATGCCGATCACTTCGCCATCGATGTTGAATAGCGGGCCGCCCGAATTCCCGGGGTTCACAGCGGCATCGGTTTGGATGAAGGTGACGTAACTGCTGTTGCTGCCGTCGTTCAAGGGTCGACCGAGCGCGCTGATCACGCCCGCGGTGACGCTGTTTTCAAATCCGAACGGCGACCCAATCGCGATCGCCCATTGTCCCGGGCGCAATTTGGAAGGGTCGCCAAAGCGGACCGTCGGCAAGCCGGTCGCGGCTATCTTGATCAAAGCCACGTCGCTCGCTTTGTCGATACCGATGACCTTGGCGGTGAATTCGCGCCGGTCGGTGAGCGTCACGATCACCTCTGATGCGTCGGAGACCACATGCGCGTTGGTCAGGACGTAGCCGTCGGAACTCACGATGAAGCCGGACCCGACGCCTTTACTCGGCGGCGCCCGGTCAGGTCCGGGCGTTTGGAAGCGTCGGAAAAATTGCGACAGCGGATCGTCGCCATCTCCCTGTCCGTTGAGCGGCGAAATTTTCTGTGGCTTCTCAGTGACGCTGACATTCACCACCGCGCCGCCGGCTTCGGCAACCAAGCCTGAAAAATCCGGCAGGCCCGTGACACGCGCCGCGGAGGGACTCCCCGCGGCAGCCGCGGCCAGTACCGGCGTGCCCGATTGAGCCGGACCAGCGTCGGCGTGCGAACGCTGATGAGCCACGACTATCACAAAGACGCCGGCGATCGCGGCGAGGGACCAGGTTCTAAAGCTTCCCATTTAATACGTCCTTAAGGCCAAGAATGAATCCGGATTGAATTTACAGACCCCGACCTGGGGGTGTTGGTTGCAATTTTCCAGGCTAAACGGGGTAATTATCAAGGTATTCGCGCCCTGGGGCCTCGAAATGTGAATTCCCCACGGGTAATGCGGGGGTATCCCCGACTACCCTTATCGGCATGGCAGACTTGGGTCCAATTCTGGTGGTGGTGGGGGGCGAGACTAAACGTCTGCAATGGCTGACACACCATGTGACCAGCCACTGGCCGAGCGCACAGGTGACCACGCTGCGCGCCGGCGAGTCGGCGTCATTGAGCCGCCTCATCAGCGAACGCACGCCCGACGCCGTCATTTTACAGGCTGATTTTGCCAACGAGGTACTGGCCGGCGCGGCCCTCAACACCATGACGCAGTTGTTGCGTATGCAGCCTGCGCTGTATTGCATTTTACTTGCGGAAAATGGCAATGAAATGTCAGCAGTTCGCGCACTAAAAGGCGGCGCAAAGGACTACTTGCCGGTAACGCAAATCACGCGGGATCAGTTGCTCACCGCGGTCGGAGAAGCATGCGCCAAACGGCGCATCGCCGCGCAGGCGGCCGCCATGATGGCGCAGAGCGAAAATTCCACCATCATTGAAGTTCCGGGCTATTCGATCGTGAAGGAGATTGCGACCAGCAATTTTTCGTCCGTGTTCCTGGCGCGCAGCGAGCGGCTGCGCAGAAATGTGGTGCTGAAGGTAATGGCCCGCGGCGAGTCCGAGCGGGAAATGGGCGACGCCGAGCGATTCCAACGCGAGTACGAGATCATTTCCAGCATTACGCATCGAGCGATCGCCGAGATTTATGACTTCGGCTCCCTGCCCGGCCATTTATATCTGGCAATGGAATACTTCCCATGCGGCGACCTGCGCGATCGCCTGCGCAACCCCTTGAGTGTGGACGAGAGCTTGTATTACCTGCGCGCCATTGCGGAAGCGCTGCGCGTCATCCATGTGTTCGGCATATTGCACCGCGACTTGAAGCCCGCGAATGTCATGTTGCGTGAGGACAATTCCCCGGTGCTCATCGATTTCGGCCTGGCCCGCCGCTCGCTGGATGAGATCGGCACCACCGGGGTTGGCCAGGTGCTCGGTTCTCCTTATTACATCAGCCCGGAACAGGCGCAGGGTCAGCGCGTCGATGTGCGCACCGACCTGTACAGCTTGGGGGTCATGTTTTACGAAATGCTGACCGGACAGAGACCGTATTCGGGCCGCAGCGCGGTCGCCATTATGTCGCAGCACACCAGTTCGCCGGTGCCCTCGCTGCCCGAGGCAACCTCAATGCAGCAGCCGCTGCTCGATCGCCTGATGGCGAAACAACAAAGCGCCCGCTATGCATCCGCCGATGAACTGCTCGCCGACTTAGGACCTATAGCCGCGGTCGCATAATTCCGGCCTCAAAACGTGACGCGCGTCGCAGGGCGCTGCGACCGCGGATGTTGAGTAAATTGCCTACTTGAGGCTGTGAAACCCATCATCCCCGGCGTTCGCGCACTTTGGCACCCTGTGGGGGCTATGTTCATCTCCGTTAAACGCCATGAGCGCGAAAAACAGGAACTCATAAACGCCAGCAATCGGCTTACGGACGCCATTCTGAAGACCAGTTCCATCGGACTATTTCTGATGGATGCGAAAGGCAAGGTCCAACCCCAGGTTTCAGCATCGTTGGGCACGTTGTTTCGCCGTCAGGATTTTGCCAATTTGACGGTCGAGAAGCTCATCGGCCCGCTGGTTTCCGCCAAGACCTTGAGTGTAGTGCGTACCTACATGACAGGCCTGCTCGACCCCGCTCGTGGCGACAACGACGCGGGCAATCCGCTGCAGGACGTAGAGGTGAAATTGACGAATGCGGACGGCAGCTTTGCCGCCGCTCACTATTCCTTCGAATTCTCTAGCGTCGACCTGCCGCTCGAGCCGCGCGCCTGGATGGTACGGGTCACCGACATTACCGCGCGCGTTCAGGAGCTGCGTGAGCTGGAAGATTTGCGCGTCCACGTACACACGCAAGGTGAAATTCTGCGCAGTGTCCTGCACGCCGGCGGCACTCGCTTCGGATCTTTCCTGCAAAGAACCGACGCCTCGATGAAGACCATCAACGGCGTCTTGAAAAAACCGGCGCGTGAAGCGGGCGCGTTTCGCCACAAGCTCGAAGAGACCTTGGAGGAAGTCGATCGAATTCGCCGCGATGCGGCCGCCCTCAAGTTGAGCGGACTGCAGAGCGCCGCGCGCGAGTTCGAGGACGCGCTGCAGGAATTGCGCAGCCGCGAAACCTTGAGCGGCGGCGACTTCCTGCCGCTCGCGGTCAAGCTCGACTCGCTGTACGGACAATTTGCGCTGCTGCGCACCCTGACTTCGCAGGCCGGACCTGCTCGCGAAGCCGAGCCTGCCGCGCCGGAAGCGCGCGTCACCGAAAACGGTACGCAAGTCATCGAGGCGCCGGAATTCCTCGCGGAGCTGGCGAAGCAGCCATCGCCGCCCGCACATCGCATGGCCGCCGTCGGCAGCCTTGAAAGCACGCTGACCACGCTCAGCGACCTGGTGGCCCAAGAAAATCAAAAGGCCGTCGTACTGGAATGCAATGGATTGGACCTGGTTCCACCTCGCTATCAAGCGACGGTGAAAAACGTCGCCATCCAACTCATTCGCAACGCGGTGGTCCATGGCATTGAAAGCCCCGCCGAGCGCGAGGCGGCCGGCAAGCCGGCGAATGCCACGTTGCATCTGGAGTTCAAATCGACGCCGGGCAGCGGCTTCGAACTTTCGTTTCAAGACGATGGGCGCGGATTGGATCCGGGCAAGGTGCGCGACGTCGCGGTCGCCAAGGGATTGCTGACCGAGGAGGAAGCGCGCGAGCTGCGCGATCGTCAGGCTATCAAATTGATTTTCAAGTCAGGTTTTACCACCATGACGGACACCCCGGGGGATGCCAAGCATGGAAGCGGCATGTCGCTGGTCCGCCGCTATGTGCACGAAGCCGGCGGCAAGATCGCACTGGCCAGTATCCAGGGCCAGGAGACGCGCTTCAAAGTGACCCTGCCGGCACTCGAACTGCCGGCCGACGCCCAGGTCGCCTAAAGCTTCACGCCGTCACAGCGGCGCGAGTTCCACCAATACCGCGCCGGCCTGAACCCGGTCCGCCACCCCAAAGGCGATTCGCGACACGACGCCTTCATACGGCGCGGTGAGCGTGTGCTCCATTTTCATGGCTTCGACGGTGATCAGCGGTGCGCCGCGGGCAACGTGCTGGCCGGCGGCGACGTGCACCGCGACAACAGTACCCGGCAGAGGCGTCAGCAGCGAGCCCTGCTCCGCGGTCCCAACCACCTGCAGGGAATCGTCGGTGCTCACAAGATTCACGACGACGTGCCGGCCGCTCGCGAATAGATGCAGCGCCGGCGCGTCCTCGAATACGCTCACCCTGGTTATTTCGCCGTCGCATTCAACCTGGAGCGAGGTCGCGTCGCGCGCGAGCATGATCAACTTGAGTTCCTGACCCATAACTTTCGCCAGGTAGCGGTCCGAGGCGGTCGAATCGAGGCTCACCACCGACTCGCCGAAGCGCCAAGTTGTGGTCGCCGGCGCCGCGGGCCGCCAGCCGCGGGTGTCTTCCCAAAGCGCATTGCCGTCGGTGCGGCGCGCGGCACACCAAACCGCCGCCATCGCCATGTCGGCGGCCGAAGCATCCTCAGCGCCGAAGCTTAAGTGTTCGCGTCGAGCGCCCAGAAAATTGGTGGCCACCGCGCCGCGGCGAAATTCTGGATCGCCGAGCACGCTCGATAGAAGCGCGCGGTTGGTCGCCACGCCGACGATCTCGATTTCACCCAACGCGCGTCGCAATAAATCGATGGCCGTGGCGCGCGACTCTCCCCAAGCAATGATTTTTCCAAGCATCGGGTCGTAATAGCTCGATACTTCGTCACCCTCTTCGACCCCGGTATCTTGGCGCACGCCCGGCGAGGCTTGCGCCCAGCGCAGGTGCGCGATGCGGCCCACACTGGGTAAATAGTCGTGTACGGGATCTTCGGCGTACAAGCGCGCCTCGACGGCAAATCCGCGGCAGCGCAGCTCCTGCGTCGCGGGCAGAGGCTCGCCACAGGCCACTCGCAATTGCCACTCGACCAGATCGACGCCCGTGATCAATTCCGTCACCGGATGTTCCACTTGCAGACGGGTATTCATTTCCATGAAGTAGAAATTCTGGGCATCGTCGACCAAGAACTCGACCGTGCCCGCCCCGACGTAGCCCACGGCCTGCGCCGACTTGACCGCCGCTTGCGCCATCGCCGCGCGCACATCCTCGCGCAGACCCGGCGCCGGTGCCTCCTCGATGATCTTCTGATGCCGCCGCTGCACCGAGCAATCGCGATCGAAGAGGCTGATGGTCTGTCCGTGCGAGTCGGCAAAAATCTGCACTTCCACGTGCCGTGCTTTGGGGAAGTAGCGCTCCATCAGCAGCCGATCATCTCCAAAAGCCGTTCGCGCCAGACGCTGCGCTGATTCCACCGCGGCCGGCACCTCTGCGGCAGAATTGACGACCTGCATACCCTTGCCGCCGCCGCCGGCGCTGGCTTTGATGATGAGCGGAAATCCAACCCGCACCGCCTCGTCGCGGAGGTGCACTGCCGACTGCTCGCTGCCGTGATAACCCGGCGCCACGGGCACGCCCACCGCCGCCATGGCGGCCTTCGAGGCGCTTTTCGAGCCCATGGCTTTGATCGCCGCCGCAGGAGGACCGACGAAAATCAGGCCCGCATCGACGCAGGCCTGCGCGAAGCCGGAATTCTCAGACAGAAATCCATAGCCGGGGTGAATGGCATCCGCACCGACACGTTTGGCCAGCGCGATGAGCTTACCGATATTGAGGTAGCTCTCCGCGGCTGGCGCGGCGCCGAGGTGGTACGCCTCGTCGGCACTACGCACGTGCTGCGCGTTTCGATCGGCATCGGAATACACGGCAATCGTCGTCACTCCCAAGCGCCGCGCCGTGCGCGCAATGCGGCAAACGATTTCGCCGCGATTGGCGACCAAGAGTCGTCGGATCATTGCCTTATCTCACATTCGAAACACGCCGAAGCGCGTGGCGGCGGTTTCCTGGGCGCGCGTCAGCGCCAGCGCCAGCCCCAAGATGTTGCGGGTGTCGCGCGGATCGATGACCCCATCGTCCCAGAGCCGCGCGGAAGCGTAGTAAGGATGTCCCTGGCGCTCGAATTGCTCGCGAATCGGCGCCTTGAGCTTTTCCTCATCGGCATCGCTGAAGGTCTCGCCGTTGCGCTCCAGTGCCTCGCGTTTGATCGTTGCCAAGACACTGGCCGCCTGCTCGCCTCCCATGACTGAGGTGCGCGCATTGGGCCACTGGAACAAGAAGCGCGGACTGTAGGCGCGGCCGCACATGGCGTAATTTCCGGCACCAAAACTGCCGCCGATCACGACGGTGTACTTCGGCACCGACGCGCAGGCCACGGCGGTTACCAGTTTGGCGCCATCTTTGGCGATGCCGCCTGCTTCGGCCGCCTGACCCACCATGAAGCCCGCGATGTTCTGTAGAAACACCAGCGGGATGCCCTCGCGACAGCACAACTCAATGAAATGCGTGCCTTTCAAGGCGCTTTCGGAAAACAAGATGCCGTTATTCGCCAATATGCCGACCGTGATGCCGTGAATATCCGCGAAACCGCACACCAGCGTTGTGCCGTAGAGCGCTTTGAACTCATCGAACCACGCGCCGTCAACCAAGCGGGCAATGAGCTCGTGCACGTCATAGGGTTTGCGCGAATTCTGCGGGATGACGCCGTACAGTTCCATGGGATCGAAGGGGTTGTCGCGGCCGCTCAGCGGTGAACTCGATTGCGCGGTGCGCAAGTTCGGCTGGCGCAATCGCGCGACCGCGCGGCGAGCGAACGCCAGCGCGTGGGTGTCATTTTCCGCATAGTAATCGGTGACCCCGGAGCGGCGGCAGTGAACATCCGCGCCGCCCAAGGACTCCGCATCGATCTCCTCACCGGTGGCGGCGCGGACCAACGGCGGGCCGCCGAGAAAAACCCGCCCTTGGTTGCGTACGATGATGGCGTGATCGGACATGGCCGGAACATACGCGCCGCCGGCGGTGCATGAGCCGTGCACCACCGCGATCTGGGCGATGCCTTGCGCCGAAAGGCGCGCCTGATTAAAGAAGATCCGGCCAAAATGATCGCGGTCGGGGAATACCTCATCCTGTTTCGGCAGGAAGGCGCCGCCGCTTTCGACCAAATAGATGCAAGGCAACGCGTTGTCCGCGGCGATCTCCTGCGCGCGCAGATGCTTCTTCACGGTGAGCGGATAGTAGGTGCCGCCTTTCACCGTGGGATCATTGGCGACGATCATGCATTGCCGCGAAGACACCCGGCCGACCCCGGTGATGAGCCCCGCACCCGGCAGTTCCTCGCCATACACGCCCTGCGCCGCCAGCGCCGACAGCTCCAGGAACGGCGAACCCGGATCGAGCAGCGCGGCAATGCGCTCACGCGCGAGCAGCTTGCCGGCCTTGGTGTGCTTGTCGCGCGCGGCAGTGCTGCCGCCGGCCGCATTGCGGCGTAGCGTGCCGCGTAGATCATCGACCAGCCCCTGCATGGCGGCGCGGTTCTCGGCAAAGTCCGGCGAGCGAGTATCGAGTTGCGAAGCTAATTTGGCCATTGGCTTTGTTGCCCTGAGCGTGGCAGAATTGTCGGACAGTCCGATTATCCAACGATCTTGGTCCGATGACAATGGGGGCCGGCAAAATGGCCAATTCCGCATATCGAGAATTCACCTTCGGCCTTGGCGAGGTGATCGACACAGTCCGCGATCAGGTGCGTCGATTCGCGGAAGAGCGCATCGCGCCGCGCGCGCAGGAAATAGACCGCAGCAACGAATTCCCGCGCGATCTGTGGCGCGAAGCCGGCGAACTCGGCCTGTTAGGCCTCACCGTAAGCCCGGAGCACGGCGGTGCGGGATTGGGTTATCTCGCGCACACCGTGGCGATGGAGGAGATATCGCGAGCCTCAGCCGCGGTGGGGTTGAGTTATGGCGCGCATTCCAATCTGTGCGTGAACCAGTTGGCGCTCAACGGTTCGGAGGCGCAAAAACAGCGCTACCTGCCCAAGCTCATCAGCGGCGAGCATGTCGGCGCCCTGGCCATGTCCGAGCCCGGTGCAGGGTCTGATGTGGTCTCGATGCAGCTCAAAGCCATCCGCCACGGCGACCATTACGTGCTCGATGGCCGCAAAATGTGGATCACCAATGGGCCGGAGGCCGATGTGCTGGTGGTGTACGCCAAAACCGCGCCCGAAGCGGGCTCGCGCGGCATTAGCGCCTTCATCATTGAAAAGGACTTCCAGGGATTTACGCCGGCGCAAAAGCTCGACAAGCTCGGAATGCGCGGTTCGAGCACCAGCGAGTTGGTGTTCGATCAATGCGCGGTGCCCGCCGCCAATATGCTGGGCACGGAAAATCAGGGCGTGAACGTGCTGATGCGCGGTCTGGATTACGAACGTGTCGTGCTGTCCGGCGGCCCGCTCGGCATCATGGCGGCGGCGCTGGACGTGGCAGTGCCGTACGTGCGCGAGCGCAAACAATTCGGTCAACCGATCGGTACCTTTGAACTGGTCCAGGGCAAGCTGGCCGACATGTACGCCTCATTCAACGCCTGCCGCAGCTATGCGTACATGGTGGCGTCGGCGTGCGATCGCGGCGATTACACGCGCAAAGATGCCGCCGCGTGCATTTTGTTTTGCGCCGAGGCCGCCACCCGCGCCTCTCTCGATGCCATTCAATTGTTGGGCGGCAACGGCTACATCAACGACTACCCCACGGGCAGGCTGCTGCGCGATGCCAAGCTTTACGAAATAGGCGCCGGCACCTCGGAGATTCGCCGCATGCTGATTGGCCGCGAGCTGTTCGGAGAAGGCGCATGAGCGACCTGTTCGTGCCGCTCGATGATCACCCAGCCTACCGGCAGATCGCCAACCTGATCGAACAGCGCATTGTCGAAAGAACTTTGCGCACCGGCGACGCCCTGCCCTCTGAAACCGACCTTGCACGTCAGTTCGGCGTCAACCGTTCGACGATACGTGAAGCAATTCGCGAACTGGAGGTGCACGGACTGCTGGGACGAGAACGCGGCGAGAAGCGCCTGCGCGTTACGCGCCCGGAACCGCGCCGCGTCAGTTCCGGCGTGAGCCGCGCGTTGGCGCTGCACGATGTGACGTTCATGGAGCTGTGGGAGGCGATGATGGCGATCGAGCCCGCCGCCGCGCAATACGCCGCCGAGCGGCGCACCGCGGGGCAGCTGCTCGGGCTGACGCGCGCCAGCGCGCGCTTCAAGCGCGAAATCACCGATACCGCGGGCGCCGTTTCAGCGGTCGTGGATTTTTTCACCGCGGTCGCTTCCGCCAGCGGCAATCAAGTACTGGCCCTGTCGCAGGCGCCACTCAACTTGCTGCTGGTGCCGGCGCTGACGCAGCTCATTGATCGCGTGCCGCAGGCGCGCGCGCGAATTCAGGCGGCACAAAATAAGATCATCGAGGCAATCAAGCTCAAAAAGAGCGAACAAGCCAAGGAGTGGATGGAGAAGCACATTCGCGATTTCAAGCGAGGCTACGAACTTGAGGTGCCCCAGGCGGGAGCCTCATGACGCCTTATGCTCACTGACGTTGAGCGCGTTCGCTGAGCTCTTGAGCCAGAGCTTTTAGGGCGGCGAGATTCGACCACAGACTGGCTTGCGGCAGAAACTCGATTCGATCGCCGAATAGTTTCGAGCGTTCTTTCAGGCGCAGCGTGATGCGATGGAATCCGCCGCTGCTGGATACTCCGACGACAGAGACCTGCGAGAGAGGGATCGTCTCCTCAATTCGTCCGCGGCGAACCTTCAGACGATCGCCGCAATCGAGCACCTCATCTGCGAGCCGGTGCATCTGCGTGTTCCAAAAGAAATAGATCAATGCCGCACAGAGAATTCCAATGGCAATGGCGCTCGGCAGGGGATCTCTCCACAGGTTCCCATTCAGCGCGGATGGCGCACTGACGAACAGGATCAGCGCGATCGCGCTCAACCAAATCCCGCGCTTGAACAGGACGGTGTTTTTAAACGAGATGGCCCGCACCTTGATTCCCCTGCCAGGGATTTATAGAATCTGCTCGCGCTCGGTATCGGTACCGTCGGGATCATGCAGGTTGGTGCTGAAGGACACCAGCACCATGGCGGTACTGCCGGTATTGCGGAAAGCGTGCACCACACCTGGCGGGATCGTCAGCCGCAGGATGTCTCCCACCGCCACATCGATGTCCTTGATTTCTCCCTCCTGCTTGAGGCGCACGCGGCAAGGCCCCACCACCGTGGTGGTTTCCACGGCGGTCCGATGCACGTGATTGCCGCGTACCTCGTTGGGCTGGGTCAGGACGACGTGCACGTTTTTCTGCGCGTGCAACTCTGCGTCCGTCAAGGGCTCGAACAACGTACCGCGGGCGTCGCGATGGGTTTTTACCGATTGAATTGTGGCGCGCCGCGCGTTGGGGTTGTTAGTCATCGCACCAATTATAACGTCATCGCCTGCGGCGCGTTTTGTCCATGACTTGCGCCCCGCGCCCTATTTGCTTCGCGGCATGCCCTCGAGCAATGAGCAGAACGCCGGCGATGAGCAGGATATCCATCCAATCGAGGGCACCGCCACCACCGCCGCCGCCGCTGGCGGCCGGCGTCAGGCTGCTGTTCGCCGCCTTGACGTCCAGCGTCGCAGAGGCCGACGCGGTATTGCTCCCGGCAGGAGCTGTCACCAGGGCATTTGCCGGGATGCTGGCTGAGTAAGTGCCCACCGTCGCGCTCGTAACGCCGAAGGAAACATCACAGGTGCCGTTGGCCGGAATATTCGCTCCGGACAGCGTGACACTGCTCGATGTGCTGCTGAGCGACAACGCGGCTCCGCCGCACGTGCTCGTGGGCGCCTGATTTCCCAAGGTCAGATTGGCCGGCAACGACACCGTAATAGCGGATTGGGTCAGGGCAAAACCGTTGGTATTGTTGAAGCTGACCACGAGCACGGCGGGCACACTTACCGCAACGCTGGCCGGCGAAAACGCAGCGCTGACCACCGGGGCGACAGGCGTCACCGTCATGGGCGCAATGCAGGCGGACGCGGCACTACCGGCGGCCGCTGGCGCCGGAGTTGCTGCGCTGCTAGCGCTGAACGTCACCACCGCCGTGTCTCGGTTGCCGGACGAATCCGTCACGACCAGGGTCAGTGTTCCTGCGCCGCTGGCGGTGACAGTCACTTGGGCACTCGCCGCGCCGGAATTGATGGCCACCGCGCCGCTCTTCGACCACGCATAGGTTGCAATCGTGGCGCCGCAAGCCGCGGCGCTGCCGCTGGCATCGAAAGTCCCCGCGCCGCCGATGAAGCCCGCGGGTATTTTCACCGCCGCAATGGGATTGAGCGCGGCTTTCACCGCGCTCAGCGCGTTGACCATGCCGGCGCCGCAGGTGCCGGTGGTGCACGCGCATTCGACCGTCGAGCTGGAACCGGCCATGCACTGTGCCAAACCAGCCGGTTGTGGGTAGGGGGTCGCGCTGGCCTTGATGCGCGCAATCAATTGCGGGGGAGTGAGATTGGCATTGACGGCCCGCATGAGCGCCGCGATCCCGGACACGATGGGCGCCGAGAAACTGGTCCCTAAATTCGTATTGGTCTGGTCGGTGTAGCCATTGGCCGAAGGAGTAGTCAGGCCTTCGTTGAACGTCGTATCAATGGAGCGCAGGCAGGGACTGCCGGCGGTGACGTTGACACAATTCCCGGCGGGGGCGCCAACGCCGACCTCCGGTCCCAAACTGCTGTAGCCGACTTTCGTGCCGACATTTCGGAGTCCCGCGACCGCCAAGACGCCGGGGCAGTTGCCGGGTATATCGACGGGTCCGCTTTCGTTGCCGGCCGAGGCAACCACCAGCACTCCCATGCCGGTGAGCTGAGTCACGAGGCTCGAATAATCGGAAGGACAGCTGCCGCCGGTTCCGCCAAGACTTAAGTTGACGATGTCGGCCGGATACGGATTGGCCGGAACCGGGTTGCCGGAATCATCGTACACCGGCATACCCACCGACCACATGATTCCGGCGATGATGTCCGAGTCCAAGCCGCCGCACTTGCCGAGTGCGCGTACCGGCAGTAGGTAGGGATTCCAGGTCATCCCAGCGATGCCGACATCGTTGTTAGTAACGGCGCCGAGCACGCCCATCACGCGTGTGCCATGCCACGAACTGTTCTGAACGCTGCAGTTGCTGCTGGGGAACACTTCCGTATTCATCAAGTCCGTGCTGTCGATCCAATCGCCTGGATCCGATGGATCGGGATCCCACCCGTCGCCGTCGTTGGCCACGAGATAGGTACCCAACGGCGCGCTGTTGGCAGCGTTGAGATCTTGGCCGACGAAATCGTAGCCCGGCAGCAAGCGACCGCCAAAGCCGGCTCGCAGTAAATCAGGGTGGTCGAAGCGAATACCGTTATCGACATCCGCAATCACCGTGCCGGAACTGCCTTGAGTAATGGCCCACGCAGAGACCGCGTCCGTGGCCGCCGCGTCGCTGGTCGAAGTCGTCGTGTTCGGGGTGAGCATGTACCATTGACCACTGGCGGTGGCCGACGGCACAAACAAAGGATCGTTCGGCAGCGCGTGCGGGTAGCGTCGTTCATCGACATCCGCAAAGGCGACGGCAGGATCCGCGCGCAACTTATCGAGAGCCGTAGCGACGTCCGCGCCATACAAAGTCTTTTCAAGAAAGACAACGTGCATGCTCGGTGCGAATTGGCGTGAGCCCGTCGTGGCGATACCCGTTCGCAGCAGCAACGAGGCGACGTCCGCGCGCGAGGTCTGCGCCTGCGCGACATAAATCCCCTGCGGCCTGCGGGACTTGATTTCCTCGACGACCGAATTACCGGGGGTGGCCCGGAAGCCCACCACCAGGCGGCTTGCCTGCGGTCCGATTTCGACCGGATGCGAACGAACCGGATTCCATTCCCGCGACGCGGCTGCAGCTACGCCAAGGGCCAGGCTCAGGCTGCCCAAGGCCGCCAGGAGAAGCGGTGGACTGATATGTCTCATAAATACAAGCCTAACAACTATACGCAGGCCAAAATGCGAACTATGGCGGCAAAACCTGAGCGGAATCATGCCTGTTGGCGCCCCAAGCCACGATAGTCGGCCAGCGGAGACAGGCATTCACGGATGTTGCGCGCAATCCTTAAGGAAGGGCCGTCAATCAGCCTGCGAGTCGGCCTCTCAGCAGGTAGAATGCCGCCTGGGGAAGTAGCCGCATTTTGAAGGGGTTTTGCAATGACATATGACAATCGACAGTTCTATATCGATGGCGCCTGGGTAGATCCAATCGAGCCCAAGGAACTGAAAGTCATCAACCCGGCTACCGAAGAAGTCGCGGGCGTCATATCCATGGGCAGCAGCAAAGATGTGGATCGCGCCGTGATGGCCGCGCGCCGCGCATTCGACAGCTACTCGCGCAGCACTCCGGCGGAACGGCTGGCACTTTTGGAACGCATGCTCGCCGCCTACAAGGCGCATTACGATGAGATCGCTCAGGCTATTTCCATTGAGATGGGCGCCCCCATCACCCTTTCGAAGACCTCGCAGACGGGCATCGGCGTCGGCCATATCAGCGCCATGATCGATGTGTTGAAAAATTTCAAATTCGAGGAAATGCGCGGCACCGTGCGCTTGGTTCAAGAACCGGTCGGCGTATGCGCATTGATCACGCCGTGGAACTGGCCCATGAATCAAGTGGCCGCCAAGGTGGTGCCGGCGCTTGCGGCCGGATGCACGATGGTGCTCAAGCCCTCCGAGTATTCGCCCTTCAGCGCCATCATTTGGGCCAAGATCATGCACGAGGCGGGCGTTCCGGCGGGCGTCTTCAACCTCATCAACGGCGACGGCAACGGGGTCGGTGCGCCGTTGTCATCGCACCGCGAAGTCGACATGGTGTCCTTTACCGGATCCACGCGTGCCGGCTCCGAGGTCGCCAGGAATGCGGCCGCCTCCGTCAAGCGCGTGCACCAAGAACTCGGCGGTAAGTCACCCAATGTGCTGCTCGATGATGCGGACTTCGAACGCGCCGTGACGAAGAGCGTGCTCCACGTCTTCCAAAATTCCGGACAGTCCTGCAATGCACCCACACGCATGCTGGTCCCCGCCGCAAAACTGGCCGAAGTGGAAGCGATTGCGAAGCGCGTGACCGAATCGGTGATCACGGGCGACCCCACTTCGGAGAAGACCAACTTGGGTCCGGTCGTTTCAAAACTGCAATTCGAGCGGGTCGAGGGATATATCGCGAAGGGTATCGCCGAGGGCGCCAAAGTCGTCATCGGCGGCTCGGGGCGCCCTGATGGATTGACCAAGGGCTACTTCGTCAAGCCAACCATATTTTCCAATGTGCGCAATGACATGACGATTGCGCGCGAAGAGATCTTTGGACCTGTGCTGTGCATACTGCCGTACGACAGCGAAGAACAGGCAGTGCAGATTGCGAACGATACGCCTTATGGCCTCGCCGCCTATGTGTGGTCCAAGGACAATTTGCATGCACGGCGCATCGGCGCACAGATTCGCGCCGGACAAGTGACCTTGAACGGCGCCTCGGGAAACATGAATACGCCATTTGGCGGCTTCAAGATGTCGGGCAACGGCCGCGAATGGGGCGAGTTCGGATTGCGCGATTTCCTGGAGGTCAAGGCGGTGATCGGAGTCGACGCCGCTTAAGGCCAGGAGCCTGGCTCCTAAGTGACCGACTCCATCGTTCGCCTTGAAAACGTAGGCAAACGCTTTTCGAAAGATCGGCCTGCGATTTTCGAGGGCGTCAATCTTACGGTTCGAGCGGGTGAATACCTTGCGGTGATGGGTGAGTCCGGCGTCGGCAAGTCGACGCTGCTCAATCTGTTGGCCGGACTCGATCGAACCGACAGCGGCCGCGTGTTGCTCGAGGGCGTCGACCTCGCTACCTTGAGCGATGACGAGGTAACGCTGCTGCGCCGGCGCGCCGTCGGCTTTGTGTTTCAAGCCTTTCATGTTCTGCCGTATCTCTCGGTCGAACAGAATGTCGCGCTGCCGCTCGATCTGCTCGGCGTCGGCGAACCCCAGCGCGGCGAGCGCGCCCACGACATGCTGCGTGCGGTGGGAATCGAAGCGCTGGCGCGTCGTCATGCCCGAGAACTCTCCGGCGGCGAGATTCAGCGCGTGGCGATCGCTCGCGCCCTGGTGCACCGGCCGCGTTTGGTGCTGGCGGACGAGCCGACCGGAAACCTCGACACGGGCAGCGCGACGCAGATACTTGCCCTGCTGCGCGCGCAAGTCAAAGCGAACGCCGGCGCCGGCATTCTCATAACGCATTCAAGAATGGCGGCGGATACCGCCGATCGCATCCTGGTGCTCGAGGCACACGGACTGCGCGGTTTGGAAGCGGCGCGATGAACGCTACCGGCTCGTTCAGCCTGTGGCGGATTCTGCTCCTGGCTCAGCTTCGCGAGCAGCCGACGCGTTTTCTGGTGACCGTGTTCGCTCTTGCCTTGGGCGTCGCGCTGGGCTCTTCGGTCTTTCTGGTCAATACGTCCGCGCTCAATGAGTTTGGATTGGCCACCAAACGACTCGTCGGCGAGGCCGACATCGTCATCCGCGGTCCGCATGAAGGATTTGCCGAGCAAGTGTTTGTGGACTTGGCGCACAATGCCTCCGTCAGCGCATTGAGCCCCGTGCTGGAACTCGAAGTCGCGCTTTCCGGGCGGAACGACACGCTCAAGGTGCTGGGCCTCGACCCTTTCCAAGCCGCCTCCTTGCAGCCCACCCTCATTGGCGATATCGGCGATGGCGTCTTCCAGCTCTTCGCCCCCGACGGCATCTATTTAAGCAGCGCCGCCGCGCAGGCGCTGCAGCTGCATCGCGGCGATCCGCTGCCGGTCACGGTCGGAAGCTCTGCCAAGACCCTGCGGGTTCTTGGCATATTGGCGGAAAGCGCGTATCCGCAACCGCTGGGCGTCATGGACATCGCCTCGGCGCAATGGACCTTCAATGCGGTCGGCCGCTTGAATCGCATCGATTTGCGTCTCGCGCCTGGGACGGATGTGGATGCGTTGCGCCGTGATCTTGGAAAAGTTCTTCCTCCGGGGGTTGTTGCCATTGCGCCGCAGGTCGAACGCGATCGTGCAGTCACGGTGACCCGGGCCTATCGTGTGAATCTGAACATGTTGGCGTTGGTGGCGCTGTTCACCGGCGCCTTTTTGGTGTTTTCCACCCAATCGCTCTCGGTACTGCGGCGACGCCGGTCATTGGCGTTGTTACGTGCGCTGGGCGCGACGCAAAGCCAGGTGCGTCGCGCCCTGCTCGGCGAAGGATTGGCGCTCGGTGTCCTCGGCGCGCTGATCGGCGTGATCCTGGGCATAGGTTTAGCGGCTGCGATATTGAAATTTCTCACCGCCGATCTCGGCAACGGCCAGTTGCGCGCAGTGGGTGCCTCGCTTCGCGCCGCACCGTTGCAATTGCTGGCATTCTTTGCGATCGGAATCGCGGTGGCCGGCGTGGGCGCCTGGGTGCCGGCGCGCAATGCCGCACGCCAACCACCGGCCCGCGCGCTAAAAGGCGGCGACTACCAGATGATCGCGCGTGTTAGTTGGCGCAGCGGTCTTGGATTGCTGTTGCTCGGCGCTGCGTTGGCGTGGCTGCCGCCCGTCGGCGGTCTGCCGGTTTTTGGCTACGCCGCGATCGCGGCGCTGCTGCTGGGTGCGGTGCTGTTAGTGCCCGCGGTCACTCTGAAAGGCTTGGCGCTGGCGCCGCGCACCCACCGCGTTGTGCTGGACACCGCGGTGGCGCAACTGCGGGAAAATGTGGGCCTGTCAGCACTGAGCCTGGCATCGATCATTGTCAGTTTCAGCCTGATGGTGGCCATGGCCATCATGATCCATTCATTCCGCGTGTCGTTCGACCACTGGCTCGGCAAGCTATTGCCGGCCGACCTGCAATTGCGCGAGCCGTTTGGCAATGACACGGCGTTTTGGTCAGCAGCCGATCAAGCCAATCTCGCCGCGATCCCGGGTGTTTCGCAGCTCGAGTTTCGAAGAACTCGGCAGCTGCTGCTCGATCCTAAGCGTGCGCCCGTGACACTGATCGCGCGCGGTGCATCGGACAGCGAAACCGGCGCGGAATTGCCTCTGGTGCAAAGCGCTACGGCACCGCATGGAGAGGCCCCGTCCGCTTGGATTTCGGAAGCACTCCAGGATCTTTACGGCTACAAAGTAGGCGATTTGATTTTTTTGCCGTTGGGCGGACGGATGCGGCCATTCACGGTTGCCGGCGTCTGGCGCGACTATGCGCGTCTGTCGGGCTCGATCGTAATCTCGAGGCAGACCTACCAAGCGGAAAGCGGCGATACCGGCGCCAATGAAGGCTCACTGTGGCTCAAGTCCGGCGTCGAGGCGGCATCCATTGAAAAGCTGCTGCGCGCGCGTTTAAGTAATGGCGACGCCGTGGAGATCACGACCAGTTCGGCACTGCATGAGAAATCGCTGCAAATCTTCGATCGTGCTTTTGCCATTACCTACGCGCTCGAAGTCATCGCTGTCATCATTGGGCTGACCGGCGTGAGCTTTGCCGCCAGTTCAACCGCCCTCGCCCGCCGCGCCGAATTCGGCATGCTGAGACACATCGGCATGCTGCGCAGGCAGGTCATCGGCATGTTGGCCGACGAAGGTATCCTCACCAGCGCGTTCGGCGTCATCTACGGTCTGGCACTTGGCATTGCCTTAAGCCTGGTGCTGGTCTACGTCATCAATCGGCAGTCCTTTAACTGGAGCATTGATCTGGACGTGCCGGCGCGCCCTTTGGCGCTCCTCAGCCTGGTGTTGATCAGTGCGGCCGCCGTCACCGCGGTGATCAGCGGCCGCGCGGCCCTGAGTCAAGATGCGGTGCGCGCCGTTCGTGAGGACTGGTGAGCAATCGACTTGTTCTCTTGGCACTGGGCCTTTATTGCATGATGGCCGCAGCCGGGACCTCTTACGCACCCGTTACGGCCGGTCACCCCTTGAAATTTCCCGAAGACTTGGGAAGCCACCCGGCGTTTCGCACC
>Ga0302325_10012781_pt1 | contig 17982 bp, 11 predicted proteins | sample Palsa_T0_2_FD_201948 | JGI IMG/M metagenome (GOLD analysis project Ga0302325, IMG submission 201948) | Peat permafrost microbial communities from Stordalen Mire near Abisko, Sweden - Palsa_T0_2 | ecosystem: Environmental > Terrestrial > Soil > Palsa > Peat permafrost | place: Sweden: Abisko...
CGTGGCGGTCACTGGAAGAACATTTAGGAAGGCCTTAGGGGCTCGCGCTCGCGACGAACATTCGATTGACAACCGATCCCTGCGGCGGCCGGAGACGGCCGCCGAGGCCAGTTGCACCGGCTGGACGCGGCTTAGGCGCTGCGCTGATGGTAGCGCTGCAGTATTTCGCTCTCGGCGATCAGCCAATCCTCAGTCTCGCTGCCATAGGCGTTCCCGCGCTGCTCGTAAAGTTCGTAGGCGCGCCGCCGGATCTCATCGTCCAAGTTGATGGGGACCAGATTCTTCCGGGAATCAGACTTCGCACCTTCGAGCTTCCTCGATTCTGGCGTGCTCTTGACCGCCGGCTTTGTTTCCGTCGCCGTTGGCGACTTTACCTCGGCCTGTGACCGAACGGCCAAGGGCGCGGTTTCCCCCGCAACGGCTTTGCCTTCGGGAAGGTTGGCCGGACTGACGGCGTTGACTCGTTCTTTGGCTCTGGGTTGCACTTCTTTGTTGTTATTGTCGTTACTGGTATTCGAATTTGTAATCGGATTCGTTTCCGACTTCGTATCAGTTTCTACGCGATTCACTTTGCTGCTCGGAATGGACTTTGACCTTGCCATGGTTGAATACTCCTTAAAGCTTATGCCTAAATCTATGAATGAGTTGAGTGGACTACATACACGTCACCCCAGGCTTGCGGACGAAGTGCTAATTTTTATGAGCGGATGAAGATATTATAAACTCGCGCAGCCTGTGGAAACCAGATTTTTTGCCAGAAAGTGTCTCTTTCGATCTTGCCCAGCTCCGCGTTTAGCAACTGAGGACGAAAAGGTGACTACAACCCTAGTCGTCGTCATCTTTTTGAGTGACCCCATCCAACACCAGAGGCCCTTTTTGTTTGACAGAAGGTCTGGGTGTAAGGACCAAGGCTGGAACCGAGGGAGTTGAGGTAACCATGTCGCTGAGGTCGTTCACGGAGGCGTTGCAATCGGTGAGCAGACACGGGACCTTAAAGATGGTTTCAATTTCTTTGTTGATCGAGTCGAAGCTGTAGAGCGTGTGGCCGACATATCCCGGCTTTGCGTAAGGGGAAATTACGAGCAGTGGAACTCGCATGCCATAACCGAAGAAACCCGCATCTGCCGGCGCGACATGATCATAAAAGCCCCCCCAGTCGTCCCATACGATCAACATCAAGGTGGAGGACCAATACGGACTGTTCATGAGGCAATTGACCTGCGACACGGTCCAATTCTCTCCGGTGGTGATCGAAAATGGAGGATGATCGCTGGCGCCGACAGGAGGCGTGATCCAGCTCACTTGGGGCAACTTCCCGCTGGTCACATCGCCGCAAAATTGGGCGTTTGGAACATCGTTGGCGCGCTGAGTTCCTGACCAGAAATTGTTGTAGTAACTGCCGAAGTTGAAGACGTAGCCGCCTTGGGCGGGCTGCGCGGAATATATTCGCCAGGTCACTTTCGCTGCGTCGATCGTATCCGCCATGGTCGTCATGGTAAAACAGGGCGGTTGGTAATATACGGCTCCAGTCGAAGGCTCGATGGATTTTACGGTTGCTCCCTTGGCCGCAGCGTCACAACCCCAACCAACTGCCCCCGAAGTGTTGGGAATATCAACGGCATTCCCTGAGTTTTCACTGAAAATGTACATGTGGGAGGGAAAAGACGGGCCGGCAATCTGGCCAAAGAAATTGTCAGCCAAACCGTAGGCCTTGGCATAGGCCCAGTAGTTGGGGATCAGCGACGGTTGGGCCTGGACGTAGGCATCCGCTGCGCATTCGTCGTAAAACCCATCCATTTTGCCGCCATCCATATCCTTGTGTGCTGCAGCCCAAGTGTGGGTGCAGTTCACCGGCTTGTCGCTCATGGGCGTCAGCGGGATGTTCTTGTCAGTTTTACTCTTGCCCGTGGTTGCGCCGTTGGCACCGGGAAACAGGCCAAAATAATTATCGAACGAATGGTTCTCTTTGATGATCACGACGACGTGTTGAATCTGGGCCTGGGCTACGCCCGCTATCAGAGCGAACACACAGAACGACTTTCGAAGTCTACCGATCATTGTCATTGTCATTGATTCTCGAACCTCGATTCCCGAACCTTCAAGATTCTCGAACCTCCAAATCGCTGGACGGCGTCGAATGCCTTACTTGGCGGGCGTTTGCCCTCGTACGTCACTCGTTCTTGCTTCTAAGTGTCGCACGATTTTCGGGTGCGGGGTTGTGAAGTTTTTGTAAAATCGTGGCGCTAGGTTGCTGTTATGAATGAAGACGGGCGAAGGCCTGCACTGTCCGTTGCTCGGATATGCGATGGAGGGGGACGAGGCGCGATCTGGAGGCGCTGTTCTCCGGGACTTCGGACTCCCGGACGGGCGATCTGGGCCCCATGAGAAAACGATTGCTCGATCGAACGGGATTGGATTCTTCTTCCTGAAGACGGGATTTTTGTCGGCTCAGGGAGCAGACATAAAGGAAAATCAGAAGCCGTTGTCCGTTCCGTCGGAGTTACCGCGCGTGATGCGTCAGCGAACGGCAGATATGCGCGATTACGTCGTAAAGCACCGGTATAGCGGGAGGTTGTCAATCTTGGCAGGTTTTATGGCAAACTATACGCGCCATGGCAAAAGCTACGAAGTACGTCCCCAGTATCAACGACCCCGTGCTCGTGAAAGGGAAAGTGGATCCCTATTCGGTGGTGATCGTTTGGCCCAGCAGGAAGACTGCAGCCGTGAGAACCATGGTCGGTCCAGTAATCCTTTACTACGATGTTCCATGGTCAAAACTATCGTATTTGGACGTGGGCAAGAGAGCCTGAGATCGTGAGACATTTCGTGCGGACCCCTGGCCTTGAAGAACACTCCCTGACGTTCTACGACCTTGCTTCTAACATCACGATTGCGAATATCGATGATTCATGTCGCAGCAGACCCGCAGCCGGTAGTCCTCGACCTGGGAGTTCTGGACCTGGACCTCGCTCCTTCGCTGCGAACGTAGCAATTGCCGAGCCCGCGAGCGCGAAAACTCAAGTGCAACCGAGGTACAATTCCACCTCCGTTAGACCGTGAATCCCGGCTGAGCCATTGGACCTGAAACGTACTCTTCGGCGGTTGCTCGTAGGGCTGGGAGTTCTGGTGGCTATTGTTTCCTCTGGACGCGGACAATCCAGCATACAAACCAGTTACAGCAGTGCAGCGGTACGCTCCGATGCGCAAATCATGGCACCGCAGATCGTCCGCGAGCCGGCCGGAGCGAGCCGCTGCCAGTTCTGCCATCCCTCCCAAGTCGAGGGGTACGCCCGATCCGCGATGGCGCATTCCCTCCGCAGCGCGGGTCAGGAGCCGGAGGGCGCAGTAAATACACCGGACTCGAAGATCACGATGCACTCTTCGCCAGCGGGCTACTGGCAGCGCCTGGAGAGCGGCGGAGAGGTAACCAATTACCGCATCGATTACGTGATCGGATCGGGCAATCACGCCTCCGGTTACCTGCTTGACCTGGCTGGTCACCTGTTCCAATCCCCCGTTGCTTACTACAAAAGTCGCGAGGCGTATGACTTAGCACCGGGATACGAAGGACTGCCAAATCCAGATTTCACCCGGCCCGTGGCGGAAGGCTGTCTCTTTTGCCATTCGGGAAGCGCGCTACACATCTCCGGCACCTCAAACTGGTATCGCTCTCCTGCGTTCTTCGCGGAAGCGATTACTTGTGAGCGCTGCCATGGGTCAGCCGAAAAGCACCTGGGTGATCCCAGGGCAGGTACGATCGTCAATCCCGCCAAGCTTGATCCCGCCGCTCGCGACAGCATTTGCGAACAGTGTCACCTGTTGGGTGTTGGCAGGGTACTCAATCCGGGAAAGAAATTTACCGACTTTCGGCCGGGACAGCGGCTGGAGGATGTTTTCACGACGTACGTAAATGTGTCATCGCCGGGCACGGAGGCCGCCAAGTTCAAGGTCATCAGCCATGTTGAGCAACTTGCCCGAAGTACCTGCGCCCGCAAGAGCAATGGTCAGTTGTGGTGTGGAACCTGCCATGATCCGCATAACAAGGCTCCGGACCCAATCTCGTTTTATCGGTCCAGGTGCCTTTCCTGCCACATGGAAAATCTCTCCGGTTCTCATCCGGACAAAGAAAGCAACTGTATTGGCTGCCATATGCCTCGACGCGATGCCAAGGACGGAGGACACACGGCTTTTACCGACCATAGAATTCAGCGGCGTCCCGAGCCACAACAAGATCTCGCGACCGAGACCGACATCGCTGCGTGGCGTGAGCCTGCGCGGGATCTGCAAAGGCGGAATCTTGGCATCGCCTATGTGAATGCGGGGGCGGAGCGCGGTTTTCCGCCATTCGTCGTTCGCGGCTACCGCATGTTGACCGAGGTCCAGAACCAATTCAGCACCGATGGCGAACTCTTCACATCCATCGGGACTGCGCTGCTGTTGGCAAAACAAACATCGGAAGCGGAACTGGCTTTCGACCGGGCGCTGCAACTCAAGCCGGATTCGGTGACGGGCGAGACCAATGCCGCGTCGGCGTACCTCGAAGGCGGAGATATCGATCGGGCAATTCTCCACCTCGAGCGGGCGGTCACGATTGATCCTCTGCATCTGCCAGCCGATGCTCCGCTGATCGGACTATATAAACAACAGGGAAACATGGCGAAGGCGAACGAGCTCTCCGCCGCGGTGAGCGCTGCGATGGAGCGACCGTTCGTTCCGGCTGAGGTTCCGGAGAAGACTTCCGCTCGCAGTTCGCCGCAGATGACCGAGGCCACCTTCAAGAATATCCAGGTGCTCAAGGGTATTCCCGACGACCAACTGATTCCCGCTATGCGATTCATCACCGCGTCTCTGGGAGTGGAGTGCGGCTATTGTCATGTGCCGGACCATTTCGATAAAGACGACAAGAAACCGAAACAGATCGCGCGCGACATGATGCGAATGATGTTTGCGATCGACAGGGACAGCTTCGAAGGCAATCGTAAAGTGACGTGCTACTCCTGCCACAGAGGTTCGCCCAAACCTTTGGGCACACCAACGGTTGGCGGTGAGTTGGAAGCAGTGCCGGAAGCGGCCCGAACCAACCATCCCGAGGCGGAAAAGCTTCCCGTCAACATGCCTTCCGCCGACCAGCTCATCGACCGCTACATTCAGGCTCTCGGCGGAGCGAGTGCGATTGAGCGAATCACCAGCCGGGAGGAGACAGGAACAATGAGGCTGGGCGGAAAATCGATTGGCATCGAAATTTTCGATCGGGCTCCGAATCAGCAGGTTTTGGTCCGGCACCTGCCGACGGGAGACAGTATCACGGTATTCAATGGCCGCGATGGCTGGTCCAGCATGCCGGGGCGGCCTGTACGCGATATGCGCGGTCCCGACCTGGATGCTGCTCAGATGGACGCGGACCTTCATTTCCCCCTGCACATCAGGCAGATATTTGCCGAGCTGCGAGTCGAATACCCGGAGATCATCGCCGACCGCGAAGCTTACGTAGTTTCGGGCGCAAGAGATGGGCAACCACCAGTGAAGTTGTATTTCGACGAACAGTCAGGGTTACTCGAGCGTCTTGTGCGCTATGCTGCGTCCCCCCTCGGGCTGGTTCCCACTCGTATCGATTATGGCGACTACCGGAATATCGACGGCGTTCAGACTCCGTTCCGTTGGATCGTGGCCCAGCCTGGTGAGAGTTTGACGTTCCAGGTGGAACAAGTCCGCCAGAATGTTCCGATCGACGATGCCGAGTTTGCCGAGCCTGCAGCACCACGGCCAAAACCGCCGGAACCGTAGCCCGACTGGAGTTGAGGTCGGCCAAGATGGTTCGGTTTGACATCGTCTCCACCGTGGTCAGAGGACCTGGTCATGAACTCATACAGACTGGTTCGCCTTAGCGACTCAGTTCTGCTACTGACGGACAATACGGCGCGAAACCGCCTCCCTTTATGTGTGTTGGGGTTGTTGTCCTCAGTGGGACACAGGTCCCTGCCGCTCATACTGAACCTGCGATGCAGTGCGCTGACATTTCGAAGCCGCCGGGGCCACTGGGGCGAGGGTGAGCAAACGATTTCCCCGACAAGCGCTGTCCGTCTCGGTAACAATCTTTGACCCGTAGCCCGGTCGCAGCCCCAATGAGAAAATTGGCTTGAAAGCAATGGCGCGGATGCATGAAGATAGCACTCCGGCCACGATGCAGAGGGTCTCAACCTGGGGAAATAGCTTCCAGAGCTCTAGCGTCGAGCGAAGGGAGCAAATCATGGTGGGTATGCGTTTCCCCGCCTGGCTCGTCGTTCTTGTTGCAACGTTGGTTACTTGCGCCGTCATTGCAGCTCAAGCCGCGGCAGAGCGGATCGGGCCCATCACTTCTGCGTTACGGGCAGGACAATTCGACCAGGCACTGCGATTGTTGCAGCCGGAGTTGCGGCAGGATCCGAAAAATCCGCAACTGTGGAGCTTCCGCGGCATTGCTCTTTCTGGCAAAGGGAATAAAAGGGACGCGCTCGACGCGTTTCGCCAGGCGCTGAAGAATTCGCCCGATTATCTACCCGCCCTAGAAGGGGCGGCGCAGATCGAGTACGAGAACAGGGGGAAAGCCGCGGATGCGTTGTTGCAACATATCCTGCGGTTGCGTCCCAGCGATCCGACCAGCCACGCCATGCTGGCGGTGTTGGCTTACGGGCGCGGCGACTGCGCAGCGGCTGCGCCTCACTTTGAGCAAAGCGGTTCCCTGGTGGAATCGCAACCGGGGGCATTGCAGGCGTACGGCGATTGCCTGGTGCGGTTGAGAGAAACTGAGAAGGCAATTCTGGTCTTGAGTCGCGGGCTGGCGCAATCGAACTCGGATGCCAGTCTTCGCTGTCAGCTCGCCTCAGTGCAGATTATGGCCGAGCATTCCAAAGATGCCATCGCCACATTGCAGCCTTTGCTGCAGGAAAGCGGGACGGATCCTAATGTCCTCGATTTAGCAGCCTCCGCCTACGAGGCCGATGGAAATACTCCAGAGGCAGTGCGCCTTCTCCGCCAGGCGATTGTGGCGGATCCCCACAACGTCAACCTCTATGTCGATTTCTCAAACATTTCTCTCGACCATCAATCGTTTCTCGTCGGCGTGGATATGATCAACGCCGGACTTAGCGTGGAGCCGAAGGCGGGGGTATTGTATGTGGCGCGTGGCGTCCTCTATGTGCAGCTTGCTCAATATGACAAAGCCGAGGCGGATTTTGAGAAGGCCGACGCGCTTGATCCCAGGCAGAGCATGGGCTCGGCTGCGGAGGGGTTGGCCGCGGCGCAGGAAAATGATCCCGAGCGGGCGTTGGCCACAGTACAATCAAAGTTAGTCAAGAGACCCAACGATCCATTGTTGCTTTATTTGCAAGCGGACATTCTGACGCAACGTGGCCCGGATCCGGGGAGTTTGGAATTTCGCGAAGCCATGGCGTCCGCCAAGAAAGCCGTTTCGCTCCGCCCTTCGTTCGCGGCCGGTTACGACGTTTTGGCGAAGCTTTATCTGCAGGCGGGGAACTACCCACAGGCCGTGGAACAGTGCCGGAAAGCTCTCGACCGCAATCCGAAGGACCAGGTTGCGCTCTATCACCTGATCCAGGCGCTGCGCAAAAGCGGGCGAAGGGACGACATTCCGGACTTGCTCAAACGGTTGGCCAGCCTTCGGATGGCAGGCGCCAAGGAAGAAGCCGAGCGCAATCGCTACAAGCTAGTGGAAGAGAAAACTTTGCCCTTGGAGAAACAACTGCCTTGACCGTTGACCGCCGCGACTTTGTGCGACTTTCTCTTGGTTCTGCGGTCTTTGCGGCGGTACCACGACTCCTGGCGCAGGGGGTGGCCGCCCACACCGTCAAGCCGATGGCTCGACCAGCGCCTTCGGGGCGTCCTTTCCATGCACACTTCGTCGATGTCGCAGCAACTGCAGGCTTGCAAGCTCCGGTGATCTACGGCGGAGTCGAAAGCAAGAAATACATTCTGGAGGCGACCGGTTGTGGATGTGCCTTCATCGACTACGACAACGACGGTTGGATCGATATTTTCTTGTTGTCCGGGACGCGCCTGGACGGAGACCCGCCTGGCGCGACCAATCGCCTCTTCAAGAACAACCGCGACGGAACCTTTAGCGATGTCACCGAAAAGGCCGGACTGAAGGCGGTGGGCTGGGCTTCGGGCGTGTGCATTGGTGACTACAACAACGACGGATTCGAGGACATCTTTTGCACGTACTTTGGCCAAAATCGCCTGTACCGCAACAACGGAGATGGAACGTTTACTGACATGACCAGGGCCGCCGGCCTCTGGAACGAGCAACCACGCTGGGGGGCGGGATGCAGTTTTCTCGACTACAACCGGGATGGGCATCTCGACCTGTTCGTATCGAACTACGTGCGCTTCTCCTTCGAACACGCTCCGGTGCCAGGCGAGAACGTAAATTGCAACTGGAAAGGCGTCCCGGTGGAATGCGGGCCGCGAGGATTGCCCCCAGGGAGACATTCACTATACCGAAACAACGGCGACGGTACGTTCACGGACGTGAGCCAGCAGGCCGGGATCGCGAGCGCAACCGAGTGCTATGGAATGACGGTGGTGGCGGCGGATCTTGATGAGGATGGCTGGACGGACATTTTTGTCGCCTGCGATTCCACGCCCAGTCTGCTCTTCATGAACAATCATGACGGAACCTTTCGTGAAGAGGGCGTGCTACGCGGGGTCGCACTGAGTGATGATGGTATGGAGCAGGCGGGAATGGGCGTAGGGGTGGGCGATTACGACCTTGACGGTCATCTGGATTTGTTTAAGACGCACTTTGCCGAGGATGCCAACGGCCTCTATCACAACGACGGCAAGGGAAATTTCGATGACATGACCCGGTCCTCGCGCGTCGCGGTCGATACTCGCTACGTGTGCTGGGGAGCCGGCATTGTTGACTTAGACAACGACGGCTATCCGGATCTTTTTATGAGCACGGGCAACGTTTATCCGGAGGTTGAACGCAAATTGCCGCAGTACGCCAACAAGACTCCGCGTGCCGTGTTTCGAAACCTGGGTAACCGCACCTTCGAAGAATTGGGTGAAGAGGCCGGCCCGGGAGTAACAGACGCTCACTGCAGCCGCGGTTGCGCGTTTGGAGACTACGATAACGACGGGGACATCGACATCCTGATCGTTAACCTGAATGAACCTCCCTCCCTGCTGCGAAATGACATCAAGGAAAAGCAGAATTGGATCAAGGTTAAGCTGGAAGGAGTCAAGTCAAACCGCAGCGCCCTCGGAGCGCGGGTCATGGCCCGCTATGGTGACAAGGTGCAGGCTCAAACCGTGCTCAGCCAGTCCAGCTTTTACTCCTGTAGCGATTCCCGCCTGCATTTTGGCCTGGGAGGATTCAACACCGTCGATCTCGACATCTATTGGCCGAATGGTCTGCACGAACAGCTCAAAAGAATTCCCGCCAACCAACTCATTACGTTGCGGGAGGGTTCAGGAATTGTAAAGAACAAGGGCTGGGGGATTTCCTAGATTTTCTCGTGGTCCACTCGCGCGCGCAGGCAAGTCGTGCGCAAATAAGCACACTCCGGACCCAAAAAAGTTCTTGACAGTCTCAGGCAGTAGTATTTATAAGTTAGTCCGCTAAGAGTAAACGTTTGCTCAACACCCCAGGAAGTCTTTCCGCTTGAGCAAGAAAGATTTGTGGAGGGAATCCATGCCGCGAAGCATGATGTCTCGCCGTTCGATCTGGCTGTTCTCCATCCTCGTGATCACCGCCGGGGCGGCCTTTGCGCAATTCACCGCCAGCATCCAGGGAGAAGTCAAGGACCAGAGCGGCGCGGGAGTCGCCAAGGCCAACATCCAGGCGGTCAACACCGCGACCGGAGTCGCCGCGGTTGCCACGAGCGACGATTCGGGCGACTACCGTTTCGTGAGTCTGGCTCCGGGTACCTACAAGATCACCGTGGAAGCTGCCGGTTTCGCGAAATCCCAAGCCAATGTCACCCTGCTCACGGAACAGAATCTGAACGTGCCGATATCTCTCAAAGTTGGCTCAGTCAGCGAGTCGGTGGTGGTCAGCACCGAGGCTCCGGTGGTGGACACTGCGGACAGCCGCTCTGAACTGACTCTGGAGAATCAGGCGGTCGCGGAGTTGCCCATCGTTGGCCGCAACCTGGTCACGCTGGTGACGATGGCTCCTGGAGTTTCCGGCCTGGGCACGAGCGCGGCCGGAAGTCCTGCGTCGGGAGTGGATAACTTCTCCACCGAGGAGCAGGTCGACGCGAGCGCTAATGGTCAGGGGGGAAATAATAATCAGTATGTTGTCGACGGGCTCGATGTAACCAGCGGAATTCGCCAGGGGGTTCTGAATCTTACCCCTCAGCCTGAAGCCATTCGCGAAACCAGCATTCAGGTCAACACCTTTGGCAGCCAATACAGCCGCGCCGCTGGTTTGCAGACCATGTTCACCACGAAATCTGGCACCAACCAATTCCATGGTTCGGCTTCGGATTATTTCAATTACCAGGGAATGTATGCGAACCAGCACTTCATAAGCTCGTCGACGTCCCCCTACCTGCCCTTCCATTCCAATAACTTCGATTTTGCAATCGGCGGTCCTGTAATTCCGCATCACGGCTTCTATTTCTATTTTGCGGTTGAGCCGCTGCGCTCATCTTCGAGCGCTGGCGGATCGGTGAACTTCGTAGATCCGGCGTTCATCCAGTTTGCTCAAGCAAACTACCCGAATAACGTAGGAACCGGACTGCTCACCACGTACCAGCCTAGGGTGTCGGGCGCCACGGTCACCTCGAATGCGCAAGCCGTGTTCGGTTCTGCGTCGGGCGGTTGCGGGACCACGCCGGGTCAGAACGGGGTGCCTTGTACCCTGAACATGATTGATACGGGCTCGTTTGGCGGCACTTCGATACGCAACGGCACGCAGTATTTTGGGCGCATCGACAAGGATTTCAAAAACGACCGTATTTACGCCAGCATTTTCCGAACACTGCTGCAAACCGGCGCGCCTTCGGCCATGCCGCAATTCTCCGCCTTGAACAATACCTGGGAGGTTGCGGGGCAGGCAGGTTGGACGCACACCTTTTCGCCCACCTTGTTAAACGAATTCACCATTGGGCAGAGCAGAGTGGAGGGCGATCTGGGCAGCGGGGCCCCGTCCACGAGTTACTATGTTCCCTCTGTATCTGTGTCGGGCATCAGTATGGATGCGGGTCAGGCCTTCGGGGTGGGTTTTGCGCAGGGAGATTTCATTCAGCACAACTATCACTGGCGCGACGTGCTCACACACGTGAAGGGCGCCCATACTCTGAAGTTTGGTTATGAAGGCTGGTACGGCGACGATGTTGAGCCCTTCCAGGGGCCTTGGTCACAGCCAAAATTCTCTTTCAACAATCTGCTGACGCTGGCACAGGATGCTCCCGCGGTTGAGAACGGAATCTATTACAACCCAGCGACCGGAACGGAGCAATTGTGGAGTTGGGATGCAGCTTCCCGGACTTTTGGACTTTTTGCGGAAGACACCTGGAAAGCCAAGAAAAATCTGACCGTGACCTTGGGTCTGCGCTATGACGACAGCGGCAACCCCTGGTCGAAGAGCGCGTCGACGGTGTTTGGAAACTTTTATCTGGGCACGGGCAATACCGAACAGGAGCAAGTGGCGAATGGCTACGCCAAGGCTACGCCCAAAGCCTTACTGCACGCGGTTGACAACTTGTTCAGTCCACGCATCGGCATCGCTTGGGATCCCACGGGAAAAGGCGACTGGGTTGTGCGTGGTGGTTTTGGAATCTACAACAACTGGCTGACCCAGGCCAACGTCCAGGAAGAATTCCGCGGCAGTCCTCCGGGAGAGGTTGCGCCGACATTCTTCGCGGGCGGAACGGGGTCGGCGCAAGCTCCCATCTTCGCTCTTGGAAACAGCAGCAAGCCTCCGTTTGGATTTACCTATCCGACCTTCGGGCCAGGGACCGGTCCGAACCCGAAATCGGGAGGCGGACTTGATGCGCAAGGAGGAATTGTTGGAGCCGGCTTCGCTATCGGCGCCATCAATCCGCTCTTGAAATCCCCGAAAGCCGACATCTGGTCTGCCACTGTAGAACGGAAAATTACCAACAACCTTGGGGCCAGCGTCGGGTATAACGGGTCCCATTCCTACAATATCGTCGGCAACGGCAACTCGATCGGGAACGTCTCTTACGGAGTGGACATCAACGCTTTCCCCGGCGATCTGATGGTGAACAACAGCACGACTCCGACCCGGCTTAACCCCAGCTTCGGTGAAATCACCTACGCCAACAACGACCGGTATGGCAACTACGACGCCGTGATCTTTGACGTTCGAGGGCACTTTGCGCGAGGGTTCATCGATGCTTCTTACACTCGTTCCCGCTCCGAAGATGACTCGCTCTATTATCCCGACTCCGAGGGGCTGAATCCGAAGCAATATTACGGGCCATCGATTTTCGATGCACCCAACCGCTTCTCTTTCAGCTTCAACTATTCATTGAAAGGCTTGAATGGCGGAAGGGGAGCTGTGGGCTATGTGACTGGCGGGTGGGGAATCAGCGGTACCAGCATCTATCAGTCCGGCTATCCCCTGACCGCCGAGAATGTCAATTCCTACCAGCCCATTTGCGCGAACTCCGGGACCACCGCCCCGCCTTGCCCGTCGGCTGCGAACCCAGCGATCGGCTTTAGCCCGTCCAGCGGTGACTACCTCGGTGACGGGGATAATCTCGCCTACCCGGATGCAGTCAGTTACAGCCAGTCACATTCCAACAGCGCCTGGCTCACGGGCGGCATTCCTAAGAGCGACTTTGCCATTCCCACGTTCTCTAACAGCGGTACGAATGGGAATGAAAAGGCCATGCAGTTCCGAGGGCCAAACTTTGCCGAGACGAATATCAACTTCTACAAAGACACGCACATCACGGAGAGAGTCAATTTCCAGTTCCGCTTTGAGGTATACAATCTCTTCAACCGCGCGAACTATGTAGACTTCACAGGCTATTCGAACATTGCCTCGGGCGGTGTCGACATGAATTACCCGGATGGAAATTTCGGGCACGCGACGTCATCCCACGAGCCCAGATTCTGGCAACTGGGCGGCAAGCTTTCGTTCTGAGTCATCCATGGAGTGTACCGAGCCGGCTCGCTTCATCCGAAGCGGCCGGCTCTTTTTTCGTCGGCGAAGGCGCACGATCTCGACGTGGTCGAGGCACCGGCTCCTGAGGTATAAGAAATGGGAGACGTGTGGCAGGAGCGATGATGAAAGTCATGCATCCCATCCCCGGGATTCGCATCATCCTCGTTTCCATCCTCCTTCTTCGCTGTGCGTTTACGCAAACTGCGGCGGATCAAACCGGTCTTATCACATTGGCACTGCAGAATCAGGATTTTGCCCGGGCTCTTGAACTTCTTCGCCCGGCGTTGCAGCAGTCGCCCAGGAACGCACAGCTGTGGACGATGCAAGGCGTGGCGTTTGCAAGGGAAGCGCATAAAGAAGAAGCCCTCGTTTCATTTCGGAGGGCGCTGAGCATCTCTCCCGACTATCTTCCAGCCTTGGAAGAAGCAATCCAGATCGAGTATGAGAGGGGTAGCAAGGCGGCCATCCCGCTCTTACGACGTGTTCTTCGGTTGCGTCCCGGTGACCAAACCACTCACGGGATGCTGGCCGTGCTGGAGTACCAACAGGAGAACTGCTCGGACGCGGTAAATCATTTTGAAAAAGCCGGGACGCTGTTTGACTCTCAGCCCAGCGCGCTGCACGCATACGCCACCTGCCTGGTGAAGCTTAGGCAATTCGATAAAGCCTCCGAGGTCTTTGGCCGCGCTCTGGCCCTTACCCCCCAGGACGGGCGAGAGCGCCACCTGCTGGCGGCGCTCCAGTTGATGGCTCACCGGCCGCAGGATGCACTCTCTACACTGCAGCCGCTGCTGCAGGCGGGGAATCCGAACGCAGAGACTCTGGAGCTTTCCGCCACCGCCTATGAGGATTCCAAGGACACGCCCCAGGCAGTCGCGAGTCTTCGACAAGCGATCTTGCTTGACCCGCACAACGCCAACCTCTACGTGGACTTTGCCAACCTAAGCTCGGCGCATGATTCTTTTCAGGTCGGTATCGACGTGGTGAGCGATGGTATCGGCCAACTGCCGACGGCTGCGCCGCTGTACCTGGCGCGCGGGGTTCTGTATGTACAGTTGGCCGAATACGACAGGGCGGAGGCCGATTTTGAAAGGGCCTACGAATTGGATCCCCATCAGTCTCTGAGCTCAGCTGCACAGGGAATGCTGGCGGCGCAAGAGAACGATCTGGACCGCGCTCTGGCTACCGTACAGGCAAAACTCGCGCAGCGGCCTAAGGATGCGATTCTGCTCTACCTGCAGGCAGACTTTCTTTCCCAGAAGGGCGTGGAGCCAGGCACGCCAGATTTTCAGCTCGCAATGCGATCGGCCCGGCAAGCTGTGTCTCTGCAACCTATGATGAGTGGCGTACGGACGGTACTGGCGAAGCTTTATCTGCAGGCGGGGAACTACCCACAGGCCGTCGAACAGTGCCGGAAGGCTCTCGACCGCGATCCGAAGGACCAGGCTGCGCTCTATCACCTGATCCAGGGGCTGCGGAAAATGGGAGACAACGGCGAAATTCCCGACCTGCTGAAACGCCTCGCGTTTCTTCGCAGGCAGGCTGCGCGCGACGAAAGCCAACGGAACCAGTACAAGCTCGTCGAAGGGGATACCCAACCCCGTTAGTCGGCTTCCCGCCGCTCGCCGGTATTGATCAGGACTTCAACCACACGTAGCTGCTGTAGCTTTCCTTGTCGATATTCATGAACGGGCGCATCGTCACGTTGCTTCCGCCGGCCGAGGTTGCAAGCCAATCGCCCGTGGAGTTGCTTGCCGGTTTGGCTCGCAGCAACGCGTTGCGATCGAAGCTGGGCTGAGAATCGGCGATGGCGAATAACGCAAGCGGGCCTTGCACCAGGGCCACGAGGTTCGGATGATTTTCATCCACAGTTTCCAGCCGAAGTGGCATGGGGAGTTCGAGTTCGACGCGATCGCCGTCCTTCCAGCTCCGCCGGAGGCCGGCAAATGTGCCTGGCCGCACCGGATCGGAGACTCGGTTGCCATTGACAGAAAGGACTGGGTCTGGCGTAGCCCAGCCGGGAATGCGGACGTACAGGGTAAAGTCCGTGGGCTGCGAAGCCGACACTCGGATCTGGATTTTGTTATCGAACGGATACTTGGTTTCCTGCTTCAATCCGTATCGTCCAGCAGCGTCATTCCATTGCACGCGGGAAGGCGTGAAGAGATTTACATACACGCCATCGGGGGAGCGCAGATACGCGCTGATGTGGTAATCCGCCGCGAGTTGCGGGAAGGTTCCGGAACAGCACGGCCATTTTTGTCCATACCAGACTTTCTTGCCGGTCGTGGCGTAGTCGGAATAGTAGAACGAAGTGCCATCCGCCTGAATCGGCCACGCTCCGAGAATGGTGTTGTAGAGTACACGCTCCATGCTGTCGCCGTATCGCGCCTCCTTGGTGACACGAAGCAAGTAGCGCGTGATCTTGAAATGGCCATACGCGCCACACGGTGTTTCAAAGCTGGCGTGAGTGAACCCGAGACTGTCCCCGAGTTGACCCGTTCCAGGTTCGCCGAATGATTCATTTGGGCCCCAGCCGCCAGTCGCGAAGCTTTGTGTCGTCTGCAGCATCTCGAAGCCTTTCTGGGCGGCCCGCAGATGCTTTTCGCTTCCCAATGTGATGTAGGCTTGCATCGCGGAACTGAAGGCATTTACGTGGCTGTACGCGTGTTCGAAGGGGAGTACGTTGTTGCCTTCGGCGAGAGGATTGAAGTAGGTGTCATCCTCGAGATATTTCTTCGCCATGTCGCGGTAGAAGGTGTCGCCGCTGCGTTGGTAGGCGAGAAACAGATTTTCGGGCAACGTGTAAGTCTCGTCCCAGGTAAACGATGTGTCTGGGTGCGGGCGGGAGCGTTGTTCTTGCCGCGAAAGGGCTTTTTCCGGCAGATAAGCCACGATGGCGCGAGTGAGCTTTTCGTGGACGTCCATCGCCATAGGATCGTGAGCGAACTCGTGCGCGTCAATCAATCCGCAGGAAAGTTTGTCGTAGGTGTATGCCGGCAGGCGATAACCCGCGAAGAAGCTGGCTTTCGGGTCGAGAGTCTCGGCGTACCCTTTGACCAGGCGATTGATTTTCGCGCGCGTTTCCTCTGATCCCGTGACGGCGTATGCCCGTGCAAGTCCAGAAAGATATTGTCCAAAACTGTGGCCTGCGATAAAGCCGTGAAAATCGTTGCGAATCAAGCTAAAACCGCTGAGGTCGTACCAGCCCCCCATGTCCTCGCCCGGCGCCGGCAAACCGGCAACCTGTCGAAAGACCTTCAGCAGGCGATCGTCGGCAAGATTCAAGAAGCGGGCATGGTTCTCTTCGAACTGCCTTTTCATCGGACCGTCGAACAACTGCACGTCGGAATACGCAAACGTAGTCAGGGGAGTGTTGATCGTCACGGCTCCTCTGTCGACCGCAGCCCAAGTGGGGAGAGCGCGAACTGCGTACGTGGCTGCGGTGGTGGCGCTAGCGGCTTTGAGAAAAGCTCTGCGAGTGACGCTGGGATGCATAACGTGTCGTTCCTGTCGACGGGGACTTGTTGGCAAACGTTTGCTGCAACAGCTTCCCCCGCCAACTGGGTATTTGTCAACTGCTTTTGTGGGATCGCCTTTCCTACCCTTGAATGGACTGGGCTGCCAATGCCTCGATTTCCGGAAAAGATCTTTTTCGATCTCACGCGTGACGATGGAATAAGGCGGTTGAAGAGAGGTGATTGGGGCGATGGCCGGGGGGGGCTTCATCTGCGAAACACTGAAGTCGGAAACCCCGATATGGCGAACCTTACCTTCCTTCTAGAGGCGCGCCAACTCCGCCGCCCACACTTCCTCGATATCCTCATCCGGTTCGGGCCAATGGATCTGGTAGAGATCGATGAAATCGGTTTGCAGGCGGCGCAGACTGTCTTCGAACTCTCGCCGAATTGAGTTTGCTTTGCGGCACGCTCCTGTTCCATCAGCGTCCCAGACGCGCTCACCCTGAGTGAACAGATTAAGGACGAGGGGTGCGTCCTTTGAGAGCACGTGCCACTACCTTTTCCGAGTGGCCGAGGCCATAGAGCCGGCGGTGTCGATCCAATTGATGCCGCGATCCAACGCGCGTGAATGGCCGGAACAGAGTCGCTTTCATTGAGCCGCCCCATGGCTTCCGTTCCACCCACCGCCGCCCGTCGCCCAAGCGCCAATCCCGAGGAGGGTAAGGTGAAGATCGCGGTTTCCCGCCAGCGTGTTTTCATTGAATTCACCTGACTTTTACGCTAACCTGTTTGCGCCGTCCGAGCAATCGTTTACTTGGCATGCCGCAATTGCGCTGGTGGGAGACAAGATGAGTCTGGCGGGAGCATCAAAATTTTCGACCCGTGCTCTTCATCCGCGTGCGGGAGGCCGAGTAAACGCGTGGATAATCGAGTGAAGGATCAGCCCATGGATCGCGTAGCTTCTTCTAGGCGCAAGTTCTTGAAGCAGGTTTCCAACGCGGGAGTGGCGTGTTCCGCAACCGCCCTCCTTCCTCGCTTCGCGCGCGGGCTGATTGCTGGAAATCCCGTCCAAACCGCATCCTCAGGAACCCCCGCCGCGGCCCGGGTTTACGTCGACACCAGGCGCACCATTGCGCCTCTGGATCGTAATCTGTTCGGCTCCTTCCTTGAACATCTGGGTCGCGCCATCTATGAGGGCATTTATGATCCGGGCTCGCAGCTATCTGACGGCAACGGCTTTCGCAAAGATGTCATCCATGAACTTCGTCAGCTCGGGGTTCCAATCATTCGTTATCCGGGGGGCAATTTCGTTTCCGGATACAACTGGCTCGATGGTGTCGGTCCGAAACAGAGCCGGCCGCGTGCACTCGACAAGGC
>Ga0302325_10012782_pt1 | contig 17982 bp, 14 predicted proteins | sample Palsa_T0_2_FD_201948 | JGI IMG/M metagenome (GOLD analysis project Ga0302325, IMG submission 201948) | Peat permafrost microbial communities from Stordalen Mire near Abisko, Sweden - Palsa_T0_2 | ecosystem: Environmental > Terrestrial > Soil > Palsa > Peat permafrost | place: Sweden: Abisko...
GCTCGCTGCTTGCGAAGGGTTCGCGTCCTCCCGCGGCGCGACGATCGAGGCCGGAGTAAACCTGGCGCGCGAAGATGCTTTCCGCTGCATGCGCTCTCGAGGGTATCGGGTGGCGTCGCTCGGTGTTGCCATGCAGCGTCCAAATGCAGACGGGTTCAATCGGCCCGATGCCTACCTGATCGACGATTGGCGGTAAGCCCCCTTCTCGAGCCGTTCGCTGTGCTCACAAGGATGGGCTACACTGAGCCCTGTTCCTCATATGCCGCTCTCTGCCGGTGATAAACTCGGCCCCTACGAAATCCTTGCGTTCCTCGGCGCGGGTGGAATGGGAGAGGTCTATCGCGCCCGTGACACGCGTTTGAGTCGGGATGTCGCGATTAAATTCTCCGATGCCCAGTTCAGCGAGCGATTCGAGCGCGAAGCCAGAGCCATTGCTGCGCTGAACCACGCCAACATCTGCCAGATTTACGATATAGGCCCGAATTATCTGGTGATGGAGTGTGTGGACGGGGCACCGGTTGTCTCCTCAGAACAACCACGGGCGCTGCCACCGGCGGAGGCGCTGCGGCTGGGCACGCAGATCGCAGCGGCGCTCGAAGCCGCGCACGCCAAGGGGATCGTTCATCGCGACCTGAAGCCGGCGAACATCCTGGTGACCCCAAGTGGAGTGGTCAAGCTACTGGATTTCGGGTTGGCAAAGCAGGAGCTTCGCGGCGCGCCCGGCGACGAAACGAAAGCCATGGACCTTACCCAGGCGGGCATCATCCTGGGCACGCCGTCGTATATGTCTCCAGAGCAGGCCGAGGGCAAGCCGGCCGACGCGCGCTCTGACATTTTCTCCTTTGGGACGGTATTTCACGAGATGCTGTCCGGCCGGCGCGCATTCGCCGGGGGTTCGGCGGCGGCGATCATCGGCGCCGTCATCTATAAAGAACCGGAACCACTCAACGCGCCTCCCGCGGTGCAGGCCATTGTGATCAAGTGCCTGGCGAAATCTCCCAGCGCACGCTTCCAATCGGCCACCGATCTCCGCCGCGCGCTCGAAGGCGCATCCATGCGCGGCATTCCTCACGGTAAACGGCGCACGATTGCTCTGGCCATCGCCGCCGTAGTTGTATTGATCGCCTTGGCCGCAGTGGGCATATATTGGAAGCGGTCGAGGAGCAACGTGATTGATTCCATCGCCGTGCTCCCACTGGGAAATCGGAGCAACGATTCCGAAGCCGACTACATCTCTGATGGCATTACTGAAAGCATCAATAACAGCCTGGCGCGGTTGCCCAACCTGAAAGTGATTCCTCATAGTGTCGCTTTGCATTACAAGGGCAAGCAGGTGGATACGCAAAAGGTTGGGGCCGAGCTGAAAGTCCAGTCAGTACTTACAGGCAGTGTGACGCCGCGAGGCGACGGCCTCACCGTGAATGTCGAGCTCGACGACATTCGTAATGGCAAAGAGCTGTGGGGCCAGCAATACAATCGCAAGGCGGCCGATCTGTTGGCGGTACAGAGCGACATCGCCCGGGAAGTTTCTCAGCGCTTGGGCGGCCAAGCTTCCGCGGCAACTCCGCAAGAGTTGAGCAAAGGGTCAACCGGAAATCCCGAAGCTTATCAGCTCTATCTCAAGGGCAAGTACTACACCAACAAACTTACCAAAGACGGACTGGCCAAGGGCATCGACTACTTCAACCAGGCAATCGCCATCGATCCTAAGTATGGGTTGGCCTACAACGGCCTGGCTTACAACTACATCAACCAGGACGGTTGGTACATGCGTGGGGCCGAAGCGGGGCCCAAGGCAAAGGAAGCGGCGCAGAAGGCTTTGGCCATCGACCCAATGGACGCCGACGCGCACGTTGCACTGGCGATCGAAGCCCAATGGTACGAGTGGAACTGGGCGGTCGCGGAAAGTGAATTCAAGCGGGCCATTGAACTCAATCCCAACGATGCGGAGGCTCACGGGTACTACTCCTGGTTTCTGGCGCCGATGGGGCGCGGCCCGGAGGCGCTGGTGGAAGCCAAACGCGCCCAGCAAATCGCTCCACTCTCCTCCTTAGGGAACTTTTTTGTCGCATCAGTCCTGGTCTTCACTCGCCAGTGGGATCCGGCGATTGCCCAACTGCATAGCGACATCGAGCTGGAGCCGAATTTTTGGTTTGATCATTGTTTTCTGGGCCGTGCTTATGAAGCAACGGGAAAACTGCCGGAGGCAATTGCTGAGTTTCAGAAGGCATTGGCAATCGACCAGGACAACACCGAGATCTGGTCTGGCCTGGGCCATGCCTACGCGTTGTCCGGAAACAAGAGCGAAGCGCAAAAGGCCCTGAACCATTTGCACGAGTTGTCTACGAGCAGCTACGTCTCCCCCTACAGCGTGGCCATCATTTATGCGGGCCTGGGAGAGAAGGACAAAGTATTCGAGTGGCTCGATCGGGCTTACCAGGAACGCTCCTACTTCCTGGCCGTTTATCTGCCCACGGACTCTCGTCTGGATAGCCTCCACACCGACCCGCGCTTTATTGACCTCAAGCGTCGCGTCGGCCTGCCGGAGTGACCCAAGAAGCCTATGGATCCGCTCAACACTTCCAGCGCCGCTCCTTTAACCGCCCCACCGGGAGTTGCCAGCAAGCGTCTGCTGCCGTGGTTGGTTGCCGTCGCGTTCTTCATGGAGTCGCTCGATACCACGATTCTCAATACCGCAGTGCCTGCCATCTCGGCGGCTCTGCACGTGGCGCCGCTGAGCATGAAGTCGGTGCTGGCCAGCTACACGTTGAGCCTGGCTGTGTTTATCCCCATCAGCGGCTGGATGGCTGACCGGTTTGGAACCCGCCGGGTCTTCGCCTCCGCAATCGGCCTCTTCACGCTGGGGTCATTTCTCTGCGGCATGTCGAGCAACATTCATCTGCTGGTTGCCTGCAGAATCCTGCAAGGCTGCGGCGGAGCCATGATGGTGCCGGTAGGCCGGCTCACCCTCGTGCGCACATTTGCCAAGTCCGAACTCATTCGCGCCATGAGCTTTGTCGCCATTCCTGGTTTGGTTGGCCCGATGCTGGGCCCCATCGCAGGCGGCCTGATCGTTGGCTACTTTCATTGGCGATTCATCTTTTTCGTGAATATACCCATCGGCCTCCTGGGTCTGCTGATGGTCTATATGCATCTGCCGGATTACCGCGAAGCGCGAACCCACCCGCTCGATATCGTTGGTCTCATCCTTTTCGGTTCCGGCATTGCGCTGCTCTCGTATGTGCTGGAGATATTCGGGGAACATACGCTGAGCGCCCGCGAAATCCTGGGCCTCTTGGCAATTTCATTCTCTTTGCTTGCGGGCTACCTGCTGCATGCAAAACGGATCGCGTATCCGTTGCTGCAACTGGGACTGTTTCGCATTCGCACCTTCAGCGCTGCCGTGAGCGGCAGCTTTTTCACCCGCCTCGGCATTGGCGGAGTTCCATTCCTCTTGCCGCTGCTCTACCAGGTCGGGCTTGGGTTTACCGCTATCCAGTCTGGACTGCTGATCATGCCCCAGGCGATCGCGGCCATGAGCACAAAGTTCCTCATGGCCAAAGTTATCGCTCGCGTCGGCTACCGCGGTGTTCTGATCTCGAACACGGTGATGCTGGGCCTTCTGCTATTGCTGTTCGCCACCATCGGCCTGCACACACCGGTCTGGGTGATCGTGCTGCAGGCATTTTGTTATGGAACCTTCAGTTCGCTGCAATACACCAGTATGAATACGCTCACCTATGCGGACATCAGCGAAGAGCAGACCAGCAGCGCGAGTTCCATAGCCAGCACGGTGCAGCAAATGTCCATCAGCTTTGGGGTTGCGTCAGCGGGTCTGGCCACTGCTTTTTTCGTTCCCCGCGTTCACAGCAACCCCGGGGAAATGATTCACGGCATTCACCAGGCGCTCGTCGTCCTGGGAGGGTTCACCGTCCTATCCACGATCGTCTTCAGTCGATTGAAAAGTGGGGACGGCAGCAGTGTCAGCCAGCAGAAAGAAGTTCACGGCGGCTGACGTCCCAGGGGACGAGGTGAAAGAGTTTTCACCCAACTTAAAGGAGACGAATGGAAGCGCTACCGAGATTTGATTTGCAAGGCAAGGTTGCCTTGGTTACAGGAGCGGCGCGCGGCTTAGGCCGGGCGATCGCGCTTGCGCTTGCTGAGGCCGGGTCGGATGTCGCGCTTGGTTTGCGTGAGATCGCCAGCGACAACGGTGTAACTGCCGAAGTGGCCGGCCGGGGCCGCAAGGCTTTGCCGCTGCAGATGGATATGACCAGCCCGGAGCAGATCCGCCAGGCGGTCGATACCACAGCACAGCACTTCGGCCGGCTGGACATACTCGTCAACAACGCAGGGATCGCGCCTGATAACCTGGCGGAAAACGTCACCGAAGAAGACTTCGACCGAACTCTGGCCATCAATCTCAAAGGCACATTTCTTGCCTGTCAGGCCGCGGGCCGAGTCATGATCCAGCAGAGGAGCGGCTCCATTATCAACATGAGCTCGCAAGCCGCATTCGCCGCGTTACCAACTGAGTCCATCTACTGCATGACCAAGGCGGGCATCGTCCATCTGACGAAGTGCCTGGCGGTGGAGTGGGGTAAGTACAACATCCATGTGAATGCGGTGGCGCCTACCTTCATTCACACACCGGGAACAGAAGGCGCTTTGGCTGACCCTGCATTTCGCCAGGATGTGATCGACCGCATCGCCGCCTTGCATCGCATAGGAGAGCCGATCGAAGTGGCCGGCGCAGTGGTCTTTCTCGCCTCCCCAGCTGCCTCCCTCATCACCGGACATACATTGGTCATCGACGGTGGCTGGACGGCTCGTTGAAAGCAACCATCTTGTGTAGATCCAGGCAGTGTAGGTCCCCCGGTTCAGAATTGAGTCCCGAAGAGCCTGCCCTGAGCTTGTCGAAGGGGACGGCTGAGAGTGAGAGCTGTCCAAATTAGCGGATAAATCGGGTTTGGTCTGCAGGTAATCCGTTGATGGTGTAGAACCGGGTTAATCTCACAGAGAATCGGGTTGGCTTAGTTGATCGCTTGTTGGCACCTGCGTGCAGTCCAGGTTCACCCAGGACTGCCGTCCTGGGGCATTCTCAGTCGTCCCTGCGGGACTGGTCTCGGTGGGAACGTACACCCAGGACTAACGTCCTGGGCTACTCTCGGCCGTCCCTTCGGGACTGATTGCGCTACGCCCTGACAGTTGTTTTGTTTTCAGCAAGTGCTGTCCAAGTCAGCTATCAGGGTGTATCGGAACCAGTCCCGAAGGGACGGCTGAGAGTAGCCCAGCACGCAGTGCTGGGTAGGGTTTGGGAATTGTGTCCAGTCCCGAAGGGACGGCTGAGAATTGCCCAGGACGCCAGTCCTGGGTTTGCGGACTTCGCAGAGTAGCAGAGGTTGCCACGCTGGCTTCCATCGCAGCAAAGACAAAACGTTCATAGGGGGTTTCGACACAGAAGCGCGGGGGAGGGAACGGCTATCTATTCCAGGGTCGTTATTGTGGGGCCGGAGGTGATGCTGGATAGGCGCTTGGTTTGGCGGCGTAAATCCGAATACCCATTCCATTCAACGCACTTCGCCCTTGCTGGGCCTCAGGCGTTTGCGGGTATCGCTGAATCAGCGTCCGCAATTCGCGCACGCCGGCGTCTTTCTGGCCCATCTCAATCAACGATTGTCCCTTGCGCAATTCGGCGGACGGAGCGAGAGGATTCCCGGAGAATTGCTCCAGAACCGCGTCGTAATTCTTGATCGCCGCGGGAAACTTGCCTTGCCGGTAAGAGATCTCACCCAGATAAAACTGCGCGTTTCCCGCCAGGGGATCCTGCGGGTAATAGTGAACCACATCGCCGAATTCTGAGGCCGCGAGAGTGTACTTGGCCGAGTTGTAATCACGCAGAGCGCTTTGATAGAGCTGGTCCACCGGAGGCGCCTGGGGTGCCTGCTGCATGGGCATTTGCGCCCCGGCCTGTCCTCCCGGACCTTGATTGGGCGGTGGCGCACCGCCGGGCTGCGCGGGCATTCCGTTCACGTTCTGCATCTGGCTCTGGATGGCCTGCATCTGCGTGCTCAGGTTTGCGATGCGTGTCTTGAGCTCATCGACGGAGTCATTCAGCGACTGGATCTGAGTCGAAAGCTGGGTGCTGCTCGAACCACGCTGCTCGTTGTCTGCTTTCAACGCCGTTTGCAGGGCATTGACCGAGGTCATCATGCGGTTCATGTTGTCGGTGTTTTGCTGCACCAGGTTGACCAGCACACCCATGCGTTCGTCATTCGACGTCTGCAAGTGCTGCACCATGTCCTGCAACTGCTGGACCTGGGTTTGCAGTTGGACCATTTCCTTGGAGACGGCGAATGCGTGAGGCATTCCGCTGGGCAAAGCAAAGAGGGCAACGGCTGTGAGCCGGATGATGTGTTTACGCATGATGCTCCCCATGACGCTTTACTAGAGCGGCGATGGCGGTTTCACGATGAGTCTCGGACCAGACACCTTCATCCTGAAACCAGCCGCTCGCTTCTTCTTCAGTTTAGTCCAGCAAGGGAATGAGCGAAGGGCCAAGACTGGTCGTCCACTGCCGTCTTGGCCCTCCTCCCGTTACCTCCCGCTACTACTGATCGAGCGAGAAGCCGGCACGGCGATTTTGCTGCCAGCAAGCTTCATTATCCTGGGTGCAGAATTGCTTTTCCTTGCCGTAGCTTACGGTGCGCACGCGGTCCGGGCTCACGCCTCCGTTGACCAGCGCCTGCTTGGCCGCATTGGCACGGTTTTCGCCCAGCGCCAGATTGTATTCAGCCGATCCGCGGTCATCGCAATAGCCGCCGACAACGACTTTGAGCGTGGGATGCGCGGCCAGGAAACTCGCGTCCTGAGCCAGCACTGTCTGGGCATCGGGACGGATCTCATAGCTGTCATAGTCGAAGAACGCCGGCTTCACATTCTGCTCGAAGATCTGCTCGTTCATCGTCTCGCCGACCGGTGCTGGCGCAGCCGCAGCTGTTACCGTGAGGTTCGCCGTCGCATCGGTGGAACCGCCGGGACCCCGGGCGACCAGGTGATAGGTCGTGGATTGTGTCGGCGTGACCTTCTGCGTGCCGTAGGGATTCACGGTTCCCAATCCGTCGATGGAGACGTCCGTCGCATCCGTGGTGCGCCAGGCGAGCACTGCACTTCCACCCGGGTCGATGGAGCTGGGCGTCACCGTGATCGTCGCCGTCGGCGCCGGCGAAGTAGCTGCCGGCGGGGGAGGCGGTGGGGGAGGCACCGCTTTCTTGTGGCAACCGGCCGCGAGCGCGAGGGTGGCTACAGCGATGAGCGATGCGAAATGCCTGTGATGCGGAGTCTTCACGATGTTCTCCTTACGTAGTTCGTTCCCCAAGGTTTTTCCCAAACAGGGAGGGATGTACAGAAACCGGACAACACTGCGGAGCTATTTCCAGCTCCAATTGGGCATCGAATTTCCACCGCTCTGGGTAAGGCGATGCTGTTCGGTGCCATCGGAAAGCATGGTCCATATTTCAGCTCCGCCACCGTTCTCACGTTGGAATACGATGTGCCGCCCATCCGGAGACCATGACGGGAAATCCTGCCGCCCCGCATCGTGCGTGAGTTGGGTCCAGCGCTTGCTGGCAATGTCCATGATGTAGATGTCCTGGCCCCCCGGTGCACCAGGACCATATTTGCGGTTCCAGGCAAAGGCCAGAAACTGTCCGTTGGGCGACCAGGAAGGCGAGGTGGCGTATCCTCCGTCGGTCATGCGCTGTACGCCGGTTCCGTCCGACGACATGATGTAAATCTGCGGCAGGCCGGTACGGCCGCTGCACCATGCGATCTGGGAGTTGGTCTTCGGGTTCCAGGTGGGCGAAACATCCGGTCCACGGAAGGTAGTCACTTGCTTCACGTTGGCCCCGTTGGCGTCGGAGGTGTAAATCTCAGGATCGCCGGAACGGGACGCGGAGAAGGCCAGCTTGGCGCCATCGCTCGACCAGGCGGGGGAGAGCGTATTGCCCACCACCGACGCGAAGCTGACCACGCGGCCCAGCACCAGCGAATACATGCGGATGGACCAGCCCTGGCGGCCCAGGGAGGCGAACGCGATGCGATCGTTATCCGGCGAGGCGCGCGGAGAAAGCGAGATGGTGCCCAGGTGCGTGAGCGGATGTTGCCCTTGCCCGTCGTAATCCATCTGCCACACTTCTTTGTTTCCCCCGCGGGCAGCGATGTAATAGACGTGGGTCTCGGCGATGCCGGGGATTCCGCCGCCCAGGCGGGTAATGATCTCGTCGGCAAAACGGTGAGCGATCAGGCGCGCATTATCCTGGCTGGCAGCCTCGTTGTACTGCTTGCCCAGGATTTGCGGAGAATCAGGGTTCTTGGCGTCGAACAGCCAACCGTAAACCGCCAGGCGGCCGCCGGTCGCGGCGATCGACCCAAAGGCGACAAACGCCGCGTTTGCCGGTGCGGCTGCCCATTGTGCCAGATTTATCTGTTGCGGTGAGGCAGGCATAACCGGCGGAGCCATGCTCTTCGAAACCATGTCAAAGATGCCGGCACTATTCAGGTCGTTGTAGAGGGTGTTGTCGAAGGTCGTCTTCAGCGCCGGGGCATCCGGAGACGAGGGATTGAAGTCAGCCGCGGCCAAACGGATGCGCGCCGCCCCCAAATTTGTGCCTGTGCGGACCCAGTCCTGCGCACTCGCCTTCCAGCATCCGAGCGCCGGCAGCAGGAAAATAAGAAACAAAACGCGGGAGTGGGGGAGGGAAGTTCTTTTTCGAGGTCTCATGCCTAACGCAGTCTTGAGTTTATACGATAAAAACCTAACTTAGTTACACCGGTAACCTCATCGGGTACCTTCATCGGGCATCTTCATCGCGCACCCGGATAAGTGCAGTGATAAAGCACATTCAAGCTGCTTTCGTTGTAACCGCTAGGCAGCGGGCCGAAGGTATCTACGCGCTGTACCGCATGCATGCACGACGAGTTCAGCGATGGAGAACTACTCGGCGTGGCCAGCGAAATGCTGCCCGGAGAGCCGTCCCGCCCAACCGTAAACTGGATAAAAACCGTCGCGCCGGCGGGCGTACTCGGGTCTACTTCCTGCAGATACCAATCCTGCGCGACCTTACGTTTGATCACATCCACATACCAACCGAAGCGGGAGCCGAAGTCCCCTCCTGTTTGTGCGATGGGACTATTGGCGGCGCTGTTGCTTGCGGTGGAGCGAGGAACGTTCGCCGGCGCCGCTTCTCCATAGTTTGCTTTGTTCTGCGGCTTCGGTGGCGGCTGATGCTGCGGTGGAGCTTTGGGCAGCGGCTTGGCCTCTGGCTTCGGCGGGGGCTGCTTTTCAGGAATAGGCACCGCATCGGGAAGCGGAAGAGGCTCCTGCTTCTGCTCCTCCAAGGCCGGCGCGACACTCGGCGTTTCCGTTGCCAGCACGTTGTCGGTGGGTGGGTGATCCTGGGGTAGGGGCAACGCGGCGGTGGACACCAGTGTGGCCTGGATCGCTCCTTGCTGGAAGCTGTTCGAACCCCATTCGCTTCCGTGGAGCAAGTTGTGCACGTATCCATAGCCGATCAGCGCTGCGAACACCAGCACATGCATGACCGTGGACTTGGCGAAGGGCGAGCCAATGCCATCCGGTTGGTCCAGTATTTCGTCGTGGCTGGAAAACCCTGCCATAGCCAGCTACTTCGCCGTCTTCTGTAGGGGCTGGGTCACTATGCTGATATTGGTGATCCCGGCTTGTTTGACCGCATCCATGACCGAAGCGAAGGCGCCAAAGGGGACCCGCTCGTCGGCCCGCAGATAAATAATCTGGCTGGCTGGATTGGTATTGGGCTGATGCAACAGCGTGGGCAGCTGCGCCAGGTTGACCGGTTTATCTCCCAGAAAAACATTTTGATCGCGGTCGATGGTCAGCACCAGCCGCTGCTGGGTAATCTCTTTCACGCTGCGCGTCTTTGGCACCGAGACATCGATGCCCGACTGCAGCACCGGCGCCGTGACCATGAAGATGATGAGCAGCACCAGGACCACGTCGACCAGCGGCGTGATATTGATTTCCGCAAGTGAGGTTCTGGTATGTCCGGAACTAGCGGTGAAGGCCACTCGCGGCCTCCCTCTCCATCGGGTCTGGCTTGGCCTGCGGGCCGATTTCTTCCAGGCTGTTGAGCAGTTCGCGCGAGAAGTCGTCCATGCGCGCGCCAAACTCGCGCAGGGTAGCGGTGAACTGGTTGTAAGCGATCACGGCCGGAATCGCCACCACGAGGCCGGCGGCGGTGGTGATCAGGGCCTCGGAAACTCCAGGCGCCACGGCGCGCAGAGTGGCCGCACCTTCCGTGCCCAGGCCATGGAAGGCATCCACGATGCCCATCACCGTGCCGAACAGGCCGACGAACGGAGCCACGGCGCCGATGGTGGCCAGCCAGGTGAGACGCCGCTCCAGAACCGTCAGCGATTCGCTCGACGCCGCTTGGGCTGCGCGCTCCAGTGTGACGACGTTCTTCGGAGGCCCGAAACCGCCGGTCTGACGGCGATACGTCTCATAGACCTCATCGAAGACACTTACCAGCGGGCTGGGCTTGAACTGCTCGCTGACCGCCGCAATCTCTTGCAGGCGGCTGGACTTACGAAAGGCGCGCAGGAAGCGGCGGCTCTGCGATCGGGCCCGGCGAAAGGAGGCAGCTTTGCCCAAAATAACGGCCCAGGAGTATAGGCTGGCGATCAGCAGCAGGCCCAGCACAGCGATGGCCACCGGCCCGCTGTTGCGCACCATATCCACGATGGCGCTGACTCCGTAGGTCGCAGAATGAGGCACAGGCGCTGCGCCGTCATCTGCTTGCAAAATAAGAAAAGCCGCGATATGAACGGGGGACATCATCACTTCCTTTCCACGGTAGCAGACAAGCGCTCGGGAAACCAAACTGCTGTATAAGATGCGGACGCAAGGTAACCCGGCCTATAACCGGGTCGGCCAAGCCCTAGGCGCTGTCATGCTATGCTGCGCTCGACTCTGGAAACTGCCCCATGCTGCTCGAACTTCGCGCTGAAAACTACGCCGTCATTGATCATGCGATTGCTGTCTTCGGCCCCGGTCTGAATCTGCTGACGGGAGAGACCGGCGCGGGTAAGTCCATATTGGTCGACGCGCTGGCGCTACTGATGGGCGACAAGGCCTCCTCCGATGTGGTGCGGCACGGCGCGGAGCGTGCGGTCGTGGCTTGTGTTTTTGAGAGTACGCCGGGGGCGGAGAATACCCTCGAGGCCAACGGCATCGACGCCGAGGGCGCGGAGATCATCCTGCGGCGCGAGATACAAGCCGGGGGCAAGGGCCGCGTCTACGTGAACAATCAACCGGCCACGGTGAACGTGCTGCGCCAACTCGCTCCGGAACTGGCCTTGGTGCACGCGCAGAGCGAGACCATGGGCAGCTTTGACCAGGCACAGCAGCGGCAGTTGCTGGACCGTAGCGCCGGTATCAACCCCGAACGGGTGGCGTCTGCTTTTGAGGCGTGGTCGGAGACGTGTGTGCGGCTGGAGCGTCTGGAAGGCGATGAGCAAGCCCGCCTGCGCGAAGCCGACCTATGGAGTTTTCAGAAAAACGAAATTGAGAGCGCGGCGATCCGGGAAAAAGAAGACGAGGAGTTGGAGATAGAGCGGCGCGTGCTGGCCAACGCGGAGAAGCTTCTCGCCGCGGCCATGAGCGCGCATGAGTTGCTTTACGAGAGCGATCGCTCGGCCGAGGCCGCGTTGCGTGGAGCGCTAAAGAATCTGGATGAGCTCGCCCGCTACGATCCGCTGTTTACCGAGTCGGCGCAACAACTGAAGTCGGCGCGTGCCCTGGTGGACGATGTGAGCGCCACGGTGCGGGACTATGCCTCCAGGATTCAGGCTTCTCCTGACCGGCTCGCGGAGCTGGAAGATCGCCTCGAAGCACTCAATCGCCTGAAGCGGAAATATGGATCGACGCTGGCGCAGGTGCTGGCTCATGGCCAGGATGTGGCCGCCAAGCTGGCGGAGGTGGAGAACCGCGACCAGTTGCTGCTCGAGCTGCGGGCCGCACGAACCAAGGCGGCGGATGCGTACCGTTTGGCCGCGGCGGAAATAACCGCGGAACGCACGGCAGCAGCCCGCAAGCTGGAAAAGCTTGCCGAGGCGCAGATCAATGATCTGGCGATGAAGGCGAGGTTTGCCATCGCGGTGAGCGCGCAGGAAGGAGAACAGCATTGGACCCGGCAGGGCTGGGATATTGTCGATTGCCGCATCGCCACCAATGCCGGCGAGCCGTTGAAACCCTTGGAGCAAATCGCATCCGGCGGCGAGTTGTCGCGGGTGATGCTGGCGCTCAAGGTGAGCGTCGAGGAAGGGGCGTCTCGTTATGCCGGAGCTCACAAGGGGCAGGGAATCGCGCGCCGCAAAACGCCACTGCCTCGCACCCTGGTCTTCGATGAAATAGACATCGGCATTGGTGGCCGGGCTGCCGAAGCGGTCGGGCAGAAGTTGAAGGAGCTCTCCCGCGCGCAGCAGGTGCTGTGCGTCACCCATTTGCCCCAGATAGCCGCCTTTGCCGATCAGCACTTCCTGGTTGAAAAGCAGGAGCGGCAGGGAAAGACAAAGACCTCCGTCCGCCTTCTCGAGGAGCAGGAGCGAACCGAGGAAGTGGCCCGCATGCTGAGCGGAGCGAAGCTAACCGATACCTCCTTGCGGCACGCGGAGCAGCTCTTAAAAACCAGCCGCAAAGCCGTCAAGCCCAAAGTTTAGCGAATGGACCCAACGTGTCCCTCGTCGTAAGTGTCTGTGTCCTAACAAACTCAACAGGGACAGGACGGGTGCCCCATGTTCGCACCACCTGCCCCGGCCTGCCGTGGGGCGTACATCGGCCGAAAATGGGTTTTTCCAATGCTTTCGCTCTAATGCACGAGGATGTTGGCCCCAGGAACTAGATGGGAGCGTTGGAAGGGCTCCCCCCGGATTTCCTGTCGAGTTTATTGGCCTTGGCGATCTTCTTGCGGCTTTCCATAATGAAAGCCGCACACGTGGGTGTTGGTGGCGCCCCGTGGCAGGAAATCCGGGTCGCCCGTCTTTTTGGGCCCACGTACGCTGAGGCGAACGTGGGGCACCCGTCCCGCTCCATGGGGTGTGCTAGGAGATGGGGCCCATCACCCGCGCAATTTTGCGACCAACATCCAACGTGTGCATCCCAACCACATGCGCCCCGGTTCCGGGTGAGATGATGGCCAAGACTCTTTATCCATCAGACAGATAAGGGCCGGCGCGGTATACTGATTGATGTGACGAGTCCCCTATTATCCTCGCCAGTGAGCGGTCCCCGCTCCGCTAACGCACCCAAGAGGGTTCTTCTTCTTAAGCCCCGCGGTTTCTGCGCTGGTGTGGTGCGCGCGATCGATGTCGTGAACATCGCCCTCGACACCTTTGGCGCTCCTATCTACGTCCGCAAAGAGATTGTGCACAACCGGTTCGTCGTCAATGAACTGGCCGAAAAAGGCGCCATCTTCGTCGACGACATTGACGATGTTCCTGAGGGAATGCGTGTCATCTACAGCGCCCATGGCGTCTCTCCGGCCGTCCGTGCGCGCAGTAAGTCGCGCAAACTAAAGGTGATCGACGCCACCTGCCCGCTGGTAACCAAAGTGCACGTGGAGGCGGTCAAGTTCGCCCGCCAAGGCTACTCCCTGGTGCTGATTGGGCATCGCGATCACGACGAGATCGAAGGCACCCTGGGCGAAGCTCCAGAGGTTACCCAGGTGGTCTCGACCGTGGAGGAAGTGGCCGCCCTCGAAGTCTCTGATCCTGAGCGGGTTGCTTATCTGACTCAAACCACCCTGAGCCTCGACGAAGCGCGCGACATTATCCACGCGCTCAAGGCCAAATTCCCCAAGATCGTGGGACCCCATACTCAAGACATCTGTTATGCCACGGAAAACCGGCAGGTAGCGGTCAAGAACGTGGCCCATCAGGCAGACCTGGTACTGGTGGTTGGATCGAACAACAGTTCCAACTCCAACCGCCTGGTGGAAGTCTCCCGTAATCTGAGCACCAATGCATTTCTGATCGAAGATTCAGGAGCCATTGATCCTGAATGGCTGGAAGACGCAACCACGGTTGCCGTCACAGCAGGGGCATCCGCGCCCGAGGTTCTAGTTGCCGAAGTGGTGGCATATTTGCGCGGACGCGGCTTTTCCGACGTAGAAGAAGTAGAAGTCATGCCGGAAAATGTCCGCTTTGGGTTGCCTCCGGAGATCGTCCAGGCCATCCGGCCTGTGCCGGTCTAGGGGCCAGCTATTTACAGCGTAAGACTGTTGTTTTTGGAAAGAGAACTTCAGGGTCCAGCATGAGCACATCCTTTGAAAGTGGACAGCCCGCTATACCCCGGTTTGGCCGTATCGATGCCGGGCTAGACCAGGTAGAATCCTCCGTCGCACGGGCTCGGGACTTCCTCTTTTCCCAGCAACACCCGGATGGATACTGGTGCGGAGAGCTCGAGGCTGACACCACTCTCGAATCCGACTACATCATGGTGCACATGTTGCTGGGTACCGGCGACGAGCGCAAGATGAAGCGCTCCGTCTCCGAGATCCTGCGCAAGCAAAACGAGGATGGCGGCTGGAGTATCCACGCCGGCGGTCCCTCGAATATCAGTGCTTCCGTGAAAGCCTATTTCGCCTTCAAGCTGATGGGCTGGCTTCCCGATCACCCGGTCATGGTCCGTGCCCGGCAGTGGATTCTCGATCACGGCGGCGTGGTGCAGTGTAATACCTTCACCAAGATCTATCTCTGCTTCTTCGGTCAATACGAATACGACGCAGTCCCAGCCATCCCACCTGAATTAGTCCTCTTTCCCAACTGGTGCTACTTCAACATCTACGAGATCTCGGCCTGGTCGCGCGCGATCCTGGTTCCGCTATCCATCGCTTACGCCAAGAAGCCTTTCAAGAAGCTCGCCCCGGAAAACGGAATTGACGAGCTCTTCGTCGGTGGCAAGAGCCATGCCAACCTTCACCTGCGCTGGGATCGCAACAAGGTACTGGGTTGGCGCAACTTCTTCCTGGTAGTCGACCGGCTCTTTCACTGGGCCGAGCGCGTGCATATCCGTCCGCTGCGCAAGATGGCCCTCAAGAAAGCGGAGAAGTGGATCCTGGAGCGCCTGGAAATGAGTGATGGGCTGGGCGCCATCTATCCCGCCATGCTCAATGCCATCCTCGCCTTGCGCTGCCTCGGCTACTCGATGGACGACCCGCAGACCATCCGGGCCATGGATGAGTTTGAGAAGCTGGGCATCGAGGATGAAGGGATTCCCGACTTTCTGGAGCCGACTTTCCGCATGCAGCCGTGCATGTCTCCGGTGTGGGATACCGCCTATGCTGTCTACGCGCTCGGCCATTCTGGAGTTCCGCGCACCGACCCACGCCTGCTGAAGGCTGCCGACTGGATGCTGTCGAAGGAAGTGCGCCACAAGGGCGATTGGGCGGTGAAGGTACGGAATGCGCAGCCCGGCGGGTGGTATTTCGAGTTCAACAACGAGTTCTATCCCGATACCGACGACTCCGCCCAGGTGCTTCTGGCCTTGAACAAGGTCGACAACCACGCCCGGGAACGCTACCAATACGATGTTTGCCAGCGTGCGATTTCCTGGATCTTCGCCATGCAGTGCAAGAATGGCGGCTGGGCCAGCTTCGATAAAGACAACACCAAGATGGTCTTCGAAAACATTCCCTTCGCTGACCATAACGCCATGCTCGATCCGCCCACCGTCGACATCACGGGGCGCATCCTGGAGATGCTGGCCACCTACGGTTATACGCAGAAGGATCGCCGCGTCGAGAAGGCCATCCGCTTCATCTATAACGAGCAGGAGCCGGATGGAAGCTGGTTTGGACGTTGGGGCGTGAACTACCTCTACGGTACCTTCCTGGTGCTGCGCGGCCTGGAAGCCATCGGAGTATGGAACCACGAGCCGCAGATCCAGCAGGCAGCGGAGTGGATACGCATGGTGCAGAACGCGGACGGCGGGTGGGGTGAAAGCTGCGCCAGCTACGACGATCCGATAACCCGCGGCGTTGGCCCCAGCACCCCATCGCAGACCGCGTGGGCTATTTTGGGCCTGTTATCGGCCGGGGACACGCGCAGCGACTCAGTGGCCAAGGGAGTTCGCTGGCTCATAGAGCGGCAGCTGCCCGATGGTTCGTGGGATGAAAGCATGGGAGAAGGGCCCACCCGGCAGGCAGTGATTACCGGCACCGGCTTTCCCCGCGTGTTTTACCTTGCCTACCATCTTTATCGGAATTACTTTCCCCTGCTGGCGCTTACTGACTACCGCCGTGCAATGGAAAGAGCTTAGAGCACTTAGAGGAGATTTGAAACGATGGCAGTGCCGATCTCACAGATGTGGACCGTGGCCAGCTACGTGCTCAAGAAGCGCTTGAGCGGGCAAAAGCGTTACCCGCTCGTGCTTATGCTGGAACCGCTGTTCCGCTGCAACCTGGCTTGCGCAGGCTGCGGAAAAATTCAATATCCTGCCCACATCCTCAAGAAGGAGCTCTCGCCCGAGGAGTGCTTCCGCGCGGTCGACGAGTGCGGTGCACCCATGGTCTCCATTCCCGGCGGCGAACCGCTGATGCATCCGCAGATCGGCGAGATCGTCGAGGGCCTGGTGGCGCGCAAGAAGTACATCTATCTCTGCACCAACGCCTTGCTGCTCAAGGAAAAGATCGGCCTCTTCAAGCCCAGCAAATACCTTACCTTCTCCGTCCACCTCGATGGCCAGCGCGAGCACCACGATTTTTCTGTTTGCCGCGAGGGCGGTTACGACAAGGCGGTTGAGGGAATACGCGAGGCGGTCAAGCGCGGCTTCCGCGTGACTCCGAACGCCACGCTCTTCGATGGCGCCGACCCCAACAGCGTGCGCGCTTTCTTCGACGAAGTGATGGCATTGGGTGTGGAAGGCATCGTGATCTCGCCCGGCTACTCCTACGACAAGGCGCCTGACCAGAAGCATTTCCTGGGCCGTGCCCGCACGCGCCGGCTATTTCGCGCCATCCTGTCAAACCGGGAGAAGCACTGGAAATTTAATATGTCTCCGTTGTTTCTGGAGTTCCTGATGGGCAAGCGCAACTATCAGTGCACGCCCTGGGGCAACCCCGCTTACAACATCTTCGGCTGGCAGAAACCGTGTTACCTGCTGCAAGACGGCTATGCCTCCACCTTCTCCGAGCTGATGGAGACCACGGTTTGGGAGGAGTACGGCACCGAGTCGGGTAATCCAAAATGCGCCAACTGCATGGTCAGCTGCGGGTATGAGCCTTCTGCCGTCAACGATATGTTTGGCACCTGGCGCGGATTCTTCTCTGCGGTTCGCGCTACCCTGTTCGATAAGTACCAGGATCGCGGAGCGCGCGATCTGCTCAACTCCGCTCAGTTTGCTGGGCATTCGTCACCATCGTTGGTGCAGATCTCGGGCGATGCAAAGCCGCAGATGGAAGAGACACGCGTATGACCGGGAAGGCTGCAGGTAACATCGATCCGGACACGCTGGAGCTGGCGCCGGGAACCAAGCACGAGAATCTGGAAGGATGGGCTCCGGTTCTGGGCAGCGACGCGGAAGTGCTCGACGCACTGGAGAAGGCCTTCGACTATCGTGGCGACGTTACCATCACCTGCAAAGATGGCTCTGTCATTGAGGGCTATATTTTCGACCGCAAGACGGGAGCCACGCTGGCCGACTCCTGGGTCCGGCTCTTTCCCAAGGATTCGCCGGAAAAGCGTTCGATCGCCTACAGCGAGATCGCGGGACTGGTGTTCAGCGGCAAAGACCGCGCCGCCGGTGCAAGCTGGGAAGCCTGGGTAAAGAAGTGGAACGAAAAGAAGGCAGCCGGCGAAAAAGGCTTTGGACTGCATCCCGAAGCACTGGATTAGCCTCGGGTGAAGGGTACGGGCTTGGCAGAGGTGTGAGAGCCTGAGGGCTAC
>Ga0302325_10012784_pt1 | contig 17981 bp, 17 predicted proteins | sample Palsa_T0_2_FD_201948 | JGI IMG/M metagenome (GOLD analysis project Ga0302325, IMG submission 201948) | Peat permafrost microbial communities from Stordalen Mire near Abisko, Sweden - Palsa_T0_2 | ecosystem: Environmental > Terrestrial > Soil > Palsa > Peat permafrost | place: Sweden: Abisko...
ACCACCATCTCTGCAGCCACCCTTCCCGACGCGCTGAGCACTCCCGCGCGCGAGTTCATATGCCAGTCACAGCTTCTGCTGATCGGCTCCGAACGCACGGCCGCCGCCGACGGACGCACGTTCGCGACGCTCGACCCGGCCACCGGCCGCGAAATCGCGCAGGTCGCGCTCGCAGGGCCGCAGGACGTCGAGCAGGCGGTCGCGGCCGCCCGCGCAGCGTTCGCCGAAGGCTCGTGGGGCTCGATGCCCGCCTCCGGACGCGAGCGCCTGATGCTCGCGCTGGCGCAGGCGATCGACGATCGCGCCAAGGAGCTCGCCGAGATCGAGTCACTCGACAACGGCAAGCCAGTCGGCCTCGCGCAGTACGTCGACGTGGGCGGCGCGGTCGCGCATCTGCGCTACTTCGCCGGCTGGCCGACCAAGATCGAGGGTGGCGTGCTGCCGGTGAGCGCGCCGAACATGCACTGCTACACGCGCCGCGAACCCGTGGGGGTGTGTGCGCAGATCATCCCCTGGAACTTCCCCCTGCTGATGGCCGCGTGGAAGCTCGGCCCGGCGCTCGCGGCCGGCTGCACGGTCGTGCTCAAGCCGGCAGAGCAGACGCCGCTGTCGGCGCTGCGCATCGGCGAGCTGGCGCTGGAGGTCGGCTTCCCGCCCGGCGTGCTCAACGTGCTCACCGGCGACGGCAGCACCGGCGCGGCGCTCGTCGACCACCCGGACGTCAACAAGATCGCGTTCACCGGCTCGACCGCCGTCGGGCGCGAGATCGGCGCAAAGGCCGGCGGCGCGCTCAAGCGCGTGACGCTCGAGCTCGGCGGCAAGTCGCCGAACATCATCCTGCCCGACGCCGACATCGACGCTGCGGTCAAGGGCTCCTTCCAGGCGATCTACTTCAACTCCGGGCAAGCGTGCAACGCCGGCTCGCGCCTGTTCGTCCCCGCCGAGCGCTTCGACGAGGTGATGAGCGGCCTCGCCGACGCGGCCGTGTCTGCGCAGCTCGGCCCGGGGCTCGACTCGGGCACGCAGCTCGGCCCGCTGGTGTCGGCCGAGCAGCAGGAGCGAGTGCTCGGCTACATCGACGCCGGTCGCGAGCAGGGCGCCGAGCTACTCGCCGGCGGCGAGGCCGCCCTCACCGACAGCGGCGGCTACTTCGTCGAGCCCACGCTGTTCAGCACCACCTCCGACGAGATCCGCATCTCGCGCGAGGAGATCTTCGGCCCCGTGCTCGTAGCCTCTCCCTACGACTCGCTGGAGGAGGTCGCCGAGCGCGCCAACGCCGGCGACTACGGGCTGGCCGCGGGCGTGTGGACGCGCGAACTCTCAAGCGCACACCGCCTGGCCGCGATGCTGCACGCTGGCATGGTCTACATCAACACCTGGGGCCTCGCGGACCCCGCGGCCCCGTTCGGCGGCTTCAAGGCGTCCGGCATCGGGCGCGAGCACGGCCACGACGGTCTCGACGCCTACCTGGAGACCAAGACCGTATGGACGGCATTGTGAGCCCAAGGGCACGCACCCTCGCCACTTCGTGAGCGTCGCCGCGCAGAGCGAGCGGGGGCTCGCCGGCGTCCGTTCCGAGCGGTGGGCGCCCGCGTTGGCCACCGCGCTGGCCCTGCTGCTGGTCCTCGCCGCCGCCGAGATCGTCCTCGACGGCGCCGCCGGGCGTTCGGCGCTGATCCCCAAGTCGCCGGACATCTCCGCGTGGCTCTCCGGGAGCGGCGAGCGCCTGGGCTTCCGCGTCTTCCTGATCGCGCTGCTGGTCTCCACCGGCGCGTACGGCGGGCTGATCGCGCTCGCCCGCCGATCCCGCGCGGTGGTCTCCACCCGCTCGGCGATCGTGCTCGTCGCCGCCCTGCAGCTGATCGTATTCGCCGGACCGATCCTGCTCTCCACAGACGTCTTCAGCTACATCGCCTACGCGCGTATGGGCGTCGAGCACGGCATCAACCCCTACCTGCACGGCCCCGCCGCGATCGCCGCCGACCCCGTGTTCAAGTACGTCGGCGAAGACTGGATTCACGTCGCCACAGCCTACGGGCCGCTGTACACGCTGCTGTCCTACCCGCTGGCGCCGCTCGGCGTGGTCGGGGCGCTGTGGGGCATGAAGCTCGAGGCGCTGCTCGCCAGCGCGGGCACGCTCGCGCTGACGTGGCGCTGCGCGCGCGCGCGCGGATTCGATCCGGTCGCGGCGATCCTCGTCGTCGGCGCCAACCCGCTGTACGTCATCTACGGCCTCGGCGGCGCCCACAACGACCTGATCATGATGCTCGCGATGATGGGCGCCGTCAGCCTGATGATCGCGTCCCGTCCACCCGCGCCGAGCGGCCGGCGCGAAGCCTCAGCCGCCGCCCTGGTCGTGGCCGGCGCGCTGATCAAGGTGACCGTCGCGGCGCTGCTCCCGTTCATGATCGTCTCGCGCCGGCGCCTCGCTCCGATCCTCGGAGCGCTGGCGGCGAGCGCCGTCGGCGCTGTGATCGGCTACGCCGTGTTCGGCATCCACGGCATCGACGTGATCGCCGCGCTGAACCGCGACGCCGCGTTCGTCTCCACCGACAGCTTCGCCACCGAGATCGCCCACCTGCTCGGCAAGCCGGGGGTCTTCCCCGTCGACCACGACCTGCTCAAGGCGGCGCTCGTGGTGATCGTCGCGCACCTGCTGTGGCGGACCTGGCGCGGCTATGACTGGGTCGCCGCCTCCGGCTGGGCGCTGCTGGCGATCTCCGTCACCAGCACCTGGCTGCTCGCGTGGTACATCCTGTGGCCGCTGCCGCTCGCTGTTGTCACCCGCGACCGGCGCCTGCTGTTGGCCACGCTGGCCGTGCAGGTGCTGTTCATCCTCCACCAGATCTCGCCGCTGCTGGCGCCCGTCAAATGAGCTGGGCGCCGGCATCGCTGCACCCGCGCGCGGTCGAGCTGCCGGGGCGGCGGCTGTGGCTGATCGAGACGAGCGTGCTCGTGCTCGTCGGCGCCGTGCTGGCGATTGCCACCGTCAACGACCTCGGTCGCGAGACCGACATCAACCACCGCCTGGTTGCGGACCTGCGCACGTGGCGCCAGTACACCCACCACAACTATCAGAACGTCTCGATCGACCAGGAAACCCTCGGCCTGGGCAGCGAACGCGAGGTGTTGTGCGGGAACACCAGCGCCGGCCCGCCGGGAGCCAAGACACAGATCTGCCTGGGCATCTGGGGGCCGGTCGCCAACGGGATGCGCACGGTGCACGGCGGCTGGTATCTGCCGCCCTACCGCCCGGACATCCCCGCCAACCGCTACGGCTGCTTCGGCGCCGCCGGACGCGGGCGCTGTCCACGATGAGCGCAGCCGGCCACGTGCGCGTCGCGTCCGTCGCCTCCGAGCGCGCCGCCGTGCGTGCGCGCCCGCCGCTGCCCGGCTGGTGGCCGCTCATGGCCCTGACGCTGCTCGCCGCGGCCTTGCGCCTGTCGACGCTCGACCTGCAGAGCTTCTGGTACGACGAGGCCTTCACGCCGGTCCACGTCCTGCACGCGAGCCTGTGGGCGACGCTGCGCTCGGTCGTCCACAGCGAGAACACGCCGCCGCTGTGGTACGTGATCGCGTGGGCGGACGCGCGCGTGCTCGGCACCGGCGAGATCGCCCTGCGCCTGCCATCGGCGCTCGCCGGGATCGCGACGGTGCCGGTCGCGTGGGCGATCGGTCGCGAGCTTGCGACCCGCCGCGCCGCGATCGTCTGCGCGGCGCTCGTCGCGGTCAACCCGCTGTTCGTGTGGTACTCGCAGGAGGCGCGCGCGTACGGCCTGTTCGTACTGACGGGCGCGCTGGCGATCCTGTGCTTCCTGCGCGCGCTGCGGGATCCGAGCCCGCGGCGCATGGCTCTGTTCGCGCTGGCCGGCGCGCTCGCGCTGATCACGCATTACTTCGCCGTGTTCCTGCTGATCGGGATGGCGCTGGTGCTCGTGTGGGATCGGCACACGCGCCGCGCGGCGCTGCCGGCGCTCGGCGTGCTGGTGCTCGTGGGGGCGGCGCTGCTGCCGCTGATCTCCGCCCAGGGCGGCCACGGCACGCAGTGGATCGGCCAGTGGCCGCTGTCGCAGCGGCTGGAAGCGATCCCGCAGTACTACCTCACCGGCTACTCGGGCGCGCCGCTCGGGCGCGGCATCGAGCTGCTCGTCGCCCTGCCGATCATCGCCGGCCTCGCGCTCGGGCTGCGGCGCATGCGTGAGCGCCCGCCGACGGCTCCCGCCGCAGGCGGCGCGCCCCTGGCGTCGGCAGCGCACGGCGACGGCAATCCCGAGCACCCGCGCGACCGCGGCCGCGGCGTGTTGATCGCGCTCGCGATCGCCGCCTGCGGGGTGCTGATCCCGATCGCCCTGATCGCCTTCGGCGCCGACTACCTGGCGCCGCGGAACCTCGTCGCCGCGATGATCCCGCTGACCGCGGTGATCGCGGCCGTGACCGTCTGGCCCGGAGCCGGCGGGCGAAGATCGGCCACCGCCGGGATCGCACTCGCCGCGACGATCGCGCTGGCGTTCCTAGCGATCTCGATCGACGTCGACCTCAGCCCCCGCTTGCAACGCGGCAACTGGCGGGATGTCGCGAAGGCGCTGCGCGCCGGCCCGCGTGCGCGTGCGATCACCACCGTCGAGCTCGGCTCCGCGCCGCTGGAGTACTACCTGCCCGACCTCCGCGGCCTGCACGAGGGTAGCTCGGTGCTCGTCAGCGAGATCGACGAGACGGGCTACGCGCCGCTGCGCGCGTCGGCCGGCCAGCAGCCGGCGCCGGGCTTCCATCTGCGCGCCCGCCTGGACGTCGACGGCCTGATCGTCTACCGCTTCGTCTCGCCGATCCCGCGCATGGTCAGCGAGGCGACGCTCCGCCGTCACGTGATCACGCTCGCCAGCCCGCACGTGCTCGTGGTGGCCGGCGCCCGCGTGGCGGCGTCGGCCGCGGTTCCTACTGTGGGTAACCATTGACCGTGCAATCGAGTAATGAGTGTGGGATCGAGCGCCCACAACTGTCGTCTCGAAACGAAAAGATTTAGGTTTCCTACATGCCGCAGCTGACATTGGAGGCTCACAGCGAGGCTCAGGTGGCGTTGGAGATGGCCTGCGAGCATCTGCTCTCGCTGCAGGACGATGCGGGCTGGTGGCGCGGTGAGCTCCAGACCAACGTCACGATGGACGCCGAGGACATGCTCCTGCGCGAGTTCCTCGGGATCCGCCGTGCGGATGAGACGGAGCGCTCGGCCGCCTGGATCCGCTCCCAGCAGCGCCAGGACGGCACGTGGGCGAACTTCCACGGCGGGCCCGGCGAGCCCTCGACAACGATCGAGGCCTACTGGGCGCTAAAGCTCGCCGGCGACGACGAGCAGGCGCCGCACATGCGCGCCGCGGCGGAGTTCATCCGCGACGCTGGCGGCCTGGAGGGCGCGCGCGTGTTCACGCACGTGTGGCTCGCGCTGTTCGGGCTGTGGTCGTGGGAGCGGGTGCCGGCGCTGCCCCCCGAGGTCGTGCTGCTGCCGCCGTCGGTCCCGCTGAACATCTACGACTTCGCCTGCTGGGCGCGCCAGACGATCGTCGCCCTGTCGATCGTCAAAGCCCACCGCCCCGTCCGGCCGCTGACCTTCGACCTGGCGGAGCTGCGCGCGAGCGAGCGCCCGGCCGACGACGCCGGATCTCGGCCGCAGGGAGTCCCACCCTCACAGCCTTCCCGTCGCGGAGTGTGGCTCGGACGCCTGGATCGCCTGCTGCGAGCGTACGAGCGCAGACCCCTGGCACCGCTGCGCAGGCTCGCGCTGGGGCGCGCCGAGCGCTGGGTCGTGCGCCGTCAGGAGGCCGACGGCTCGTGGGGCGGGATCCAGCCCCCGTGGGTGTACTCGCTGATGGCGCTGCACCTAGCCGGCTACCCGCTCGAGCACCCCGTGATCCGGCGCGGGCTGGACGGACTCGACCGCTTCATGGTCGAGGACCGCGGCGAGCCCGGCGGCTCGCGCCCGCCCGGCGCCCCGGCGGGCCCCAGCCGGCGCCTGGAAGCGTGTCAGTCGCCGGTGTGGGACACCGCGCTTGCGATGGTCGCGCTCGCCGATGCCGGCCTGCCCGAAGACCACCCCGCGATGACCGCAGCCGCCGGCTGGCTGCTCGACGAGGAGGTCCGCGAGCGCGGCGACTGGGCCATCAGATGCCCGCAGCTGGCGCCCGGGGGATGGGCGTTCGAGTTCGCGAACGTTAACTACCCGGATGTCGACGACACCGTCGAGGTCATGCTCGCCTTGCAACGGCTCGCGCGCCAGGCATCCGTCGAAGCGCGGATCGACGGGGCGATGTCGCGCGCACTGGAGTGGGTGCGGGGGATGCAGAGCGCCGACGGCGGCTGGGGCGCGTTCGACGCCGACAACACACGCGCGCTGGTGCGCGAACTGCCGTTCCTGGACTTCGGCGAGGTGATCGACGAGCCGAGCGCCGACGTCACCGCCCACACCGTCGAGATGCTCGGGGTGCTGGGCCTCGGCGACACGCCGGCGGCGCGTCGCGGCGTGCAGTGGCTGCTCGACAGCCAGGAGGCCGACGGCTCGTGGTTCGGGCGCTGGGGCATCAACCATGTGTACGGGACCGGGGCGGCCGTGCCGGGGCTGATCGCCGCGGGCGTACATCCGTCGAAGGGGTGCATCAGGCGCGCGGTCGCGTGGCTCGAGCGCCACCAGAACGAAGACGGCGGATGGGGCGAGGACCCGCGCTCCTACGACGACCCCAAATGGATCGGCCGGGGCCCGAGCACGCCCTCGCAGACGGCCTGGGCGCTGCTCGCGCTGCACGCGGCCGGCGAGCGCTCGCAGGCGCTCGCGCGCGGCGTCGCCTGGCTCGTCGCAAGCCAGCGCGCCGACGGTGGCTGGGAGGAGCCGCAGTACACCGGCACGGGCTTCCCCTGCGACTACTACATCAACTACCACCTCTATCGGCTCACGTTTCCGATCATGGCCCTTGGACGTTGCCTCTCCGCGGCCGCCCAGCAGGATGCCTCCGGTGGCGGCGCCCCCGAGCAGCAGGGGTGATCTCCGCAGCCCAGGCGCCGCTCGACGCCCCCACGGCGCAGGCTGTGATGGCGCGGGTGGCCACCGAGAACTTCACTGTCGCCAGCGTCGTGCTGCCACGACGGGCGCGTTCGCATCTGCTGGCCGTGTACGGCTTCGCGCGGCTCGTGGACGAGCTCGGCGACGCGGACGCCGACGCGCCGGGCGGCCGCTCGCCCGCCGAACGCCTGGCGTCCCTGGACTGGCTGGAAGGCGAGCTCGACCGGGCTTTCCGCGGTGACGCCGCATCGTCCCCGGAGGGGGAGCACCCGCTGCTCGTGCGCCTGGCGCAGACCGTGCGCGAGCTCGGCCTCGCGCGTGAGCCGTTCGCGCGCCTGATCGAGGCCAACCGCGTCGACCAGCGCGTCAGCCGCTACCACACGTGGGAGGGGCTGCGCGGCTACTGCGCCCTGTCTGCCGACCCGGTCGGCGAGCTCGTGCTGGGCGTGTTCGGTCTCGCCACCCCCGCCCGGATCGCGCTGTCGGACTCGATCTGCACGGCGCTCCAGCTGATTGAGCACTGCCAGGACGTCGCCGAGGACCTGGCCCGCGGCCGCGTGTACCTGCCGCTCGAGGACCTCGCGCGCTTCGGCTGCGCCGAGAGCGACCTCGCGGCGGCTCACGCCGGCGGGCCGCTGCAGGCGGTACTCGCCTTCGAGGTCGCCCGCGCGCGCGGCCTGCTGGCGGACGGCACGCCGCTGCTCGCGCAACTGCGCGGTCGCCCCAAGCTCGCCGTCGCCGCGTTCATCGCCGGCGGGCACGCTGCGCTCGGCGCGATCGAGCGGGCGCGTTACGATGTGCTCGCCGGCCCTGCGCGCGCGGGGCGCACGCGACGCCTGCTGGCGCTCGCTCCGACGCTGCGCGCCGGCCACAACGCCACCGGCCGGAGCGCCGGGTCGTGAACGCGGCGGCCGGGATCGCCGGCGCCTACAGCCACTGCGAATCGGTGACGCGCACGCAGGCGGCCAACTTCTTCTACGGCATCCGGCTGCTCCCGGGTCAGCGCCGGCGCGCGATGTCGGCCGTGTACGCGTTCGCCCGGCGCGTCGACGACATCGGCGACGGCACGCTCGAGCGCCACGAGAAGCTGGCGCGCCTGGACGGCGAGGCGCGGGCGCTGGCCGCGATCGCGCTGGACGGGGCCGGTGTCGGCGCCGGCGACGGCGCGGCGCCCGCCGGCGCGGACCCGGTGATGCTGGCGCTCGCCGACGCGCAGCGGCACTTCCCACTGCCCGTCGACGCCCTCAGCGAGCTGGTCGAGGGGGTGCGCATGGACGTCGACGCGGTCGCCTACGAGTCCTTCGAGGACCTGCTCGTGTACTGCCGGAGGGTGGCCGGCGGGATCGGACGGCTGTGCCTCGCGATCTTCGGCCTGCGCGAGCACGCCGACGCCGACGCCGAGGGCGCCGAACGGCTCGCAGAGGAGCTGGGCGTGGCGCTGCAGCTCACGAACATCCTGCGCGACCTGCGCGAGGACGCGGAGAACGATCGCGTGTACCTGCCGGCCGAGGATCTGCGCCGGTTCGGCTTGATCGCCGCCGAGCACGACGCCGGGCAGGCCGGCGCCGCCCACACGCTGGCGGCGCTCGCACGACGGCTCGATGCCGCCGGCGCACGGCCGCTCGAGAGCGCCGACGAACTGGCGCGACTGGCGGCGCTCGTGCGCTTCGAGTCTGAGCGCGCGGCGCGGTGGTTCGACCGCGGGATCGTGCTTGCGGGGATGCTCGACCGGCGCAGCGCCGCGTGCGTGCTGGCGATGGCCGGCATCTATCGGCGACTGCTCGCGCGCATCGACGCGCACCCCGAGGAGGCGATGCGCAGGCGGATGTCGCTGCCGGCGCACGAGAAGGCGCTGGTCGCGGCTCGCGGCATGCTCGGAGTCGGCGGATGAGCACCCGACCCTCCCCGGCCGGTGGCCGCGTCGTCGTGGTCGGCGGTGGGCTGGCGGGCATCGCCGCGGCGCTCGACTGCGCCGCCGGGGGCGCCGGCGTGACGCTGCTGGAGGTCCGCCGGCGCCTCGGCGGGGCGGCCTACAGCTTCGAGCGAGACGGCCTGCGCATGGACAACGGCCAGCACGTGTTCCTGCGCTGCTGCCTCGCCTACCGCGCGCTGCTCGCGCGCCTGGGCAGCGAGCGCCTGACTTCGGTGCAGCCCCGTCTGGAGATCCCCGTGCTGAGCCCGCGGCGGGCGCCCGCATTGCTGCGCCGCGGATCGCTGCCGGCGCCGGCGCACCTGGCCGGCGCGCTCGCGCGCTACCCACTGCTGACTAAGCGCGAGCGGCTGGGAGCGGCGCGCGCCGCGCTCGGCCTGCTGCGCGTGGACGCGGACGACGACACGCTCGACGGGCTCGCGTTCGGCGACTGGCTCGCCCGCCACGGCCAGGGTCCGCGGGCGGTGGCCGCGCTGTGGGACCTGGTCGCGCTGCCGACGCTCAACCTGCCCGCCGCGCACGCGTCGCTCGCGCTCGCGGCGTTCGTGTTTCGCACGGGCCTGCTCTCCAGCGCCGACGCCGGCGACATCGGCTTCCACCAGGCTCCGCTGGGAGACACGATCGGCGAGCCGGCGCAGCGCTCCCTGCGCGAGGCGGGCGTCGAGGTGCGCCTCGGCTGGCGCGCACAGGGCCTGGCACAGACCGGGAGCGGTCTCGAGGTGCACGGGCGCGGCGAGGCGCTGAGCGCCGACGCGGTCGTGCTGGCGTTGGCGCACACGCGCGCGGCGACGCTGCTCGAGCCGCTGCTCGGTCAGGGCGCGACTAGGCTGCGCGAGCTCGGTGTCTCGCCGATCGTCAACCTGCACGTCGTCTATGACCGGCACGTCTGCGAGTGGCCGTTCGCGGCGGGCGTGGACACGCCGGTGCAGTACGTGTTCGACCGCACCTGCGCGGCCGGCGCGCCCCCGGGCTGCCAGTATCTGGCTGTGTCGCTGTCCGCTGCCGAGCGTGAGATGGGCTTGAGCGTCGATCGGCTGCGCGAGCGCTACCTGCCGGCGCTGCGCGAGCTGTTCCCCCGCGCGCGGGAGGCGAAGGTCGAGTGCTTCCTGGTCACCCGCGAGCACGCCGCCACCTTCCGCGCCGCGCCGGGCGTCGCCGCGCTGCGTCCCGGTCCGCAGACAGCCGTTCCCGGACTGGTGCTCGCGGGCGCCTGGACGGCCACCGGCTGGCCGGCGACGCTCGAGGGAGCGGTGCTGAGCGGGCATACCGCCGCGCAGGTCGCGCTGCGCGCGCTCGCGGGCGGCGGGGTGAGCGCTTCCGCGGCGGGGGCGCTCGCACTATGAGCGAGCTGCTGGTCGCGGCGCCGATGCGCATCGAGGCCGCGCTGATCTCCTCGGCGAGTCGCACGCTGAGGGGCACCGGGTGGCCGCTGGTGCGAAAGACCGGCATGGGTCCCGGGCGCTCGAAGGCCGCCGCCGGCGAGCTGGCGGGCGCGGGCGCGAGCGCGATGCTCGTGCTCGGCTTCTGCGGCGGCCTGGACGCGAGCTCGGTGCCAGGCGAAGTGATCGTCGCCCAGGAGGTCTACTCGGCAGGCGATGAAGGTCACAGCGACGAGCGCGTTCGCTGCGATCTGGCGCACCAGCTCGTGCACCGGCTCACCGGCCGCGGGTTGAAGGTGCGTGCCGGCGACGTCGTGTGCGTGTCGCGCCTGGCGCTCGGCGAGCGTCGCGCGCAGTTGCACGCCGGTGGAGCGATAGCGGTGGACATGGAGTCGGTGTGGCTCGCCGCGGGCGCCGGCGGTCGCCCGTTCGGCGTCGTGCGCGTCGTGCTGGACAGCCCCGAGCACGAGCTGCTGCGCGTGCAGGCGCTCGCTGGGGCGCTGCGAGCGGCCTCCGCGCTGCGGCGCGTGGCGGGCGCCCTTCACGAGTGGGCCCCGGCGGTCTAAGGTAGCCACGTGGCCGTTCGAGTCAGACAGAGCACACGCATGGGCTGGTACCTGATGCGCCAGCGTCTTGCCAAACGCGAGAAGTTCCCGCTGATCGTGGAGCTCGAGCCGCTGTTCCAGTGCAACCTCGCCTGCTCGGGCTGCGGCAAGATCCAGCACCCCGAGCACGAGCTGCGACGGCGGATGCCCGTCGAGCAGGCGATCGGCGCGATCGAGGAGAGCGGTGCGCCGATGGTCTCGATCGCTGGCGGCGAGCCGCTGATTCACCCCGAGATCCACGTGATCGCGGCGGAGCTCGTCAAGCGCAAGAAGTTCGTGTACCTGTGCACCAACGCCCTGCTGCTGGAGAAGAAGCTCGAGAACTTCAAGCCGAGCCCATACTTCTCGTGGGCGATTCACATGGACGGCCTGCGCGAGCGCCACGATGCCTCGGTCGAGCGCGAGGGCGTCTTCGACAAGGCCGTCTCGGCGATCAAGGCCGCCAAGGCCGCCGGCTTCCGCGTCACAACCAACACGACCTTCTTCACCCACGACTCGCCCAAGACGGTGCGCGAGGTGCTCGACTTCCTCAACGACGAGCTCGAGGTCGACGAGATGATGATCTCACCCGCCTACGCCTATGAGAAAGCGCCCGACCAGGAGCACTTCCTCGGTGTCACCCAGACGCGCCGGCTGTTCAGCGAGGCATTCGCCGATGGGCGGCGCAAGAAGTGGCGGCTGAACCACAGCCCGCTGTTCCTCGACTTCCTCGAGGGCAAGGCCGAATTCGACTGCACCGCCTGGGGCATTCCCAGCTACTCGCTGTTCGGCTGGCAGCGTCCCTGCTACCTGATGTCCGACGGCTACACGCAGACTTACAAAGAGCTGCTCGAGACGACCGACTGGAGCAAGTACGGGCGCGGCAGGGATCCCCGCTGCGACAACTGCATGGCCCACTGCGGCTACGAGCCCACGGCCGTGCTGCAGACGACGCATTCTCTGCGCCAGTCACTGCGCGCCCTCGCCGGCTGAGCCCTCGGCGGCGGGCCCGCTCGCGTCGGCGACGGCGGCCGCCTCGCGGGTGCCGGCCGTGCGGATGTCCCGCCAGCTCAGCCCCTCGCCGAGCAGCGCGGGGACGCCGAGCACGAGCGCGGTCAGCACCTCGACCGCCTGCAGGATGATGCCGTAGGCGAGACCGGGGCCCGCGCCGACGCCGTAGGCCGCGAGCACCACCAGGCACGCCGCCTGGAAGACGCCGACGTTGGAGGGCGTGGCGGGCAGCACGGCGCTGAGGTTGACCGCCAGCAGGATCGCCGCGGCCGCCGCGAGTCCCGTCTGCGCCTGCAGCCCGAGCGCGAGCAGCACCATGTAGCAGGACAGCCATTGCAGCGCCCACGCCAGCAGCTGGAAGGCGATCGCGGCGGCCCCATGGCGGGGACGCGCGAACACGACCAGGCCGCGCCTGGCGAGCTGCAGCATGCGGGTGATCGCCTCGGCCGCGCGCACGACGCGCTGCGAGCGAGAGCGCTTGGCCAGGGCCAGCAGCCGCGGACCCCCGAGGACCAGCAGGCAGATCAGAAGAGGCACCGCCAGCGCACCCGCGATCCCCGCCACGTGGCCGTGCGGCAGGGGCACGCTCGTGAACGTGATCGCCAGCAGGATGCCCAGGGCGAGCAGGTTGATGAGCGTCTGCGAGAACACCGTCCCGGCCACCACCGGCACCAGGCGGCTCGTGCGACCCTCCAGTCGTCGCGCCACCACGAGCACGCGCGTGGGCTCGCCGATTCGTCCCGGGAACAGCGCGGAGCCCATCACGCCGATCATCGTCGCGCGCAGGACCGGCGCCCAGCCGATCGGGGTCTTCGGCAGCGCCGCGTGCAGCGTCTGCTGCCAGGAGATCGAGCGCATCACCAGCGACAGCGCCATCAGCAAGAGCGCCAGCGCGACCCAGCCGGGCGAGGCGGTGATCAGCGCGTGGCCGATTCGCCGGAGGTTCAGCTGCGAGACCGCGAACACGATCAGGCCCACGAATACGATCACCGCGATCACGGCTGCCACGCGTCTGAGCGCAGGTCCGCGGGAGGAGATTGACGCGTTCTGCCGTGCACCCATCCTTGCTCGGTGTATCAGGTCCGCCCGCTATGCTGCTCGACGCAGCGATGAGGCCCGCTCCATAACCGCGGCTTTCGGCCGCTGATGGCTTCTACGTCACCGTCACTCGAACGTCAGTGAGGACGTGCCGTGGAGCGCCAAGCCAACACCGCAGGCCGGTCCGTGTTCAAGCCGCGATCGCTGTCCACGCCACGTGTGGACCGCCAGGAGCTGGCGGCGATCTTCGCCGGCGGGTTCCTCGGCGCGCTCGCTCGCGCCGCGCTCGCTCAGAGCGTGGTCACGGGCGCCGGCGGATGGCCGTGGGCGACGTTCGCGGTGAACCTTGTGGGAGCGGCACTGCTCGGCTACTTCATCACGCGCCTGCAGGAGCGCCTGCCGCCGTCGCAGTACGGCCGAGCGTTCCTCGGCACCGGCATCTGCGGGGCGCTGACGACGTTCTCCACGGTGATGGTCGAGCTGGTCGGGATGATCGAAGCCGGCCACGTGGCGCTCGCCGCCGCCTATGCCTGCGCGAGCGTGGCCGGCGGCATCGCCGCGATCTTCCTTTCGACCAAGCTCGTCCGGCGCGCGAGGTGGGCGAGGTGAGCTTCCTGGCACTGTGGCTTTCCGTCGGGGTGCTCGGCGGCCTGGGAGCGCTCGCACGGTTCGTGATCGACGCGCTCGTCTCCGCCAACACCGGCGCGCGCTTCCCGCTCGGCACGCTGCTCGTCAACCTTTCGGGCGCGCTCGTGCTCGGCGTGCTCGTCGGCGTCGCGTTGCACGGCAACGCCTACCTGCTGGCCGGCACGGCCGTGATCGGCTCCTACACGACGTTCTCGACGTGGATGCTCGAGTCTCACCGGCTCGCCGAGGACGGCTGGCGCTGGCTGGTGTGGGCGAACCTCGCGCTGGGTCTGGCGCTAGGGGTCGGCGCGGCCGAGCTCGGCAGGCTGTTGGGGGGCGGGTGATGATCGAGGAGGGGCTGCGCCTGAGCGCCTACTTCGGCGAGCGCGACCGCGCCGAGGGCGGGCTGCTCGCCGATGCGCTGATCGACCTCTACTCCCGCCACAGCCTGCGCACGAGCGTCCTCCTACGCGGAATCGAGGGCTTCGGCATCAGGCACCGGCTGGCGACCGAGCGCCTGTTGAGCCTCTCCGAAGACCTGCCCATGCTCGCGCTCGCCGTCGACACGCCCGAGCGCATCGAGGCCGTCCTGGAGGACGTGCGCGCCCTCAGCCCTCACGGCGCGATCACGCTCGAGCGAGCTCGCCTGCTCGGTGGCGAGGAGCTGCGGGCGGAGCTCTCGCCCGGCTCGGACGCCGCCAAGCTCACGGTCTACATCGGCCGCCAGGAGCGGGTGGGCGCCCGTCCGGCCCACCTGGAGGTGGTCGACTGCCTGCGCCGTCACGGCGTCGCAGGGGCGAGCGTGCTGCTCGGGCTCGACGGCACCGCCGGCGGCGTGCGCAGGCGCGGACGCTTCTTTGCGCGAAACGCGCAGGTGCCGTTGATGATCCAGAGCGTCGGCGACAGCGCCACGATCGCCCTGGCGCTAGGGGAGATCGCGGCGATGCTGAGTGAGCCGACGATGACGCTAGAGCGGGTGCGGGTGTGCAAGCGCGACGGCGCGCTGCTGGCCGAGCCGCTACACCCGCCCGTTGCCGACACGGCGGGCCTTGCCTACTGGCACAAGCTCGTCGTCTACACCAGCGAGCGGACCCGCCACCGCCACGAACCGCTCCACGGCGCGCTCGTTCGTCGCCTGCGTCGCGAGGGCGCCGCCGGCGCTACCACGCTACGCGGCCAGTGGGGCTATCACGGCGAGCACGCGCCGCACGGAGAAGCGTTCTGGTCGATCCATCGTCATGTGCCCGTACTCACGCTGGTCTTGGATACGCCCGAGAACACGCCCCGTTGGTTTCAGATCGTCGATCAGATGACGAGTGAGAGCGGGCTGGTTACCAGCGAGATCGTCCCCGCCCTGCGCGCGGCCGGACCGGGCATCGAGCACGGAGGCCTCGAGCTGGCCGCGCGCCACGGACGCTCGCCGGGTTGATGCGCCCGCCGGTGAACGACGCCCTGCGCACTACCCTGGCTGCAACCAACCAGGCAAGGGAGCATCTATGAAGGCGGTATGGAACGGAGCGACGCTGGCGCAGAGTGATGAGACGGTGGTGGTCGAGGGCAACCACTACTTCCCGGCCGAGAGCGTCAAGAGCGAGTACTTCCTGGACAGCGACACCCACACGACGTGCCCGTGGAAGGGCGAGGCGAGCTACAAGGCGGTCGAGGTCGACGGCCAGGTCAACGCCGACGCCGCCTGGTACTACCCGAGCCCGAAGGACGCAGCGGCCGAGATCAGGGATCGCTTCGCGTTCTGGAAGGGCGTGACCGTCGAGCAGGGCTAGCGCAGGCGCAGGTTCAGGGTACGGTCGGCGCGACGCCGCTCGCGGGCGCCATGCCCGCCCCGTGAGCCTCCAGCAGCAGCGTCACCGGACCGTCGTTGACCAGCTCGACCTGCATGTGCGCGCCGAAGACGCCACGGCGCGCGCCCGCGTGTTCACAGAAGCGCTCGTACAGCGGCTCGGCCCGCTCGCCGGGCGCGGCCGCCACGAAGCTCGGGCGGTTGCCGCGCCGCGTGTCGCCGTAAAGCGTGAACTGGCTCACGCACAGGATCTCGCGCTCGCCCAACGCCTCGTTCATGTGACCATCCGCGTCGGCGAACACGCGCAGCGCGCGCACCTTCGCCGCCAGGCGGTCGGCGGCGGCCTCGTCGTCCTCGCGGCAGACGCCCAGCAGCACGAGCAGGCCGGGCCCGATCTCGGCGACTGCACGACCGTCCACCCGCACGGCGGCCCGGCTGACCCTCTGCACGAGCGCGCGCATCGCCAGCGAGTATGCCATACTTAAGTCAATGCTTAACCATCAAACGCAGGCACCCGTGGAGCCGCCGCCGGTCGAGCTGCTGTTCGCGGCGCTCGCCGACCCCACCCGACGCTCGATCGTCGACCGGTTGATCGACGGGCCGGCGTCCGTCAGCGAGCTGGCGCGGCCGCTGGCGATATCGCTGCCCGGCGTCGTCCAGCATCTGCACGTGCTCGAGGCAAGCGGCCTCGTGCGCTCGCGCAAGGCGGGGCGGGTACGGACGTGCAGCATCGAGCCGGCCGCGTTGGGCACGGCCGAGCAGTGGATCGCGCAGCGGCGCAAGACCTGGGAGGAGCGCCTCGATCGCCTCGGCGAGTACCTGGCCGAACATCCCGACGAACAATCGAAAAGGAGTGAGCAGTGAGCGATAGATCGACCAAGCATGCGACGTTCGTGATCGAGCGCACCTATGAGGCCGTGCCCGCGCGCGTGTGGCGGGCGTGGGCGGATCCGCAGGCGAAGCTCCGCTGGTTCGGCCCGAGCGTGCTGGCAAAGCCCGAGCACGAGCTCGAGTTCCGCGTCGGCGGCCTGGAGCGCATGACCGTGCAGGCGCCCGACGGCGCGCTCTACACGTTCGCCGCTCGCTACCAGGACATCGTCGAGGGAGAGCGCATCATCCACACATATGAGATGTACCGCGACGACGCGCGCATCTCCGTGTCGGTGGCGACGGTGGAGTTCGAGGCGGCCGGGACCGGGACGAAGCTGACGTTCACCGAGCAGGGCGTGTTCCTCGACGGGCTCGACACGCCGGCCGAGCGCGAGCACGGCACGCGCGAGCTGCTCGACACGCTGGAGAAGGCCCTGCAGGGTGCGGGCGAGGCGGTATGAGGCGCTCGCGCTGGATCGCGCTGTACGTGCTGTGCGCGGGCATGCTGATGATCGTGCTCGACGTGACGGTGGTGAACGTCGCGCTGCCGTCGATCCAGGACGACCTGCACTTCTCGAGCTCGAGCCTCGCGTGGGTGGTCAACGCGTACCTGATCGCCTTCGGCGGCCTGCTGCTGCTCGCCGGGCGCTTCGGGGATCTCGTCGGGCGCCGCAGCGTGTTCCTCGCGGGCGTCGTCTTGTTTACGCTCGCCTCGCTGCTGTGCGGGCTCGCGAACAGCCAGGCGGTGCTGGTGGGCGCACGCTTCGTGCAGGGCGTCGGCGGCGCGATGACCTCCGCGGTGATCCTCGGCATGATTGTGACGATGTTCCCCGAGCCCCGCGAGCAGGCGAAGGCGATCGGCGTGTACGCATTCGTCGCCTCCGCCGGCGGGTCGGTCGGCCTGCTGGCCGGCGGGGTACTGACCCAGGCGCTTGACTGGCACTGGATCTTCTTCGTGAACGTGCCGATCGGGATCGCCACCGTGGCACTCGCCCTGCGCCTGCTCGAGCGCGACAGCGGTATCGGCTTCGGCGAGGGCACCGACGTGCCCGGCGCGGTGCTGATCACCGCGGCGCTGATGCTCGGCGTCTACACGATCGTCAAGCCGGCCGCGCAGCTCGGCTGGGGCGCGGCGAGGACGCTGGAGCTAGGCGGCGTCTCGCTGGCGCTGCTGGCGGCGTTCGTCGCCCGCGAGGCGAACGCGCGCAACCCGCTCGTGCCGCTGCGGATCTTCCGTTCGCGCGGCCTCGCCAGCGCGAACCTGATCCAGGTGCTGTCGGTGGCCGGGATGTTCGGCATGTTCTTCCTCGGTGCCCTGTACCTGCGGCGCGTGCTCGGCTACGACGCGCTGCAGATCGGCCTGGCGTTCCTGCCGGTGACGATCGCGATGGGGCTGCTCTCGATCCGCTACTCCGAGCGCCTGGTCACGCGCTTCGGGGCGCGCGCGACGATGCTGCCGGGGCTGGTGCTGGTGATGGTCGGGTTGCTGTGGTTCGCGCGCGCGCCCGTACACAGCAGCTACCTCCTCGACGTGATGCCCGCGATGCTGGCGCTGGGCGTCGGCGCGGGCGTGTGCTTTCCAGCGCTGATGACGCTGGCGATGTCGGGCGCCGGCTCCCACGACGCCGGCCTGGCCTCGGGCCTGATCAACACGACCGCCCAGGTCGGCGGCGCGCTCGGCCTGGCGGTGCTGGCGACG
>Ga0302325_10012786_pt1 | contig 17981 bp, 13 predicted proteins | sample Palsa_T0_2_FD_201948 | JGI IMG/M metagenome (GOLD analysis project Ga0302325, IMG submission 201948) | Peat permafrost microbial communities from Stordalen Mire near Abisko, Sweden - Palsa_T0_2 | ecosystem: Environmental > Terrestrial > Soil > Palsa > Peat permafrost | place: Sweden: Abisko...
GGGTGCGCGACGATCTCCAGAAACAGCTCGCGGAGGGGTGCGAAGAACCAGTTCCAGGGCCAGCGGGGGTACATTTCCTGGGAGGTTAGGGCTTGCAGGTCTTTGTCTGCTTTGCTGGCGGGTTTCGATCTTGGAGCGGCTGCCGGAGCGGGTGTTTCCTCGGCTGCGAGTTCTGGAGCAGGTGGATTCGCGGCTGGTTCGGAAGCGGGCTGAGCGGGTTGCGACGGTATCGGAGCGGATTGTGTACCGGTCTCTTCGGCGATGAGGGCTCGCAGCTGGCCGAGGGTTTCGAGGTTGGAGAGTGCGTCGTTGGCGAATTCGAGGCCGAGTTGCTGCTCCAGCGAGGATTGCAACTGGACGCGGCCGAGGCTGTCGAGGTGGAGGTCTTCGGTAAGGCGGAGGCTGTCTTCGCTGCCGGATGGGCGCTCACCGGTGACTTCCGCGATCCTGTCTAAAAGCGTGCCTTTGCCGGTTTTGGGCGTATTAGACGCTGGTTGCGTGCCGGAGGGATTGCCGATGGTTTGGCAGACCCATTCGGCGATTTTGCGGCGCAGGAGCTTGCCTGTGGAGGTGTAAGGGAACGTCGGTTCGGGCCAGACCATCACGCGGCGAATCTGCTGGAATGCGGCGAGTTCCTTGTTTGCGTCGAGGACGGCCTGCTGTAGCTGCGATTCGCTGCCGGCCAGAAGAACGACGGCGACCGGCTCGGCGCCGCTGGCGGTTTCGCAGGGAACGACCGCGCATTCGCGGATGCCCGGCTGCTTTTTGAGGGCGGTTTCGAGGTCGGCGGGGTGAATGTTCATGCCGCTGCCGGTGACGATGACGTCGCCCTTGCGGCCCAGGAAGAGCAGTTCGCCCTGCTCGTTGCGTTCGCCGAGGTCGCCGGTGGAGAGCCATTCGCCCTCGCGCTGCACCATTTTGCCGCCCGACCATGTGGACGTGGCCAGCATGTCGCCGCGGACCTGGATTTCGCCCTCCGGGCTGAGGCGGACTTCGCGGCCGGGGAGGGTCTTGCCGATGGTGCCCTTGCCGATCTTGAACGGGGAATTGAGCGTGATCAGGGCGGTGGTTTCGGTCATGCCGTAGCCCTGGATGACGGGGATGCCGATGCCGCCCCAGAACTCTTCAAGTTCGGCTGGGAGCGCGGCGCCGCCGGAGATGACGGCCCAGAATTTCCATCCGAGGAGGCTGTGAACGTGGCGGAATGTCCACCATTTGGAGAGTTTGGATTGGGCTTTGGTGGCTTCGAGCTGTACAGCGAGGTCGTCGAAGCGGCTCAGGAGGTGGGTGCGCAGCAGTTGCAGTACGCGAGGAACGGCGACCAGGACGGAGATGCGTTCGCGGCGGATAAGCTCGACCATGCGGCGGGCTTCGACCTGCTCGACGAAGTGGACTTCTCCGGCCAGCAGCGGCGGCAGCCAGAGGCACATGAACTGGCCGAAGACGTGGCTTAGAGGCAGCGTGTGCAGGAAGCGCAGCGGGTGAAAGACGCGTTCGATGCGGCGGTATTTGCGCATTTCGCGTTCAATGGGCCGGACGCTGGCCAGCACGTTGTGGTGGGTGTGGACGATGCCCTTGGGTTCGGAGGTCGTGCCGGAGGTGAAGACGATCTGAAAAGCCGATTCCGGGGTGACCGAGTCCGAGACGGCGAAGTTGGGCTGCGCGGGTAGACTGCCGGCGAGACCGGAAAGCGTAAGCAGGATGGATGCGTCTGCTCCGTCGAGACTGTCGAGCAGTGCGCGGTCGCCGACGATGAGCTTCGGAGCCACATCGCGGATGACGCGTAAGGCAAATTCGGGAGCGCCGGCGGCGTCGAGCGGAACGGCGACTACGCCGCGCAACAGGCAGCCGAAGAATGCGGCGATCCACTCAGCCGAATTGGCGCCCCAGAGGACGACGCGGTCGCCGGGAGCGATATTGCGGCGGTCGAGCGCGGCGGCGAAACGGCCGGCGAGCTGGGCGAGTTCGCCGTAGGTTTTGGGGTAGCGCCGGATGCCGCGATGGCTCACCACGGCGGTCTCGGTGGCGTGGTTGCGGAAGTCCTCTACCAGGCTGGCGAGATGGGTGCGCACAGGTACATCATAGATGGCGGCGCGTGACAGTTTCGCTCGGACATCGGGGTTGCGGACGACCGAGCACCTCGCTGGTACAATCGAAAAGGCTCAGAAACGTCCGGAAGCGGGCGGAAACTGCTGGGCTTTGAACGATTTCCACGCGGTTCCCGATCTTTTCATGACCCTTCGCCTGTACAACACCCTCAGCGGACAATTGGACGAGCTGGCACCTTCCGACGGCAACGAGCTGCGGATGTATGCGTGCGGTCCGACGGTCTACGACTACGGCCATATTGGCAACTTCCGCACGTTTTTGCAGGTGGATGTGCTGCGGCGGTTTCTGCGTCTCGCGGGGATGAAGATCCGCCACGTGATGAACATTACCGACGTGGACGACAAGATTATCCGCAATGCGGCCGCGGCGGGCGTGCCGATCGGCGAGTACACGCCGCTTTACGAGCAGGCGTTTCTGGACGATCTGGATTCGTTGCAGATTGAGCGGCCTGAGATACTGGCGCGGGCCACTGCGCACATTCCAGAGATGGTGGATCTGGTGGAGCGGCTTTCGGCTGCGGGCGCGGCGTACCGGACGGGCGACGGGGACGGGGCAGGGATTGGGACTGGTTCATGGTACTTCCGGCTCAAGGCGTTTCCGGAGTACGGCAAGCTGAGCAAGAAGGATCTGGAAGGCATTACCGACGGCGCGCGCGTGGATGTGGACGAGTACGAGAAGGATTCGGCTCGGGATTTTGCGCTGTGGAAGGCGACCAAGCCGGGCGAGACCAGTTGGGAGACGGCGATTGGGACTGGACGGCCGGGCTGGCACCTGGAGTGCTCGGCGATGGCCATGAAGTACCTGGGCGAGAGCTTCGATCTTCATGCGGGCGGCGAGGACTTGATGTTTCCGCACCACGAGAATGAGATTGCGCAGTCGGAGTCGGTGACGCACAAGCCGCTGGCGAGGCACTGGTTTCATGTGCGCTTTCTGCTGGTGGATGGGCGGAAGATGTCGAAGTCGGAGGGCAACTTCTACACGCTGCGGGATTTGCTGCTGAAGGGCTACAAGGCTTCGGCGATTCGCCTGGCGCTGATCTCCGTCCCGTACCGGCACCAGTTGAACTTTACTTTTGAGGGGTTGACCGAGGCGACCAATGCGATCGACCGGCTGCGGACGTTTGTTTCGCGGCTGAAGAAGGCCGGCTTGGCGGAGGGAACGACCGAGCCGCTGCAATCCGCCGCGGAGAAGGCCGAGGCGGGGTATTTTGCGGCGCTTGAAAACGACTTGAATACTGCCGAGGCGAAGGCGCCGATCTTCGACCTCATTCGGACGGTGAATTCCGCTCTGGATGCAGGTGTGGTGCTTGCGGGCGACCGGGATCGCGTGCTGGCGGTTTTGGATCAGTTCGACGCGGTCTTTGCGGTGATTGCGGATCGTGATGCTGAGCCGACCAAGTCAGCGGTCGCGTGGGCGCAGAGCCAGGGATTTGCGGAGAAGATCGCTCCGCAACTGCTGGTGGCGCAGGGGTTGTCCGATGAGGAGATTGACGCGCTGATCGCGGAGAGGAATCTGGCGCGGAAGCAGCGGAATTTCAAGCGGTCGGATGAGATTCGCGATGAACTGGCGGCGAAGGGTATAGTCATCGAGGACGCCAAAGATGGCGTGCGCTGGAAGCGGAAGTAGACCGTCCTCGAAATGACGGGAGGTTCTCGGATGTAATTTGAAATTGAGTTGGATCGGGAAGAAGATGGCCGCTGGATTGCTGAAGTTAAGGAGCTTCCTGGAGTTATGGCTTACGGTCCAACGCGGGATAAAGCGGTGGCCGCTGTGCGAGAATTGGCCAGTCGGGTGATTGCCGAGCGGGAATAGAGGAATCCGAAAGCGTATGGAAGCCAACGAAGCAGGGGAATTGCAAGAACACGCGGAGCATGGCGCGCATGAGCCTTCGATGCGTCCTGTGGCGTTCACCATGAGCGTGCTGGCGGTGCTGGTGGCGGTGGTGACGGTGCTGGGCCATCGGACGCATACGGAAGCGGTGCTGGTGCAGGCCAAGGCTTCCGACCAGTGGAACTATTACCAGGCCAAGAATATCCGCGCCACCATCTCCGACCGCGCCTCGGGCTTGCTGTCGGTTACGAACGCCGTCGACAAGGACAAGGCGCAGAAGCTGGCCAAGGATTGGGCCGACAAACAGGCAAAATGGGCCGGCGATCTGAAGGACGAAGAAGAAAAGGCCAAGCAACTGGAAGAGAAAGTGGAGCAGGCCGAGGCTCGCGCGACCCGGTACGATCTGGGCGAGGCGCTGCTGGAGATTGCGCTGGTGACGGCGTCGATCACCCTGCTGACTCGTAACCGGCTCTATTGGCTGTTGGGGCTGGCCTTCGGGGTGGCGGGGATCGTTTCCGCAGTTTCGGGGCTGTTCCTGAAGTAGCCTGTCGATTTTCCATCCGATCCAGTTTCCCGCTGGTGCGTAGAATCGCTACCTTTTCGCCCTCGCGGCGTGGTATTCTCACGCCACGGGCACATGTTTACGATTTCCTTATATCGATGCAATAAAACCTTTTCGGGCAAGTGCCTGAGCAGGGAACTGCCTCGCGTCTTCGGACATGCGGTCGGCTTGCGCCGGCATCTGCGTGTTCTGCCTAGCCGGACGCGCCCCAGCCTCTTCGCCGGCGACTAGCTGCGCTTTATCCCTCCTTGAATTTCTCCCGGCCCTTGATTCGCCTTGCTGATGGAAAGCGGTCGCGGGATATCTCCATCCTGCTGCAACCTTATCTTTTTGAAGGAGATTGCTCTATGTCGCATTCCGAGTTGTACGCCAAGTTTGGACCCAAATTGCATGGCAGCCTGCCGGGACCGAAGGCCAAAGCGGCTGTCGATCGTGATGACCGGGTGATGTCGCCCAGCTACACGCGTTCCTACCCGCTGGTGGCGAAAAGTGGAAAAGGCATTCGCGTCACGGACGTGGATGGGAATGAATTTATGGATTTTGCCGCTGGCATTGCCGTGAACTCGACCGGACACTGCCATCCGGAGGTGGTTGCTGCCATTCAGAAGCAGGCTGCGGAGCTGATTCATATCTCGGGGACGGATTTCTATTACGAATCGATGACCGAGCTGGCGGACCGGCTTTCGGCTGTCGCGCCCATGCCGGGGCCGCATCGGTTCTATTACGGGAATTCGGGCGCGGAAGCGGTCGAATGCGCGCTGAAAGTTGCCCGCTACCACACCAAACGGCAGCAGGTGATCAGCTTTTTCGGAGCGTTTCATGGGCGGACGATGGGCGCGTTGTCACTGACCGGTTCGAAGCCGCAGCAGAAGCGCCGTTTTTCGCCGATGGTGCCGGGCGTGACGCACATTCGCTACCCGTATGCCTATCGCGGCTGCTCAGGCGGTCCAGAGGAGCAGGAGGCGTTTAGCCTGGGATGTGCTCGGTACATCGAGGACAAGCTTTTCAAGACGGTGTTGGCGCCGGAGGAAGTTGCGGCCATTTTCGTGGAGCCGATTCAAGGCGAAGGCGGCTATGTGGTTGCGCCGGACAACTTCCTGCGCGAGCTTCGGGAAATCTGCGATCGGCACGGGATTTTGCTGGTGGCCGACGAGGTGCAGTCGGGCGCGGGGCGCACCGGAAAATGGTGGGCGATCGACCACTCGGGCGTGCAGCCGGATATCGTCTGCATGGCCAAAGGGATTGCCTCGGGAATGCCGCTGGGCATCTGTATGACGCGCGCGCACATCATGGATTGGGTGCCTGGCTCTCACGCGTCGACGTTTGGGGGCAATCCGGTCGCCATTGCGTCGGCGCTGGCGACGATGGACATTCTGGAGCGCGAGGGCATTGCCAACGCAGCCGCGGTCGGCGAAAGAATGCTGGACCGGCTGCATGGCTGGAAGCACTCCCATCCGCTGGTGGGCGATGTGCGCGGGCGCGGACTGATGATCGGCGTGGAACTGGTGCTCGACAAGGAGACGCGCGAGCCGGCCGCGGCGCTACGCAACCGCGTGGAGGCGCTGTGCTTTGAAAAAGGACTGCTGATCCTCGGCTGCGGCGAAACTTCGATCCGCCTCTGCCCGCCGCTGATTGTCAGCCATGACGAAGCCACGGTGGCGCTGGACATTCTGGAAGAAGCGCTTACCGAGGTGGAACAGGAACACGCGCAGGTACGCGAGTTGGCCCTGGCCGAAGCCTGAGCTGTGCAGCGGGGATCAGCATCGCGACTGGTCCCGGCTTCTAAGGCATTTTAGGGAATACTGTGAACTTTCCAACGATAGCGAGTGTCGATTTTCTTGAGAAAAATCGACTCGGCAGGCGCGGTTCCGGTCTACATCATTCCCTAAAATGCTTTAGTCCCCTGGAGGTGCGCGAGTACAATTTGAACATGCATTCTTAAGCTGCGAATATTGGGCGCAACTTCAATTGACTCACACCTGGCACAGACACGCTGCGGCAAAATGTATATAGCCTTGGGCATCCAAAGTGGGTGGTTTCAGGGGGGACTGTTCCGTGGTGTAGCAGCGCGGTCCATTTGTACTATGCCCATTGCCATGACAAAGAAGTTCAGGGGAAGTAAAGTATTGGCAAATCCAACTATGGCCGAGGTCGCCAGGCTCACTGGAGTGTCAATCTCGACTGTTTCCAGGTGCTTGAACGATCCCGACAAGGTCGGGAGGAAGACTCTTGCCCGAGTTCGCAAAGTCATAGACGAAATCAATTTCAGCCCGAACATGCTTGCTCAAAGCTTCCGTCGAGGCAGAACCGACGTTGTCATGATTGTTCTGCATGAAATCGGCAATCCGTTGTTTGTCGAGATACTCGAGGGAATACGATCGGTACTCGATGGACGATATTCCCTGGTACTGAGCGAATCTCGATCGGGTCTGGCCCAGGACAATAACTTTATCGACATGCTTGTAGCGAAGCAGGTCGAGGGCGTCATTCTTCTGTGCTCTCTCTTTCCTTTCAGCAGAAAGCTCCTCGAAATCGAAAAGTCGCGCCAGCTTCCGATTGTTATCGGCCTCGAGCCGGTCAGCGAAGAACTCAACAAGCTTCCAAGCGTTCATATCGACAATTGTCAGGCGGCTTTCGACGCAACCAACTACCTGATTACGCTTGGTCATACCGACATTGTTTTTGTCTCCGGTCCTAAGAATTCGTATGTAACGAAAGACCGCGAGTTAGGCTTTACCAAAGCCATGGAACATGCGGGGATAAAACTTTCCGGAGATAGCGTTCTTTATTCCGACCTCACCATAAACGGAGGCGTCAACGCAGCTAACCAAGTTTTGCGGAGATCGATCTTGCCCTCCGCAATCTTCTGCGCTAACGACGATTTGGCGCTGGGCTGGATGAGTGCCGCGGAGAAGAATGGAATCAAGATCCCCGGCCAGATCTCAGTTATGGGCTTTGACGATATGCGTTACGCGGGAATCGCAAATCCGCCGTTATCCACTGTCGCCCAGCCAACACGCGAAATTGGGATCAATGCGGCGAAGAGATTGCTGAAAGCAATCGAGGCACCGGACGAAAACGACCGTCTGGTGGAAATACTTCCGCATCGGCTTGTAATTCGCCAGTCTACCGGTCCCAGGCGCAAGTGATATTCGGCTTGTCTTAGGCGTTTTCCCAAGATGATTATTCAGTTAGCTCCGGCAGTTTTCCTTGCGATGTGTCGATGCCGATATATCGGGCCTTCAGCCCTCGCTTCCGCGTTATGCCGCTGCCCTGGGTCGTTGGCCCAGGCTGGTATAACGCGGACCTTTGGCCCTGAGGGCGCAGCGCCTGAGCAAGCTGGATAATCATCTTGGGAAAATGCTTTAGGGAAGCTCTGAACAAGCCTCCAACATTCCCTCGTCGGCCAGCCGTCTCATCCCATCTAAAGCCGCATTGATTTGTTTGGCTTTACGGCGTGGAAAGTCTGGGTTGAAACCCAGACCTACCAGCCACGCCCTTTCAAAGCGCGGGTTTAATCAGAGGTTCCTTAGGAGCCCTTCGGCGCCTCGATACTGGATGAGACGTTCCAAAGGTCAATCCCGCCATCCTGGGCATATAGGTCAATTTCGTTGAGTTCTTCAGCGCTGAAAGCAAGGTTTTCGAGGCTCTTCAGAGTATCTGCCAATTGTTCCGCGGTACGTGCGCCGATCAGTGCGGAAGTCACACGCGGATCGCGCAACACCCACGCGATTGCCATCTGTGCCAGGGTCTGTCCACGCCTTTCGGCTATGGCATTCAGTTCGCGGATGCGCCGGATATTGTCGGTTGTGATTAGATCCTGGCTAAATGAACCTGCTTTCGCGGCGCGTGCATCGGTTGGGATGCCGGCTAAGTATTTCTTGCTGAGCATGCCCTGCGCCAGCGGCGAAAAAGCGATGCAGCCGATACCCAGTTCTCCAAGGGTTTCCAGAAGGCCCTTCTCGATCCAGCGATTGAGCATGGAATAGGACGGCTGGTGGATGAGCAGCGGCACGCGGTGCGACTTCAGTATCTCAGCCGCCCGAGCCGTAAGGTCGGGAGAGTATGAGGAAATACCGACATAGAGCGCTTTGCCTTGCTGGTGCAGCGTGGCAAGCGCGCCCATGGTCTCTTCGAGCGGCGTCTCGGCGTCGACGCGGTGCGAATAAAAGATATCGACATATTCAAGCCCCATGCGCTTCAAGCTCTGGTCGCACGATGCAATGAGATATTTTCGCGAACCGCCAACATCGCCATAGGGTCCTGGCCACATATCCCAACCCGCCTTGGTCGAGATGACCAATTCGTCTCGGTGAGCTTTGAAATCCGTTGCCATAACTCGTCCGAAATTTTCTTCCGCAGAACCGTAAGGAGGCCCGTAATTGTTAGCTAGATCGAAATGTGTGATGCCGTGGTCGAAGGCGTATCGCAGGATGGAACGCCCGACTTCAAACACGTCGTCAGCGCCGAAATTCTGCCATAGTCCGAGGGAAATGGCCGGTAGTTTCAGGCCCGATCGGCCGCAGCGGCGATAGGGCATAGAGTCGTAGCGCGAAGACGCCGCATGGAAGGAAACAGGAAATGCCATCTTTACTCCAATGTTGCGAGAATCGCTTTGACGCCGAGTTCGGCTATTTCAAGATCTTCCACGCCGCTGAGTCCACTGACCGCGACAGCGCCGACACATTGCTCCTGGTAAAAGACAGGAACTCCACCGTCCCATCCGACATAGCGAGCGTCGCCGTGGTAGTGAACATCCCAGCCTTCGGCCTGAGCCGCGCGCCCCAGATTGCCGCTGGGTTCACGGACGCGCGACGATGTGAATGCCTTATTGGCGGCTATTCCAGCCGACGGCAGCAATGCGCCATCCATGCGCAGGAGTGCTATCAATTCGCCGTGCGTGTCACTGACGGCAATAGAGCCGGCTTTTTCCCTCTTGAGAAGTTCTGTTGCGCAGGCATCGATGGCGCGGAGCGCTTCTGCCTCGCCAAGCTCGAAATTCGATTGCATTTTTCGCCGTCACCTCGTTCATGATCGCTTGTATCAAGGCAATGAGAACGTTGTCAACAAATCTCTACATTTCGACCGTTTCCAGTTTTATGAATGAGAAAATGTTGACGTTAATGCCTGAAATAGGCTAAAAATTGCACTGCAAACGTTACCTATTTATGCGCGATCCAGAAGAGAAAAGCAGGAGTCTTGCCATGATTCAGAAGCTCAATCCTTTTCGCCGGGATGTACTTGTATCGTCGTCTACGCTGCTGGTCGGGATTAGCTTGGCATTGAGCTCCTTTTGCGCCCAGTCCAAGGCACAAAACGCACAATCCTCCGGTACTCCAATTTCCGATCGTCAGACTCCGGCCGTTCATCCGGAAGCATGGCCAGAAAGCAGGTCGCCGATTGGCCTGGACCAGAGGATCGAAGAGCGCATTGACGGACTGCTCAAGAGTATGACTGTCGAAGAAAAGGTCGGTCAGGTCATTCAACCCGAATGGAAGTCGATCAGGCCGGCTGAGGTGGCTCAATACCACATCGGCTCGATTGAAACCGGCGGCGGTTCGGCTCCTGACGGAAACAAGTATGCGAGCGTCCATGACTGGGTCAGTTCGATCGAGCCTTACTATGATGTCTCGGTCGATCCCGCGAGGAACCGCGTCGTCATTCCGCTGATCTGGGCCGTGGATGCTGTCCACGGTCACAACAATGTCTATGGAGCTACGCTTTTCCCGCACAATATTGGCCTGGGTGCAGCGCATGACCCCGATCTGATCCGCCGCATCGGCGAGGCCACTGCGGCCGAGGTTCGCTCGACCGGCATAGATTGGTCGTTCGCGCCGACGATTGCGGTGGCGCGCGACGATCGTTGGGGCCGCACCTATGAAAGCTATTCGGAAGATCCAAAGATTGTCTCCCAATATGCCGCCTCCATGGTGACTGGGCTGGAAGGTTCGGGTTCAACCTTCCTCGACAAGGATCATGTCATCTCAACCGCAAAGCATTTCCTGGGTGACGGTTCGACCGACGGAGGCCGCGACCAGGGCAATTCTCTTGCCTCTGAAGCCGATCTGATCCGGCTGCATGCACAAGGCTATGCCCAGGCCATCGACGCCGGCACGCAATCCATCATGGCTTCCTACAATTCCTGGTACGGGGTCAAGATGCATGCCAATCACGCGCTGATGACCGACGTGTTGAAGGGAAAGATGGGCTTCGACGGCTTCATCATGGGCGACTGGAACGCGCATGGTCAGATTCCCGGTTGCACCAACGCCGATTGCGCTCAGGCGTTCAATGCGGGGCTCGATATCTTCAATGCGCCCGAGGATTGGAAGGCGCTTTTCGGCAACTTGGTGCGCGAGGTGAATGACGGCACGATTTCAAAGGCGCGACTCGATGACGCTGTGCGGCGAATCCTGCGAGTCAAAATCCGGATGGGCGTATTCGATGAACCGGCTCCGGATAAACGTCCCGATACGTATCGACCGATCGGTACGCCCAGTCATCGCGCCGTCGCGCGCCAGGCGGTCCGCGAATCGCTGGTATTGCTCAAGAATGATGGCGTTCTGCCAATCAAACCCAATGCCACCGTACTGATCGCGGGCGACGGAGCCGATAATATCGCCATGCAGTCCGGTGGCTGGACACTCTCCTGGCAGGGCGCCGGCAATGGTCCCCAGGACTTCCCCGGCGCTACTTCCATCTATCAGGGATTGAAAGCTCAAATCGACTCAGCAGGCGGACAAGCGCTGTTCAGCCCTGACGGCAAATTGCCGCAAAAGGCGGACATTGCCATCGTGGTCTTCGGCGAAACTTCGTATGCCGAATTCATGGGCGACCAGAGCGATGTGGCGCTGCACCACGACAATGGTGAGTCTTTGGAACTGATTAAGAAGCTTAGGGCAGAGGGCACTCCAGTGGTGGCCGTCATGCTGTCTGGCCGCCCGCTGTATGTCAATCCGCAGATCAATGCCGCTAACGCCTTTGTTGAGGCGTGGCTACCGGGTTCCGAGGGCGAGGGCGTCGCAGACGTCTTGACTGGCAAGTATGACTTCAGCGGCAAGCTAAGTTTTTCATGGCCAAAACGCCCCGATCAGACGCCGTTGAACGTCGGGGACGCGACATACGATCCGCAGTTTCCGTTCGGCTTCGGACTGAGTTACGCAACGCCTGCGCAAACGTCTGCACTGCCTGAAGTCGCCGGCACGATCAAGTACGGGGACAAGAACGTCTATTACACGAAGGGAACGGAGTGGAATGGGTACGGACTCTCCATTGGCGACAGCAACACGCCACATCTGGACTATTTGGGCAAACGCACCACGCTCCAAGGCTCGGCGGGCTTGACACTGGAAACACAGGCTGACGGGGCTTTGCACGCAGTGTGGAGCGGCAAATCGAAAGCCTGGTTGGAGGTGGGCGCGGAGAAGCCAAGCGACATCGGCCGCGAGGCGAATGGTGGCCTGATGCTGAGTCTTACCGTGCGGGTCAATGCCGCTCCAGCAACCGAGGTGCGGCTGGGCGCCGGCGCCGCCTCTGTGCCGGTAACCGCCGAACTGAGAGCCCTTCCCGCCGGTAGGTATGCGATCCTGGCTGTGCCGCTCAAATGCTTTTCCGCGCAGAACCTGATGAGGACTCCGACCATCCTGCACTTGGAAACCTTCGGCAGTCTCGATCTGTCGGTGTCCGATATCCGCCTGACAGAGGCCCGAAAGGGCGCGGCTTGCCCCACGGAGTGAGAGCCTTGCAGGAATACAGGCATCATCCAATGTCGAGACCGGACCTCTCGCGAAACACGTTGGTTGATTTGGAGGGGGTTCACTCCGAATCTTTCGAAAGTCAACCTCAGAGAATCACCTCACGGGACTCCCTTGGAGAAGCTCGGAGAGATCGACCGTCTCCAAATCGCTAGAGCCGGGATGCCCGAGAAACCCGACGCGTGGGTCGGAATTAAAATATCGCTTTTATAATCAATGCTTTATATTGGTCGGGGCTAGTGGACGATTTTCGAACTTTTCTGTTCAATGCGGCTTCGCCCGCTCTCTGAAATGGCGGCGGACGGAAGTACAACGCTGGTCGCTCTGTTACCAATCAAGCAGTATGAACCTGACACAGACCGCTCGTCAACTTTTCTGCGCGACGGGTTGAGGGGCGGAGTGTCATGCCATGCTTAACCCGATGCCGTAGGCAGCGCGCTCTTTGATCGGTCGTGCTGAGGATGCCCACGGAGGTCCAGACGGAGGCAAGCCGACCCGAGGCGGCTTGCGGAATTGAAAACCGTTGTTGGGGGTTAATTCTCGCCAGGTGCCTAAATCCAAACTTGTGGCACCCCTCATCCACATTACACAGCCGTTCCCCATCCATCGTATTCAGCGTCGAACTCGGCGGCCAGGTCCGTGATCATCGCAGTAAACTTGGGGCTTACCGCTCGCGAGATACTCGCGCCTAATCCAATCGGGAGTTCCCCCGGCTCTGCCGGGGAGGCAGTAGCAGTTTGACATTTGCCGGAGTCCATCCAGGAAACTCCAAGTCGTGAGCCGCCAAGCACACTTCAAGGAGAATCCGTATGGACGAGTATGAGAGCTTAAGCCACTCGAAGTGGGAGTGCAAGTACCACGTAGTTTTTATCCCCAAATGTCGCAGGAAGGTGCTGTATGGAACCCTTCGAAAGCATTTGGGCGAGGTGTTTCGCAAGCTGGCCGAGGAGAAGGAATGTCGGATCGAAGAGGGGCATCGTCTTGCCGACCATGTTCACATGATGATCTCGATCCCGCCGAAGTATGCGGTCTCGTCGGTGGTGGGATTGCTCAAGGGCAAGAGCGCAATCCACTTGGCTCGGGTCTATGGGGAGCGGAAACAGAATTACGCAGGGCAAAGTTTCTGGGCGCGGGGTTATTTCGTGTCAACAGTAGGCCGGGATGAGAAAACAATCCGAGAGTACATCCGCAACCAGGCAAAGGAAGATGAACGCTTGGACCAGATGAACCTCTGGAAATGACCTGCCACCATCAAGGTGGCTCAACACAACCGGGGCCGCGTCAGCGTCCCCGCTCAAGCCGCTTCGAGCGGCTCACACAAAAAGGTCCCCGGCTCTGCCGGGGGATGTTTACTTTCTATAATCCGGCTGAGGACCTCTTTCATTTGACTACGGCTTACCTGAACCGCATTGCCACGGCAGTACCCGAGCACGATGTGCATGACGCCTTCGTCACCTTCGCCGAGCAGATGCTCGCTGACCCACGGCTGCGCGCGGTCTTCCGCCGCATGGTGGGCCGCGCCGACATCGCGCATCGCTATTCATTCCTCAATCCGCAGAAAGGTTCCGGCCAATTCTCGTCGCATGATGCGAATGAGATTTATCGGCTGGGCAACTTTCCCAACACGGCGCGGCGTATGGAGCTGTTTGAAGAGAGCGCTCCGGTGCTGATGAGGAAGGCTGTCGACCGGCTTGCGCTCAAGGAGAAGGAACGCTTCGGTATTACGCATGTGCTGGTGACCTGCTGCACTGGGCTCTATGCGCCGGGGCTGGACTTTGAGATCGTCGACCACCTCGGGCTTTCGGCGGGCGTGGAGCGCACGATGGTTGGATTCATGGGATGCTATGCCGCGATCAATGCGCTGAAGCTGGCGAGGCACATTGTACGTTCAGATCCGAAGGCCGGTGTTCTGATGGTCAATCTGGAGCTGTGCACGCTCCACTTCCAGGAGACGCAGGAGTTGGAGCAGGTACTCTCCTTTCTGGTGTTTGCCGATGGTGCGGCGGCGAGTTTGATTACCGCGTGCGAGCAAGGCTTTGCACTGGACAGCTTCAAGGCGGTAATGGTGCCCGGAACGAGGGAGCTGATTACGTGGAAGATCCGCGAACTCGGGTTCGACATGCTGCTCTCCGGGCAAGTACCGGCGGAGTTGGGCCGCGCGCTGCATGAGGGTGAGCTGATGGCCGAGCGCGATGGCATCGACCTGTGGGCGGTGCATCCCGGCGGACGGTCGATCCTGGATGCGGTGGAGAAGGGACTGGAACTGCCCACCGATACACTGGCGGCATCGCGCGAGGTGTTGTCGTCTTTCGGCAACATGTCTTCGGCGACGGTGATGTTTGTGTTGCAGCGAATAATGCAGCAGGCGCGTTCGGGGCAGCGCGGGTGCGCAATGTCGTTCGGGCCGGGACTGACAGCGGAGACGATGCGCTTCCATGTGGCCTAGTGCAGAGATCGATTTCGGACGGCGGGTTCCTCCGCGTGAGTTGCCGGAGCTGATGGATGGTAACTGTAGTTATGAGGATTTCCGTGACTGCCTGCACAGTCTGGAGCAAGTCAACCGCTGGCTGCTGGGCTATCGGCCGACGCTGGCTTGGCTGGAGCGGTTGCCGCGTGAACCGCATGAGCCGGTGCACATTGTCGATGTCGGAAGTGGTGGCGGCGACCTGTTGCGGCAGATTGCAGGCTGGGCTCGGAGGCAAGGAATTGCTGTGCAGTTAACTGGAATTGACCTGAACCCTTATGCAGCGTGGGCGGCGGTGGAGTCGACGCCGCAGGAATTGGGCATTTCTTGGGTGACCGGCGATGCTCTGGAGTATCGGCCGGACAAGCCCGTGGATATCTTCGTGAGTTCGCTCACGGCGCATCATCTGGAGGATGACGAGATCATTGCACTGCTGCGGTGGATGGAAGCGACTGCGCAGATAGGTTGGTTTATCAACGACTTGGAGCGTTCTGAACGGGCCTCCCGGATGTTTGGTTGGGTGGCGGGGGTGGTGGGCTGGCACCGGTTTGTGCGGCATGATGGGCCAGTGTCCTTCCGGCGGGCCTTCCGGGAGGAGGATTGGGTACGTCTGCTGGCTGCGGCTGAGATCCCCCGAGAGGCGGTGACGGTGGAGCATTGGCGGCCGGGACGGTTGTGCGTGGGGCGGTGGAAGTGAGGTCGGTGATTCTGAAGCGTCTCATTAGACTAAGAGATATAAGGCCTCTCGCCCCCGTCGCCCTCATAGCGCACCTCATCACGTCTAACCATCTGAGAAGTGAATAATGCCAATTTCCACTCCGCTAGCGCCCAGCTTCGCCGGTTCAAGATTCAAGACTATTCTCTGGGTCTCGCTTGGTCTCATCACGCTCTTTGTCTTCATTACCTCAGAAGTTCTCCTCGTCACGGACTATCCCATGTACCACGCCTACCGTCTGCAGGTCATCGCCGATCGCCATCTCCTCATCCCGCATACACTCGCCGGAACCTTCGCTCTTTTGATCGGCCCCATCAATTTCTCTTCGCGGATTCGCCAGCGTCATCTCACGCTCCATCGCGTTCTCGGCCGCATCTACGTGGTTTCAGTTTTTGTCGGCTCCTTCACGGGAATAGCTCTCGCCTGGGGCCGTCCGGGCCTGCCTGGAACCTCCATGCAGGCCGCGGCGTGGATGGTCTGCACCACCGCTGCCTTCATTACCGCGCGCAACCGCCAAATCATCCCGCATCGCCAATGGATGGCCCGTTCCTATGCCGTCACCTTTACCTTCGTCTCCAGCCGCGTTCTGAACCTCGTGCCCGCGTACTGGAGCCATCTCGGCGACGTCCTGTCCGCAGTCGGGGTCATTGCCTTCACCCTTGCATCCCTGCTGATCGTCGACCTCGCCCTCAACTGGCACGAACTCACCACTCGTCGCGACTGATCGCCGGCCACTGAAAGCACGTCCTCCGAGCCCGCTCCAAAATGACGATTTGTACAGAATGACCCGCCAATCGGCTCTTTGGGCGTCTACTGGAAACATGGAATCCCGCTGCAAATTGATTGAACATCCAGTGAATTAGGAGCAATGCTTTGCAAGACGAAGTTCTGATCCTCGGTGGTGGAGTGGCAGGCTGTGCCGCTGCGATCGCGCTCGCTCGAAAGGGACGAGGCGTCACACTGATCGAACGCGAGCCCACTTCGCGCCATAAGGTCTGCGGAGAATTTCTAAGCGGTGAGGCCCTTGAAGACTTGCACGCACTTGGTATCGACGTGGCCTCGCTTGGCGCGGTGCCCATCAATTATGTTCGCCTTGCCGCAGCCAGACGCGCCGCGGAGGCTCCGCTGCCTTTTCCTGCGGCCTCGCTCACGCGCAAAGCGCTGGATACAGCGCTCATTGCCGCAGCCATCGCCGCGGGAGTCCGCGTTAAGCGTGGTCGCGGTGTGCAGTCGCTCAGCCGCGCGACCGCCAACCTCTGGCAGGCTACGCTCGACGACGGCACCACATACGAAGCTCCAACCACCTTTCTCGCCACAGGCAAGCACGATCTGCGCGGCCACGGTCGCCCGAAGGACCCTCACCAATGGGTCGCCTTCAAGATGTATTACCGACTGTCTGCCGCCCAGACCGCCGACCTGGCGGACGCCTCCGAGTTGACGCTCTATTCCGGAGGTTACGGTGGTATCCAACCAGTGGAAGATGGCATTACGAATTTCTGCTGCGTGGTGCAACGACGGTATTTTGTACGTGCGGGTCTTCGCTGGGAAGGCCTTCTAACGAAGATGCAGCAGGACTGTCCCCACCTCGCGATGCGGCTTGACGGTGCGGAGCCGCTGCTCGACAAGCCGCTCACAATCACTCATATCCCGTACGGTTACATTCGCCGTGCAACCGAGGATGGGCTCTACTGCATCGGCGATCAGGCAGCTGTAATCCCCTCGTTCACCGGCGATGGCATATCCATCGCGCTGCATACTGCCCGCCGTGCCGCCGCTGCCTATCTTGCAGCGGAGCCGGCACCGGTCTTTCAGCCAAAACTGCGCTCCGCAATGCTGCCCCAGATGCGTCTTGCCGAGGTCGCCGCCGACGGCTTGAACAACGCACTCGCGCGCGCTGTACTGCCGTTCTGCCTCAGGGTCTGGCCCGGCGCGATGCGCGTAACGGCTAGACTCACGCGTGTCACCCAGCCCGCCGCTGTTGATCCACAGGCGTTCGCCAACTGAAATCGAGCCATGCCGGAACCAACTCTCGGTCGTCAAAACCTTTCAGGAGGGAGATGCCATGAAGTCCTTCCAGTCTTAGCTCTTGCGGTCATACTCGCTCCAGCCGCACTCGCCCAGCATCAGACAACCGTTGGCTGCGGCGAGCAGCCTCGACGAGCTACGAAGTGCGGCGAGGACCGATCTTGGAAGCAAGGTGATTGCCGGCTACGGCGTTCACGGCTTTCAGCGAACGACAACCATACCGGCCAATTCGGCGCTTGGCAACACTTCTCCAATCACCAAAACCATGCAGGTGTGGACTTTGTCCGATCTCCGCCTACCCTTGCTCACTGTTATCAGCGATCCACTCGGCGGGACCACGACTTCTCAGTACGAAAACATCTCCACAGCATCCGCTCCAGACAGAAGCCTCTTCGTAATTCCGACTGGGTACAAAACTGTAGCGGCTCCGCAATCGCGGGTTATAGAGTCGCACACGAACTGAGAACCTTTCCGTCGAATCAGTTGGAGCAACCAAGAGCTATGGAGCGATCCCGGGTACAA
>Ga0302325_10012787_pt1 | contig 17979 bp, 15 predicted proteins | sample Palsa_T0_2_FD_201948 | JGI IMG/M metagenome (GOLD analysis project Ga0302325, IMG submission 201948) | Peat permafrost microbial communities from Stordalen Mire near Abisko, Sweden - Palsa_T0_2 | ecosystem: Environmental > Terrestrial > Soil > Palsa > Peat permafrost | place: Sweden: Abisko...
CACGACAAGCGCAATGTGAGGTTCAGTCGTTGAGTTCGCGCCATAAAAATCTAGTGCAAGAAATGCGATGCCAAACCCCAAGACTGTGCTGCCGGAATCGCCCATGAAAATGCGCGCGTGGGGTGGAAAATTGAAGACCAAGAAGCCGACGGAGACGCCTAATAAGCTCCACGCCACTGTTGATCCCAACACACTGAGCGTGATGCCGGGAAGTAAGAGATATGCGGCGGCGATGACTGCAGTGACTCCGGCGCATAAACCATCGGATCCATCGAGAAAGTTGAAACCGTTGATAAAGAGTACCGTCAAGAAGCAAACCGCGGTTAGGTTGGCCGGACCCGCCTTGAGCCATGGCAAACGCCAGCCTCCGTACCACAGCAAGATTGCCCCGCCGATTTGAGCTGCCAGCCGCAAAAAGGGCGACAGGTGCCAGATGTCGTCAGCGAGTCCTGCAGCCCAAATCAAGATTAGCGCCGCGAAGAAAGGCCAGACGCGCGCATGAGAAAGGTGTCCCGCAAAGCTCACGCCTGCCGCAAGAGCCAGCGCGATCGCAACGCCGCCCAGACGCGGGATCGGCTGCGAATGAATTTTCAGCGCGCCAACCGAATCGTACAGCTCCCAATGTATGCAAAGTCCCCTGACCATAGGGGTGAGAATCAACATCGATATAAACGCGATTGCTTCGGGGCGCAACAATTTAAATTTATCCAGTAGCTTTGCGGATGAGGCGTCGCACGTGGCGGAGGCGGATACGGCTCATCTTAATCGCCAGGCCGCGAACGCCTCGGTGGCGAAGCGCAGCACGCACGTCGCGAATGTAAAGACGAAACAACCCCGGGGACAGATCTCGGTAGAACATTTTCTCGTAGGAACCGTCTGCGATTTCTTCGGACAGTTTCTGAAATCGGTCACAAATTGTGTGGGACATGGCGGTGTCGGGTATTGAGCCGAAACCGCTTTCATCCAGAAACACCGGACGGATTTCCATTCGTGTGAATTTACCGTTGCGATTGAATCCTGCGACTACGATCAGTCCTTCGCGTTCCAGGGGGGAAGCGATATAGCCGGAGACCAGGCTTCCAAGACCGTAAAAGCTAAACGACGGAACGCCTTGCGCGCACTCAATGCGCTTGTAACCGGCGACGCGGTGGGAGTGAGAGCAGGCCACGACGTGAAAACCCGCTCTTGCGAGTGAGTCCATCAAGCGGACATCTTCCGGATCTGGTCGATTCGTTCTTAGGGCGCCGACATGAAGCAGCGCGACACAGAAAGTCGCGCCGCGGCGTTTCATCTCTTGCACGGCTTGCAGGGCGCGTTTGGGAGTGGCGGGCTCAACCCCCGGAATGTCGTCCGTAGCAATCTCGTGTGCCGCTTTTGCTGCGGCCCAGAAACCTACTCGAAGTTCATTTGGCCCCTGCCAGACGAAAACCTCCGGCGACTCCCTTGTAGTGCGGCCGGCGCCCAGCGGAATCATTCCATGAGTCGAGATCGCTTCCCTCGTTTGTGCTACGCCAGCATCGCTGAAATCGTAGCTGTGATTGTTTGCTATCCCTATAGCGTGGGTATGAATAGGTCGGAGATATTCGAGCGACTCCGGAGAAGCGCGAACGATTTGACCAATTCCTGTGAGAGCCCGTGGAGCAAGCGTTCCGTCGGGAACCGCGCATTCCAGATTTACAAAAGTTGTAGAAACGTCTTTAAAGTAACCAGCGACTTTGCGCGCCATCTGGCTCCAGCCGACGCCTGCTGGGAACGTCAGATTGCCGGCTGGAAGAAAATCCCCAGCGATTGCAATTTTCGTCGCAATCTCTTCGCCTTCGCCGGAATCCCACAGAACCAAGTTGTGATCGATCATAAAGATAAAAGAAAAGTCACGCTGGCAACAGAGAGGAGACCCAAATTAGCAGCCGCTTGCGCATCGGATGTAGCCACATGGGAGCCACAATCATGGTGAACATTGCCGCGGCTACTTCAGACATTAGACGAAGTGAGAAAGGCGACTTCAACGGAGCATGGCTCAGCCAGGGCAGAAATAGTAGCGCACCGACGACGCTGCAGATGACGATGGCGACGCTATCTCTCGGAAGCAGCTGTTTGAAAGGCACGTTATTTTGTACGTGATAGGACACCAGGATCACGACATATCCGATCGCGAGCGAGAAAGCGGAAGCGGCGACTATCGCGGTTCCTCCGAAATATCGTCCGGCAAAGAATCCGAGACCGAGATTCAGTATCGCTGTGACTGCACAGCCGATAAACACCCAACGCAGATTTCCGGCCCCCAGATCGACGACATATGCCGGGTTGCTGAGGACATTGACCAGCCAGGCGATCCCGAGGAGCGCGACGAAACCTACAAAAATAGGCTCGTAATGACCAAGCCAAATCTGCGAGACGAGCGGGCTGACGACGACCAGAAATGAAAATGTAGGGATCGCAAGGAAAAAGATCAGGCGATACGATTCGCGATAGACGTTTGAGATCGAGCGAGGATCGCGTTCCTTCAGGCTCGAAACGGTGGGAACGAGAACAAGATTGGCCTGCACGACCCCTTCTCTGAAGGTGAAGACCCAACGCGAAGCCATGTCGTAAAAGCCAGTGAGCGCCAGTCCGCCGAACTTCGTGAGTAGCGCCTTGGTTACCGGTTCTCGCAAGGCTTGGCTTACGGTGATGGATTGAAAAGTCGCCCCGTACGAGAACATCTCTCGAAAAAAAGCGCGATCCCATCGATGAGGAAAGAAGGGGAGCTGAGGAATCGCCGGGTGCAAAGCAATCCAAGTAAACGCGAAACAAATTCCAGTTTGAGCCGTTTGGGCATAAGCCAATCCCAGCAGCCCGTGCGCCGGAACTAGAACGAAACAAAGAAACAGGTAGAGAACCGAGCTGGTTAGCAGGATGTAGTTCTTGCGAGCGATCAGCTCGCAGCCTGTCAGCGCCGCCAACAGAATTCCGCCGACAACATTTGCCCAAAGAGAAACGAAGGCGTAGGGAAGGATTACGAGAGCTTCGTTCACATGCGCAGGCGGCACGACAACTTTCAATATCCAAATGGCACCCGGATATAGCGCGAACGATAGTACCGCGAGCGTGAGTCCCACAGAGATTATCGCCGTCTGAACGAGAACTGACAGATCTTCCGCGCGTCCTAAGGCGGCATACTTGGCGACGAACTTTACGACGCTGGTAGCAAAACCCTGGTTCGCTAGAGTCACGACCGAAGTGGTGGCGAGAACGAGTGACCAAATTCCCAGTCGCTGGACGCCAATCGCACCGATCAGGAAACGATATAGAAAAAAGAGAGTCGCCGCGCTCCCGATCACTTGGATAAGGGTAGTGACAGCGTTCAGGAGGATCTGTTTGCGTTTCAATTCTACCTTGCTCTCTGGTTTGTCTTAAACCGCAGGCGATTGTTTTCGCACCGGCTTCCACTTGCCGGACTTGCGGCCAAACAGGCATTTCGCTGTTCCGACGAGTGACGCGAGATTCACAATGCAAAACGACATGGGAACAAAAAGTGGAGATGCGAACTTATTATTACGGAGTACAAATCCAATCAACGCAGTTCCGTAGAAAACCAGCTGTGCGAGAAACACAGCACGGTAGAATGGAACATGGTAAAGGAAAATATTGGAAGTGAAGAGCGCCATCAGAAAGTACGGCACGAACCATCGCAGGAGTTTATGGGACCACAGGCTAGTCGCGATCGCGCCGTAACGAAAGGGATTCAGAATTCTTCCATTTGCCAGAAGAGTCCTTAGGTCCTTGCTAACAATCCGGATTTTCAACCTGAACATGGAATCGGACTGATTCTGGGTCAATCGCGTGATTGCGATAGCGCGAGAATCCAAAACGGTTCTCATACGCATCATTGCGACGTGTAACGGCAGAGCGAAATCGTCACCGACATTTGGATCAAGCGGCTTCCATAGTGAACGGCGCATCGCAAATACCGAGCCGGAAGCCATTGCTAACAAACCGAAGTTGCTTTCCTGGGTTCGTAGCCACGTTTCGTAGCGGAGATAAATACCTTCGTTTTCGGCCACGCTCGTCTCACGATCATTCTGATACCGAGGGATTCCCGAGACGAGACCGACTTGCTCGTCGGCAAAATTCTCAACGAGACAGGACAGCGCATCCACCGACAAGGTACAATCCGCGTCAGTAAAAACCAGAATCGAGCCCGAAGCTTTGGCCACAAGCCCGTTTTGTATCGCGCTTTTACCCTGGTGCTGTGGAAACGAGATCAGGCCCACTCCATCGTCTTTGAACTTGCGAACGATATCCTCCGTACTGTCCGAAGAACCATCACTGCCAATCAGAACTTCGACGCGCTCGCGCGGATAATCGGAGGAGAGAAGATTCTTAATTTTCGACTCGATGACGCATTCTTCGTTATGTGCGGCTACGATCACGCTGATCAGCGGCTTGGCGTAACCTCGATGCCAAGGCGTGGGAGCTCCGAGAAGACGGAATGTGAGAAGCAGCGGGTAGCCGAAATATACGTAAAGAATTACTGCAGCAAAAAACCAGAAAAGCTGCGCCATACTCTAAGCGACTCTCTCTATCGGGTGATTGTTTTTGGTCTGAGACGCAATATGTCCGGGGGACAGCTGGCGGTACGATATCAAGTGAATTTCGCGTTCGTCAATTACTGCGCGCATTTCTGGGTTTGTTAACCAGCTTAGTTCGTCTTCGCGCCGGCGATAAATGGGATCGGACCTAGAGAAACCGTCCTCGAAAAAACCTGGATGGCATGCAAGTTCGAAGGTTCCGGTTGGCAGGTTCTTAAACGTGGCGGTCCAAAGCAAGCCGAGGTTTGTGGAATCCGTTCTGGCGGCAGGAGGAAATGAAATGCGGCTGTCCGCCGACTTAAACTTGTGGAGGGCGGTATGTTGCAACGCATTGCGGTAGGCCTGCACTAGAAGCCGGCGCACGATTCCTCCCTCATGCGGTCCGCCCAGAACGCCATTCCGCGGCCAACAACTGAAGCGCGAAGCACGAATGCATGAAATACCTTCGGCTGCAACTGAACGCGCAAAGGCGGAAACGGCGGACGGATAAATATGCATGTGATGATGTGAATCGGCGTGAGTGGGGTGGACGCCCCGAGATTTCATCCAACGAATCTGCGCCAGAAATTCTGTTTCCAGATCCCGCGGCGATACTTGCCATCGCCAGAGTTTGCGAACCATAATGAGCGGTGGGTGAAAATCTCCGGTTGAATCCACCAGACTCGGAACATCATGAGGCGGAGAAAGTGGTTTGCCCCGGCAAATGTTCAGATGGATTCCGATGCCGAGAGCGGGCGCGGCTGCGAGGTGTTCGATGGCGTATTCGGTTGCAGGCATATTCACCATTAGCGAAGCGCTGGTTAGGAATCCAAAGCGATGAGCTAGAAGAATCCCGTTGGATATTCCGCGGCTCATTCCGAAATCGTCGGCGTTGACGATTAAGCGTTTTTCCTTCATTGCTCCATCCGGTTGATGATTAGAGGGATTTTGCCGCCTGGAAAAACCAATGGCTCCGCGGCGATCTCAGCGGTGACACGCATGGATTCCCCGAGCAGCTGTTGCAGCTCTTCGCGAATTTTCATCATTTCCTGGGCAGCAAGATCGTTGCCGGCAACAGCTCGAACAACCACGCGTTCCGCACGGTCGTGGACAAACTGACAGAATCGCAGCGAAGTGGCTCCCTTGAGGTATTGGTTCAACGCGCGCGGCGACAATATCCGACCGTCGGCGCAATGGAGGATCTCGCTTTCACGCGTAATCGTCGGAGTCACTCGAGGAAACGCCCGGCCACATGGGCAACGAGGTCCCAATCTCCAACGCCCTCGATCGCCAATTCTGTATCGCACCAAAGGCATGGCGCGATTCAAGAAACCAGTCCAAACGAAATACCCCTCGTCGTCGGCGGCGACTGGGGCGTTGTTCTCGTCCAATATCTCCAAGTAACCGTACTCGGGCGCAAGGTGCATCTCGCCTTTCTCGCATTGTTGGATAAGCCCGCAATATTCCGTCATGCCATAGCTATCGAATACAGTTGTTTGAAACGCAGATTCAATTTTCTGGCGAGCCGCCGGATACAGTGGTTCGCCGCTGGTGAAGACCGCGCGCATCGGAATAGTCTCGCCGCGACTCAAGGCAAAATCCGCCAGGATGCTAAGCACCGAAGGGAAACCTTCCAATACCGCACGTTGGTGTTCGTGGAGGAATTTGAGGTAGTCGGCAGCAGTTTTCTTGGAGAGGTGAAAAATACTCAAGAGAATCTGGCGCTCAGGGAGATTGTGAGTCCAATAAGGAGGTGTAGTACGCGTGATCGGTACGACGCGCGCTCCAAAGAGCGTTACTCGGGGCTGTCGTGGCTTCACTCCGGCCCAGGCCCATTGACGAAGGAGGAACGCCCAGTTTTCTCCGGCGAGTTTCTCTGTGTAGGCGACCTTCAAGTTGCCGCCGGTTGTGCCGGTAGTCCCGGCAATAATGCGCTGATGCGGGGGGACGTCGCGCGAGAGAAGGTGTGCGCGGTTCTCGCGAACGGTTTCACGCGTGAGGACGGGCAGAAGCCTAAGGCTATCGAAGTTGCGAATCTCGATCTGAGGGTAGTTGGCGTAGTAAGGCGCTGTCGCACGCGCGCGCGAGACAGTTTCCTTCAGAGCGTGAATTTGAAATGAGGAAATATCGTTGGGCGTCCACGTTTCGTGCGCGCGAAGTTGTTCGAGGAACGAAAAGGTTTCCGGCGAGTAGCGGATTCGCGAAAGGAAGCAGCCGCGCGCGCTGGTTAAAAAAGTGCGGGCGGGGGAAGGCAGCCGGTCGTAAAACGTTTGCAGCCGTCCAATGTTTGCCCGCATGAGAGGTTCTAGCATACAAATATGCCCCTGTTTCAGGAGGTCTAGGAAGCTGCCGCTACTCGCACGCAAAACTCGCGAAGTTTGCGCACTTCGTTGTGATTGTTGTACCTATGGACGATCGCAGACCGTCCGGACTGGCCCATGCTCGAAGCCGCGTCCGGATGATCCAGGAGCCAGCGAATCCATCGAGCAAGTTCAGCGGCATCGGAAGGCTGGTAGAGAAATCCGCCAGCCACGCCCCTGAAAAACGGCCGGATGGGCGGCAAATCGCTTGCAATTACCGGCAAACCACAAGCCCAATACTCGAAAACCTTAACCGGAATATTCAGCCGGAATTTTGGAATGTCCTGCAGCGGGCAGACGCCGATACGGGCTTCGCTCAGCGCCGCGGCCATGTCTTCGTGTTCCATCCGTCCCCGGAGCTCAACATGTGCCGATAGCCCAAAAGCCCGAATGCGTTCGCGCAACTCGCTTTCGAATACAGTGTCGTCAAAATAGCCGATCAACAGAAGGCTAGCGGGCTTTCCACGGGCTGCGAGCGACCGCATGGCTTCGAGAAGGACCAGGGTGCCGGCGCGCGCTGAGAGGCCGCCACGATAGACGACATCGAAGCGCTTGGTGTTGAGGCGAGGCTGCGGAAACAGATCGAGATTTGGGAAATTGAAGAAGACCAGCTTGCGACTTTTTCCAGTGTGTGCGAAGCGGCGCATCGTGAGCGAGTCCGCGGTCATCACGCCATCGAAACAACGAGCTGCCAAGCGTTCGAGAGCTGTGACCATCTTTGCTGCCGGTAGCCTCAAACCAGCGGGGAGCGAACGCTTGTTCAGAGCCATTGACGGGAAATCTTCATAGGCATCATAGACAACTCGCTTGTGGAAAATTATTTTCAGCGCCAGAGCAGCTAGGAGGAGTTCCGGGTCTTGAAAATGATAGAGGTCGGCATTTTGACGCAGCAGGACTCGAATGAGCCCAGCGGAGGCGAGCAGAGAACGCAATCGACTCTGCGGTCTTTGCAGAGTCACAAAGTCAACACCGTTGCGGCGTCCTTTAATAGCGGCGGGAGTTACATACCGGACGTTCATGCCGGCCGCTGCGAGTGGCATGCATTCGCGATGAAATGACCGGCTTTTTAATTGAGTATGGGCGGTCGAAAAGTGACATAGCGTTAAGCGACATTTCCTTGCCACGGCATTGGAGGCGGGAATTAGGACGGATACTTGCGCTGTCATTTGAGGTCCAAACTATTGGCGAACACTTTTCTTCGAGTTCAAGCGCGGCAATCCTCGATTTGTGGGATACGGGACGAGAGCATTGCCGGCGGCTCTGAGGTTCGGAGTCTCAGACTTCCGGCCACGAAAATTAAACTTATAAAGAGCCACGTCGACCGATCGGAGTTAATGTCGCCCGTGTTTAGCGAGTTCACGATGCCGACTAGCAGCAGCGCCGCAGTCACATATGAGAAGGTCAAGTACGGTGACGAGACGTCTCGCATCTGGCGAAACGCTTCTCGAATGGCGCTGCCAAAAATAATGCAGACGATTAACACGGCGGGAATTCCAAGTTCACACGCGATTTCGAGAAAGATGTTGTGTGGCCAGTTGTAAAGCCCTGCGTTGAGCGAATGATAGCGGAAACCCTGAATGCCGACTCCGATCAAAGGATGTTGTTGAAGAAGCTGCCAACCATAGCCAAGAAGTTCGGCGCGAAAGTTCAGCAGATTATCGATGCTGCGGAAATTCGCCAGAGTTCCAAGATATTCGAATGAGGCCTCGGGAATGTTAAGGAAAGGAATCGCAGCGAAGCCCAAGACAGTCAAGCACAGCAAATCTGCAACAAACTGTCGATACAAGAACAAACTCATCAAGATGGCGGCACCGAGCGCTATAGCCGCACCGCGCGATCCGGAACCGATCAAGGCCATCAGGGGCACGGCAAGCAACGGATATGCGAGTATTCGTTTGAAGAAAGAAAGCCGGGGCATTGCAATGAACCAAATAAGCAGGATTAGGGAGCACGCAACGTGGCCCAAACCGATTGTGTTGCTGCTGGGCGTCACGAGACGCTCGGATCCGCCAAGCTGAGTGAGCGAATAGCCGCAGATCAGGAAGGCGATGACGGCAAACCCCGCGAAGAATCGCTTGAGGGCTTGCGGCGTAGTCAGAATGAAGAACGGGGCAACGATCACGAGGCCTGTTACCGTGAGGAAGCGGCCCACCTTTTCCAAGCCGGCGTCAAACACCGGCGTGTACGCCAGGCTTGCGACCATCAGCGCGATCAAGGCGATATATGAGAAAAACGAGACCGGCATCGGTACCATGCGTTTTCCACGAAATGAGTTCAAGCCAATTCCTAAGAGAATGATTGCGCCCAAGGCCAGCGTCAAATCCACCGGAAGTATGGAGGCGACTCGTTCGTCGCCCTTCAGATCGCCGATGACGACGTAAAGAGCGAGAGCGAGTTCGGGATAAGAAAGAAGCACAGCAACGCCAGCCGCTCCTAAGACGAAAGCAATCAGCGTTTGTGGTGAGAAAGTTGAGGCGAACAAGGCCCATCCGCCGGCGAGGGATGCCGTCAGTATTGCGAGGCTTGAGAAGCGGACTTGATGAAACTTGTGGAAAACGCTTACGTTGCTGTACGAGCCCATTTACTTGTGGGCCTTTGCGATGAAGAGCACGTCTTCGACGTGTTCAACGGCTGCAAGGTTCACAGGTGTCGTACCGTCGATCAGGTCGTACGCGCCATAGCCGTAGCTCGACATGTAATCTGAAAGCTCGGAAATTGTTCGCCCCAGAAGCGGATAAGCGCGCGGAGCGATTTCGCAGATAATGGCAGGCCGTTGTTTCGATCTATCAAAAAAGCCTCGCAATCCTTTCAAGATCGGCAATTCGTATCCTTCCGCGTCAATTTTGACCACGGAAATGCGGTTGATATTGCGCTCCGCCAGATAAGAATCCAGGCGAACAACCGGAACCTTCAAAGTGGAGATGACTTCGGGGCCAGTCTTGTAAGCCAAGACCATAGTGTTTTGACCCGGCTCGCGGGTAACGTAAATTGTGCAGCTTCCTGGTTCTTCACCTGCCGCCTTGCAATTCGTCATGATGGAATGTTCCGGATTCAATTCAACAAGCCTCTCGAGTCTGTCGAAGTAGGCTGGCACAGGTTCGAAGCAATGTACTTGGCCTCGCTTTCCGACAATTCCCGCGGCAAAAGCTGATAGATATCCGACGTTCGCTCCGACATCTAGAAACACATCTCCGAGTTTCATCAATCGCTTCATCGCATCGATAATCAAAAGGCCGTAGGAGCCGAAGTACATCGGAGCGGTGCCCCGGTAGTGGCCGAGGTCGTACTCGAACACAACGTCGTCGATGCGTTTTTGCGCCGGCAGTGGCGGCAAGCGCCGGGTGGTATTCAGTTTTGCAAGGAGCACACGACAAAACAGCGACGGGTTCTTGGCCAATAGGGTAGTGGCGCGAGACGCTATAGTTCGGAGATACATGTTTGCGGTCCTTTGGCCTAGCCTGCGTGAGTCGCGCGTGCAGCTTTTTGTTCGACGAGCGTGGGGTGCGCAAAAAGACGCTGCAACTCCGTCATCCGAGCGTAATCCGAGGCCAAAATGCTGTTTTCGTTCAGATCGCGCGATATTCCGGCCTTGTAGCCATGAAGGTCGAGCTTGATCGCTGTTCGCGGGCGATTGTTTGGATCACCAGGCTTGTTCCACGCGGGCCCTTTGTGGATGCCATTCCCGTGAATGGCTGCAATGCTTCCGCGCGGGGTCTGCAGTACAGCCCAACTCCGCCGGGGATAGACACGCTCGACTTCTTCATCGCTCAGCCGCCCGTCATTTGCAGGTATCCCTAGATCGCGAGACAGGCGGGGACGGCAGGAACGGACGTCGTAATGATTCGAACCTGGGATATAGACAAGCGGACCGCAGGTGTCGTCAACATCGACCAGGTAGATGAAGAATTGGAGTGAATCCGATTCATCGTTATCTTTATGGAAGTTGCTCGAATGAAGAGGCCGATTGTGCGGAAAATCGCGAACGAGTGTTACACGGTAGAGCGGCGGCACATAACCGAGGAAGTTCGCCGCAATTTTCAGAATACTCTCGTGGAAAGCCACATCCAGCGCTTCGGGAATGCGGACCAGCGGATCGCGCAGAGCAATCATCTTCTCCGTGGCGGCTAATTCGTTATAGCAGAGACCTTCGAGCGTAGTGCGGTCTTTGGATTGAATCGAATAAGCAAGATGGGTGTCGATCTCAAGGTTATGAAACATCGCATCAGCTTTTGAAAATATGCGATCTATGAGTTTTTGCGGAAAGAACTCAGAAATCAGGGCATAGCCGGATTCTCGCAGCGAGTTCACTTGCCGTGCTTCGAATTCATTCATGGTGAATAGAGAGCGGTTGCGTCTAAACAGCCGGCGAGTTTCCGCTCCCACGATCCGGCGGGAGTAGAACATCCTGGCCTTGCAGATAGCGCTGTAAAGATGCGGCTGAGTCCGAACGGTGCGCTGCAGGAATGGAGAGCGCGCTGGATGTCGGCTCGATTTATGATTCATGGTACTTAACCTGCCGAGGCGCTGAATTGCTTTTGGCAAGAGTCGGCAGCATCAGCACTTTCAGTCAATAGTTCATGCACTGCCGCACACACGTCGGCGACTTGCGCGTTGGTCATCGCCGAGAAAAATGGAAGCGCGAGGCACCGCTCAGCGGCCAGGTCCGTTTGCGGAAGGGAAGAAGGGCGCGAGAGTGCGATCGTCTTAAAATAGGGTTGGCGATGGATGGGCGGAAAATATGCCTGGCATGCAATGCCGCGCCCGCGTAAATTGGCGATCAAACTTTCGCGTCGCCGCGCAGCCCACGGTCCTTGCAACTGAATTACGTACACGAACCAGCTTTGCTTTGTCCCTGCTGGTTCGTACGGGAGAGTGATGCCTGGAGTGTGAGCGAGAGCGCGTGAATATTCAGCTGCCACTCGCTCCCGCGATGAGAGCAGATCACCGATTCTTTTAAGCTGGACCAAGCCCAAGGCGCAGTGCAAATCGCTTAAGCGGTAGTTGTATCCCAGAGCAGTGTGACGTAACCAAGTGGATCGATCGTCGCGGCCCTGATTGCGGAGACTGCGGCAGAGCATCGCGACCTGTGCGTCATCGGTGACGATCATTCCTCCCTCTGCGGTCGTCATCTGCTTATTTGGATAAAACGCGAAAGCTGCGGCGTCACCGAAAGTGCCGACAAGTTGGCCACGATACCGGCCTCCGAGCGCTTCGCAGGCGTCTTCAAGAATGCGCAAATTGAATTCGCGCGCCATTTCGACAATGGGAGCCATATCGCATGGCGTGCCAAAAACGTGAACTGGAAGAATTGCTTTTAGAATGCGTCCTGACCGGCGATTGACCAGCTGGCATTTATCGGGCTTCCAAACATATTCAGAGGTCAGGGTCTCTCGAATCTCTGCCGGATTAATGTTAAGCGTGACGGGGTGGATATCGACGAACATCGGCAACGCTCTCTCGTACAGCAAACAGTTTGCTGAAGCCACGAAACTGAACGATGTTGTGAGAACCTCGTCTTCCGGCCCGATGCCCAGCGCTTTGACGCAAAGATGCAAAGCTGAAGTTCCGCTATTTGTCGCGACGGCATAACGCGTGCCGATGTAGTTGGCGAACTCCTCTTCAAATTCAGCGACTTGCGGACCTAGGCTCAGATTTCCAGACCGAAGCACACGGGTGACGTAATCAACTTCGAGATCTCCGATGTCCGGCCGTGAAAGGGGAATACTCATTGGTATCACCGATTCTTTCTAGTTTATATTTTAGGCGACGCCAGTTGCGTAGCTCCGCCGTTTGAGTCACATTTGGCACCCCAGGATTGCCACTGCTCTTGTCCGTTGTGGCCTTGCCACCCGCTCTCTGCCTAGAGCTTTTTGTAGATAGCTTCCGGAATGGGAAAGCGCCGCTTGTTCAGGACCGCCCCAAGTATTGGTACACTCGCCGCTTCTAAACTTTCTTTGGCCATGCGTGCCGACTCTCGTCGCGTCATATTCGAGCCCACCACCAAAACCGCTCCATCACTCAGGTGCGCGAGTAGGGTTGCATCGCCGTAGGAGAGAATTCCAGGGATATCAATCAACACAAAATCGAATTCGTTACGGAGTTCAGCGATCCGAGCGCGCAATCGTGCGGGGTTTAAAGTCTCTTTTCCGATGTGGCCGGATGTCATCAACCAAAGATTTGGCCCGGAAGCGCGCCGCACGAAGTCACGCACGGAATCGTTGCTCTTCAAGGACTCTGCGAAACCAGCTCTATTCCCGACTCGGAAATGGTGATGGAGGGACGGGGAGTAAAAATTCGCGTCCACAACGCAAACAGTCCCGAGGCCTTGGGCCGCGAGCATGCGGCTCGCGTTAGCGCAGACCCAGCTGCATCCGACTCCTTTTTCCACTCCGCAAAATGCGACGGACTCAGGGGTCTGTGTACCATCGGGAAGAACAAAAAGGCGCTGCACTAGCTTCATCACCTCGTCGTCTACGATAGCGCGATGATCGTGGTGCTCATGCAGCTCACTCACCCACGAGCTTTCTTGTGACGCCGGCCGATAGGTGTCCTGAGTATGTTCCGTAATTCCCAGAAGGTCGAAATTTCGGCTCATGGTTTGTCCGATCGGCACCCGAAGGCGTCGCTGAGGTCGTATTGACTAAGAAACATTCCTATCTCTCCGAAGTGCTGGACGGAATTGACGCCAGAACTTTCACGTTCAAGTAACGAACCAGCTCATCGGGAGTGCGGAAGGACGGGTCCATGCGGTCAACAGCATACGCGGCGCCGACACTCACGATTCCCGCAGTGAAGAATCCGCCGACAAACATCCAAAGGATATTCAACGCTGGAAGCGCCGGGACGGTGGCTGCTTCGGCGATGGCCACGTTCACAATTCGTTTGCTGTCTAACGCATCGGAAATTCGGGCTTCTTCGCGTTTGCGAAGATAGAGCAGATAATTGTCTTCCCCGATTTTCACATTTCGCGTCAAGTCATCCTGGTGTCTGCCTTTTTCATCGAGGCTTTTTGCGATCCCTTCATAAAGGCGCACCACGCCGCCTATGGCGCCGGCTTGTGCCTCGAAGGCTTTGCGATCCGTTTCGGCGCGAGCCACTTCTGTTGCCATCCAATCCTGAGCTGGCAGACGATCAGTCGTAACCTGCTGCGTAGGTGTCGATTCCGCGTGGTTGATCGCCTTCTCGGTATCTGCGATTTGAGACTCCAATTCCAGCACTGGTTGGTATGTCGGGGCGTACTTGGTCAGCATGTCGCTGCGTTTCAATTCAAGATTAAGGAGCGTGGTTTCGAGCGTCGCCATTAACTGGGCGTTATCCGTTTTTGTTATTTGTGTAGTTTGGCGGGAGGGCGTATTGGATGTTTGTTCCTTTAAAGCCAGGGCGCGCTGATTCGCTTCGTGAGCGTTGGCCCTCGACTGGTGCAATTCGGCTTGGAATTGGCTGAGCTGCTGAAGCACAAGCTGTTTTTGTGCTGCTGCGGAAACGATGCCTTCCGTGCCGTCGAAATCGGACAATTGGGTCTCAGCCGCTGCAAGCTCGCTACGATAACGTTCTACCTCTTGATTGAAGAAGGGAAAGGTCCCGGGAGGGCGATGCACAGCTGCGTGTTTCTCCTGGAACAAGTTTGCAAGGTTTTGGAGAACACGCGCAGCCAGCTCAGGATCGCTCGACGAGTACATCACGCGGATTAATTTCGTTTTCTTTAGTGGGTCAACGACCAGGTTGTCCTGAAGAGCCTGAACGGAGCGTGCAAGATCGGTTTGAGGCGAGGCTGGGGTCCGCCACACCGCGTTTTCGAAGCGTTCAAAGGCTCTTTTCCAGCGTGATTCATCTCGCGATTCCAGGCCGCTTGCCAAGACGACTTTCTCCAACAGGTCGCGGCTCTTCAGCAATTCGACTTCGGAGTTCAGATCTTCTTCGCTAACCGCCGATACGGCAGTCGATGCTCGCTGTATGTATGCATCGGCGGTGATGACCGGATCTACGCGATCCTGATTTACCAGGATCTTCATTTCTGCTTCGTATCTCGACGGGAGCAGAAGCGCGGACAGAACGGCGCCGGCAAAAATGCCGATAAAAATCATTGTCGCCAGACGCCGCTGCCGGAAGACGGGCATAAGCACGTCCCGAAGCGTAACGCTCAAATGCTCGGGAGCACTGTTTCGACGGATGGTGAGATCATCCGTGTTTTTTTGTTCTGGTCTCATGCGATTTCACTAATATGAGTAATAGCCGCCGAACGAAGATTTCGGAATGTATTTCTGAATCTTAGAGATCAAATTTTGTGGAACGAATAGCATGTCTCCCGGCCGAATTTCCACATCTTCGCGCACGTCGTGGCCTTGCAGAATATGCTTGAGGTCAAGAGTCTGCACTTGCAGCCAGTTATTGTTTACGCGGCGAAAGAGAAGAACCTGCGAGTGCTTAGCTGATTCATTGAACCCGCCGGCCATAGCCACTGCTTCCGTTGCCGTAGTGTAGCCACGCAAATCAAATTTGCCGGGTTTGGTCACTTGGCCGCCTACTGTGAAGTAAGGCTTATTGAAATCTTTCAACTCGATTGTCAGTAGGGGATCGTGGAGTATTTTAGAATACGCCGCTTGCACAACTATTACGGACTCCTGGGTCGTTAGTCCTTCCAAGTGCACGTCACCTGCGCCGGCAAGGCTGGCGAAACCGTCCGGCTGGATGTTAACGGTCTGGTTGAACTCCGGAGTGAGGGGAAAAGTAAGCGTGATAGCGTCGCTCGCGCACAGAAGGTAGCGCGCGTTACGTTGTTGCAAAACAGGATCATCGGAATCGTGAATGTTACCGGAGGGTCGCTCTTGCAGATTAACCCTGGCGGGGCCAACGGGGGGCCCGTTGGCCGCCATGGCGTTCACCTGGGCCGGGGAAGGCGGCGCACAGGTTAGGATGGCCAATACAAGAATTGCCGTGAAAGTAGCCCAAGTGTTTCTATCGCCCACGCGAAAGCTCCCAAGAATCCCGATTTGAAAAACGGCGCCTATTACGAAATATATATTTGTCGTGACTTAATGTTTCACACGGGACAGACTTCGTAACCCTGCACGCGTAACGCTACAGATCGTTGAATCAACTCTACTGATATGACCAGGCTGCAATCCGAATTTCGTCCGACGAGGATGCCCACCAGCCCGTCGAGCGCGCCGCCGCAAACTCGTACCTTGGTTCCAATATTCACAAATGGACAGGGCAAAAATCCCATAGGGCCCGCGGCGAGTAATTGAATATCTTCGATTTCACGATCGGGAATAGCCAGGAACTTCCCCAGAGCGTTCACGAAATTTAGGACGCCAGCGCTGCGTAAGACCAAAGACCTGATTTCCGCACTCGCGGTAGCGCGAAGAAACGTGTAGCCGGGAAACAGAGGTAGTTTGATCTCCTTGCGACGGTCACTCCAACTCCGGACTTCGGGGTAAAGGGGGAGAAACGTCTCTAGGCCGTGAGCGCGGAGCTGAGCGTCCACAGTTCTCTCGGAGCGGCCGCGGGTTCGAATCGCATACCATCGTGGCATTTCCATTTTGGCCGTTGAAGGCACGGTTCCGACGACGCGATATGCAGGAAGTGGCGGTGCCGGCAGCGTGTTATTCATTCTTCTTGACCGCTTCTCCGATTCGGTGATTTCTTTTTGTGGATCATTCATGCTTTTGCTAGCACAAAGATTCAGTCTCGATGCAACGCTGGGAAACCGGTCCGCTTGCAGATCACTTTCCGTTGCAGAATCCAAACCTCATCGCTTCCACTTCAAATTATTGTCAAGGCGCAACGTACGCTTCGGTGCAGAATCGTGCAAGAGGCGTAACGTCTCATCTCGATGAGACCGATTGTTTAACTAGCTAGGGGTCTGAATCAGAAAGATGTCGTGAGCGAATCTGGAATGACTCGCTCCCAGGGCGGCCTCACTAGCTGAGATTTTCAGCTCATAATCTTTGGGTATGTTTGTACCTAGATGTCAGGAACGAATATATCCACTCAGGGGGCTCCGGAAATACAGCACGCGGGAGCCTTAGGGAATTCGTTAGGAGAACGTTGAGAAGGTCTCCGAATCTAAATGCTTTCATTGCAGCGCAATGGAGGAATTCCCAATTCGGGAAAACTGTTCAATGGGGATGCTGAGAGGTTTCGGAGGGATAAATGGACACTCTCAGCTAGATGGAGCATCTACGGGATTCACGAATTGCAGATGGCGAAATGTGCCTTGAACTTGAACCGAATTACTTCAAGATCCTTCGTTTCGATTCGAATGATATTATTTGGTTAATTGTTCACTTTGTTCTTGAAACCCACCCGCCATTTTGCCTACAATGCGCTCACCCTTCCAGACTCACAGACGCAAAGGACTAGAATGCAGAATGCGCTGGAGTCTTGCAGTAGCAGTGTAAGTGTTCTTGTAGCAGAAGCGAACGAGATGAGCTGTCAGCTGGTCGAAACCGCTCTGCGACCAAAGCGGTATCGCGTCAGCGTGGTTGGCAGCGCGATCGATTCTTCGGGCGCAGTCAGCCTTCTGAAGGAACGGGCGCCGGACGTTGCGGTCATCAGTTCACAATTGCGCGAGGGCCCGCTCGAAGGTTTTCGCGTGGTTCGCGAACTTCGCAGCCTCCAATCTCGCACGCGAGCCGTTATGCTCCTCGATACGCGCGAACGCGATCTTGTGATCGACGCGTTTCGTTGTGGCGCTCACGGCATAGTCTTTCGCGACGAACCTCTCGAAACCCTCGGAAAATGTATCCATGCGGTCCATCAAGGACAGGTATGGGCAAATAGCCAGCAGCTGGGCTACGTTCTTGAAGCGCTCAGCTTGACGATGCCCATGCGCTTGCAAGATGCCCGCGGAATGAATCTGCTTTCGAAACGCGAAGAATCGGTAGTGCGCCAGGTGGCCGAAGGGATGACAAACCGGGAGATTTCGGCCCATCTGAAGCTGAGCGAACACACGGTGCGCAACTATCTTTTTCGGATCTTCGATAAGTTAGGCGTATCGACCCGTGTGGAATTGGTCCTCTATTGCTTGCAGGAAAGGCACAACGGCTCCAGTTAGCTTGCAGGCA
>Ga0302325_10012789_pt1 | contig 17978 bp, 28 predicted proteins | sample Palsa_T0_2_FD_201948 | JGI IMG/M metagenome (GOLD analysis project Ga0302325, IMG submission 201948) | Peat permafrost microbial communities from Stordalen Mire near Abisko, Sweden - Palsa_T0_2 | ecosystem: Environmental > Terrestrial > Soil > Palsa > Peat permafrost | place: Sweden: Abisko...
CGGGGGGCCCGGGGGGGGGGGGCCCCGCCTCCGGGTTCCTGACCTCACCCCCTCAACTAGACAAGTGGGTGAGGTCAGGAACCCTACGGCTGGTTCGGGTCGGAGCAAGATATCCAAAGGTGTCCACCTTTCGTACTGGCGGGCGTTCAGAGTTCAGATTTTTTCTCGCGCGCGTTGTGGCGCTCCCTCCTGGCCCCTAGGCATGGGTGCCCCCCTCCCAAGATCACTCCGGACGGCCGGTGCGCCATCGGGTTACCGCGTGATCATGAGACCCACGCCTAGCCGCGTCTCCGCGGACCCCCTCGCGGGGGCAGGCCAGGATTACCTCGCCCGGCGAACCGGGCTACGCGGGATGCCAGCCCGCTAACCCACTCGATCGGGGGCGGCCCGGAGGGAGGCCACGCCGTACCGCGGCGCGCGCGTCAGCCCCGCCAGGTCCGCCCGGAACGGACAGATCAGGTTTGTACGGGGCTACGGCGGGGGGCCGCGGGCAGGGACGAACCCGGGCGCGGCCGGGTGAGGTGATGGCGCCTGGGGGGCGCTGAGGGAACCGGCCAGCTGGCCCGGCGGCGTGTCGGCCGCGGGCAATAGCGAGCTGGGCGGCTGGCGTGTTATGTTTGCCACCGCATCGAGCTTTCAGTTCGGGAGAGCTGCGAGCTTTCAGTTCGGACCCTGCGAGTAGGTTGGTCGCCCGTCTTCGCAGGACTCGTACTGATCGGATCTTCGGTTGTCGTGTCGGCCCGCCAAGTGCGGGCCATCGGCATCTCTGGGGTCTATAGGGCTCCTGAAATCGAGGCACAGAACAGCCAGCATTGTGGCCGGCCCGCTTCCAGATCTGATCCAGGCGCGCCGGCTCTGAGGCCGGCTGTGTTAGAGGCGGTGGCCGACGCGGAACCCGCCGGGCAGCCGGACGCTGGCGTAGGGGCCTCTCGCGGCGCTCCAGTAGAGATTCGGGCTCAGCCCGTGCGCCCTGCGGTGTCGGTAATGGGCGTGCCCGGCGCCCAGGTGGAACGCCAGGTAGACGACGGCGACGATGATGACGATGGTGATGATCAACGGTCCTCCTCGAGGTAGGTGCCGCGGTCGGCGATGATCGCGGCGAGCTGGTCGGGCGTGAGGTTCAGGTAGAAGTGGGCCACGCGGGCCGGGGCGATGGCAGGACGGCTTTCGGTGGGCAGCTGGTACACCGGCCGGGCGGCGAGCTGAGCGGCCCGCTGAGCGCCCCACGCGGCCTCGCGGCGTTCCTGCCACCGGGTGACCCGCCAGACGACGTACAGGGCGATAGCGAACGCCGCGGCCGAGGCGGCAAGCAGCCACCACAGCCGCGCGAACGCCCACTCGGCCAGCTCGAGCACGACCACCGCAGCCGCGCCCACGGCGAGGGCCCGGCCGCCGCCGCCGCAGCCGGGGCAGTGCAGGCCCGGGCACTTCATGGCCGCACCTGCTCTCGCTCCTGGACGCCGCGGTCCGTACCGGCCTCCGCGGCCCGCTCGGCAGCCCGCAGGGTCAGCAGGGCGTGGCGCCGCTTCGCGCCGCGGATCCGGTAGGCGATCCGGGCGGGCACCCGGAACCGCTTCCCGGTGCCGTCGCAGCGGCGGCACTGGCGGCGCGGGGTCCGGCGGCGCCGGGTGGCCTTGCTGCCCCAGCCGTCGCATCGGCGGCAGCTCTTGGTCGGCCGGATCAGGCAGAACGCCGCATACAGCGGCAGCCCGATCGCGATGGCCAGGATCAGGTGCGTCATCGCGTGTTCCTCCTCATCCGCTGTGCGGCCCGGGGCACGCTGCCAGCCCGGCCAAGAACCCGGCGCCGTAGCCGTCCGCGTATCCCTGCTGATAGCCCTCTTTGAACGCCACGCAGACCGGCCGCTGGCAGTCCTGGTCGGCGCAGGACTGGTACTCGTGCGGCGGCCGCCGCGGCCGGGTGCTTTTTGGTCGGCCCGGTCCTTTGTGCCGTTCGCGGGCCCGGGCCCGCTCGGCCGCCAGCCGCCGCTCGTAGGAGGCCTTGAGACGGGCCGCCCGGGCGCGGGACCGCTCGCGTTCGCGTTCGCGCACCGCGGTGATCCTGGCGCGCTGCTTGTCCCGCTCGGCCGTGCGGGCCGCGGCCCTGGCCGAGGCCCGCGCCTTGCGGGCCTGAGCGGTCCGGCGCCTGCGGAAGTCGCCTTCGCGGGGCCGGCAGACGTGGGTCAGCGGGTTCCCGTTCCGGCCGCCGTACTGCTTGCCGCACCGGGCGCAGCCGCCGAGCACGGGCTGCAGCCTGATCGTGGCCCGGCGCGTGGAGTTGGACCGGCACACGTGCCGCAGGCCCTCGCGGCGCTTGCCGCACCGGGCGCAGATGACGTTCAGTCGCGGCCGGATCGTCATCGCCGCCACCTCCCATGGGATCGATCCGCGCCACCTCGGCCGGAATCGCCGCTACACCGCAACACCGCAGGTCAGCGGCGGTTCGCTGCGTAGCGGACGTAGCGGCGCCGGGCCCTTCGCGCTGGCCGGTGCGCGTTGTGCTGGCGCGACGTCCGGCCGGGGCTGCGCTACGCATCGCCGCCGCCGGTGATCCGCTCGAGCTCGGTCCGGTAGCAACCCGAGCGCGGGCCGTCCTTGCTGCGGCCGGTCTCCCGGACGCTGCGCACGTCGACCTCGAGGGCGCGCAGCTGGCTGGCGACGGCGTCCTGGGTGATGTCGGCGTAGGCCTCGGCGAAAGACCCGGCGAGCCGTTCGGCGATGGTCTGGCACCACAGCGCCTTGGCGTCGCCGAACACCGTGAGGACGTCGTCGACCAGGCGGCGGGCCGGGGTGCCGTCGTGGTCCTGGCCGAGGGCGTAGCCGGTGACCCGCCCGGCGTGCTCGCGCATCACCCGGGCCCGGGCAGCGATCACCTTGGACTCGGGCAGGTCGAACCCGTAGCCGTACAGGATCTGGGGCGCCTTGCCCTCACCGGAGAAGTAGAAGACGCCTTTGTCGTCGAAGCTGAACATGGTGGCCCGGGTGCCGTTGCGGTAGGCGCTGGTCCCGAGCACCATGTCGTTCTCGACCTGGCCCATCACCTTCAGGCACATCCGCAGCACCGCGGCCGCGCTGATCGGTGTCGGTATCGACTTGGCGTCGGGCCGCTGGGTGGCCAGCATCTGGATGATGGCCAGCGCCGGGCCGCGCTTGGCCAGGTCGGTGCAGATCGTCTCGGCCTCGCCGCCGTAGACCGGGTGCTCGAACAGCACCTGGCACTCGTCGACGGCCAGCGCGATGGGGTGCAGGCCGAGGCGCTTGTCCGCGGCCAGCTCCGGAGTCACCTTGTTCTCCGGGCAGCGGGGATCGCCGGTCTCGCCGAGCTCGCGGATCACCTTGGTCCGGCGGCGCATCTCGGTCCGCAGCTCGCGCAGGTCGGCCATCAGGTAGTCGATGTCTTCGGGCTCGTCGCCGGCCCGGTAGCGGTGCGCGACCGGGCGCAGCGGGGCCAGGTCCCCGGTGCCCTTCAGGTCGTAGGCGTGGATCTCGGTCCGGACGTCCAGGGCGCAGATCAGCAGCAGCGTGCGCAGGAGGAACGTTTTGCCCATCCGGGGGATCGAGCCGATGATCACGCTGGTGAACATCAGCGTGACGGCCGCGGCGCGGCCGCGCGGGTCGGTGGCGAACACCGTGGACTTGAACAGGTCGGCGGTGCCGCGCCGGGCCAGCGGCCAGGCGCCCCGGTCGGCCTCGGTCATGTCCTCATCGGCGACGTACAGGTTCAGCGCGCCCGGGTGCCGCTTGTGCATCGTCTCGGGCCACACGCAGCCCAGCGGGCGGCGCAGCCCGGACGCCAGCCGCTCGCGGCGCTCGGAGACCTCACCGGCGGTGACGCCGTGGGGCAGCTCGTACAGCGCCAGCCAGCCGTTGCCGTCCCGGGTGATCGGCGCGATCGGCACCACCGCGTGCTCGGGGTCTTCCCGCAGCCCGCGGTTCAGCTCGCCAATGCCGAGGCCGCCGAGCGCCCGGATCAGGGCCGACTCGGTCACCGGCTCGAACGAGGTCGGGATGACCGCCGAATCCATGATCGGCCGGTCATCCGGCCGCCCGGCGGCCGCCAGGAACGGCACGGCCAGCGGCGCGACCAGGAGCCAGCCGAGGGGAAACCTGACGGTCAGGACCACCGCCGCAGCGAGCACCACCGCGTGCGCGACGATCAGGACCGGCACCCGGAACAGCCGGGTTTCCTTGCCCTCCTTGTGGACCTGCAGGTAGGTGCGGATATCACCCGCCTCGATCGTCTGGCCGCGCAGGTAGGCCTGTTCCGTAGCGAACGCCCACGCGTGGAACGCCACCTCGAGGCGCAGCACGCCCACCGCGGCCCACCACAGCGCCAGCGGCACCCGCTTAGGAATCCTGATCAGGTGGTACAGGCTGATGTGCCGTGCCCGGCGCCACCGCCACCGGGCAGCCTTGCGGATCCCGGCCACGGTGGACAGGTGCTCGGGGACGATCCGGCGCAGCTCGCCGCGCTGGCCGGGGGCGCCCTTGCGCGGCGCGGGCGCGGGCGGCCCGGCCGGGCGCGGGAACGGCAGGACCTGGCCCTCGATCGCGTCGTCGCCGTCGGGCAGGTCGGGCAGGTGGTCGAATGGCTGCTCAGCCATGGGTGTCTCCTTCGGATTCAGGTGCGTGCCCGTTGGCCTCGGCGAGCACGGTCGTGCGCGCTTTCGTCGCCTGCGCGCGGGTCAGCCCGAACCGCTCGGCGAGCTGGTTCTGAGACCACGGGTTCCCGGCCGCGAGCGTCGCCCGCAGAGAGGCCATCGCCGCGGTTTCGGCGTCGGTCGGCGCGGTTTCGCCGGTGGGCGACGGAACCGCGTTGTGCGCCGCGGCGGCCCGGGCGCGGCGGGTCATGCCGATCGCCATCTCGGCCGAGCCGATGAACGCGACCGCGGGCCAGCCCGACAGCAGCGAGCCGGTGATCCCGAACCGTGCGCCGTAGGCGATGTTGGCGGCCAGGGTGGCGGCCACGGCCAGGCCGAGCATGACCCGGGCCAGCCGCGGCGTTTCCAGCCCGGCGCGGGCCGCCCGGAGCATCGCCAGGCTGGCCGCCGCGACCGTGCCGTCAATGCTGAGCGGCAGCAGGTACGCGGCGGCCGCGCTCTGCCCGTGGCCGAGCGCCAGGTGCTCGATGTGGATGTAGGAGATGACCGCGGCGATCGCGGCGACCAGCAGCACGGCCGCCGCGGCCATCCTGCGCACCGCCGCCTCGCCGGTCACGTGATCACCGTCCGGGGCCGGATTCCCGGCCAGCCGTCCCGGGCCATCGACCGCAGGAGGATCAGGACCGCGGCGGCCAGGACCAGCACCAGCGCCGCAGCGATCAGCCACAGCACCGGAATGACCACCGGCTCGCCGAGCACGGTCACGGTGACGTTGGTCCTGGCCGAAACGATCAGGGTGAGCATCGCCGCTGCGAGGATCCGGCCGCTCACGGCTTCCGCCTCCTGTCCTGGTCGGTGATGACGGCCATAGGGGGCATGGTGATCACCGGGGCCAGGCGCCGCCAGAACACTGGCTTGACGGCCCCGATCGTGACCTTCTCCACCAGGCCCTCCCGTTCCAGCCGGGCCAGCGTGTTGTAGACCAGCTGGCCGTACCGCGGGCTGTAGCCGGTGGCCACCTGGAGGTCCGGGGTCGACATCGGCGCCCACGCCTCGGCCAGCGCGGCCAGGACCTGGTCGGCGGCGTGGACATGGAACGGGCTCGGGCGGGTCATAGCCGGCCTCCCGCCGCGGCGTGGGCGCGCCGGCTCAGGACGACCGGGGCGGGACCGGTCCCGCACGCCACGGCATGGCCGCGGGCCGTTGTCAGGTAGCCGCAGCGCTCGCAGCGGGCGGGCGGCGGGGGCAGTGGGGGCTCGGCGTCGCCGTCGAGCCAGGGTGGGTCCCACCAGTCGGTGCCGGGGCCGACCAAGCCGGACCCGGACCGCTCGGCGGCCAGCCAGGCGGGGGTGCTCATGGCCGCACCACGCTGGCGCCGCTGAATACCCAGTCGATCCCGGCCAGGGCCAGGACCAGGTCCTGATCGGTGATCCGGCCCCGCCGGACCGCCCTGGCGAGGCGGGCGATGTGGACCCCGCCTGCCGGGCTGGTGTCGCACGGGACGCCAGGCCGCGCCCAGCAGCACCCGCAGTCGCAGGGCTGAGCGTCGGCGATGATCTCGGTCATGGTCCGCGGGGTGACGGCGGCGGGCGGCTGTGGGAGTGTCTTGATCATGGTGCTAGGCCTCCAGGGGGCCGGTTCCTAGGCCCCCCGAGGTGTTTGCGCGCCGCGGGGGGCCGCTTTCGTGCCCGGGGTGCTGGCCCCGGGCGGGGTGTGGCAGGTCCGGCGACGCGACGCCGGGCCCGCTTCGTTTTAGGCCAGCCATCCAAACAGGCTGGTCTATTACTATACCTCGGAGCCTAGATCTATTTAGACACGTCCGTCAATGCCTAAAAATCGATCTAGACAGGTAGCATGCTGAGCTATGCAGCCTTTTGACCCGGACGACCCGCGGAAGCCCAACGTCAAGATCGCCGCGTCCATCAGGGCCTCGATCCTGAGCGGCGAACTGGAACCCGGAAGCCGCCTGCCAGCGGTCAGCGAGCTGGCCGCGTTTTTCGGCGTGGCAACGGGGACCGTGCACGCCGCGGTTCGCACCCTCCGCGACGAGGGTTTCGTCCGCAGCAGGACCGGCAGCGGCAACTATGTGCGGGACCAGGCCAGCATCCCGGTCCCGGCCGAGGATGAGCACCCGCTAGCGGGAACGGCGACGTTCCTTTTCGAGATGGGGCACCTGAAGCACCTCGGCCGGGCCGGCTGGCTCCTGCTGGGCATCCCGCAGCCGGAAAGCGTGGCCGAGCACTCGTTCAGGGTTGCTGTTGTCGGCCTCACGCTGGCCGCGATGGAAGGCGCCGACGTAGGGCGCACAGCGGCCCTGTGCCTGATGCACGATGCGCACGAGACCCGGATCGGCGACGTCCCGAGCGTGGGCCGCGCCTACGTCAGCACCGCAGAGCCGGAAGCCATCACAGTGCACCAGACCTCCGGAATGCCCCACGAGGTAGCCAAGGTCTTCCAGGACCTCACGGCCGAGTACGAAGCCACCGAGACAACGGAGGCGCGGCTCGCGCACGACGCGGACAAGATCGAAACGCTGTTGCAGGCGATCGAGTACCAGGCTCAGGGGCACGATGCCGAGGCCTGGCGGGAGACGTCGCTGAGCGCGCTGCGGACCGAGGCGGGCCGGGAGCTCGCCCGGGCGATCGGAACCACCGACCCGCAATGGTGGTCCGCTTTCGCCCGCTCGTATCACGAGCTGCGCGCAAGCAGCAGAGGCCGAGTGGCTAGAACAGAGGCAGAGGCGGGGAGCTAGTCCAGCGGGGCTCAGGCACTCGCCAGGAAGCCGCCCGAGCGTGCCGAGGCGATGTTCTGATCCGGCTCGGTCGCTGACCCCAGCACCATGTCCCAGACCCGCACCGCCCAGCGGGCATCGCCTACGGCGGTATGCCGCTCCTCTTCGCCGGGCGGTTCCACGCCGATCAGCCGGGATAGGTCATCGGACCGCCACGGCAGCGCTGGGACTGGTTTGCCTTGCCCGGCTAGGTAGCCAGCGATCAGGGTCTCGAAGTCCTGCAGGTGGTAGTGCCAGGACGGGCAGATCCCGAGCGCCCGCATCCGGGTGCCGAGCACATCGGCGTCGAAGCTGGGTACCGCGCCGATCAGGTGCGCGCCGCGGGTTATCTCTTCGACCTCGCGCAGCACGTCGTATTCGGGCTGGGCGGTCAGGCAGAGCCGGTCGTCGCGGTACTGCGGGTGCCGGTCGAAGAACCTGCCGATTCTCAGCGAGGTGAGGTCGGCGTTGCCGAGGTCCAGGTCGTCGACGTCGGTGAACCAGCTTCGCTCGTCGTCCGGCTGGCCGGCGCATCGCAGGATCACGGCGATCTCCCAGGCCCTGCGGTCGGGCCGGAGCGAGGTCGTCTCCGTATCGATGAAACAAAGTTTCACGTCGTCGCCGGTGCCCATGCCTGCGGACGGTACCACCTGGCCCTGTCACCGCCTGGCGTGTCGGTTGGGGCGGGTGTTCACTCAAGGGGGAAGACTGGTCGTCGATCGGATCCTGACTTAAGGGAGAACTTCAGTGGCCGAGACACCGCATGTCGGAATGCGTATCCCGTCCGACCTGGTCGACGCGGCCCGCCGCGGTGCCGGTGCCCCGGACGCCTCGCTGTCTGTACTGGTCCGCGCTGGCTTGGCCGTCTTGGCCGGGCAGGCGCCCGGTGAGGCACTGCGGGCGGCGTATACCCGGCCCGGCCCGAAACCGAGGATCCCGGACAGAGTTCGGTAATGAGGTTGCCCGGGGCGCACCAAAGGCGGCTGGTGATCCAGGGGCCCCGCGGCGAGTTCGCCTTGGACGCCTACGTGCTGCGGATCGCCTGGAAGTACGGCGCCTATGGCGGCGGTGGCCCGTTCCCGGGTGTGCGTCGTGCTGCCCGCAGCATGTTCGCCAACGCGGTGCTGCGCCTGGTCCCGGCCCTGGCCGTCGCCGTGTGGGTGCTCCTGGTCCCGCTTCCCGCCCCGGTCCGGGTTCCAGTGCCCGCCGACGACGCTCCGCGCCTGCGGGTGCCGGATCTTGCGTCCGGCCGGATGACGACCGGACCCTGACCGCGTCCGGGATGGCGTTTCCCTAGACACGGATCGGCACCCCGGTGCGAGATCGCCACAATCCCGCAGGGGTGCCGCTAACCGAATTCATTTGCGTCTTGGCCCGCCGCGGTGGCCCCGCCAAGGCGCTCACTCACTCCCGGAGCAAGCTCTGATGAGCATATCTCTGGCTGCGTGCCCAGCGTGGCATGCAGCTTCATACGCGCCGCCAGGTCCTCGATGTCGTCGTTGGGGGCGGTCGTGATGACCAGCCCAGGCCGGGCTATGACAGCGGACGGTAAGCCAAGGCCTCTGCGCTACGTCCTGGACGACGCGATCGAGGCGAGCGCCCTGCCACACCGGCAAAGGCACATATTGCATACCTTGCTTCGCAGGGCTGAAGTGGACCTGTTTAATGCCCGCATTCCGGATCAATTCCAGCCATCTGTGATCGGCCTGCAGAAGCGCTCCGGGATTCGTCACCAGACCCTTCTGAGCGACCTGAACCAGCTCGAGCGAACCGGCTGGCTGATCAGGAAACGCAGCAGGGGCGGCCGCGGCCGCCGCACTCAGTACACCGTCACGATGCCGGAAACGGGTCCGCTACCGGACCCGATTCAGGCGAGCGAAAGCGGTCCGCTAGCGGACCCGTTCTCCGCCGGAAACAGGTCCGCTTTCGAGGGTGGAAACAGGTCCGCTACCGGACCCCAGCTAAATCAGAGAACTAAATCCTCAGTCAGCGGGCGCGGAGAGCTCTCGGTCATCCGCCGGTTCCTGCCCGACGCGACTGATGAAGAGATTGCTGAGATACAAGATCAGCAGGATCTTCAGCACGTGCAGAACCACTCGGGCTGGTGGACCACACTCGGGGAGAACGGCGATCTGAAGCGGCTCCTGGACGAGCTGCGGGTCAGCCGGAGGCAGGCCGCCCGAAAGCGGTTCCGTGCCGAGCTCGACACGATGCCGGTCTGCGAAGACAACGTACCCGGGGGCGACGTGCCCGATCCGGAAACCGGGCTGCCCTGGGCCTGTCCCATGTGCCGGGCGCGCGCGGCGAACCGACAGGAGGTGGAACGTGACCCGCGATGAATGGAACGCCGTGCTCGCAACCGAACCCGCTACAGGGAATCAGGTGGGTGCCATCCACCGTGAGTTCGAGCGGCTGGGCTTCCGCAAAAAGGACCGGGCCGAGCGCCTGGCCGTCAGCGCCGCGATGCTCGAGCTCGGCTCGCTCAGGTCCACTCGTGATCTGACCATGGGTGAGGCCGGGTGCCTGGTGTGCCTTCTGCTGGTGACCGCCGACCGCCGCGAGCTGCCCGCGCCCGGCGGCCCGGCCGCCGCCGCGGAAACGGATGTCGCCGGGGGCGGCCGTGACGGCTCCACGCTGGCCGCGGTGATCTGGGCGATGGTCGAGGCCTACATGCGCGCGGCGGCGCCTGGCCGCGCGGGCGTGGTCAGCGGGAAGCCCGGCGACAGCGCCGAGCGCGGCCAGCCGTGAGCGTTTCACCGGCCGGCCTGCGCACGTGCGGGCGGGAAGGGTGCGGTGCCACCTTCACGGCCAGGCGGTCGGATGCCCGCTACTGCTCGGACTCCTGCCGGAATGCAGCGAACCGGGCCCGTAGCCGATCCGATCCGATCCGATCGGATCGGATAACCACCCCAGTTCAGGTAGTTGCTATCCGTACGCCCGTGCCGCCGCTGGCCTGGGAACCGGCCTCGGAGCGGCGCCGTCCCTGGAAGGTCAACGAGCCATGCCCGGGGTGCGGCGGGCCGCTTTACACCTCGGGCCGCGGCACCATCCGGGTGTGCCTGGCCTGCCGGCACCGGGTTACGCCACCAGGTGTGTCCGCCCCCTACCAGCGGGGCGGGCAGGCGGTGAGGCAGGTCAAGAGCCAGCGGGAACGCGACCTGGAGGCGCTCGAGCTCGTACAGCAGAAGGGCGTCATGCTCCACCAGCTGGACGAGCTCGCCGCGGACGATCGGCTTGACCCCGGCAGCCGGCCCGTGGTCGAGTGGTTTGCTGCTGAGGTACGTGCTGCTAAGGCCGGTGACCGGCTGACTGAGCTAGCCGGGCTGCTTCCCGATGCGGGTATCCGCCGGCGTCACTGGTGGCAAGGCGAACCCGCCGCGATCGAGGCACCTGACGACGACGTCGACCAGGGCGACGACCCGGATGACGACGGAGATGATGAAGATCCTGGTGCCTGGCCGGCTCCTGTTTCAAAGGCTGCCCTGCCTGACTTCACCGCGGAGCTCGCGGTTCGTTCCTGGCAATTCCTGCCGCATGGAACCGGGCTTTGCGGCCTGATTCATATGCGGCCGCACGGCTGGGACGTTCAGCCGTCGGAATGCATTAACCGCGCTGAGCACCTGATAGCCGGTGGGGCGGTCTGCGGTTCGTGTTTCGACGCGCTTAACCGCCCGATGAGATGAAGGGATGACATGGGTATTCCTCCGGTGCCGCTGGAAAGAGTCCTCGACCGCGTCGATTACATCTGGGGGCCTGAGAGGGCACCGCACCATCTGCTGTTCGGCATGTCCGGCAGCGGGAAGACGACGCTGATCCAGTCGCTCCTCGGCGTGTGCCCGGAGGACCGGGTGCTGATCTTGGACCCCAAGCCCGCCGCCGACGCGATATGGGACGGTCCTGCCGGCGAACCGCACCGGTGGGGGAAGCCCGTGACCGCTATCGTCCCGATGTTCGGCTATGAGGGTGAGGGCGGCGGTGGCCCGCAAGGCATGTGGTACCGGCTGACCGGCGGGCCGGACCGGCTGGACACCGCCCGCAGGTTCGCTGCGGCGCTGGCGATCGTCGCGGCCGAGGGACACGTCGTGCTCATCCTGGATGATGTCCGCGAGATCTGCCGCCAGCTGCGCCTGGCCGAGCGCGTCGATTCGGTGATGAACCTCGGCCGGTCGGCCAGCGTGTGCGCCGTCCTGTCGGCCACCGAGACCAGCTACGTCTCGGGCCGCAGCCAGGGCGGTATGGTCTGGGTCGGCCATACCGCTGGGCTCCCTGCGGCCCGGGCAGGCGCCGAGCTGCTCGGCTGGCGCGGCCGGGAACAGCAGGACACGTGCGCCGCCCTCGCGCCGCACCAGTGGATATTCAGCGAAGACCAGCCAGGCCATTCCGGGCCGTGCATTGTGACCGGTTAACCCGTAGCAAGATAATCATCCGGGTTAAACGGTTAGACGCGTGTATATATGGCCCTCCCTCGCGCGCGCCACCCGAACTTCGGGTGTTAAATTAATGTGGCGGTCGCATTGCCGGTTTTATTGCCTCCGGGTATTGCGGGAAATGCCTGAACAGAGCGATTCGCGCTCGATTACGGGCCGCATTCAAGGTATCGTGGCCCGTATGCAACTATCGCGGACCTGCCATGGTTAACCCGCTTGCCACCGTCTGGTTCTACAACTCCGACAGCGGGTCGGTCATCTCCGAGACCGCGCTCGGCGACACGATCCAAAGCCACCTCCCCGGCTGGCACGGCCCCTTCGGGACCAAGCAGGAGGCCCTGGACTACTACACCGACAACAAGGCCGCCAACCCCAAATGGAAGGCGCCCGCCGGGCTGGCCTCGGCCGTGAAGAACACGGTGGCTGCCGCGGTCAACAGCGCCAACCCCCTGGGGGCGCTGTTCCAGGCGGCCATCTGGATTCGGGTGGCCGAGGTCGCCGCGGGTCTGATCCTGCTGGGCATCGGCCTGAACGCGATGCTCAAGGGCAGGCCGCTGAGCGCCGTCACCAGCGCCGCCGGAGCGGCGGGAAAGGTCGCGATGTTCTGATGACCTGGTTCGTCATGATCCCACCCGGCTACGCGTCGAAGTCGACCGCTGAGAAGGACCTGGTCGACTTCCGGGAAGAGTTCACCAACCCGCTAGTCATCGCGGCCGTCGAAGCTGGTCACGTGATCAACGGATCGAGCGGCGGGGACAGTGCTAACCCCCAGTTCGACCAGCAGCTGGTCAAGTGGCTCGGCCCGTTCACCACCGAAGCTCAAGCCAAGGCGGCTCAGAACCCCGCGCAGCAGAGCCCCAACCCGGCCAATGACGCGGCGAACGCGGCGGAGAATTCGGTGAGCAATCCGCTGGCCTTTCTGCAGGAGGTAGGGGACTTCTTCCACCGGCTGACCGAGGCCAGCACCTGGGAGCGGATCGGCGAGGTCCTGCTCGGGGTTGCCCTCATCTGCGTCGGTGTCGCCAAGATGACCCATGCCGTCCCCATGGCCACGACGATTGCCCGGATAGTAGAACCAGAAGCGGTCTAACAGAGCCCGGCCAGCTGGTGGGCGCCGAGCCGCGCCGCGCATATGTGTGAGATGTGCGCGGCGCAGGCGTACGGTCGAGCCATGGACACCGACACCGCGGCCCCGGCCGGGCCGCCCCCGATGCGGCACCGCTCGTTCTACATGCGGTCCGACGTCGCCGACCGCCTGGCCGCCGCCGTCGACGATCTGCATTTCGTTACCCGCCGGCCCCGCCACGAGGTCCTCGCCGCAGTCGTCGACGTCACCCTCGGCCACCGCGCCGAGATCGAGGCGCGGCTTCGCCAGGACAGCGCCGCGTGAGCGGCCAGCTGGCCGAGGCCGCGCCGTCCGCGCGTCTGTCCGACCCGTGGGTCATCGCGGTCGCCTCGCAGAAAGGCGGCGTCGGCAAGACGACGCTGGCGCTCGGCCTGGCCGCCACGACCGCCGACATCTCGGGCCGCGCCCTGGTGGTCGACGTCGACCCGCAGGGCACCGCCGACGAGATCGCCGAGGCCGCCGGTGACAGCCTGCCGTTCGAGTTTGCCGCCGAGTCTGACCCCGGGGTGCTCGGCCAGCTCCGCAAGGCCCGCGAGTTCGACACGATCATCGTGGACACGCCCGGCAGCCTGGAGGGCCAGGACGTGCTTTCTGGCGTGCTGGCGGCCGCCGACTTGGTCCTGATCCCCCTGACCCCCGAGCGGGCCGCGCTGACGCCAACGCTGCGCACGGCGCGGCTGGTCGAGCGCGCCGGCGTCCCCTACCGTGTCGTGCTCAACCTGGTCGACCCGCTGCGCGGCGCCGGGCCCGTAGAGGCCGCGTGGGCTTGGCTCGAGCGGAACCGGATCCCCTACATGCGCAGCATGATCCGCCGGTATGTCGCGCACTCCCAGAGCCAGCTCGAAGGCCAGATGATCACCCAGTACCGGGGAGACGGATCGGCCCGCAGAGCGCTCGACGACATGCGCCGCGTCCACGCCGAGCTCCTCCTCGAGCTCGGCCGCCTGGCCCAGGCGGGCCAGCCATGACCCCCAGCCGCCGTCGTAACCTCTCCGACGTGGTCTCCCCGGCCGCGCTGGACACGCCCGGGATTCCGGAGCACCCGCCGGTGCCGACGAGGCCACCGGCGCAGGTCGCCGCGGCGGCGGTGACGGGATTGCCATCACCGCTAGCTGGCCAGGCCGCGCCGGTCCGGCCGACAGCCCGCGAGCTCGCCGCGCCGCCCCGCGGCCAGGTCGTCGCCCGCGAGGCGCTCAAGGCCGACGTGCCTGCCGACCTCGCCCTGCTGCACCGGCTGCGCCGCTACCGGCTCGACAACGGCGTCGATATCCGTGACCAGGTCGCGATCGCCGTCGACGAATGGCTGACTAGCCAGGGTTACTGAGCACTCGCGTACCAGCCTGCGCACCTCCGTTCGTGCGTGCAAACGTTCTCAAGTACGTACGTACGTACGCGAGCTCGGCCCGCCGCACCCAACCTGAACTGCCAAAATAGATCCAAAATATATATCTACTATCTAAAAACTAGATAGTAGAAAGTAGAGCGTTCTCAAGTGAGTACGTACGTACGTACGGGCCTCGTCCTTATCAGGGACGCGCTCCATGCCCGGTTATGCCACGTTCTGGGCGCGCGGGGTCAGGACGGCGCGGCGGAGCAAACCAGCATCGACTATCTAAAAACTAGATAGTCGATATGAGGTGGCCTAGACCGCGACAGGGAACTTCTCCTTGGTGGGCTTCCAGTGGAGGCTTTCCACCTCCTGGCCTTTCCGCCAGAGATTCCACGCCTTGATGACGACGGCCGCCAGGTTCCGCTGCGGGTAGTGGCCCGCGCTGACCGGCCGGGTCGCGCCGAAGTTGCAGAGCAGGTTGACGACCGTCCCCGACTTCTCGTCGCCTCTGATCTGAGCGAAGAACCTCTCGGCATCTTCCTCGTCGAGCTGGGAGAAGATGCTCCAGCCGAGGGCCAGCACGCTCCGCTGGATGTAGCGAACGTGCAGATCGATCGCCTTAGCGCGGGCTATGGACTCCGATATGAGGTCCCTTTTCCCGAGGTAGAAGTCCCAGAGGATGGTTGTGTCCGTCGCCGCGCGGTGCGACGGATCACAGAGAAGACCGGTCTCGTTTCGCCAGACGATCTTGGTGGTGGCGGCCACGTCTGTCGAGTTGGCGATGCCGTTCATCCGCAGGAAGTCCCCGAAATGACGCGGGCGGCCGCTGTCGACGGTCAGGCGTGTCTCGGGGTCCATGTCCGTGATCAGCAGGCACTGAACGCTCTTGCCGGTCTTGAGGATGGCGTGGAGCCGGTGCTGCCCGTCGATCAGCACGCCGTCGCGGTCCACCTTGATCGCGCTGCCGTCGGCTTTCCAGGCGCCCCTGTCTATGCAGTCCGCCAGCCAGTTCACGCGGGGCGGCGATAGAAGCCTGTTCATCGTGTTGTGCTCGATTAGGCTCGCAGCCAGGGCAGGGGTCATTTCGATGATTTCGACCTTCATGGGACAAGCTCCTGTTCGTTGAGGTCAGCCGTTCGAGCGGCTGACCTCACTTTATTTCCCAGGAGCTTCCTTGATCGTGATGCCGCTCCGCGCCCGGTTATAGATGCAAAAGGGGTCCGTTTTTTAATCTGCTTTATCCCGGACACGCCGTATTTTTCAGGGCCTTTTAACGATGTTCTCCGCTCAGGCGCCCTGCTGGCGGCCTGGACATAGGCAAAAAAAGCTTGTGACCTGCACTGACACAGGAAACACAGGCGCTCACGAGGGAGGCTCCGCGGGGCAGGTGTGCTCGCGGCCGCGCCATTCGCCCGGGGCGGGCTCCTCGTCGCCGGTGAGGCGGCGGACAGCCAGGATGCCGTTGGCGAGCTGCCTGACTGCAAGGGTTCCGTCCGGAGCACCAGCAGAGCCCCGGTCGATGTCGACCTCGTCCGCGCCGGAGTCCAGCGGGAACAGGGTCGCACCAGTGATCGGGGCGTCGCAGCCGTGGCATTCGCCCCACGGGCACGGGCACGGCCACCGGCCCCGGGCGCACGCAATCCCGGTCGGCCGGCCGGTGGCCGGGTTGAGCATGGTCTCGCAGCCGGACGGCCCCTTGCGGGGGCACTGGTCCCGGTGGAACGCGTGGCCGCACTGGCCGCACCGCCGGGTCGCCGTCACCGGTAAGGCCGCCCGCTTCATCGGGTCCTCCGGTAGTACTCCCCGGGCGGGAACTCGCAGCTGATCTCGAAGTGATCCGGTGCCGCGCCTTCTCTGCCACCCCAAGGGCCTGCGCTGATGATCACCTGCTCTTCGCCGGCCAGTTCTCCGCCGGGCTCCTCGGCTGGCGTCACGGTCACCGGAAAGTCGTCGGGCAGCGCTTCGGCCTCCTTGACTGCCCGGCGGAGGTCGCCGAGAGTCCATGCAGTGACGGTGTGGGTGAACACTTCCTCGTCGGCCATCGGTCAGCCCTCCCGCGCGGCCGCCACGTCGGGGCCGTCCGGATCCCAGGTGCGGGCGCAGTCGGCGAGCGCCTGGGCGGTGAGGTCGGGATGGCGGTCGACCAGGGTCAGGAGCACGTCCTGCACGCTATCGGCGCTCAGTGACCGGATCACCATGCCGAGGTCGCGCTCTGGGCCGGCCAGCTCGAGCGCCTCGCGGTAGGCGACGTCGGACATGCTCGCGTAGGTGTGCTGTCCCGCGGCCCATTGCCGGTACGCGGTCTGGGCGGCCGCCTCCGTGGTGTTCCTGGCGGCCGCGATCTGCGCCCACGTCGCCCCGGCCCGGGCGGCCCCGTCGACCTGGCTCGGGTGCCGGTAGTAGAAGCCGATGGCCTCGCCGAGCGCGATCATCTCCAGGTGCTCGGCCGCGGTCAGCGGCTGGTACTCGGCCGGGTCGGGGTGCCTGTCCTGGTCGTACTCGCCGCGGGCCTTCAGGTTCGCGATCGAGCGGGCCATCATGTTCCGGTCGCTCAGCTCCTCGTACCGGCGGATCTTTTCAGTCAGGCCCAGGTCCATCGCCTGGTGGTAGGTGAGCGGGCGCTTGGTGTTCTCCTCGGCCGCGTGCTCGCGATAGGCGTCGGTGATCTCGGCCACCAGATTGGCGGTCTCGTTCGGGTCGGTCATGATGGTGTCCTCTCGTCTCGCTGATGGGAGTGTGCCCGGCCGGCCTGACATTTTCGAGGTGCGGTCCGGCCGGGCCTGGTCATGAGCTGGCGGGTTCCAGGTGCCGGTAGATGGTGCTGCGGGTGACGCCGACCATCCGGGCGATCTGGGCCACGGTGTGGGCCCGTTTGCCGTCCTCGCCGGTCTCGGCGTACAGGCGGCGCGCTAGCCGGATCTGGTCCGGTGACAGCTTGGGCTTGCGGCCGCCGGTGCGGCCCCGGGCCCGGGCCGCGGCGAGGCCTTCACGGGTGCCCTCGATGATCAGCTCGCGCTGGAACTCATCGATGGCGCCCATCATGTTGAACGCGAGGCGCCCGCCCGGGGTGGTGGTGTCGATTCCCTGCTTCAGGATGACCAGGTCGACGCCGCGGGCCTTGAGGTCGGCGGCCAGGCCGAGGAGGTGCTGTAGCGACCGCATGGCGCGGGACAGGCGGGTGATCACGAACACGTCGCCCTCGCGCAGGTAGGCCAGCGCCTTGTCCAGCTCGGGCCGCTCGGCGTGCTTGCCGCTCACCCCGCGGTCGATAAAGATCGGATCGCAGCCCGCCTCGGCCAGGGCGTCGTGCTGCGAGTCCGGATTCTGGTCCCGGGTGGATACCCGGCCGTATCCGATGCGGCTCATGCCAGCATCGTACCGCAAACGGTGGTTACGGCACATTGATTTAGGTCACGAGTTTCGGGACACCATCGCCCGAGAGCCGCATCGGGCTCGCTGACTGTCCCGCAAACGATCGTTTGAGGCACAGCAGAGACCGCACAGCGGCCGCGCAAAGGAGTGTCCGCGCGTACCGGCGCTGGGCGCCCGGAGGCGGCACCCGCGCGCCCCTTGGCCAGGGCGGACGAGGCGCGCGGGTGCCGCCTCCGGGTTCCTGACCTCACCCCCTCAACTAGACAAGTGGGTGAGGTCAGGAACCCTACGGCTGGTTCGGGTCGGAGCAAGATATCCAAAGGTGTCCACCTTTCGTACTGGCGGGCGTTCAG
>Ga0302325_10012792_pt1 | contig 17976 bp, 13 predicted proteins | sample Palsa_T0_2_FD_201948 | JGI IMG/M metagenome (GOLD analysis project Ga0302325, IMG submission 201948) | Peat permafrost microbial communities from Stordalen Mire near Abisko, Sweden - Palsa_T0_2 | ecosystem: Environmental > Terrestrial > Soil > Palsa > Peat permafrost | place: Sweden: Abisko...
ACGCGGCCCGGTATGATCTCGGCGATGTGCCGCGGCGAAAAAGTGTGCCCGGAGGCGACCTCCTCCGAAAAAGGAGTGATCAGCGTAATCGGATGGTCAAATGCCCTGTAACCACTCCGCCGCAGATAGTCCTGCGCCTTGGCTTGGTCCCCGTCAGCAAGAGCCAGCTTTCCGAGGTGGTAATAGACTTCTCGCAACCAACCCGCATGAGGGGCTTTGTCAGCGTTTTCCACGCACCAAACCAGTCCATCCTGCGCTGCCTTCCTCTGATGGAAAAAGCCTGGAAGTTCGGTATAGACGACGCCGGCTATCCAATTCACTACGAAGACTTGCCCGCCGGAAAGCTGCTTGGCTTGATCGAGGATCGCGATCGTGTCCTTCACGTAACCGATTCGGTAAAGTAACGAAACGGAAGACGCATGTTGAGCTCGCAATAACCCGATGGCGCTTAGATAGAGCGCCTTCTGGACGTCCGTCAGGCGAGGTCCGAATTCCTTCAGGCGCGCCGAGAAGAACTCGGCGCCCTCACCCTGCCGGTTCGCGTTCGAATACTCCGCCATCAGAAGAAACAACAATTGTGCATCTCGCGGCGGTGCCACGCTGTTGACGGCTTTCAGATATTCGAGTTCCGGGCGGCCGGAGCCGGCGTCACTGTGATTCCGAGCGTCTGGGCGAGCGAAGGTTGCTCGCAGCTTGGCTAGGGAAACTCCGAACACCAGCAGCACGGCCAACAAATAGATAGCGGTTCTCATAAGTGAGTTCCTTTCCGGGAGGTCCTGATCCCTTCGCCGAAATAGATGTATATACATATAAAATGGATGCAAAAATCTATGCGAACGCCTGCCAACCATCTTGGGCGGATGACGGGCTTACACGGAAGTTATGCCACGTGATGGACTCTCAGCGGCGCGGGCCAGAAGTCGGCTTGTGGGAAGTGAGCCACAACGGCCGAGAAAGCGCGAGCAAGAAAGTCGAAAATTACTAGAAATCAGCTCCTCAAGTAATTCTTTCTGCCGGAGAAAGTTTCGACCTTATGACTGCCCGCCAGGCAAAGAGTCAGACGCGAACCCAATTAGGCCGATGCAGAGGTTCCGAGGCGACCACTTTAAGCCACAGAATCGCCTGGCGTTCACTTTCAAGTCCGAATGAACAACGAATCGAAACCGGACTGATTACAAAGCTCTGATGTCGGGTTTTTAGCGTGAAATTCTCTGGTAAGGTTTTGCTATCTGCAACTTACGGATATGTCGAGGCTTAGCGTGGCAAAACAGTACCGAGGGTTCGAATCCACTTCCCTCCGCCAGCAAGTCTTAACTGCAGAGACATTCCGCCGCCCTTTCCCCCGAAATACGGGAAACATGCCCGTATTTCGCGATAATTCCCCAGCAAGCCGAACCGCAGAGAATGGACTGCTCAGCAGCGAAGGAGGTCACTGCCCTGCCTTTTCTCTGGAGGGCAGATGCGCAGTCCGGTTTCAAGGAGGGCGTTAGGCGAATGGAATGCGATCACACGCCTAAGATCCGGGCATCGCGAGTTGACTTTTGACAGCACACTGGGCAATTTGCGTTCGAAGCTTCCAATAAGCGTGTTTCTGAGCAGTTTCCGAATTGCCAATGACTCGGGGATTAATCGCCGGCCAAGCGCGCTGCTTGCGTCATGAGGTAATTCCGTTCCGGAATGCTGGTCGTCCTGGCAGCCGCAATTCGGTAGTGTTCGATGGCAGCTTCGTAATCTCCCGTTTGTTCCAGTAAATGGGCACGAACGGCAGCGAGACGATAGTGAGTAGCAACGCGCGGGTCGGTATCGAGCGCTCTTAACAGTTGGAGGCCATCGGCTGGCCCGTGCACCATAGCGGCTGCGATTGCATGATTGAGGGTGACCATCGGACTAGGGGAGACTCGTTTCAATAACTCATAGAGAGCGAGAATCTGTCGCCAGTCGGTGTCCTCGGCTCGCTGGGCCTCGTCGTGAACGGCAGCGATCGCTGCCTGAAGTTGATACAGGCCGACCGCCCCTTTCGCTAGCGCGGCCGTGAGAAGCGCGATGCCTTCGGAAATCTCCACGTGGTCCCATAGACTTCGATCTTGTTTACCCAAGGGGATGAGTTCTTCATCCGGCCCGGTTCGGGCTGCACGGCGCGCGTCGGTTAACAGCATCAGCGCTAGAAGTCCGGCAACCTCGGCATTCTCGGGGAGTAGCGTTTTCGTGTTACGCGTCAAGCGAATCGCTTCCCGCGCCAGGTCGAATCGTTGCAGATGCGGCCCGATGCTGCTGGTATATCCCTCGCTGAAGATCAGATAGAGCACGTGCAGAACTGCGGGCAGCCGTCCAGCCCGGTCGTGCCGAGAAGGGAGACGGAATGGTGTGCCCGAAGCTTTGATGGTTTGCTTCGCGCGGCTGATCCTTTGCGCCATCGTGGCCTCGGGGACCAGAAAGGCATTGGCGATTTCAGCCGTGGTCAAACCGCCAACCGCCCGCAACGTCAGCACGATTGCCGAGGAGGGAGTGAGCGCGGGATGGCAGCACGTGAACAACAAAATCAGAGTGTCGTCGGGATCCATGTCGGCCTCGATCTCGAGGAGGGATGCCACGTTTGCAGTTTCCGCGGCCACTACCGTTTCTCTCTCGCGGCGGGCAATTTCGCTGCGCACTTGGTCCGTCATGCGCCGGCATGCCACCTGAATCAGCCAGCCCCGGGGATTTTCGGGAACACCCTCCTGCGGCCATTGGCTGAAAGCGGCAATCATGGCCTCCTGCACCGCATCCTCGGCCGAGGAAAAATCCCGGAAGCGGCGAGCGACGGCGCCGAGCACCTGCGGCGCAAGTTCACGCAACAGATGCTCGGAAGTCGCATCCCATGTCTTCGTCATCGGAACTCCGTTACAGCATTTCCGGCGGCGGTCCGCTCATAATCGGGCGTACTTCAATCGGCATGTTCAAAGGCGCACCGCCGGGGCCTGGCGCGGCGGACATGTTGGCGGCAATCTCATATGCTCGTTGCGGACTGTCGACATCGATTATCCAGAATCCGGCCAGAAACTCTTTGGATTCCGGGAAAATGCCGTCTGTCACGGGCCGGCCATCCTTGCCCGCCCGCACCAGCTTCGCCTGGTCAGGAAACGACAGCCCTTCCGCCGATACCAATTCTCCACGTTCGTGGAGCTCTTTATTGGCACCGTGCATGAAGGCGATGTGTGCCTGAAGGTCCTTCCGGGGCCATTCTGGCACGCCGTGCCCAGTCTTCATTGTGTTCATCATCAGAATGTATTTCACCGTCTCGCTCCTTTGATTTTATTCTGCACCCACTTCCGGTGCCTTCAGGCGTAAGTCGTAGCCAGCACAGCGCTCTCGGCATTTGTTTATCGGGATTTGGCTTCATGGGTTGCGAACTGCCGTACCTCAATCGGCATGTTTACGGATGCGGCGGAAATCCGTCCAGCGATGGCATAAGCGCGCTCGGCGTCCGGAACGTCAACGATCCAGTAGCCCAACAGAAATTCTTTCGATTCTGGGAAAATACCGTCGGTGACTGGGAGGGCGTTCTTCTCGCCGCGCACGACCTTGGCTTCTTTCGGTTCGGCTAAGCCCTGGGTGGCGACAAATTCTCCGGACTCAGTGAGCTCCTGGCTGATGCGCCGCAGAACTGCCATATGCGCCTCGATATCCTGTTTCGGCCAGGCGTGATACGCCTCAACGCCTGCCTTGGTGCCTGACATTAACAAAATGTATTTCATGTCCATTTCTCCTATATTCTCATCGTTATAGCGCCTGCAATGTGCACTTTCATCCTGTAGTCGGTGCCGTCCTGCCATTCTCTACATCCTCCCTCTAAAAGATTTCATGGGCCATGGGCCAAGAGTCACCACCCGATGTCGATCTAGGAGCGACAGAACCGACATACCAGTGGAGGCGAGAAAATGAAGACCGACGAAATGATGGTGGACATTAGCCAGGACTGGGCACTGGCCTGCGATGTGCAAGAGGCGTTTATGCAGGCGCCGTCTACGGCTAGCGATTCGTTGGACTATGGCGCGCGCTGCCGTCAGTTCCGGGCGCTCGGCGGCGATTGCTACAATTTCATACCCCTGAAGAATGACCGCCTGGCGGTGGTCGTTGGAGATGCATCGGGCAAAGGTCTGGCCGCGGCACTCATGATCGCCAATGTTCAGTCTTCGCTCCGGACAGCGGCCCTGTTCACGGGAGATGACTTGGCCGCGCTGCTCAAGGTCGTGAATCATCAGGCACACGCTTCGTCCTCCGAGGACCGATATGCAACCTTATTCTACGGAGTATTCGACGGATCGACCCGCAGCCTGCGCTATGTAAATGCCGGCCATAATCCGCCGCTCGTCATTCGGCGAGATGGTTCAATGCATTGGCTGGAAACGGGTGGCGCTCCGGTTGGATTGTTCGCTGATTCGGAATACGGGGAGGGCATCGTAAAGCTCGAAACCGGTGATTTGCTGATCGCCTTCACTGACGGACTCATCGAAGCGACAAATCAGCACGGGGAGGAATGGGGAGTTCAAGGCTTATTGAAAACAGCTGCCTTTGGAGCGCAATGCTCTCAAGACGCCGGAGATCTCGTCAATTTAGTCTTCAATACTATGGATGACTTCTCCAAGGGACACCAAACCGACGATGCAACCTTGGCAGTCGTACGGGTTGGGTCGCGGGTGCTCTGAACCATTGGATGGAGGTGCGTGCGCGTTGCCGATTTTGAGAACGCTTGCGCATCCTGAATAACGGGCAACTCGGAAGTTATTCGGGCCCGAAGTCGGCATGTGGGAAGTGATCGTAATTGCCCGCGACGGACAACTCGGAAAAAACGGAATTCATCTTCCCATAAGGGCGTTTCTCGATTAGCCGCAGAGGATGTTTCCTGCCACGGCCCCTCCGAGCCAACCGCTGCAATCCGCTCCTTCGACTGCTGCGGTGTGGGCGCGGATTGGGGTTGACAGGCGCGGTTCTGCCCTGCTCTTATCGTTTGGCGAATTCTGCCCCGGCTGTTGTTTCGTATTAACGTGTCGGTTGTCTGCCGAGAAGGCCGGGCCATTCATAAATCGGAGGTCCGATGAAGCTTAGATTGGTCCTGTTCTTGTTTTGTGCCCTGCTGATCTCTTGCTTGTCGTCGAACGCGCAGCAGGAGCGGGAAGCGCGTCTATGGCTAACGACGCCCGACCGGGCTGCCGTGGTAGCGCTGCAGGCGACCTCGCTGCACTTTTCTTCGGAAACGGTTCAGTCGCCCGTGCTTACGGTGGACGATGCGCAGCACTTCCAGACAATCGACGGCTTTGGTTTTGCGCTGACGGGAGGAAGTGCGCAGTTGCTTATGCGCATGGGCGCTGCGCAACGGACAACGTTGCTGAAAAAGCTGTTTACGACGGGCGACGACGGCATCGGAGTGAGCTACCTGCGGGTAAGCATCGGCGCCTCCGATATGAATGAGCGCGTGTACTCGTACGACGATCTGCCAGCGGGGGAGACCGATGCGGAGATGGCGAAGTTCAGCCTGGGTCCGGACCGCGCGGATGTGATTCCGGTGCTGAAGGAAATTTTGGCGATTCGGCCAGGAATCAAGATCCTGGGATCACCGTGGTCTGCTCCGGCGTGGATGAAGACAAACGACGATGTGAAGGGCGGGGAACTCAAGCCGGAGTACTACGGCGCGTTCGCGAAGTATCTTGTGAAGTACATCGAGGGGATGCGCGCGGAGGGGATTGCGATTGACGCGATCACGGTCGAGAATGAGCCGCTGAATCCGAAGAACACACCCAGCATGGTGATGTTTGCACAGGAACAGGACGCGTTCATTGCGAAGGACCTGGGACCTGCGTTTGAGAAGGCGGCTATCCGGACGAAGATTCTGCTCTACGATCACAATCCGGATGTGCCGTCATATCCGTTGTCGATTTTAGGCGATCCGGCGGCGAGCAAATATGTAGATGGGACGGCCTTTCACCTGTACGGCGGCGAGGGGAGCGTGCTGACGCAGGTGCATGATGCCTATCCGAAGAAGAACCTCTATCTGACGGAGCAGTCAGTAACGTCGCGGCACGGCGAAGGGCCACTTGGGATTGCCGAGCCGGTGAGCCGGGTAATGATTGGCGCCACGCGGAACTGGAGCCGCAACGTGCTGCTATGGAATTTGGCGGCGGATCCGCAGAACGGCCCGCACACCAACAACGGGGGATGTACCGGATGTTCCGGGGCGATCACGCTGGATGGCGATTCTGCAACTAAGAATGTTGCTTATTATGTAGTCGAGCATTTCTCGCAGTTCGTGCCGCCGGGCTCGGTGCGGGTAGCTTCGAGCGAGATGGAGCAGTTGGCCAGCGTCGCCTTCCTGACTCCGGAAGGCAAGGTAGTGCTGGTGGTTTCAAATACGGGGAATTTTCCGAAGTCTTTCGCGGTCAACTACCACGGAAAGTTCTTCCAAACCGCGATACCCGCGGAGTCTGTGGGGACTTATGTCTGGTAGGCGCGCGCCCCACCTTCTAAGACGGTTGGCCTTCACGGCGGCGCTGCTGGCAGCAGTTCTGCCGGCGCTTGCGGCGAAGAGCGAGAAGCCGGAGTTCGGACCCAATGTGCTGATCTTCGATCCGTCAATGCCATCGCAGGTGATCCAAAAGCAGATCGATGCCGTGTATGCAATGCAGGAGCACAACGAGTTCGGGCCGCAGCGGAACGCGCTGCTGTTCCTGCCTGGAAGCTATTCGGTGAACGTGCCGGTGGGTTTCTATACGGAAGTGATAGGGCTGGGCGCGTCGCCCGATGCAACCCGGATTGCGGGCAACGTGCATGCGGATGCGAATCGTGAGCACAACAATGCGACGACGACTTTCTGGAGGGCGGCGGAAGGGTTCTCAGTAGCGCCGGCGGGCGGCACGATGCAGTGGGCTGTCTCGCAGGCGGTGTCGCTGCGGCGCATGCATGTGCGTGGCGACCTGGTGCTGCACCAGCATCGCGGCTGGGCAAGCGGCGGCTGGATGTCGGATTCGCTCGTGGACGGGAATGTCGACTCCGGCAGCCAGCAGCAGTGGATCTCGCGCAACTGCGATTGGAAGAGCTGGACAGGCGCGAACTGGAACATGGTGTTTGTCGGCGTGGTGCATCCGCCGGAGGGTGCATGGCCTTCGCCGCCGTACACGAAGGTGGCGCACACGCCAGTGGTGCGCGAGAAGCCGTTCCTGCAGGTGAATGCCGCGGGCGAGTTCAGCGTGCGGGTTCCGGAACTACACAGCGACAGCGTCGGAATTACGTGGCGCGACGGGGAAACGGCGGGAGAGACGATTCCGATTGCGCGGTTTTATATCGCGCGCCCGGATGTGGATACGGCGGAGACACTCAACGCGCAGCTTGCCCAAGGCAAGAACCTGATTCTGACCCCGGGGATCTACGAACTGACCGCTCCGATTCGCGTGACACGGCCGCATGCGGTGGTGCTGGGGCTGGGGTTTGCGACGCTGCGTCCGACGAAGGGCACAGCGGCGATGACGACAGCCGATGTGGACGGGATCGAGATTGCGGGGCTGCTTTTCGATGCGGAGCCGAGCGAGTCTCCGGTGCTGCTGGAGGTGGGGCCAGAAGGAAGTGGGGCGCGCCATGCGAAGGACCCGATCACGCTGCACGATGTTTTCTTTCGCGTGGGCGGCGCGGGCGTGGGCCGGGCCAAGGTGAATTTGAGGATCAACAGCAACGACACACTGGTGGACCATACGTGGATCTGGAGAGCCGACCACGGCGCCGGAGTGGGCTGGGAACTGAATGTCAGCGAGAACGGGCTGGTGGTGAATGGAAACGAGGTCACGATCTACGGCCTGTTCGTGGAGCATCACCAGCAATTCCAGGTTCTGTGGAACGGCAATGGCGGGAAGACGTATTTTTATCAGTCGGAGATTCCCTACGATCCGCCGAACCAGGCGAGCTATACGAGTACGCCTGGGGTAAACGGCTGGGCCTCGTACAAGGTGGCGGATGGAATAACGAGTCATGAGGCGTGGGGACTGGGAGTATATAGCGTCTTCGAGCATCCGGATGTGGTGCTGACCCGGGCAATCGAGACGCCGAAGAGCCCGGAGGTACGGTTCCACGACGTGATCACCGTGGCGCTGGGCGATCACGGCGGGATCAGCCATGTGATCGACGGCACGGGCGAGGCGACCGCGATGCATCCTCGCGTGACGCCGAAGGTAACAAATTTTCCGTGAGTGACTGCGCCGAATCCAAGCAAGGGATCAGTACCGGGGTGAGCAACAGACAACCTTGCAAGGTCATCTTGCAAGGTGAACTGTTCATCTGAAAAACCCGCAATGATCGGAATTTTTCAGAGAGGATATTCCGCCGATCGGTGCCGACAAGTCGGCTTGTAAGAAGTTGGCATTTCCCGACGACAAAACAATCTGACAGATGGATGTCTTCCTTTCCTAACCAAGAGGCAGAAGTTGTGTAACAAAGCACGAGCAAGAATCTTTGAAAATCTGCATTTATTTACCTTTTTGCGAGCACACTCGGCAGAGAGATTTTTCGCTTTGGACTGCGCGGCAAGCACGCAGTCACGTGCGAACCCATTTTGGCCGCTTGGGAGGCGTCGGCAGAGACCACTTTCAGCCACACAATCGCCAGCGCTTCGCCTCCAGAAGTTTCGGGAAACCGCACTGTTTAGCGTGTCGAATGGGGAGCAGGCAGTCCGCTGGAGAATTTATGAAGCAGTTGATTATGCGCAACTTACGCAAACGTCGGCTCTTACGCCATTCAGACCTGTATCGAGGGTTCGAATCCATCTCCCTCCGCCACGCAGTCTGCAGTGCAGAGAAATTCCGCTGCTACTCACTCCGAAGTACGCTAAATATGCCCGTTTTTCGCGATTCTTCCTGAAGAAACCGGACTGGAGAGAATAGACTGCCCGACAGCGAAGGGGCGACCCCCCGGCTTTTCTCCGAAGGGCACATGCGCAGTCCGGGCATAAGGCGAATGCAAAGCGATCAAAAGCCGGGGCTTCGGCCATAGCGAGTTGACTTTTGTCGGTATCTGGGAGACCGATTTGACGGTTCCTATAAGCCCCTTTTGTGGATAACTTCCGGTTTGCCGACGATCCGAGAGTTATCCCGAGTTAGACCAAAATTCGAACCTGCCTACAGCGACCACGAACTCATAACTTCAGTAATTAGCGTTGTCCTTTCTTCCCATGCCATGCTAACGGCGATCGTGTGCAAATAACGGATGTGAAGATGTTGCATCGGCCATTTCAGCCCGTCACCGGAACCATTTTGGTTGCCGACGATCAAGCTTCGAACCGGGAGCTGCTGGAAGAACTTCTAACTCCGCAGGGCTTCAAAGTCATTTCCGTTCCGGACGGCACCGCCGCTCTCCAGGAATTAGCTGAGACGCAAGTCGACCTCGTGCTTCTGGACGTGATGATGCCTCACGTGAACGGTTTTGAAGTGTGCGAGAAGATAAAGACCAACCCAGGAACCTATCTGATACCGGTCGTCTTGATTACCGCGCTATCGGACAAGCAGGATCGAATCGAGGGCATCAGGGTCGGTGCGGATGATTTTCTGACCCGACCGGTGGATCGAACCGAACTGCTCGCCCGCGTCCAGTCGCTCTTGAAACTCAAGTTCCGCACCGACGAATTGGAGCGGGCTGAGTCCGTCCTTTTTTCTCTGGCCCGCAGCATCGAGGGGAAGGACCCACACACCCACGGGCACTGTGAACGATTGTCCGAGTACGCGACCCGTTTGGGCGAGCATCTCGGACTCCCAGAGGATCAGGTTACCGCCCTTCGGCGCGCGGGAGTTGTGCATGACGTCGGGAAGGTTGCTGTGCCCGATGCAATCCTTTTGAAGCCTGGCCGTCTGACCGAAGAGGAATGGAAAGTTATGCGGGAGCATCCCATCGTTGGGGAGCGTATCTGCGCACCCTTGAAGTCGTTCCGGCAGGTGCTTCCGATCATCCGGCACCATCACGAGAAATACGACGGCTCAGGATATCCCGATGGGCTTCGAGGAGACGCAACCCCGGTTACCGCCAGGGTGATGCAGATTGTCGATGTTTATGATGCGCTGACGACCGAGCGTCCGTATAAGAAGGCCTTTTCCAGCGCCGATGCCCTTCAGACGATGAAAGAAGAAGTCGCCAAGGGCTGGTGGGATCCGGGAATCTTCGAAGAGTTCGAGCGGCTTGTCAGGAGCGGAACACCCGAGTTCTTATCGCGCGGCGCGGCGGCGGGTGCACACAGCTAAGTCTAAAGAGAGGAGCTATTTTCTGAGCATGAAGCCAGTTTTGAGCATGTGGCTATCTCACATCAGGCATGACGCGACTGGAGTCACGCCTGACGCAGAGGCTCGTTCTCGTGTGAAATTTGTGCAGTGCGCTGCCATCATCGTCTTGTTCGTGCTCACGGGACTGGTCAACCAGAGTTTCGCCGCTCCGCAAGAAGACCAAGCGAGTGGGGAGCCCCTCAAACAATTGAGCTTGGCGCAACTCGGCAACGTGGAAGTAACGACAGCGTCCAAAGAGCCGGAGGAGGTTTGGAAGACGCCTGCAGCCGTCTTCGTTATCACCCAGGAGGATATCCGCCGGTCGGGTGCCACAAGTATTCCGGAACTGTTGCGACTGGCGCCGGGGGTTGAGGTGGCCCAAGTCGACTCGGATCACTGGTCGGTGGGCATTCGCGGATTCGGTGCCGCGTTAGCCAGCAAACTGCTCGTACTGATCGACGGACGGAGCGTTTACACCCCGCTGTTCGCAGGCGTCTATTGGCAAGCCCAGGCGACTCCGCTCGAAGACATCGAGCGCATTGAGGTGATCCGGGGGCCCGGCGGCACCATTTGGGGAGCGAATGCGGTCGATGGGATCATCAACATCATCACTAAGAACGCCAAGGACACACACGGGTCGATGGCGTCGCTGGGCGGCGGCAATGTTGACCAAGGCACCGGCAGCTTCCGCTACGGGGATGCGAACCGTAGCGGGTTCAACTACCGCGTTTACGGCATGGGCTTCGACCGTGGTGGCGAGTTTCATTCGGATGGCCCAAACTTCGATGAGTGGCGAATGGGCCAGGCCGGGTTCCGTACCGACTGGGACCGTGGCGCTCGCGATACCTTCACGTTTCAAGGCGATATCTATCGTGAGGGGGCTGGCGAGGCGACCACGTATGCACTGTATTCGCCGCCCTCCCAAGTCAACGCTTACGGCACCGCATACCTGACGGGAGGGAATCTGCTGGGCCGCTGGAAGCGCGTGCCGAACCAGGGATCGGACTTCCAGCTTCAGGCTTACGTTGACCGTACCAACCATTTCGAGCCTGAATTCGGAGAGACTCGGGACACCTTCGACGTTGATTTTCTCGATCATTTGACCCTGCCGGGGCAACAAAATTTTCTCTGGGGGCTGGGGGCACGTGTGAGTCCGGGGAATGTTATACAACTCGTACCCTCGATCGACTTCCTGCCGCAACACCTGACCGACCTGGTTTATAGCGGCTTCGCGCAGGATGAGATTTCCTTCTTCAAACGCCGGCTCTCGCTGACCGTGGGGACTAAACTCGAACATAACAACTACACCGGTTTCGAGGTGCAGCCGAGCGGACGTTTGCTGTGGAACCGCACACCGCGAGAGTCCTTGTGGGGCTCCGTCACCCGGGCGGTTCGAACTCCGTCCCGTCTCGACACGGATGTAGAACTCACGGACTTCGCAACGGTGACGCCGCTGCCCATTTATTTGCGTGTCAGCGGCAACCCCCAGTTCCAATCGGAGGAATTAGTCGCATATGAAACCGGCTATCGAAGGCTGGTGACGCCTCACTGCTACGTGGATGTTGCGCTGTTTTACAATGATTACAACGATCTCTATAGCTTTCAGGTGGGTACTCCCTTCCTCGAACCGTCGCCTGCGCCAGAGCATGCGATCATTCCGCTGCTTACCAGTAATGGGATCAAAGGCACCACAAAAGGAATCGAAGTGTCGCCGGATTGGAAGCCGGTGACCGGGTGGGAACTGCGAGCCTCGTATTCGTACCTGGATATGGATTTGGAAAACAAGCCGGGGAGCAATGATCCAACCAGCATTCCCGGGTATGAGGGATCAAGCCCGCGCCACCAGGTGACGATTCAATCTTTCGTGAATCTGCCAAAGAAAATGGACTTTGACCAGACTTATCGTTACGTCAGCGCCCTGCCCGCTCAGACGGTCGCAAGCTACCAAACCATGGACACGAGATTCGGCTGGCACATCAGTCCAGAATTGGAGCTGTCCATCGGCGGTCAAAACCTGTTGCAGCCGCACTATGCTCAGTTCGGCGGCGATCCCGGCGGGCCGGTTGAAATCAAGAGGAGCATTTACACGAAGCTCGTTTGGCGATTCGGTGAAAAGTGACGTCCACCAGAGTTCCTCCAGCTCGAATGCGGGACAGGCGATGCGAGGCTCAGATAACACGTGATCCGACAACTTTGAGTTTCGTCGGTCAGACAAAACTTCTCCATCCTCAACATGCGGAAATATGGGAGCGAGGTAGCAAAGAAACACTCATGAAGCGTGGAAATCACAAGGCTGCCTTCCGAGGGCATGGCAGGTTGTCGCGAGATCGCGGCATCTTGGTTCGGTACACAATTGCGTCCGTCGTGTGGCTGCTCTTTGCCGGGTCAGTCGCTCTTGGGCAACAAAAGCCCAGTGAGTTTCAGGTTGAGGCTGCCTACCTTTACAACTTTGGCCGATTTGTCGAATGGCCCGCCAGCGTCACAACCGCCAAGACGGGCTCCTTCACCATTTGTGTCCTGGGCCAGGATCCATTTGGGCCATCGCTCGATGCAACGCTTGCAGGCGAAATGATGGGAAAGCAAAGTGTGGTCGCGAGGCGAATCTCGAGTCCGCAGGAATCGGTCGACTGTCAAATCTTGTTTATAAGCTCATCGGAGACCAACCGCCTCAACAAGATCATCGAGGCCTTGGACAAAAGCGCAGTCCTGACTGTCAGCGACATCCCGCAGTTCTCGCAACGTCGTGGCATGATCCAGTTTGTCTTGGAAGGGAGTCGAATCCGCTTCGAGGTTAACCTCGCCGCAACTCAGCGCGCGGGCCTCGTGCTCAGCTCTGAGCTGCTCAAGGTGGCAACTGCCGTCAGAAGGGATAGAGACTGACACACATGCTCAACATCCGACACTACTCGATCTCCAAGAAACTCACATGGATGAACATGCTGGTGAGCGGGGCGGCCTTGCTATTGGCCTGTGGCGGTTTTTGTGCCTACGACCTGTACAGCTCTCGTTCTGCCCTCGTCAGCAACGTCTCGATCCAGGCCCAGATCATCGGAGACAATACCGTCTCGGCCCTGCTGTTCAGCGACCCCCATTCCGCGGAGAATACACTGTCAGCGCTGAACGCCAACCGTCATCTCATGTACGCCCAGATCTATACCCATGAAGGTCAGCCTTTCGCGGGATACTGGCGCGATCGTGCAGGCGAGACTCGGCCCCTGCCTCTTATTCCCCCAGGTCAAACCCAGACTTACTGGTATAGAGACGGGCACCTGGGGCTGGCGCGATCGATCATCTTCCAGGGCAAACCAATGGGGACTGTGTACATCCGCTCCGACTTGGGAGCAATGAATGACCGGCTGAAGAGTTATGGGGTGATCATCGTTGTCGTACTTCTGGCGTCGCTGGTCGTTGCACTGTTGATTTCAAGAATATCGCAGCGGGTTATCTCCGAACCGGTGATGCAGTTGGCACATACTGTTCGCATCGTGTCTCACGAGAAGGACTATTCGATCCGAGCCGCTACAAACCCAAATCGCGACGAAGTATCGACGTTGATTGAATCGGTCAATGAGATGTTGGAGCAGATTCAGCAGCGCGACGGCGCCCTGCAGCGGGCCCACGGTGAGCTGGAGCAACGAGTTCGGGAACGCACTACGCAGCTGGCGGTTGCCAACAAGGAACTGGATCTCCGCAACCGCGAAGTCGAGCGCGCGACCCAGATGAAGAGCAAGTTTCTCGCCAGCATGAGCCATGAGTTACGAACCCCACTGAATGCCATTGTCGGCTTCTCCGATCTGTTGGCCGAGGGAACTCCAGGCGAGCTCAACGTCAAGCAAAAACGCTTCGTCGACCACATCAAGAAGGGTTCAGCGCACTTGTTGCAGCTGATCAATGACATTCTGGATCTTTCCAAAATCGAGGCCGGGCAACTCGAACTGCGATGTGAGGATTTCCAGATCAAGCATGCTTTACCGGAGGTTCTCTCCACCATCCAGCCGCTGGCGATGGCAAAGGATATCCAGATCGAACAGAAGATGGAAAGCGATCAACACGTCTACGCTGATCGGGTCCGTTTCAAACAAATCCTGTACAACCTCTTGAGCAATGCAGTGAAGTTCACACCGAAGGCGGGCCGAATCGATATCGATTGCCACGGAGACAGTAACTCGGTTTGCATCTCGGTAACGGATACGGGCGTCGGCGTCCGAGCCGAGGATCAGGCCGTGATCTTCGAGGAGTTTCGGCAGGTCGAGGGGCCTGCCGGGACCACCCAGGAAGGCACCGGCCTGGGGCTGGCGATCACCAGGCGCCTGGTGGAGCAACAAGGGGGCAGAATTTCGTTAGAAAGCGAGATTGGGAAAGGCAGCCGATTTACCTTTACTCTTCCGGCGGGATCCAGAGGATCCGAGACTCCGCCGGTGAACGCACCACTAAGTCCGTCGATCATGGCAGTTGAAGGTCGCGGGAAGCCACTTATTCTGGTTGTGGACGACGAAGTCACCGCTCGTGAGCTTCTTGCTAGTTATCTAAGTCCCGAGTATCGGATTGCCATGGCTGAGTCGGGGGAAGAAGCCGTTAAGGAGGCTCGACACCTCCGGCCAGACGCAATCACCCTGGATGTAATGATGCCGGGTGGCAATGGCTTCGCAACACTCGCAGCCCTGAGACAGGCCCCCGAAACGGCAAACGTCCCGATCATTATTGTTTCCATAGTGGACCAGAAACAGGTCGGTTTTGCCTTGGGCGCGGTGGACTATCTCATTAAGCCCGTTCGTAAACCCGTGCTGCTTGAAACGATACGAAAATATGTACTGCCTCAGTCCGACGAGGACAAAGCGATTCTGCTGGTGGACGATGACCCCCGAGCTCTGGAGTTGTTGGAGGAGACCCTGCGGTCAGCCGGGTATGAGACGGAGAGCGTCCGCAGCGGAACGAGAGCTCTGGAAGTGCTATCTTCTAAACTCGTTAGTGCAGTCTTGCTGGACCTACTGATGCCGGGTATGGATGGTTTTGAGGTCATCCGCCATATACGGCAAGAGGCCACTTTGAGAGAACTGCCGATTTTTGTGATGACCGCCAAGAATCTAACTGGAGACGAGCTCGCTGTTCTCACTCGCGAAACCCAAGCGCTCTTTCACAAGAATGGTTCCTGGCAGCAACAGCTCATTGTCGAGGTTGGAAGAATTCTCCAGGTCCGTAAGCTGGTAAAGTCTGTGGGGCAATCATGACCAAAGTTCTCGTCGCTGAGGATAATCCAGTTAACCGCGAATTGCTCCGCGAGTTGCTAGAAAACCGTGGACATGCCGTAGTGGAAGCGTGCGACGGTCAAGAAGCGCTAAGGATGGTTGAAGAAACTCAACCGGACATACTGCTGTTGGACATCGGAATGCCAGTCCTGGATGGGTATGCAGTTGCGCGCAGGATCCGCGAGAATCCCGCACTAGCCCCGCTGCCGATATTGGCCATTACGGCCTATGCAATGCAGGGCGACCGTGAAAAAATCTTACATTCTGGTTTTGATGGATACCTCTCGAAACCGGTTAGTGCGCGCGCCCTCGCTGACGAACTCGAACGCCTGTTGCATAAGCGAGAGGATCGAAACACGCCTCCGAATCAATCGCACGAGAAGCAGGCAAGTGGAAAGAGTGCAGAAGGGACTGGCAAATAGGAACGGTTACAATCCACGATTTGAAGGTCGGTCGCAGCCGCTATTTTTCTACTTCGGCGATAAATTGTCGGATCGACTGGTCATTCTGTGGGCTCACGTTCGTGAACTGGATTCCCTGTCGATTCTCTTTTATCCAGACCACTGTCCCCACCGCCTCTAGCGAAACACCTGATACCGGCAATCGGAAGGACACTCGCACAGTATCCCCGGACTGCAAGCCGCCAGCTTCTACCTGCATCCCCCCTTGGCTGAGATTCCAGGTTACCCCGCGTATTGTTCGGGAACCCACCGTGCACATCACCTCGGTTTGAATGGGAACACGCGTGTTTCGGCGCCGATTCTCTACCATCCCACCACGCACGGTCCGGAACAAGATGCTCAGCTTTTGCCTGTCCACTGGCTTTTGAAGATAGAAAGTTGCTCCGATCGTGAACGCCTGTTGCATGGTGTCTCTCTGGTCCCGCCCAGTCACGATAACAATCGGCGTGGATTTATTCCGGGAGGACTTGCGTATTAGACGCGCCAGATCGAAACCATGCAGGTTGGGCATTTCCAAATCCAGGAAAATCCCATCGAATCTTTCCTGATTCACGAGGCCCGCTGCTTTCTGGCTATCGCTGACCGGACTCACCTCCGCCTCAAGAGAGGTGAAAACCTCGGTCATTAATTCCAAGCTTGCGATATCATCTTCCACAATAAGCAGTTTCAGCGACCCCATGCGTCTACCTCTTCTACTTCTGGCGACCTAGCGACCCCTGTCTCGCCCAAACCATCATACGTCGTATGTCAAAGCGTTCGCCCGTGCGGAGCCCTGGCGCTCTCGCTTCGTATTCTGGTCGGGTGACGGGCTATTCTTCCCTAATCCGGTAAGGTAAGGTTTGCCGAGAACACCTTCGCAATTGTGCAACCCTGCACACGGGGAGAACAGCGGAATCCGGTCTCTCACGTCTGAGATTGACTGGAGGAGATCCAGCTAGTCGGCTGGCTTGATGCCAGCAGCGCTATAAAGGTCGGTGCTTTTGTATAGCACCCCGTTCTTCATCACCAGCCGGCAACGGCGAATGTCGCTGATGTGTTCGGCGGGATTTCCTTCCACAAGTAAGAGATCGGCTCGCTTTCCAGGCGCAATGGAGCCTAAGTCCTTTTCCTGCTTTAGAAGCCGGGCAGCGTTGAAAGTTGCAATCTGCAATGCCTTCGCCGGCGGGATTCCCGCTTCCACTTCGAGCTCCAATTCACGATGCAACATGATTCCGGCCGTCGCGTCCGTCCCCGCAAGAATCGGAATGCCCGCATCGTACATTCGCTTGGTCATCCGCAACATTGCTTGATAAGAATCTTTGTAGAGTTGGTCGTTTGCCTCTGTCACCGGAAGGCCGCCGGTATAGGCTCCGCGCTGAACTTGCGCCGGCAATCGATCCAGCACGGGAGCGAAATCCGGAGAAACCTTTCCCGGACGGCCCGTGAACATGCCCTCAAAGGCGGCGAGGGTTACATCCACGGTGGTGTGATGCTGGAGGAGCAGTGCGATGAAATCATTGACCTCTTTCGACTGCAGATCGAGCTTCGCGGCATTATCGCCCACAGCGGTAAACCGTTCCGGAGTGCGAGTGTCCTTCACCTTCGTGGCCAGAAAGTTCAGGAAAATAAAGTTGATGTGTTGTATTTCGTCGGCGCCGTCTTCCACAAACTGACTTGCAATCATGCCGTTCGGAATGTGCCCGCTCACGCGCAATCCACGCGCGTGGGCAGTCTTCACAATTCCGGGTACGAACTCAGGATTAAGTGAGCTGTAAAGCTTGATCTGGACGTAGCCAAGGTCGGCATAACGATTAACTGCGGCCTGCGCCTCATCCGCCGTATCGGCGTATAGACCGGTAGGAGCCTGGAATGCGCCGCGCCCGTCAATGAAGCCGGCCTTCCAGACTCTAGGGCCGATCGCCGTACCTCTCTCCCATTGGTCTTGCAAATGCCGAAGTTCGTCAATGTCATTGCCCATGTCGCGAACGGTAGTTACGCCGCTGGCAATATTCAAGATCCCATCCC
>Ga0302325_10012794_pt1 | contig 17974 bp, 15 predicted proteins | sample Palsa_T0_2_FD_201948 | JGI IMG/M metagenome (GOLD analysis project Ga0302325, IMG submission 201948) | Peat permafrost microbial communities from Stordalen Mire near Abisko, Sweden - Palsa_T0_2 | ecosystem: Environmental > Terrestrial > Soil > Palsa > Peat permafrost | place: Sweden: Abisko...
GTGGTCGAGATGGTGGAAGGGGGCGACATGCCGCCGGAAAAGAAGCCGCAGCCGAGTGATGCGCAACGCGACCTCATCGTAAAGTACATCGACGGGGAACTCTCCAAGGCCGATCTCGCCGGGCCGGTCAATCCCGGGAAGGTGACCATCCGCCGGTTGAACCGCGAAGAGTACAAGAACACCATTCGCGATCTCATGGGCGTGGATTTCGAGCCCGAGGATTTTCCGAACGATGAGGTCGGCTACGGCTTCGACAACATCGGCGACGTGCTTTCGCTGCCGCCCATGCTCATGGAAAAGTATCTCGCCGCGGCCGATGAAATCGTGCACAAGGCAATCGTCCTCGAGGCGGAGGCGAAGCCGGAAGTGAAGCGGTTCGTCGGTGACCAGTTTCAGACGACAAACGTGGAGTCGGTACGGGCTTTGGAAAACAAGGTGCTGGGGCTTTATCGCGAAGGCGAGGGGACGGCGAAATACGATTTTCCGCGACCAGGCGAGTACGTCTTCCGCATTCGAGCCTACGGCGAACTCGCCGGCCCCGAGTTGCCCAAGCTGGCGTTGCGGGTGGGCGGCAAGGAGGTGAAGGTTTTTGAGGTGGGCAACGAGAACAAAGGCAAGGTCTACGAAACGCGGGCGACTTTTCCCGCCGGCGCGCAAAAGGTGGCCGTGGCCTACCTGAATAATTACCGGGACCTCGAAAACCCCGACCCGAAGCTGCGGGGCGATCGCAACTTGTTTGTCGAGTACCTGGAGATTCAAGCACCGCCGGGATCGTCTCCCACATTGCCGGAGAGCCACAAGCGCTTGATTACCCGGATGCCGCAACCGGGCCAGGAACATGACGTGGCCATGGAAATCCTCGGCCGCTTTCTGCCGGAAGCTTATCGCCGGCCCGTGATGCCGGCGGAAGTGGAGCGCGTGGCGAAGTTTGTGGATCTGGCGCGGAAGAATGGAGGTTCGTTTCTGGAGGGGATGCAGACGGCCTTTCAGGCGGCGCTGTGTTCGCCCTATTTCCTGTACCGCTGGGAACTCGATCCGGTGAGCTTGAAGGCGGGCGAATCCCGCGTCCTGACCGATTACGAGATCGCCTCGCGGCTTTCCTATTTCCTGTGGAGCACCAAACCGGACCGCGAGCTTTTTGAGCTCGCCGCCAAGGCGGAACTGCACAAGCCCGAAGTGCTGGAGAAGCAGGTGGAGCGCATGCTGCACGACTGGCGGGCGTGGGCATTGGTGAGCAATTTTGGCGATCAGTGGCTCCAGATTCGCAACATCTGGGACGTGGGCATCGATCCCGATACCTTTTCGAAATGGAATGACGACTTGAAAGGAATGATGAAGCAGGAGACCGAACATTTCTTCGAGGCCATCATCAAGGAGGACCGTCCCGTGACGGACCTGATCGACGCGGACTTTACCTTTCTCAACGAAGATCTCGCGCGCTACTACGGGATCGAAGGCGTGACCGGCAAAGAGTTTCGGCGCGTGACGCTGCCGAAGGATTCACCGCGCGGGGGTGTGCTCACGCAAGGCAGTGTGCTGGTTTCGACCTCGACGCCCACGCGCACTTCGCCGGTCATCCGCGGGAAGTGGATCCTGGAGGAGATTCTCGGCACGCCGCCGCCACCACCGCCGCCGGATGTACCGCCCTTGCAGGAGCAGAAGGCGGTCAACCAGACCACTTCCGTGCGGCAACGCCTCGAACAGCATCGCAGCCGGAGCGAATGCGCGGGATGCCACGCGAAGATGGATCCGCTGGGGTTTGCCCTGGAGAACTTCGACGCCACGGGCGCCTGGCGGGACAGCGACGGCAAATTCCCGATCGACGCCTCGGGCCAACTGGCGAATGGCACGACCTTTTCCGGTCCGCGCGAATTGAAGGCACTCCTCAAGGGAAACAGGAATTTCGTGCGCTGCCTGACGCAGAAGATGCTCACCTACGCGCTGGGCCGCGGCCTCGAGCGCTACGACAAGCGCACCGTCGACGCCATTCTCACGAAAATCGCGCCGCAGGGGAACCGCTTTTCGGCGTTGGTCACGGCGATCGTCACCAGCGATCCGTTTTTGAAGCGGCGGCCGGAAGTGGTGGCGCAGAATTAAAGCTCTCACTCTCATTTCCTGTAAGTTTTGATGCGAAAACCCCGAGTTTGGCGGTTCACGCGGTTGCGATGTCTCCTCAGCGCGATCTTGTCTATCGTCGCTATCTGCGGGTTCATTTATCCCGGCTATACCGTTGTCGAAGCGATCTTCGATCCGGCGCTGAACGGCCCCGGCGTGCCGATTGCCGCGCGGCGATTGCATGCGCGCCTTGCCGGACGGTACGAAAAATGGGCGCGAAAGAGGCTCGCCAGTGGAGCGGCGAAGCAACTTTCGATCGCCGATGTAGCGGGCACCGAGTGGCCGCTCTATGGCTCGGTTTTCTATCTGTGGGCCGAAGAGGCGTTGCAAGATGCGTGGGAACGCGATCACTCCCTTTTCGACGTCGAACCGCGCAAACAGGCGGAGGGAGCGATCGATGCCGCGACGCGTCTCGTCGCCGATCCGGCGCAGGCCAACTGGGTGAAGATTTATTGGGGCGACGCGTACCTTACGCGCGAGAATGTCTTTTATCGGATGCTGCTGATCTCCGCGCTCGCCGCGCATCGGCGACTGACGGGTAGCGACGAGTTTCGCGAACTATTGCAGACGCAGACCAATTCGCTCGCGGCAGAACTCACCGCCGCGCCGACCGGTTTGCTCGATGACTACCCAGGTCAGTGCTTTCCGACCGACGTAATGAGCGCATGGTATGCGATCCGCCGCGCCGACGCGGTGCTCGGAACTGACCATTCGCAGGAAGCCGCGGCAGCGCTGCGCGCCTTCACGGGGGAGCACGCAACGGTCCTGGGCCTGATGCCGTATCGCGCCGTGGCGGGTTCCGGGGAGCCACTCGATCAGGCGCGCGGATGCGCCAACTCGAATGGCTGCATGCTCGCGCCCGCGCTCTGGCCGGAGCAGGCGGCGCGGTGGTACGCCGCGCATGAAAAGAACTTTTGGCAAAGGGATTGGCTGGCGGCGGGCTTTCGTGAATTCCCACGCATGCAGAATTCGCCGGAATGGTACTTCGATGTCGATGCCGGTCCGGTGATCCGCGGGAACGGGTTTTCCGCCTGCGCTTTTGGGGTCGCTGCGGCGCGCCGGCAAGGGCGATTCGACCACGCCTATCCGCTGAGCGTGGAAATGATGAGCCTTAGTTGGCCATTGCCAGTCGGGTTGGCGATTCCCCAACTGGTCTCGGATTCGGCAAATGCTCCGTTTCTCGGCGAAGCTGCGATTCTCTTCCAGCTTACCGCGCAGCCGGTCCTCCCGGTCGCGGTGCACCACCGCGGAGTGCTGCCTGCAATCGTCTGGTTCTGCCTCGCGATCTATCTCGGCGGTGGTCTCCTCCTCCTGCGCTGGGCTTACCTAAGCGTTCGGCCGCGGCCTCGAGCCTGATGACAAGTGCTCCGTCGTTTTCCATCCTCCCTTTCCCTTTTCCATCGAATCCGCCCGATCCCAGCAAACATTCCTCGCCCTTCGGGGTTATTAAATCGGATAATACTGCACTATGAACCAGCCGCCCATCCTTCACCGCCGCACGTTTCTGCGAGGCCTTGGCGCCGCCATGGCTCTGCCGATGCTCGAAGCGATGATCCCGGCCCGTTCGATGGCCGCCGCCGCCGGTGCGGCGAAAACACCGACGCGGATGGCGTTTCTTTTCGTGCCCAACGGCGCGCACATGCCCGATTGGACGCCCCTGGCCAACGGCGCGGACTACGATCTTCCTTACATTCTCCAGCCGCTGCAACCGTACAAGAACGAATTGCTGGTCATCACCGGCCTCACCCAGGACAAGGGCCGGTCGAACAATGATGGCGGCGGCGATCATGCGCGCTCGGCGGGAAGCTGGTTGACCTGCTCGCAGCCGCTCAAGAGCGAAGGCGCGCAGATCCGCGTGGGGATTTCCGCGGATCAAATGGCGGCGCACGCCGTCGGGCAGCAGACGCGCTTTGGTTCACTCGAACTCGGGCTCGAACCGGGCCGGCAGGGAGGTAAGTGCGATACCGGTTATTCCTGCGCCTATTCCAACAACATTTCCTGGCGCAACGAATCGACGCCGATGACGCGGGAGATCAATCCGCGCCTCGTCTTTGAGCGGCTCTTTTCCAACGCGGTCCCCAAGGAAGTGAGCGAGGGCCAGAGGCGCCGCGACATCTACAAGAAGAGCATTCTCGATTTTGTCCTCGAGGACGCGAAGGCGCTGCGCTCGAAGGTCGGCGGAAACGACCGCCAAAAGCTCGACGAATATCTCAGCGCCGTGCGCGAGATCGAGCAGCGGGTCGAGGAGACGGAAAAGGCCGTGGCGAGCGCGAGTCCTTCCGTGGCCAACGGCTACGAGATTCCCGAAGGGATCCCGGAGAGCTACGAGGAGCACGCGCGTCTGATGGTCGACATGATGGTCCTCGCGTTCCAATCCGACACGACGCGGGTGTGCACCTTCATGCTGGCCAACGAGGGCAGCAACCGCAGCTATCGCAACATCGGGATCGGCGACGGCCACCACTCGCTCTCGCACCACCAGGGCGATCATGTGAAGCAGATGAAGATCCGCGAGATCAACCGCTTCCATATGCAGCAATTTGCCTATCTGCTCGGGCGCCTCAGTTCGATTCCGGAAGGCGACGGCACGCTGCTCGACCATTCGATGATCGTCTACGGCGGCGGGCTCGGCGACGGCAACCGGCACAATCACGACGATCTGCCGATCGTCATGGCCGGGCGCGGCAACGGCACCATCGAAACGGGACGGCACCTGGCCTACGCGCCGGAAACGCCCATGGCGAACCTGCTGGTGTCCATGCTGCAGCGCATGGACGCGCCGGTCGATTCCTTCGGGGACAGCACCGGACCGTTGCGCGGACTCGAAGGGTGATGCCTTGCGACAGGTTCAGGGCCGGATGGTCTTTCGGCGGGCTTCTCATGGCGTGTTTGCTGACTTGCGCGGCGTTTGCAGACGATGCTCCACCGCCGGTCGACAAGCTCGCGGATCAATTGACCTCGAGGGACGTGACCGTGCGGCGGGAGGCAGCCCACCAGCTCTCGCAACTCGGCGTCGCGGCCAAGCCGGCGCTGCCCGTGCTGCTGAAGGCGCTGGATGACGATGACAAGCAAGTCTGGTCATCCGTGATCGCGGCCATCGCCGCGATGGGTCCGGAAGCCCAGGAGGCGATTCCCGTTTTGATTCAGCGGATTGACGGCCGCAAAGGGCGGGGCCGGCGTGAACGTGATATTAGCTTCGGCGTGAAGCGAGTGGCCTATGCGCTTTCGCGCATGGGTCCGGCGGCGATCCCGCCGCTCATCAATGCGCTGGGCGAAAACGATCTCGGCCTTCGTCTCGCGGCTGCCCAGGCGCTCGGCAGCATGGGGCTCGCGGCGCATGAAGCGGTGCCGGCGCTCGTCAAAAATCTGGGCGACGGTCAGGATTCCGTCCGCGATGACACGGCCAGGGCGCTGGGCTTGATCGGTCCCGAGGCCGGTCCGGCGCTCGTCCGCGCGTTGCAGGACGCCGACGCCCACCGCCGTGCCGGCGCCGCCGGCGCACTCGCGCAAATGGAACCGCCCTTCCATGACGGAGCCAGGGAGGTTGAGCAGGCCGCCGCAAAGGAAAGCGATCCGGTGGTGCGGGCCGCCCTTTTCGCGGCGCTGCCCAAAGCCGGGGTTGCACCCGAGCAGTGTGTCACCCTGATGCTGCCCGCGATCACGGATGAGAACGAGACCCTCCGCCACGCCGCGCTCAATGCCCTGCTCTCGGCACGCGCCGTCCGGCAGGCCGCGGTGCCCAAGCTCGTCCCGTTGCTCAAGAATGCCAATCCCGCCATCCGCGAACATGCGGCGCGGGCGCTCGGTCGGATCGGACCCGGAGCGGTTGATGCGCTGCCGGCCCTGTTCGAGGTGGCGCGCGGCGCCGATGGCGCGGCGGTCTACGGCGAAGCCCTCGGGGAGATTGGGCCAAAGGCGTTGCCCGTGCTCCTGGACATTCTGCAAAAAGGGAAACCTGAAGAGGCGAAGTGGGTATTGCGTGTTTTGCACAATTTTGGGCCGCCGGCGGCGCCGGTCCTGGCGGAGGCGTTGAAGAGCAACAATCCGGAAATGCGCGTGGCCGCGGCGGGCGCTCTCGGCGAGATGGGCCGCGATGGAGCCGCCGCCGCCTCGTCGTTATTTGCGCTGACGAAGGACGCCACTCCCGCGGTCCAGGCCGCGTCGTTCCGCGCCCTCGTGGCCGTGCATGCGGACACGGGGCGTCTCAAGCCGTTGTTGGAAGCCGCGCTGGCCAGTTCGACTCCGGAAGTGCGGAAGGCCGGTGCGGCGGGGTTGGCCAGCCTCGGCGATACTTCCGCGCTGGGTGTAAACGGTTTGGTCGATCTGCTCGACGATGAGAATGCCGCGGGCCGGCTCGCCGCGGTGCAGGCGCTGGGCCAACTCGGCGCCAAGGCCGCGCCGTCCGTCCAGCCTTTGCTCGCCCACCTGGAAGATCCGGTGTTGCAGGGGGGTATCCTCGAGACGCTGGGATCGATTGGTCCGGCTTCCGAGCCCGCGGTGCCGCGTCTGATTGATATGGCGAAGAGGCGCGACCTGCGGGCGACGGTCCTGGTGGTGTTGGGCCGCATCGGGCGTGGTGCAAATGCCGCGTTGCCGATGCTCTACGAGGCGATGAATGATCCGGCGTCCGAAGTGCGCGCCTCCGCGGTAACCGCTCTCGCGAACACCGAAGCGGACGATGCGAGGGCGCTCGGGGTCATCGTTCCGCTGGTCGACAAGGGTCAGTCCGGGGATGTCCGGCGGGCGGCGGTGCGTGCGATGGTTAAATATGGGCCAGCGGCGGCATCGGCGGTGCCCCGCCTCGTGGCGCTGCTCGACAGGGAAACCGACCGGGGCGAAGCGATGCGCGCCCTCAAGAGCATCGGAGTCCGCACGGTGCCCGATCTGATGACCATGCTTGCGGTGCACGATCCGCGTGTGCGGACCTTTGCCTGCGAGTCGCTCGGCACGCTCGGCCTGGAAGCGAAGGATGCCGCGCCCAAATTGCGCGAGCTCGCGGAGGAGGACGGTTCGGTGCGCGACTCCGCCCGGGCGGCGCTTAAGAAAATCGAGCCGGCGGCTCCATAATCGGAGTTCTCGCTTGCCCCATGCCGCCGAGGCGGCTCGCTTCGCCCGGCGCTTGATTGCGCGATTGTCGATTGGCAGCCGCGAGGGTACGGGATTCAGCATCGAAAATCGAAAATCGAAAATCGAAAATCCAAATCGTTCCTGTGCTGTTTCGCTATTTCCGCCAACTCGACCGGCCACGCCTCATTCTCTGGTGCTACGCGATCTGGTACGCGGTCGTTTTCGTGCGCTACTTCGACCCGAGCCCGGCATTGTGGCTCACTTCGGTGGGTCTGAGCGGAGTCATCGGTTGCGCGCTGCTCTTGAGCACGCGCGCGGCCATCGGGGCGGGTCGACTGAACGGGTGGGGGGTCTTCCGATTGTTCCTGATGCCTTTTTGCGTCTCGAGTTTTGCGGCTTTGGTGAAAGGCCGGGGATTTGTCCTCGTCTTTGCTCCGAACGTGAAAGAAAACCTGCTCGCGCTGGCGCTCTGCGGAGCATTCGTGGCCCTGGTCGTATTTCTTCGATGGAGGAGGAAGGAGCGGACGTGAAACTTTGCCGGCCTACCCAGGGTGCGTTGTCGATGGTGTTGGTTTCCGGTGGTTGACGCCACTGGCTCAAAAATCGACCTTCGGCATTCAGTTTCCGACCACTGAAGTAAACTCGCCGGCTCTTTTTGCCGTGCAGCGCGCCGGGCCGGTGGGTACGGTGACGGCGTGAATGAGTTTCAGCCCCTGATTGATCAACTTTATCGGGAGAAAGTGCTGCGGGCGAGACAGCGCACACCCGGGGAGCGAATGGGCGATGTGCTGGAACTCTCGGCGATGCATTTTACGAAAGATGACCCAGAGTTGCGGCGGCGCCTCGGCATCGTCCGAACGATGGAGGAACGTGGTTGTTACGGTCCGCCGCAGCCGCGGTTATGACGCCAAAGGATGGGGTGCTCACGCTCCTGGAGACGGTCGAAGCCGCCGGGATGGAATATGTCATCGTCGGGGCTCTGGCTTCCGGGGCTTGGGGCATCCCGCGCTCGACGAAAGACGCGGACTTCGTGGTCGCATGCGCTGGGCCGGAATTGGACGCGGTGCTGCGGAAATTGCCGTCCTCCTATTCGATCGATCCACAGGCGCGGATGGAGCTGTTCACCGGGACCCTGAGGTGGGTTCTGCATCTCGAAGGCACGCCTTTTGAGATTGAGGTTTTTCTGCTCGGAGCCGATCCGCATCATGCCGAAATATTCGTCCGCAAGCGGCGGGAACGCATTCTGATGATAGACCGGGAAGCGTGGATACCGACCGCCGAAGATCTTGTCATCCAAAAGCTGCGCTGGGCGCGGCGCAAAGATCTGGACGACGCGCAGAACATCCTTGCGGTGCAGGGCGGCGCCATCGACTACGCGTACATCGAGGCATGGTGCGCACGGCACGGGACGCTCGATCGCCTCGCGGAAGTGCGGGCGGCTATCCCCCCGGGACTCTGATGCGTAGGAGCTACTGGACGTCGATATTCAGGACGGGCTCGCCGGATGGCGGTGGCAGGGTTTCGGCGACCTTTTGCTGCAATTCCACGAGTTCGAGTTTCTTGCGGACATCCACGGGCAAGGCCTTGCGCTGCTCGTCCGTGTCAATCGGGCCGTCAAAGGTGGTGTCACCCTGCGCGTTGCGCACGACGAGTGAGCGTTTGCCGTCGTGCGTGGTCATTTCGATTTCACCGGTCTCGTCCCTCATCACGAGCCTGGCGTTGGCCATGTTGTAGGTCACGGTGGCGTGCGGTTGGACCACGCGGATCTGCGCCACACCGCCGGGCCGCGCTTCGCGCAGGATATCCTCGGGGGCGATCGGCGGACCAGGATCGCCCGACGGCGGATTCGGCAAGGGCAAGATCGCCTCGGTTCGAGGCATTTCCGGCAGTTTTGGCCTCTCGCCCGATCGATTCTTCATCCACACTTTCATGCGCTCGTGGTAGTCGCGGATTTTTTGGCTGTAAATTTGCACACGCTCCCGAAGACTCGCGCCCTCGTCCTGAAGACGATTGGAGGATTCGAGCATCGGGCCGCCCGGCTTGTCGAATTCGCCCGGCGAGTAAACGGGACCTCCCGTGCGGTAGTTCCCCGGAACCGGGAATGAGCGCGGGCGCTCGGCGAGGAGACGTTCCCCAATCTTGACCGTGACCGTTTGCGGCACGGCCTTGCGAATGAGCGTGAGGTTCGCTGCCGTGTCCTTCTTGAGGGCGCGGACCAGCGCGGAGAACTGGTTTGAATCCACGAGTTCCTGGTCGTTGAACTTGGTGAGCACATCGTTGCGCTGGATGCCGGCGTTGGCGGCCGGGCTGTCCGGCAGCACGTCGGACACGACCAGCCCGAAGCCTTCGTTCAGCCCAAGCTGGGTGGTGAGCACCGGGGGAGGCGGGGCGGTGATCACGCCGATATACGCGGTGGATTTCGGCGGGAACTGCCAAGAGCCCGATTGGTGATGCCAGCCTTCGACTTGATGCTCGCCGTGATGTTCGCCATGCCGTTCCTCCGGGGCTGGCGTCGCGGGAGTCGGCGAGGCGTCGGCGCCGGCGTTGGCTGAGGAATTTACGGCAGCGGGGGCCGGTGGCGGTGCCGGCGGAGCGGGCTTGCCGGCATCCTGCGCGGTGGCCAGGGAGAGGCTGGCGATAAGCGCGGCCGCGAAAAGAAACGGGGATATCGTGTTCATGATCGGGGAGCGGATCATTGCAGCGAGACGGGGACGAGATAGACATCCTCGCGCGGGACTTCGAGAACGACGCGCGCGCCCGTCTGTGGATTGGACCACGCATGGCGCTCCACGTAACTGTAACGGACTTCGCGCGCCGGTCCCTCATCAGTCTCGATGAGCTGATCGGAATTCTCGGTCGAGACCAGCTCGTGCGTCGTTTCGTCGTGTTCGAAGGCCGCCGGTTCCGCGGTGGCCGCCGCCGGTGGATTGGCCGCCACCGATGCGGTGGGCTGGGACAGTGGTTTGCCATGCAGAATGGCCAGCACGGCGAGCACGGCCGCCGCTCCCGCGCAGGCCCACCCAAAATCGCGCAGCAGCCGAAAAAGGAAGCCCGGCTGGGGTGAAGGCACGAGGCGCCCGGAGGCGGGCGTTTGCGGTGGGGCGTCGGCGGCGGGAAGGTCCTGCCGGATGCGCGCGTGAAGATCCGGCGACGGTTCGGCCGGCCGCAGGAGTTGGCGAAGTTTTTTTTCGAAATCAGCGTCGTTCATTCGTGTAGGGTTTCAAGTCGCGGCGGAGCGCCTGGAGGGCGTAGCGATAGCGCGACGAGACGGTGTTGATGGATTGATCAAGAGTGGTGGCGATTTCGGCGAAAGTGAGGCCGGCCCACACGCGCAGGACGACCACTTCACGCTGTTCGACCGGGAGTTCGCGCAGAGCCAGTTCGACGAGAGCGGCTTCCTCCCGCTGTTCGACGGCATGGTCGAAAAAAGGCGAGTCCTCTCGCACGAGGCCGGCGTCGGGATGGGCCTCGCGTCGCAAGCGCCGCTCGCCGCTGCGGCGGAAATCGAGCGCACAGGTGCGCACGGCGGTGTAAAGCAGGGGATAATGCTCCGGCTGGGCGGCCGGTTGCCGCTGCCAGAACTTGACGAAAGCCGCCTGGACCACGTCTTGTGCATCAGCCGGCGAGGCCACCCATTGGCGCGCAAAGAGCAGCAATTTCGGCGCGAGCTCGCGGTAGCAAGTCTCCCAAGGCATGTCATGGTCGCTTTCATTCATCAAGCGGGGGTCTTCAAAGGGGGAAACGCCGCCGGGCATGGTTTTTGTCTGTGGTAATTGGGCTCGCTCCTCTTACCATGGCGCGATTCTGGGGGAAATTGAATCCTGAGCCGTGACCGCGCGCGACTTCATCCACCAACCGCCGGGTCACTTGCCCTGCCCCTCATAGTGGAGCCGCAGTGCCTCCAGCCGGGTCAGCAGTTCCGGCTCGTCTTTCACCTCCAGCAGCGGAGTCAGTTGCGCCTGGATATAGCGCCAATCCAGACCCTTGGTTCCTTGGCGCACAATCGTCATCCGCACGTCGATCCAGTCCTGCTCCCGGTTCGCGAAGGTCTTCATCACGATCAAATCTTCCGCCGTGCAAAAGCGCAGCTTCACGCCCGGGAACGCTTCGACCAACGTAGCGCGCCGGACTGCTTCAGCTTCAAAAGGAACCGCACCCATCGCGATGTCGATGCCCAGCCCACGGGAATCCTGGAGCAGAAGCACGCGGTTCAACAGGGCGAAGCCTCGGGCGTCGGCGATGCGCGGCGTGTAGTGCGCCAGCAGCACATCGATGAACGCTTCCTCCCCGCCGAAACCCGTCAGTAGCGTCAGATCCACGTCCTTCGTGTAGCGCGGCTCACTCCAGGCCTGCACGGCCAGCCCGCCGATGAAGCAGAACTTCCAGCCCTGCTGGTCCATCAAGCTCTGCAGTTCCGCCGCCGTGGCGACCAGTTCATTTACCTGCGCGCGATCTTCTGGAACCATCGTTGTTGCTCGACCAATCCCGAGGTCAAGCTCGGCGGGAACGTCTTGAGATTGTGCAATGGCATCCCCGCGGAAAACGCAAAAGCGCTTAGAGTGTCACTCTGTCGGACTTCCGCCTCCCGTTGCGCCTCGAGCAATGGCCCGGCCCTTTTCCAGGTCTCTACCCAGCGCTTGATGTCGGCCCGTTCGGCGTCAGTCATGCGTGAAGTTTCCCTGTTGATGACGGTTCGCATATGCGACATCCGCAGTCACATTCGCATTCGGGTACTGGTTGCCCGTCAGCCGGGCCGCGTGATCCACGCAGGCCAGCACCTGTTCACGGCGTAGCGACGGAAACGCTTCCAAAACCTCGTTCACCGAATCCCCCGCCGCCAGCATCTCCAGGATGGACTGAACGGCAATGCGCGTTCCGCGCAGCACGGGCCGCCCGTTGCACACGTCCGGACGGATCTCGATCCAGTCTGAATTCATGCCCCGAAATTAGCCCGGAACCCGGCTCTAGCCAAGTTCGATATGAATCCCGGCCGCTGATAAACTGTCGCTTTCATTCATCAAGCGGGGGTCTTCAAAGGGGGAAACGCCGCCGGGCATGGCTTTTGTCTACCGAAAGTAACCTGGCGCCCTTGCGGGGCCAAGAGCCAAGAGCCGGGTTGCGCGTGGCAACGTTCACCTGGCTCTCGTGACCTGGCTCCCGGCTCCGACCGGGCGATGAGAATTCTTCCCGCCCGCAGGTTGACGCCCCGACGATTTGTGGAAATCCTCAGGCCCCCTTTCCCATGGACATCCGCAAGGCCCTCATTACCGCCGCTGGAAAAAATCAACGGACGCTGCCGCTGCAATCGCTGGTGGATCGCGATGGCAGGACCAAAACGGCGCTGGCGAAAATTCGTCTTCGGTGAGGGCGTGACGTTGATCGACAAAGGATTATGCCGATTCAAGCCGTCCTCGACACGAATATTCTGGTCGCCGCGGGTCGCTCGAATGCCGGCGCGTCTTTCGAGTTGTTGCGTCTCTTTCACCAGGGCGACACCCGCTGGGAGTGGAACCTTTCGACGGCGTTACTGCTCGAATACGAAGCGGTGCTCAAGCGCGAGCAGCAGCGGCAAGGGCGCGATGTCGCAGAGGTGGATCGGCTGCTGGATGACGTGTGCGCCCGCGCCAGTCGCCACCCTATTTTCTACCTGATCCGTCCGCACCTGATCGATCCGAATGACGACTTCATTCTCGAACTGGCGTTGGCGGCTGGCGCACATTATATAGTAACGCATAATCTGGGTGACTTCCGGGATGCGGAGCGATTCGGCATCCGGGTCGTCAGTCCGGGAGAGTTTCTCAAAATCATCCTTTCACAGCCATGAGCGCCCTTACTGTCGAACTGCCGGACAACTTGCACGAAAGGGCCCGCGAACTCGCAGCGGCCAGAAACATGTCGATTGATGCGCTGGTCGCAATCGCGTTGGAGCAGAGCCTTTCCCGGGCGACTCCGGATCCGTATCTTGAAGAGCGTGCGTCGCGCGCGACGGGCCGGGGTTTGAGTGAGTTTCTCGCGAAAGTTCCGTCGGTGGAACCACCTGAATGGGACCGGCTGCCCGAGGGATACGAGCCCAAAAAGTAGGGCATCTTGTCTAGCGCTGCGTGCGTAGCGCGGCGAAACCGCACTCGAGAAGGGGCGGTTTGCCATCGCCCGGGCGCTTTTAAAGCGCCCTCTTCGGGTCGGGCCCGAAGGCTCCATTTGGCAAGCAGTTCCGCTCTGATGCTGGGTCTAAGCACGAGGAACCAAGCATTACGAACTACCACGGATTGACGCCCCGACGATTTGTGGAAATCCTCAGGCCCCCTTTTCCCATGGACATCCGCAAGGCCCTCATTACTGCCGCTGGAAAAAATCAACGGACGCTGCCGCTGCAATCGCTGGTGGATCGCGATGGCATGACCAAGACGGCCCTGGCCGTCATCATCGAGGAAATCCTTTCCGCGGGGATTGAGAACATCGGGGTCGTGATCCGGCCCGGCGATGAATCCGCTTATCGCGTCGCGGCAGGACCGCATGCCAGCCGCCTGACCTTTATTGAGCAATCGGAACCCCGCGGGTATGCGCACGCGATTCATTGCGGCGCGGATTTTTGCGAGGGCGATCCATTTCTCCTCCTGGTGAGCGATCACCTTTATCTGAGTGCCACGGACAAGGGTTGCGCCCAGCAGCTCGTGGAAATCGCGCGCGCGGAGAACTGCGCGGTCTCCGCGGTCCAATCGACCCACGAAAGCAAACTGCAGTACTACGGCGCGGTCGGCGGCCAGCTCGTGAATGCCGGGCAGCGTTTGTACCAAGTTGAGGCTGTGCTCGAAAAGCCGACGCCCACCGAGGCCGAACAGAAGCTCGACGTGCCCGGATTGCGCGCGGGTTACTATCTTTGCTTTTTCGGCATGCACGTGCTGACGCCCTCGATGCAGCGCATCCTCGGCGGGCTCTTTGCGGAAAATGCGCGCGTGAACTTCCGCGTCGCTCTGGCCCGGCTGGCGGAGAACGAGCGCTACCTGGCGGCGGAGCTTGCGGGGCGGCGCTATGATTTCGGCGTCAAATACGGGTTGCTGACCGCGCAACTGGCGCTCGCGCTCTCCGGGCGCGATCGGGATGAAGTGCTGCGGGGCCTGGTGGAATTGCTGGCCGCGAATTGACCATGTCCCCCGGCCTCGTCGATGTCATCACCTCGCGCGAGGATGCGGTGCGCAATCGCTCGCTGGATGACCTCTGTCGGGAGGCGCCATTGGTGACGCTCCTCGCGGAGTGTGCGGCCCTGGACGCCTTTCGCCGGCAAAGCGAGAATCTCTACGCACGCGTGCGCGCGTTGTTTTTCCTTTACGCCATTCACCGCTTTCATCTGCCGGCCCGGGCCGAGCTGAAATCCGGCGGGCAAATTCCATTTCACGGATACGAGCAATTGCTCCAGCGCCGCTTCGAGGAAGCCATCGAGATCTTCTCCGCGGCACAGAAGATCGGTGGACCGAGTGATGCGCTGAGCAGCGCGCTCGCCGCAGCCTATCATCGCCTGGCATTCCAGACACTGGCCGATCAGGTCCGGCGCAGTGTGCGCACGGTGCGCGGGAACCAATGGATGTTCCGCATGGGACACCCGAAGGACCAGCCGCTGCGGTTGCTGCGCGAACTGCTGGCGCCGGCCACGGACGGTTCCTATCCGATATTGCGGGAGCGCACCCCGGTGCGCATGGACCTGACGCACTCGGCGTGGAGCGATATCTTTTTCCTCGGGATGGATTATCCCGAGGGTGCGAGGGTTTTGAATGTGTCGGTGGATCTCGGTGTCCACGGGCGCGACGCGAAACCGCAGCCGCCGGTGAGCGCGTGGCTGCGGGTGATCGAGGAACCCGTCCTCCGGCTGGTCAGTGTCGACCTGGGCGCGAGGGCGGATATCTCCGATTTGGCGGAGGTCTTCGATTTTGCCCGCGACTACCTCGGCCTCTTGAAGGCGGCGGTGATTGCTTCCGGTTTGGTGCCGCCCGGCATTGAAGGCTCGGGCCAAAGTCTGGCCGACCTGCTGGCCGAAATGGCCGGCCCCGGGCGCGGCCTGGAACTGGTTTCCGCGGTCAACGATATCCCGAAGGGATCGCGCCTGGCTGTTTCCACCAATCTTCTCGCGGCGCTGATCGGCGTGTGCATGCGGGCGACCGGGCAGGCCGAGTCGCTCACTGGCCCGCTGCTGGAAAGCGAGCGGCGGCTGGTTTTGGCCCGCGCGCTGCTCGGCGAATGGATCGGCGGAAGTGGTGGAGGATGGCAGGACTCCGGCGGGGTGTGGCCGGGGATCAAGCTGATCGAAGGCGTGGCCGCGGAGCCGGGCGACCCGGAGTACGGCGTCTCGCGCGGGCGGCTCATGCCAGTGCACCACGTTTTTGATGAGCGGGAGATTTCTTCGGCCTCGCGCCAGCGCTTGCAGGATTCGCTGGTCCTCGTGCATGGAGGCATGGCGCAGAATGTCGGCCCGATCCTCGAAATGGTCACGGAGAAGTATTTGCTGCGTTCTTCCGCGGAGTGGCAGGGCCGCCAGGAAGCGCTGGGCATACTTGCGCAGGTGCTCGAGGCGTTGCGCGCCGGCGACATTGCCCGCGTGGGCGAGGTGACGACACGCAATTTTCAAGGCCCGATCCAGACGATCATTCCCTGGGCATCGACGGCCTACACCGAGCGCCTCATCGAACAGGTGCGCGCGGAATTTGCCGGGGATTTCTGGGGCTTCTGGATGCTCGGTGGCATGAGCGGCGGCGGCATGGGCTTCATCTTCGCTCCCGCGCGCAAGAGCGAGGCGCAACGGCGCTTGCAGGAAATCATGACCGCGACGAAACGCGAGTTGCAGCAGGCGCTGCCGTTCGCGATGGAGCCGGTGGTTTACGATTTTGCGATCAATGAAAATGGGACCATGGCGGACCTGTTGACGGGTTCTGAAGCGTTGATGCCGGCCGGCTATTACGCGCTCACCGTGCCGGAACTGCTGCGCCAGGACCGCCGCACACTTTCGCCGCTACGTCGTGCGGAACTCGACAAGTTCGGCGCGGCCTGCCGCACCAAGCCGGAGCTGCGCGGGATGGTGCAGACGCTCTTTGACGCGATGCTGCCACGCGGCAAGGCGGACAGCGCCGGTGAAACGCTGCCGGCCTTGCTGGAAGCCAACGGCTTTGACGCGAAGCAGCACGAACAGATCCGGGCGCACTTGCGCGAAGGCCGCATCGGGCTCGCGCAGAATCAGCTCCCGGCGAATGTGGTGATCGAGGACGTCCGCGGTGAAGATGTGGTCGATCTGACCTTGCAACGGGATCCGGCGATGGAAGCCCGCGGGCTCGCCGCTCTGCGCAATGGGGAAGCGGCGGTCGTGACGCTCGCGGCAGGTGCGGGTTCGCGCTGGACCCAGGGTGCGGGCGTGGTCAAGGCCTTGCACCCGTTTGCCCGGCTGGCTGGACGCCACCGCACCTTTCTCGAGACGCATCTCGCCAAGTCGCGGCGGATCTCCCGCCTGGCGGACGCGGGTGTGCCGCACGTCTTTACGACCAGCTACCTCACGCACGAGCCGACGGCCGCGTTTCTCGCCAGCCAGGGCGACTATGGATATGAAGGGCCGCTGCTGCTCTCGCCGGGCAGGAACGTCGGGCTGCGGATGGTGCCCACCGAACGCGACCTGCGTTTTGCGTGGGAGGAAATGCCGCAGCAGGTGCTCGACGAACAGCAACAGAAGGTCCGCGAAAGCCTGCGGACCGCGCTGATTGGGTGGGCACGCGGTGCGGGTGAGGCGAGCGATTACACCGACAATCTCCCGCTGCAATGCCTGCATCCCGTCGGCCATTGGTTCGAGATTCCGAACCTGTTTCGCAACGGATCGCTGGCCCAATTGCTCGCGCAACGCCCGCAATTAAAGACGCTGCTCCTGCACAACATCGACACGCTCGGGGCGGACCTCGACCCGGTGCTGCTGGGACATCATCTGGCGAGCGGCGCGGCGCTGACTTTCGAGATGATTACGCGACGGCTCGAAGACCGCGGCGGCGGCCTGGCCCGCGTCAATGGCCGCCCCCGCATTGTCGAGGGGCTGGCCACGCCACGTGAGGAGATTGATTTCGCGCTGACCTACTACAACACGCTCACCACCTGGATCGATCTCGACCGGTTGCTCGGGGCGTTTGGACTGGCCCGCGCCGACTTCGCGCCAGAGGCCAACGCGGACGAAAAGATCGCGTCGGCGATCCGTTCCGTCGCCGCGAAAATGCCCACCTACATCACTCTCAAGGACGTGAAGAAGCGCTGGGGACATGGGCAGGAGGACATCTTTCCGGTGACACAGTTTGAGAAGCTGTGGGGTGATATGACCGCGCTGCCGGAGATCGATTCGCGTTTCGTCGTGGTCCCGCGCCGCCGCGGCCAGCAGCTCAAGGACCAGGCGCAATTGGACGGCTGGCTGCGTGATGGGTCGGCGGCGTATGTGGAGGGGCTGTGCAGGTTCGATGCGTGACGGGTAATTTACCGCGGAGTTCACAGGGCGGCCGAGCCGCAAACATCCAACATCTCCCTCTCCCGCAGTCGCGGGAGCGGGACGTCCCGCGTTCGCGGGACGCAACACCCAACATCCAACATCCAATGGATTCCAGAGCGGCGGCGGAACCTGGTAAGCGCACGTCCATTAAAAGGGAAGATGTACCGGAGGAATAATGACACGTAAGACGTGGTACTTTGCGGCGCCGAAAATCTACGCAGGCTGCGGACATTTTTACCCTCGTGCCCAATCTCCATTTGGGCACGCAGTTGGGAGCGAGACTCCATCTCGCGC
>Ga0302325_10012795_pt1 | contig 17972 bp, 14 predicted proteins | sample Palsa_T0_2_FD_201948 | JGI IMG/M metagenome (GOLD analysis project Ga0302325, IMG submission 201948) | Peat permafrost microbial communities from Stordalen Mire near Abisko, Sweden - Palsa_T0_2 | ecosystem: Environmental > Terrestrial > Soil > Palsa > Peat permafrost | place: Sweden: Abisko...
TGTCGTTCGTGCCGTCCACGATCTGCGCCGTGCAGGGCGTCGCGGCACCGGAGGCGGGGCTTGCCTCAGGACTCGTCAACACGTCTCGGCTCGTCGGCGGCGCGCTCGGGCTCGCGGTTCTGGCGGCGATCGCAACCGCGCGAACGAACAGCGATCTGCGCCATTCGGGGTCTGGCACCCATGCGCTCCACGTCGCGCTGACGGGCGGCTTCCAAGTCGCCTTCGCGGTCGCTGCGGGGCTCGCGCTGGCCGGCGCGCTCGTCGCCGCCTTCGGCATGCCGCGCGTGGTCATGAGCAGGCCACCCGTGCAGGCGCAGGAGCCCACGCCCGTCGAGAGCGCGGTCTGAGCGTCTGACAGTCGGGCTCAATACCTGGCATCCACCGTCCGATACCTAGGACATGGCAGCTCAGAATCAGAAACCGTGGTGGGAGCTCGAGGGCAAATTGCACCACGACGGGCCGCTCGATGCAGAGCGCGAGCGACTCCGCTCCGAGCTCGCGCGGGCGTGGCGCTGGCACCTCGGTGCGCGCGCCGGCGAGGCGCCCCGGACCAGCTCCCCGTCCCGTCGCGCGGCCTGAGCTCGCCCCCTCAGACACAATCCCGGGATGGCCCGCGTCTTCGTCACCCGCCGGCTCCCCGGCCCGGCGCTCGAGCGTCTGCGCGCTGAGCACGAGACGGAGGTATGGCCAGACCGCACTCCGCCCACTCGGGATCAGCTGCTCGAGCGCACCGCGGACGCGGAGGGCCTGCTCTCGCTCCTGACCGACGCGATCGACGCCCGCCTGATCGCCGGCGCACCCCACCTGCGCGCGATCTCCAACTATGCAGTCGGCACCGACAACATCGACCTCGCCGCCGCGGCCGAGCGTGGGATTCCGGTCGGCAACACCCCCGACGTGCTCACCGACGCGACCGCCGACCTCGCCTTCGCGCTGCTGCTCGCCGCCGCGCGCAAGCTCCCCGAGGCCTCGGCAGCGATCCGTCACGGCGACTGGCTCACCTGGGAGCCGGCGCGCCACCTCGGCCACAGCGTCCACGGCGCGACGCTCGGGATCGTCGGCGTCGGCCGCATCGGCCGAGCGGTTGCACAGCGGGCCCGTGGCTTCGAGATGGAGGTGCTGGGCACGGCCACCGGCACCACCCCCGGCCTGCCCGTCGATGAGGTTCTCGAGCGCTCTGACTTCGTCTCGCTCCACTGCCCCCTGACCCCGGCGACGCACCACCTGATCGACGCAGCTGCGCTGCGACGGATGCGGCCGACGGCGATTCTGGTCAACACCGCACGCGGGCCGATCGTCGACCAGCCGGCCCTGCTCCGCGCGCTGCAGGATGGGACGATCGCCGGCGCCGCGCTCGACGTCACCGACCCCGAGCCGATGGCACCCGACGATCCGCTGCTCGCCGCCCCGAACCTCCTCGTCACCCCCCACATCGGCTCCGCCACGGTCGCGGCGCGCGAGCGGATGGCCGAGCTCGCGGTCGAGAACCTGCTCGCCGGGCTGGCGGGCCGGCCGATGCCCCACCAGGCGCGATGAGGATCGGGGGGATCCGACCGATGCCCCACCGGGCGCGCGCGAACCGCTGATGAGGATCGCCATTGTCGACATCGGCACCAACTCGACGCGGCTGTTCGTGGCCGAGGTCGAGCGCGGATGCGTTACGGCGCAGCTCGAGCGCCTGACCCGGGTGACCCGGCTCGGGGCCGGCGTCGACGCGAACGGGAAGCTCGACGACGCCGCGATCGCGCGCGTGCTCGCGACGCTCGACGACTACGCCCGGATCATCGAGTCCCGCCACGCCGAACGTCGCGTTGCTGTCCTCACGAGCGCCGTGCGCGACGCCGCGAACGGCGCCGAGTTCGCGGCAGGGGTGCAGGCGCGTTACGGGCTCGAGGCGAAGATCCTCGACGGCGAGGAGGAGGCGCGGCTCACCTTCCTCGGCGCAACCAGCGAGCTTGACCCTGACGAGCGCACGATCACGCTCGTGACCGACATCGGCGGCGGCTCGACCGAGCTCGTTGTCGGCGAGGGCCGCGAGGTGCGGTTCCACGTCTCGACGCAGGCTGGCGTTGTGCGACAGACCGAGCGCCACCTGCACCACGACCCGCCGCTTGCGGGCGAGCTTGACCAGGTCGCGGACGAAGTCCGCTCGATCATCGGCGCCGCCGTGCCCGAGGAGCAGCGCCGGGTCGAGCACGCAATCGGAGTCGCCGGCACGCCCACCTCGCTCGCCGCGATCGCACAGGCCCTCGACCCCTACGACCCCGACCGCGTCCAGGGCTACATCCTCGACCGCGCGAAATGCGAGCGGCTGCTGCAGCGCCTCGCCGCGATCAGCCTGAGCGAGCGCCGCGAGGTGCCCGGGCTCCATCCCGATCGGGCACCGACGATCGTTGCGGGCACCGCGATCCTGATCGAGATCATGCGTCTGTTCGAGCTCGAGCGAATCGAAGTCTCAGAGCACGACATCCTCCGCGGCGCGGCGCTCCGCTTCGCAGCAGCAGCAGCATGACCGTTACCGGAATCCGCGAGAACCAGAGCCCGGGCTCGCGGAAACTGCTGGCACGCATAGAGAGAACCTAACTAGACGTATGTTCGATTGATAGATCCTCCCCCAAGGGCCATGATGCAGTCCTGCCGGGAACAGGTTCGAGTTTGAATTCGACCCGGTGCATAGGCTCAGGCGATAGCCGTAAACACCGGCGCCTCCCGCCGCTTGAGCCAACCGAAACCAGGCCCTTTGGCACGTACCCCTGCCCGTCCCATGGGGCCAACCTGGATCGGAAGCCGCCCACAGCCGTGGGCGGCTTTCGTTAAGGGCCGAATCGGCATCGGTGCCGATTCGCTTGACTGATTTCGCAAAGCCTAGTCCGTCGGTCTAGGAAGCCTCGCGCACGGATGCGGGCGACTTCGCGTTTTCGGTGTCGTCTGTCTCACACTCGGGGGGCTTGCGTTCGCGCGTCGGCCGGTGGAGACTCACGGTTCAGTTCGCAGCACGACCCGCCGATTCTCCGCCGTTCGCCCCCACGCCCGTCGCCGATTCCCCGCAAACCGCCCATCACGGGCATCAGGTCCCCGGCCCCTACCCCAGATTCGTCTTCCGTGGATACGCGACGCTCGGGTCCGTGATCACGTTCACGAGCGCCGGCTTTCCGGCCTCCAACGCGCGCGTGAGCGCGGGCCTGAGCTCCGCCGGCGTGCGCACGAGCTGGCCGTAGCCTCCCAGCGCTTCGACCACAAGGTCATACCGCGTTTCGGGCCGCAGCTCCGCCGCGACCGAATAGCCGTAGAGGAACTCCATTGGATGCTTCTCGAGCGCCCAGATGCCGTTGTTGCCCATCACGCCGACGACGTTGACCTCGTGCCGGGCAAGGGTGTCGTACTCAAGCCCTGAGAATCCGAACGCGCCATCGCCCACGAGCAGGACGACCTGGCGGTTGGGGTGGGCGAGCTTGGCTGCGAGCGCGTAACCCGGGCCGCTGCCGAGGCAGCCGAACGGACCGGGGTCGAGCCAGCAGCCGGGTTCGTAGACGTCGATCAGGCGTCCGGCATAGGAGACGAAGTCGCCGCCGTCGCAGACGATCACCGCGTCTCGGTCGAGGACCGCGGCGAGCTCGGCGTAAACCCGCACCGGGTGCAGCGGGGCGCGGGGGTCCACGAGCTCGTCCGCCTCGGCGGCTCGCTTCTCGTCCTCGATCGCACGCAGCGACGCGATCCACCCGTCCCGCGATGACCCTCCCACCCCGCCGGAGCCGCCGGCGGCAGCGCCGAGCGCCGCCAGCGTCGCCGGCAGCGCCCCGTACAGCTCGGCCGCCACCGGACGGGGATGATCGCGCTCCGGGTCGGCGGCGTCGATCACCACGATCTCGGTCTCGGCCCCGAACGCCGCTCCGAAGCCGAGCCGGAAGTCGAGCGGGACCCCGATCACGAGCGCGACGTCGGCGCCGGACAGCCCGGCGCCGCGGGCGCGCGAGAAGAACAGCTCGTGGTCGGCGGGGACGCATCCACGGGCGAGTCCGTTCAGGAACACGGGGATTCGCAGCTGCTCGGCCAGCGCGCGCAGGGCGTCCTCCCCGTGCCCCCAGTACAGCCCCGTGCCGGCCATGATCACCGGGCGCTCGGCGTCGCGCAGCAGCGCCGCCGCGCGGTCGACCGCTCCCGAGTCCGCCCCCGCCCCCCGCCAGGGCTCGAAGGCGACAGCGTCGGCCAGAGCGGGGGCCGGCGCCCGCATGAATACGTGATCGAGCGGGAAATCGAGGAAGGCCGGGCCGCACGGCGGCGTCAGCGACGTCGCGATCGCCTCGTCGACGAGCCCGGGGATCTCAGCGGTGCCCTCCGACGTGCATGCAAGCTTGACCAGTGGACGCACGAACGGCACGTGGTCGATCTCCTGTAGCGAGCCCTGCCCCCAGCGAAACTGCGGCGCCCGTCCGCCCAGGATCAGCACCGGCGAGTGGTTCTGGCTAGCGGACGCCATCGCGCTGATGCCGTTGGTGACACCCGGGCCCGCTGTGAGCGCCGCGACCCCGACGGTGCGCGTCACCTTCGCCCATCCCTCGGCGGCGAAGGCGGCCGTCTGCTCGTGGCGGACGTCGACGATGTCGATGCCCTCCGCGCGGCAGCCGTCGAAGATGGGGAAGATGTGCCCGCCCGAGAGCGTGAACAGCTTGCTGACCCCATGCGCGCGCAGGCGCTGGGCGATCAAGCGCCCGCCGTGGAGCGTGGCATCGGTCTCGGTCTCGGTGGCCACGAGGTAGCGAGACGCTAACACGGCGTCGTACGGGCGAGCTAGCATGGGCCGTCAGACGCAGACGAAGGGAGCCGTCAATGAGCAGCCCGCAGATCCCCACAGAACAACATCCGGGCTTCGACGAGATCTGCTCGGAGGTGCAAGAGTTCGAGCACCTGCCGACAGTCAAACCCGTCCCCGCACCAGCCGCCGAGCAGGCCGACGACGACGAGCGGACCGCACCGCTCGACGAGCTGATCCTCGCCGGGCTCGTGTCGCCCTAGGGCCGGCGCGCTCGTGTCGCCGTAGGGCCGGCGCGCCTAACGGGTACAGCGGCCCAAGCGACACCAGGTGGAAACCCGGCGCTGCGACTGGGCCGAGCTCGCTCGAGACCGCGGACACATTCCCCTGAGGATTGGTCACCGTCACGGCGAGCCGTAGCCGCGCACCCACGTCGGCCGTGGTGACCGTGTAATCGGACCCCCAAAAACCAGTCGCCGGGGAGCCCACGTCCACGCACGAGGAGCCGCATCGCTGCCACTGGTAGTCGTATATCGGCGCGAGCGGATCCCCGACGTTCCAGAGCCCGGGGTCCGAACTGAGCGCGTCCCCGACCCGGACCGGACCCGGCGGGGAGGCCGTCAGGTCGCCGATGCCCGGTGGCACGATATTGACGGGCAGCGGGGTCGAGAACACCTCGGCGCTCGCGAGCAAACGTTCGTCCAGAAGTCCGCAGGCGGACTCAAGTGACTACGTCTTGATGGGGGCGGCTCCGCCGCCTTGTTTGGTGGCGGCGCCGACGTCTTTGGGCTGAAGACCGGCCGGGGCGGCGGCCGGCGGCGATGAGGGGGTCTCGGGCGCCCCGGCTGCTGGGGCGGCTTCGGGCTCCGCCGAGGCGGGAGCGAACGCCGGCGCCCGCAGCGAGTTCAGTACGGCGCCGCCGAGGATCAGCAGTGCCAGCACGTAGAACCACGCGAGCACGATCAGCACGAACACGATCGTGGTCCCGAACTGGGCAATCGTTGACACGTTCGTCAGGTACAGGGGGAACACCAGGGCGACGGCCGCGATCGTGATCGTCGTGACCGCCGCCCCCGGCCACACCGCGCGCCAGGGGATCGGCCGGTTGGGCACCGCCTTATAGATCACGCACAGGCTTCCGAACAGGAGCACCAGGGCGAACCCGAATGAGATCCGGTACACAACCCCTCCAACCCGCGCCAGGTCAAACGGCAGGTCGCGGGCACCCGCCTGCAGCAGGCTCACCACCGTCGGCGCCGCGACCATCGAGATCATGAACACCAGCAGCACGAGCAGCATCGCGAGCCCGAACCGCTTCTGGGCCAGCCACGACCGCGACGGGACGTCGTAGATGTGGCTGAAGGCGGTGTCGAGCGCCCCCCAGAACGAGGCTCCGAACCAGACGGACGCGACCAGCGCGAGCACCCCGGTCTTCGTCGTCGAGATCCGGACCTGTTTCAGCAGCGTCGCGAGCGTTGTCTTCGTCGCGCCGGGAAAGATCTCGCTCAGGTCGCGCAGCACGCTCTGCTCGACCGATCCGCTCTTCAGCACCTGGCCGGCGATGAACAGCCCCAGCAGCGCGACAGGCACGACGGTCAGCAGCATCGCGTAGGCGACCATCGAGGACATGCCGGTGACGTTCGAACGGAATGCGATCCCGAAGAAGCGCCCGACGGGGCTCCACACACGCCTGAATGGCATGGTGAGAGTGTGACGGCGGGGGCGCCGTGGCGCCAGCGTCACCGCTGGTGCAACAACTCGACCGAGGTTCGCGCGGGGCTTAGCCGGGGAGGGTCTGGGTCGCCGCCAGCGGCGCGCGCGCCCATGCGGACGCTTCGGCGAGCCTGTGCTCCCCGGCGAACCAGCGCGTTCCGAGCCCGAAGGCCGGCAGCTCGGTTACACCGTGCGCCAGCAGGCCGCGGGCGGCGGCCTCGAGTGGCACGTCATTCGCCTGATCGTTCGCCGCAAGCATGCAGGCTTCGAGCTCGATCCCGGCGGCCGCGGCGGCCTCGGCCAGGTTCTCTGGGTCCTCGAGGTCGAATCCACCGCAGAAAGCGAGTCGGGAAGCCGCGAGCGCAAACGCCGGCCCCAGCCCCACCCGGGCTGCGTAGACGGCCACCCGGAGGGCCGACATGCCCGTCGACGGGAAGCGATCGGGCCACACCAGCGGGAGCCGGAGCTCGGCCGCACGACGCTCCGCGTGCGCGCGCAGCGCCCGACCGGCGTCCGGACCGGACCAGCGGTCGCGGTGCAGCGCCGCGCCGGCAACCGGAATCCATTCCACCGCAGAGAAGCGGCGCTCGACCCGCTCGGCAACCAAATACGAGAACGGACAACCCGGGTCGAAGCAGAACGCGATTGGCTGTGCGCCCCATCCGACGTCGATGCGCCCCCTGGGAACAGACTCCCCACGCCGGCTGGCCGCCCGACGCTCCGCTAGGACCCTGAGGTCACCCATACTCGCTATTTCGGCGCGGATCGAGCGCCGCATTAGCCCTAAACGTCATTTAGGGCAAAAACTTGTGCAAAACCTTCGTCAGGGGCCAACTTCCATAGTTGTAGGTGCGTTATTAAGCTGAAACTAGGTCCGTCCCCGGAGGAGTCCTTTGCCGCAGGTACCACCACCCAAACGCCACCCTTACAACCAGTGGTCGCCCGACGCGCGTGCTCTCGATCTCGTCGGCGACAAATGGACGCTCCTGATTGTCCGCGACCTTGCCGCCGGTCCCCGGCGCTTCGTCGAGCTACAGCGTGTCCTGCCCGGCATCTCCACCGAGCAGCTTCGCTCCCGTCTGAATCGGATGGTCGCCGACGGCATGCTGACGCGGCAACGCTTCCGCGAGGTCCCGCCCCGCGTCGACTACGAGCTGACCGAGCGCGCGCGGGAGCTCCTGCCGGTGCTGGCCGAGCTCGCCCGGTGGGGATACGAGTGGACGTGGAGCGCCCCGCGCGAGAACGAGCTTGTCGACATCGGCGCGATCATCCGGCTCGCCCCGGGGCTCGTGCACCCGCCGGCCAAGCTCTCGGGCTCGGTCGAGCTGCTGGTGACCGACACGAGCAAGGGCGCCGCCCCTTATCTAGTGACCGTCTCGGGCGGCGCAGTCGCGCTCACCGAGCGCGCCGACGTCGGTGCCGACGCCTGCGTGGTCGGCAGTCAGGACGCGTGGATCCGAGCGTTCGCCCCCGACGGGAACCGCGACGGGCTCGAGATCACCGGTGACCGGACGCTGGCCGCGAGCGTGCTCGACGGCCTCGCGCTGAGCGAGCAAGAGTCGCCCGCTGTCGTCGTCGCAGCCTGAAGCTACTTGGACGAGTAGGTCGCCGCGTGAATCTGCGCGGACTTGGTCGACTCGCCGATCAGGTTGCCGAGCGGCGGTGCGACCCAGCATGGGACCGTGCCGCCGCCGGGGGCGATAGTGCCGTCGCCGGGCGCGCCGGTGTTGTTGCAGTCCCAGGAGGGCAGGATGCCGTTGTCGAGGAGCGACGCGCCCTGACCCCAGAGCGGCGGCGGGTAGGTGTTCCCGCGATTCTCGGCGAGGCGGGTCGGATAGATCGCTAGCGACTCGGGGCCGAGGACCCCGTACTGCGGCAGGTAGTGGCCGGTGCCGCCCGAGAACGAGGTCGTCTTCGCCGCCAGCGCCGAGCCGCCGATGCTGATGAAGTCCGAGATCAGCTGCTGGTGCAGCGAGAGCCAGCTGAGGATCGGGTTCAGCTGCTCGAGGAACGGCCCCAGGCTGGCGAGCAGCGGCGTCGCCCCGTCGAGGACCTGCGCGAGCGCCGGCAGCCCCGTCTTCGAGGCGGTGATCAGCGGGTTGAGGTGGACGAACAGCGAGCGTAGGTCGGGCGAGAGGATGCGCACCGAGCGGAGCGTCGGGCCGAGGTCGACGGCGACCGGCATCAGCGCCTTGAGCAGTGGATCGGCGTTGACGTCGAACGTCTGCAGCTGCGCCATCGTCAGCTTCGTCTCGTGCAGGAAGGTCGGGAGCACAGCGAAGGTCTGAGCCAGCGCCTGATCGTTGGCGGCGGTCGTGGCGAACGTCTGCTCGGCGCTCGTGATCAGGCTGCTCAGCGCCCCCTGGTTCTGCGTCAGCGCGGCGAACACGGTGCCGGTGTTCCTGACCAGCCGCCGGACGGCGTCGTGCTCGATGTCCAGCACCTGTAGGAGGTCGGCGCCGTCGGCGGCGAACGTCGGCAGGTTGCCGAGCACCGAGTTCAGGTTCTGATCGTTGCCCTTCACGGCCTGCGCGAGCTCTTGCTGCCAGACCTGGAACGCGCGTCGGGTGGTCGGGTCGAAGGCATCGAAGATCTGATCGAGCTGGACCGCGGGAGCCACATTCGAGCGTGACAGCAAGCCGCCGTCGGGAATCACCCGCGCGTGCGGCGACCCCAGCGTGAGCTGCACGTAGGTCTCGCCGATGATCGTCTTCTCGCGCAGGGTCGCGGTCGCGTCCGCGTGCAAGGGCACGAACTGGTTGTCGAGCTGGATCGTCGCGATCGTCCGGTTGCCCTGTGGATCGAGTCCGACAGCCTCCACCTTGCCAACCGATACGCCGGCGACCCTGACGTCGGCCTGGGCCGCGAGCTCCTGGGCGTACGGGAACGACACCTGGACCCGGTAACCCTGCGGAGCGAACGGGATCCCGCCGCCGAATGACAGCCACAGGAACAGCAGCAGCCCGAAGCACGACAGCGCGAACAGGGCCATCATCGCGATCTTGGCGAGTGAGGGAGCGCCCTTGTTCACTTCGCCGCCTTGAGTAGCGATGACTGCGACAGCGGCGCCGGCAGCGCGGGCACGGAGGGGGCGCTGCTGCCGCCGATCTTGGCGATCCGCGGCTTCAGCGTCGCATCATGGGCGATCGCCGCCGCCTGCGCCGGGCAGAGCCCGAGGTCGGACAGGATCGGCGTCAGGTTGTAGAGCGCCTCGGCGCCGGGGAAGCCGTTTGCGATCGAGGCGAGCGTCGCGCAGTTGGCTTGAATGAAGAGCGGCCGGAAATCGCCGTTGGCGTCCTGGACGCTGAACAGGGTGCGAACGTTGTGGTCGAGCCACGCGAGCCAGAACAGGTAGCCGTGCTCGGTGTTGCCCGGGTTGTAGCCGAGCATGTTCAGGAGGTGGTTGAGGACCGTGAACACATTGCTGAGATTGGGAGCAGCGGCCGCGAGGTTGACGGCCGCTGGACGCAGGTTGCGCACGACGGGTCGAGCGGCGACCACGAACGGGCGGATCTGGTTCTGCACGATCGGCGCGCTCGGCTGCGCAAGCGAGGCCAGCGCCGCGTTGGCGGCCGGGAGCGCCTTCGCCGCCGGCAAGAGGTTGGTCGCCGCGGGTCCGAGCTCGTCCGCGAGACTCTGCACCTTGCCGAGCGTGGCGGTCGCCTGGTCGAGCGTCCCGGGGAGGTCGCGGACCGCAGCGCTGATGTTCCCGTTCTCTGACGCGAGCGCGTGGAAGACCTCCGAGCCGGCGTCGACGAGCGAGATGATCTGCGGTCGCTGTGCCGCGAGGTCGCCGTCGAGCCGTCGCAGCGAGTCGACCAGCTGGCGCAGGTCCGCTCCCCTGGTGGCAATCGCCTGGTTCACGCGCGCGAGATCCTGGTGGGTGGGCTCGAAGCGCTCGAGGACCTGGGCGAGGTCGCTGGTGCGGCCCTGCAGGCCTTGGCCCGCGCCATTGACGAGCAGGTCCAGGTACTCCCGGGTGTCCGTGTCCAGCGCCGAGAAGATCTCGTCGACGTTGATGTCCGGAAGCGAGTTGGAGACCGGGAACGTGTACCCGGGCCGCGCGACCGGAGCGCTGCTCGAGCCGGGATCGAGCTCTATGAACATGTCGTCCAGGCCCGTCTTCGGGCGCAGCAGCAGGGTCGCGTTCGTGTGCACGATGTGCTCGTACTTCTTGTCCATGTCCATCTGGACCACCGCGAGCCCGTTACGCAGGGAGACCGAGCCGATCTCGCCGACCTGAACGCCCGAGATGCGGACGCTCTGGCCCTGGCCGGGGGTCACCGCCTGCAGGGTCTGGAACTCGGCATTGAGGACGTAGGGCGAGGCCTCGATGAAGGGGAAGCGGAACCGCTCCTTGTTCAGGATGTAGCCCGCCACGACGACCGACAGCAGGAGCAGCACGATGATCGCGGCGAAGTCCGGCAGGTGCTTCTTGATCGCCCGCCTCACGGCTTTCCGTCACCCCCGTTCACGAGCTGGGAGACCGTCGAAGTCACCTTCGAGACGACGAGGGGGAGGCGCTGTGACTTGAGGATGCCCGACACCTCGCTGATCAGGTCCTGCGAGGACGCCTCGAAGCGCTGCGCCGCGCCCGGCGCCGAGAGATCGGTGTGGATCGCGCTCGGCCCGAGGCCCGCGGCCGCCGTGAGGTCGGGCACGCTCTGGATCTCGCACGGCGTGTTCGGGTGCAGCGGCGGGCGGGTGCCGTTCGGCGGCGGCTGCGGCTGCACGCCGTTGATCGCCGACAGCGCCTGCCCGAACAGCCCCGGCTCCAGCGAGTAGGTGAGCGTGCCGCTGCCGCCGAGGATCCTGATGTACGGGCCGTTGGCGTCGAAGTCCCTGGACTCCCCCGCGAGCCCGGGCAGGAAGTCGAGTGCCTCGACGTACACCGGGCGGTTCGGGAAGCCGTTGGAGGCGTTGAAGTTGCTGTCCGGGACCGTCAGCTGGGACCAGGGGTAGATGACGTTCGAGATGCAGCTCGACGCGGCGCGCACCTTCGACATCAGCGGGATCGTCTCCTCGGTCAGGTGGGCGAGCGCCGGCACCGTCACCGCCAGATCGGAGGTCAGGCCGCGCAGCTCCGACGGTTGCACGAGCAGCCGCAGCTGATGAATGAAGGGGAGGCTGACGTCGATCGTCGGCCCGGCGCTCTTGACGCCGGGGATCAGCGCGACGGCGAGGCGCTCGAGCGGCGGGAACGCGTCGTTCAGCGCGGTCAGCGCGGGCTGCGCAGCGGCGAGCGTCTGCGGCAGCTCGTGGACGGCGGCCGCGAGGCTGGTGTTCACGCGCGCGAACGCGTTCGCGGTCGTGTTGAAGTCGGTGATCAGGTTCTCGAGATTCAGTGGATGGGCGTCGAGCGCCGCTGCGACCGTGGCGCCGTTCGCCACGAAGTTGCCGAGGTCGTTTGGCTGGGTGCCGAGGAGGTCGTGGGTGACCTCGCCGGTGTACTTGTATGCCGGCGTCCAGTACGGGATCGAGGCGTTGTACGCCGGTCCGGCCTGCTTGACGGCGCCGCCGTAGACGGACAGCAGCACCTGCAGGTTGTGTCGCGTGTTGGCCTGCAGCGAGGTCAGGATCTGGTCGAGCTGCACGGGCACCGCGGTTTGCGCGGGCAGGAACGTGTGGCCGTCGGAGGCGATCGGCGATGCCGGCGTGCCGGGCATCAGATCGACGAAGAAGTTGCCCTCGAGGAACGTTCGCGGCCTGATCTTGAACGTCGCGTCGTCGTGGATCGGCAATCCCTCGTTGCTGATCTGCATCGTCACCTGCGCTTCCTGCGGGTGGCCGGGGGCGGGCGCGATCCCCGACACCGTGCCGACGTTGATCCCGGCGATCCGCACGAACGAGCCCGGCTTGATGTCGTTGGCGCTCGGGAAGTCCGCGTACACGGTGAAATGGCTCGCGAACGGGTTGGCGAACTTGGTGAAGCCTCCGTAGATGAACGCGACAAGCAGCACGATGCCGATCACGCCGACCGTGAATCGGCTCATCGGCCGCCTGCGCCCGCGTTGCCGGCGCCCGATCATGGATTGCTCGGGTTGTAGTCGAGTTGCGGGCCGGTCTGCGGGTTACGGCTGAACGTCTCGCCCTTGGGCACGTGCGCGACCCCGGCGTAGGTCGGGCCCTGGTCACCGGGGGTGTGGGGATCGAGCGCGAGGTCGCGGCCCTGTGGATCGAAGTAGTTGAGCTTCTTCACGTAGCCGCGCTGGCCGGTCTCGCAGTCGGCGTTCCCCTGATTGTCTATCGCGGCGCCGTAGCCCTGGTCGTGGAGATACTCGTTGCCCCCCAATGGGCCGGCATCGACGCCGCCACCGTCGGCGGGCGCGGTCGCGCCCTGGATCCCGACGTTGTTCAGCTGGGCGACGTTGGCGAGCTTCAGCTGGATGCGCTGCGCGGTTCCGAAGGACGTGCGCTCGGAGACGTTGTCGGCCAGGTAGGTCCAGAAGTAGTTCCAGTCGTCGCAGACCGTCACATACGGTCCTAGGTAGCGGAGCATCGGGTTCAGCGTGTCCACGGTCGCGGTCAAGCCGTTCAGGGCGACGTTGGTGCCCGGTGCGAGCGCGAGGTTCTTGAGCGACACCATCACGTGCTGGAGGTTCCTGTTCAGCACCGGCGTGCGTGCGAGCGTCTTCGCGCCGGCCTCCAGCGCCGGGTTGATGTCAGGAAGCGCCGCGCGGAGCTCGGCCGTCGCGGGCGTCAGCTCGTTCCCGAGCGTCGCCAGGTCGATCAGGAAAGGCTGCTGGACGCGCAGCGATTCGGTCGAGACCGAGAGGGTGCTGGGCGTCTCGGCGATCGTCGTCTCGAGGTTGGACGGGCTGCGCGAGATCGCCGCGAACGTCGTCGCCATATCGGTGAACAGCTGCGCGTTGACGTTCGAGAGCGGCGCAACGATGCGGGTGAAGGTGTCGAGCGAGTCGATCAGCCGCGTCAGCTCGGTCTGCGGGTTCGACAGGTTCGCCGCCACCGGGGCGAGATAGCCGAGCAGCGCGGGCAGATTCTGGAGCGTCTGGCTGAGATCCTCGCCGCGGCCGGCGAGCGTGTCGCCGATCCCCACCAGGTTGCCCTGGATCGCGCTCCGGGTCGGGGGCGTGAAGGTGTTGAAGACATCGTCGATCTGGACCGGTACCGAGGTCTGCGAGATCGGCATCGTCCCCCCGTCGGCGAAGATCCGCTTCGACGTGCCCTTCGTCAGCTCGACGTACTTCTCGCCGAGCAGCGACCGCGCGCCGACCGTGACTGTCGAGTCGATCGGCACGTCGCCATTGGCCTCGCCGAGCGCGAGCGTCAGCTGAGCGGCGACCTGACCGCTGGGCAGCATCGTGGGCTGCATCGCCGTCAACTGGCCGATCCGGGTTCCGCCCTCGTCGACGTCGCTGCCGACGACGAGGTTCGAACCGCTCGCGACATCCACCTTCAGCTCGCGGGTGGGAACGAACGGCAATCCCTGGTTCGCGCTGTAGGCAAGGAAGACAGCGAGGATCACCGCAAGCACGGTCATCGCGCCGACGAGCGTGGGGTTCGTGAACGGGTTCTGGGGCGCGCGTCTCATGGCGCGAGGAGGTAGTTGAGGAGCTGCTGCGCCTGCGTCGAGGAGCTCTGGGCGGAGCTACCGTTGCCCGAGCCCCCGCCGAGTAGGCCGTTCAGGCCGCCGCCTGTGCTGTTGCCGGACTTGGTGCCGAGGATGCCCGTGAGCAGCTTGCCGATCGTCTGCCCGAGGCTCGTCGTCGGACCGCCGCTCGCCGGAGGCGGAGTCGTGGCGCCAGGAGCCGTAGTAGAGCCGTTGCCCGCGCTCGCCGGGCTTGTGGTGGTGGGCGTCGTCGCCGGGGCCGGGGCGCTTTTTGCCGTCTGGTGCTTGGCCTTGTGCCGGACCGCTGCCGTTGCAGGCGCCGCGCTGGCGAGCGAGGTCGTGATCGATCCCGTCGGTCCCGGCTCGCCGGGCGGTGCGCCTCCCGGATCGGGGATCGATGCGCTCGGGTCGCTCGGGTCGCGCTCGTTGACGCCCGGCTGGTTGGGGCCCAGCCATCCGTAGCACGAGCGGAAGCTCGAGCCGTAGAGCTTCAAGTTGCTCGCGACCGTCGCCGGGGTCTGGTAGCCGGAGCAGTCGTTGACGAACACGTCGAGCGCAAGGAGATGCCCGAACTGGTCGAAGTAGTCGACTGCGTTGGTCTGGTTGAAGACGTACTGCAGCAGCGCCTCGAGGCCGGAGTAGCCCCGGCCGCCGGGGCTGCGCGGGTCGGGCTCGACCGCCTTGCCCTGGGTGTCGAGGTCGTGCAGCACAATCGACAGGTTCTGCGCCAGCTCGGGCGTCGGCTTGGCGAACTGGTTCAGGTCCGCGACGGTCGGTCCCGCCGCGATGACGGCCTGGCGCCCGGTGACCGACGCCTGCCCGAGCGACTTCACCGCCGGCTTCGCCGCGTGCGAGAACGGCACCAGATCCGTCAGCAGCCGGTCGATCTCCCCCGAGCTGGCGTTGAGGTTGCTCAGCACCGGCACGTTGGCGTCGGCGGCCGCGCCGAGGTCCGCCAGTGCGGGGCGGAGCTGCTGTAGGAAGCCGGGGAGATCGTGGAAGGTCGCCTGCAGGTTCGTGCGCTGCGTCGCAGCGTCCACGGCCGTGTTGTTCGCCTCGACCACGAAACGGCGGATGTTGCGGCCGTTGTTTGCCAGCGCCGTGATCACCGAATCCGCGGTCGCCGTCAGATCTGTGAGCGTATGACTGTCGTTGGCGAGCAGCGACAGCAGGTTGTCGGTCTGCGTCAGCGCGGGGACGGCCCGCTCGAGCGCCGACTGGAGGTTGGCCGGATTGCCGGCGACCGCCGCACCGAGCTCGTTGATGATCAACGTCAGCCGCTCGCGGTAGGGCATCCGCAACACGTTCTGCAGCAGGTCGGCCGGAATCGTCGAGAACGTGTGCGAGACCGGGATCACGCCGCCGTTACGCAGCACCGGGGTGCCCTTGGTGCCCGGATTGCAGTCGATGTAGTACTCGCCGATCAACGACTGGGGTCGCGACTCGCAGGTCGCGTCGGTGTGGAAGCTGCCGTACCCGGTCGCGCTCAGCTGGATCGTGACCAGGGCGTTGAGGCTCTTCTGGTCGAGGTTGATCGCGCTGATCGAGCCGGCGGGGACGCCGGCCACCTTGACCTGCTCGCCGGTGACGAGCCCGAACGCGTTGTTCAGCGCCACCGTGTAGGTCGGATCGCCGCCGCCGCTCCCACCACCCTTGGTGCTGCCGAGCAGGATGAGCACGACCGCGACCGCCGCGAGCACGACGGCGGCGCTGAGGAGGATCCGCCTCATGGCCCCGTCGGCACCTCGCTCGGAGTACACGGATAGCCGGACTCGGGGTAGTAGAGACCGCCGCGCTCCATCGACCCCGGGCAACGATCCCCCTGCCCGGAGGTGAGGAGACTCTGTATCAGCGGCAGCCGAAGGATCGGGTTGAGCAGGCTGAGCGTGCCCGTCTGGGCGGAGAACGCGCCGACGTCGATCTCTGCCCGGTTGTCGGCGCCGACGGCGTCCTGCGTGCCCGGATGGCTGTAGCCCTCGAACCAGCCGGTCAGATCCACCGCGTAGGGGCGTGCGACGGCCAGCTCCGGAGTCGTCGAGTTCAGCGCACTCGTCGACTGCGTGAATGCGCCGGGGCGGAGCTTGCCGTCGACGTTGACGTTCCTGACCGTGATGTCGGCGAGCGGGACCGCGAGCTTGACGAGGTCGGTCAGGTCGTTGTTCGGCCCCGGCCGGCTGACGATCCTCGCCAGGTCCTTGACCGTCGGCACCGCGTCCTGCGCCAGCGGCCGGAGCTGCTCGAGCAGCTCCTGGAGCTTGGGAGCGACCGGCTTCGCATCATTGACCAGCGGCGTCAGGTCATCGAGCGCGCTACGCAGGTCGACGAACGTCGTGTCCGCAAGGGCCATGAACCCGGGCAGCCGCTGGATCGACTCTCCCAGCGCGGTGCGCTGACTCGCCAGCGCCTGAGTTGTGGTCGAGAGATGCGACACGAGTCCGGACAAGTCGGAGCTTCGCTGCGAGATGTCGGTCATCAGGTTCGCCGTCTGGACGATGAAGTTCGTGAACTGGCTCGTGTTCTTGTTGAGCTCCGCGAACAGCATGCTCGAGGACGCGATCGCCGGGTTCAGGTACTGCCAGGCCGTGTTCGCGAGCCCGCCCTTGCCTGCGTACTCGGCAGCCGAGCCCTGGATCACGTTCTGGAGCGCCTTTCTGGTCGGCCCGTTGAGCGTGTTGAACAGCTCGTCGAAGTCGACCGCGCTCGTCGTGTCCTGGGTCGGGATCGTGCCCCCGTTGGGGATCGCCCTGGTGCCGGCGGGCGGCATCCGCAGCTCGATGTAGCGGTTGGCGATCCCGGTCAGCGAGACGGACCGCACGGTGGCGAGCGTGCCCATATGCAGCGGGTGGTACGTAGAGTTCGAGATGCTGAGGGTGAGGTCCGCCGCACCGTTCGGGGTCAGCGAGATGTTCGAGACGGTCCCGATCTCGTCGCCGGCCACCTCGACGAGGTCGCCGTTGACGATCTGGCTCGCGTTCTGGAAGATCGCGTGGACCTGGTAGCTGGGCCCTCCGCCGAGGACGATCACGACCACGGCGACGATCACGATCGCGACTGCCGCGACCGCCGCGACGCGACCGATGACACTCGCATTGCGCACAGAGCTACCTGCCCGTTCTCTCCTCCCGCCCAGGGCCCAGGGTGCACCCACCGGCAGTTTCGGATTTTGAACCTAGCAAGGCGCTTGTTGCGGTGTCAATCTAGAACCGGGCGCGGGGGCGGGCGGCACGTCCCACCGGCGGCCAGGGCTGCGTTGGTGGCGGGCTCAGGCGTCTGGGTGGGTTCGACGCAATTGGCCGGCGGCGTGACGTCCCCGCCCGCTCGCTTTAGCCGTATGGTTCGGTTTCGGGTGGCGGGTCCCTGCTTCAATCTCGTTGTGGAAGCTGCTGGACGGACCACTTGTTGCCGTCGGGGTCGCTGAAGAACACGAACCTGCCCCATGGGAAGTCCTGTACGTCGCTGACCTCGACGCCGCGGGCGAGACCGGCCTGGTCGACGTAGAACGCCTTCGCGCGGTCCACGTCGGAGACGGGGATCGCCATTAGTTCGAGCTTCCAATCCATGTTGCGACTCCTTTCGAGAGAGACATTGCCTGAACGGAAGCTAGAAGGAGTTGCGGTCAATATCGGTCCTCGATCCGACGAGATCGCGCCTGTGGTCGAGTGCACGCGGTCACCGTCTGGGTTGAGAAACTACTGCGCAGCGCGCCCGCGGCGCGTAGCATCCCCCGCTGAGCCCGGGTAGACAAACTGGCAAAGTCGGCGCTCTTAAAAAGCGCTGCCCGAAAGGGCCCTGCGGGTTCGAGTCCCGCCCCGGGTATCGCGTGCGTGGGACATTTCGCCTGAGGAAAAACCGCAACTAACGCGCTGCTACGGTGTCGTAGAGGAGAGGATCTTCTCACCCGTGGAAGTCTCAGCTCTCAAATACTCCGGAGTCGGCGGG
>Ga0302325_10012796_pt1 | contig 17972 bp, 22 predicted proteins | sample Palsa_T0_2_FD_201948 | JGI IMG/M metagenome (GOLD analysis project Ga0302325, IMG submission 201948) | Peat permafrost microbial communities from Stordalen Mire near Abisko, Sweden - Palsa_T0_2 | ecosystem: Environmental > Terrestrial > Soil > Palsa > Peat permafrost | place: Sweden: Abisko...
CTCGTCCGGCCGTGTGCTCACTTTTCAGAAAGACCCAGAGCACGACGCCAAGCGTCACCGAGGCGTTGAGGACGGTCGCCAGGACGGGGCCGTCTATGCCGAGGCCGATGACGCCAGCAATAGCGGCAAAACTCACCCTCACAACGGCGCCCGCGATCAGCGACGCGGCGATTGGGCGCCAACGAAGTGTTCCGATGAGGACACCGTCGAACAATGAACTGGTAACCGACGGGGCCAGCCACAATGCCAGCAGGATTACTGGGACCAAGGTGCCTAGGCCGAAAAAGCGCTCCGCCAGTGGTGATACCCCTACCAGGAGGGCGGTCGCGAACAGTCCGGAGCCGACGAAGACGGCACCTGCCCTGCGTACCGCCGGCGGCGAACCTTCCTTGCTCTGGATGACCACCTCTCGCACGATGGCAGCCTGTACCGCGTTGAGGGGGATTGCGGCGATCGACACCACGTTGAGCAGGGCGGCCACCGCCCCGTAGGAAGAAGGCCGAAGCAGGTGGCCGACCAAGCCAAAGAAGGCAAAGTTGGCCACGTTGACCACGGTGGCGGCAGCGACGTACCAGAGGTCGCCGCCTCGCCACAGCTGTAGCGTGCCCGTCGCCCCGAACCTTCGGGTGCGCTGGCTCAGGCTTTGGATCCCACCGATGCGGCCTGTCTCAGGCTCACGGTCCCGGCCCAGTTCGACCAAATCGTCGGCCGGGACGGCGTCGATCACCTCGTACACGCGAAAAGCGTCCGCCCGAATTTCCCGCGAAAAGGCCCTGACCCGTCTTCGTCGACGCCGATCGCTTCGACTCGAGTGAAGTCCGAGTGCTTCAAGATCCACGACTTGATGTATTCGGGATCCCACTCCGGGAGCGTCCAGCGGAACCATGACTCATGGGCCTGCCCGGTGTCGAGGAACAGGACTTTGCTTGTCCTCTCCGCTAATAACGCCATCAGGTCGGGAGCACTGCTCGTGCCTCGGCCCATCACGAAATGGTGCAGGACGCTGAAGCAGGAGACCACATCGGCGGTGCGCTCTGGTTCTCGTAGAAGAACGGTACAGTCGCCCGCAGTTACCTGGTCGGCGGCGATCCCGTAGATCAACGGGCCGAGCTCCAGGGCCAACTTGTCCATCTCGATCCCCTTGGCATCGAAACCCCTCTTGCCCATCTCCGCTACGAACCAGCCGTAGCACGACCCGACGTCCAGGTAACGCATGTCACCACTGGAGCTGAGCCCGGCCCGGTTGAGGTAGGTAGTCATCATGTCCAGCCGGTCCCGGCACTTGCGCATCAGTGGCCAGCTCTGCACTTCGGGGAACTCGACCGGTTGGTAGAGCCGGCGGCTGCCATCCAACCAGGACATCTCTAGGAGGAGTTTTTGAAGGTAGGTGGTCGTCGAGCCGGGGGCTACGACGACCTCGAGCTCCTCTGCCCCCCGGTGCATCGCCATCGCTAGACGATGGTGACCATCGAGTACCGAAAAGTAATCGGACCCCGTGATCCGTCGCACACGGGGCAGCGTCCCGGGCCGGCTCCGGCCCGGCCGGTACTTTATTGGCGCACCGCGGTAGCGATCGAGGTACTCCCTGGTGACCTGGACCAAGCCCTCGTCATCGTTCACGCCGCGGTAATGGCCCGACATTCGGGCCGCCAAGGAGATGCGTTGGAAGTAGCCGCTGGAGCGAATGGTCTCGTCGCTCAAGGCGGCAGCCTCATCGGTGTCGTAGCTGGTGAGCAACTCGTCGTAGAAGGAGTCCTCCAGGCGGGTTGACGGGTCGAGATGTTTGGCCGCCCGCATCGCGAAATCGAACCCGGACATCCCGTTCCAGCCACCAAGTAATAAGTTGTGGCGGGAGACGACGGCCCGTTGGCCGCCTCCCAGGTGATCGCGCAGGAAGAACTGGAGCTGGCGTAGGAAGCGGACCCGGGAGAAGCGGAAGCGGAACTTGTACCAGGGCCACGTGACCGCGATCACTAATGGGCTGCTAAGTAGGAATTGGCGCCGGAAGGGCCGCAGCGCTCGGCGTAGGTCGCGGCGGCGATCGAGGGCGAAGCGGAACGATCGTCGAGTTAGCGCGGTCACGTGAGGCACCATCACAAGGCGGTGAGCGGACCGCACCATGATGGATGCTTGAGGCGTGCCGCCTGGCCCACACCGTTCGGTCGCCTCCGAGGGATCGCCGGTGGCCACCGCTCCGGGTGGTGCGGCACTGGCAGCGCCCTCGGGCCTAATCCTGACTTGGCCGGTCATATCTATGGACACAGTGGAAATGATGGCATACAGTGGGGAGCACTTCAAACATTCGGTGAACGGAGCGTGGCCACTTGGTTATGGATCTTGCATATGAGCTGCTCGGACTGGATGCCGGGTGGGCGGGGGACGGGTTGTTGTCGCCCGCCGACGAAATCGACGTACTCGTAGTGGTGCCGCCCTCGGCTGCGCCTTCTGGGTTGGTGGCGCGCTCCAGGCGCGTGGTCCATCTGGCTGACGCTGATGCGGCGGTGCCCACCGCCATGCTCGCTCAGCTGCGCGCCTCACTCCCTGGGCTGGTCGGGATCTTCGGTGAACGCTCGCACGCTGTCGTGGTGGCGTCGAGCATCTACAGCGCCGGGCTTCGGTTGGTCCTTTTCGCCGACGAGCCGGTTAAGGCTCCTACGGGCTAGGGCCGTTCGTCTACCTCGGTCACGTACTCCCAGTCAACGTGGTTGTGGCGCTCGATGATGATCGGGGTCTCCCGGGCTTTCGGTAGCTCCCGGGCGTACGTCTCCGCAGCGTCGTCGCTATCGAACGCACGGGTCTCGATCTCGGTCCCGCCGGGTTCGGCGAAGCGGTATAGCGAGGTCTTGCGAGAGGACGGCCCGATGTCGGTCATACGGCGATGCTAGAGCTACTCGGCCCCGAACAGGTCGAGCTGAGGTGACGCGTCTCGGTCCTGGCCGGCGTGAGGTGCTTCGTCCCTCCGGAAGTGCTTGCTCAAAGTGTCGACCTGCCCCTGGTAATTGGACCCGATGTCTTCGCCGTAGAGTTTCACCGGCTCTGCGGCCATCCGCTCGTACGTGAGCTTGCAGACATGTTGGCCGTGCTCGATCATGAACGGGACGTCGTGGGCACGGACCTCGAGGGCTGCGCGCGAGCCGCTCAACGTCCTGGCTCTGTTGTAGCCAAACCCCGGGTCGAAAAAGCCGGCGTAATGGGTCCTCAGCTCCCCGCTGGTGGGGTCGTAAGCCGTCATCTCGCAGGCGAGGCCGGGAGGGACGGAGACCGCCTCTTCGGACAGCAAGAGGTAAAACCTTTCTGGGCCAAGGACAACGCGGTCGTCCTCCTCGGCAAAGACCTCTTCCCAATAGTCCTCGACCCGGTGCGCCCCGGTTTTTGCCATATCGAGCACGAGCGTGTGTTCCTTTGCCCTGTAGCCAACCCGGCGGTTCTTACCGCTTCGCACGTCGAGGCTCAGGAAAAGGCCGTTACTGGTCGCAAACTGGCTCCTGCCGGCGGGCCGCCCTCCGACGTAGAGCAGTGGTTCCTCGTTGTGCGCCTGCCACAGCTCCTCGTCGCTGAGGCTCGAGCGGCCTGCCATCAGGCGAAGCTGGTTGAGGGCCAGGCCTTGCCGGACTCGCACCGCGAACGAAAGCGGGACAATTTCGACATAGAGCGGGCCTTCGTAACCTGCCGCTATCTCGTCGAAGCGGTAGCTGTAATCGGTGATGACCCGGGTGAAGACGTCAAGCCTGCCTGTAGAGCTCTTGGGGTTCGCCTTGCCCTGTACGAACGGAGGGAGCGCAAGCTTCTCGGCGAGGGGTACGAGGTAGGGACGTCCGGGCTCGAGAACAGCGCCTTCGCGACGCAGGTCGAGTTCGTCGACTATGACGGCCTTCACTTTGTGCCCCACCTCTTCATCGCCGGCCAAGAAGCTGCAGCGGATCCTGTAGGCGCGTTCCCCCAAGCGAAGGTCAAGGCTCGCCGGCTGTATGTTGCCCGGCGGTACCCGCAGCTCGCCGGCGCCGACCCATCCCGCATCTACAGCCTCCGCGAGCAGCTGGCTCGGCAGGACCCCCTGAGCCCGTTCCCCGAGGTCGGCAAGGTGGGCCCTAGAGGTGGTGGCGGGCTGGGGGGGCATTTCAACGCCATGGTACTTGCCGCCCTCCGGGGGCTCCCACGGCGCCTGGCCTGGGGAGGCGGTACTCTGCGAGCGTGGACAGTGGCACCGGCCGCGACAGCGGCAAGACGAAGCTCAAACTGCTGAGCCGCGCCCTGTTCGCGGTGGGCCTCACCGCCCTCGCTGCGATCATCATCCGGCTCCGGGGTAGCGGGGGGACGCCCCCGCACGGGGGTGGCTGGCGCGAGCTCTCGGCGACGGACTTGGAGCCAATGGACAAGAAGTAGGTGCGAGCGATCCTGGTGGGCATGGGCGCAGTTGGTGCTCGCAGTGCTCGCCAACTCCTTTCTTCCAACTCGATCAGCGAACTGATCGTGTTCTCGCAGCGGGCCGCGGGGGCTGAGGCCAAGGTTGCAGCTCTGGGCGGAGCGGGCGTGGTGCGACCCGAACTGCTCTCCGACGCTTCATTTTCTGAGGCTCTGCGTGGGGCTTCGGTGGTCTTGCTAGCGGCACCAGGGCTCCGCTTCTGGCACGCAGAGGAGAGCGTCAGGGCTGGCGTCCCGGTCGTGTCTGTTTCGGACGACCCGGGCGACGTCCGCAAGTTGTTGGACCTGGACGGCGAGGCGACTAGGCAAGGGGTGGCGGTCGCCGTCGGCGCCGGCATGGTCCCCGGGCTGTCCTGCCTGCTGACGGCGTGGGCGGCTTCCTCGATGGACGAGCTCTCCGAGGTCCACGTGGCAAGCCTCGGAACAGGCGGCCCCGCTTGCGCGAGGCGCCACCACGCGGCTCTCCGCGAGCCCGTTGAGGAGTGGCGCGACGGCGCCTGGGAACGAAAGGTCGCAAGCTCAGGCCGGGAACTTGTTTGGTTCCCCGAGCAAGCGGGAGCTGACTGCTACCGCATCAACCGCCCCGACACTCTTCTGATCGCCCGCACGTACCCGGGCCTTCGGTTCGCAACCACAAGGGCAGCGGCTTCCCGCCGGGACCGGTTCACCTCGTGGTTGCCCATGTTGCGGCCCCCTCACCCCGAGGGGACGGTCGGGGCTGTCAGGGTCGAGGTGCGCGGGCTTCGAGGCGGGGCGGCCGACACCGTGGTGGTCGGCGCAGGCGGCCGGCCGGCACTTCTCGCAGGGGCCGTGGCGGCCGCAATTGCGGCCCGCGCCGCCTCAGGCCAGTTGCCCGCAGGTGCTGGCGGCCTGGCCTCGCTGGTCGAATCCCCGGGTGAGGTGCTCGCCGACCTCTCGGAGCGAGGCGTCCGCCTCGTGACATTCGAGGGCGCCACCATGAGCCCCGCCTGATAGGCCTCGCTCGCCCAGCCAGCTCAGGGTTTGCGGCGGTGCTTCCAGCTGAAGGGGTCTACCCAACCCACGATTGCCAGGGCTTTGTTGACGAGGCTCAGGGCAGCCGTTGCAGCGAAGTCGTCAGAACGCTCGTGGACACGCTGGACCAGCTCGGATTGGGCTCGTTGCAGCGATGCCCTGTCCCCGGACGCGACCAACTGTGCGACCGCTGCCTCGGGGCTTTGCCCGTCGCTCGCGAGAGCGAAGGCTTGGGTGGCCAAAGGTTCGAGTGGTGCCATCAGGGCCGACAGTAGCGGATCACTAGCCCCTACCCCGGCGCCCGAAGAAACGGACGACAGGGTCGTACTTGACGTCCACGACGCGCTCCTTCATTGGGATGATCGCGTTGTCGGTGATCTTGATGTGCTCTGGGCACACTTCCGTGCAGCACTTAGTGATGTTGCAGTAGCCGAGTCCTTCGGACTCCTGGAGGGACTTCTTGCGGTCGAGGTCGTCGTTAGGGTGCATGTCGAGTTCGGCGTAGCGGATGAAAAAACGTGGTCCGGCAAAATGCGGTTTGTTTTCCTCGTGATCACGGACCACGTGGCAGGTGTTCTGGCAGAGCCAGCATTCGATGCACTTGCGGAACTCCTGGGAGCGTTCCACATCGGCCTGGTACATCGTGAAAGGAGCCCGGGGCTGGTCGGCGCTGGGTTTGAAAGCCGGGACCTGGCGGGCCTTTTGGTAATTGAACGACACGTCTGTCACGAGGTCCCTGATAACCGGGAAGGCCCGCAGCGGAGTTATCGTTACGGCTTCGCCTTCGGCGAAAGTGGACAGCCTCGTCATGCACATGAGCCCGGGCCGCCCATTGATCTCTGCGGAGCATGAGCCGCATTTCCCGGCCTTGCAGTTCCATCTCACCGCCAAGTCGTTGGCCTGGGTCGCTTGCGCGCGGTGGACAGCGTCGAGGACGACCTGGCCTTCTTCTGCCGCTACCACGTAGTCCTTCAGGTCGCCGCCGCTGGGCCCGCCGCGCCAGATGCGAAGTTTGAGGTCGTAGCTCAATGGACCTCCTCCAACAGTTCGGCAAGCTGCGGCGGGGGTTTGGGCAGCGCCTGGCGCCTGACGGCAAGAGCCCGGTGCGAAGGGGATGACGCGGAGGCGACCAGCTCGAGCACCACGTTCTGCCCGCTCCAGTAGGGGTCGGTCATCGGGTAGTCGTCGCGTGTGTGGCCGCCGCGGCTTTCCTGGCGCTCGAGTGCCGCCCTCGCGACCGCTTCCGAAACGAGCAGCATGTTGCGTAGGTCTAGGGCGAGGTGCCAGCCCGGGTTGTACTGGCGGTTGCCCTCGACCGACACTGAGGCGGTGCGCACACTCAATGCGGCGATCCTGTCGAGGGCCTCTTTCAGTTCGCCCTCCACCCGGATTATGCCCACGAGGTCTTGCATTGTCTCCTGCAGTTCCTGATGGATGGCATAAGGGTTTTCCTTGACGGTGCTTTCCTGGAACGGCGCGAGCGCCTCTTCAGCGAAACGGGCGAGGTCAGCATGAGCAACCTTGGGGCGCTCCGGTCCAAGACCGGCGGCGAACGCAGCCGCGTACTCGCCGGCCCGCTTGCCGAAGACAATCAGGTCGGAGAGGGAATTTCCACCTAGACGGTTTGCCCCGTGCATGCCCCCGCCGACTTCACCCGCTGCGAAAAGACCTGGTACCAACGAGGCCTGGGTGTCGGGGTCGACCTCGACGCCGCCCATCATATAATGGCAAGTCGGCCCGATCTCCATAGCTTCTTTGGTGATGTCGACGTCGGCCAGCTCTTTGAACTGGTGGTACATGGAGGGCAGTCGCCTCCGGATGAACTCGGGCGTGCGCCTGCTCGCTATGTCTAGGAAGACCCCGCCGTGGGGCGAACCCCGGCCGGCCTTTATCTCGCTATTTATCGCGCGAGCCACCTCGTCACGGGGCAAAAGTTCCGGCGGGCGGCGGTTGTTCGTCTTGTCGGTATACCAGCGGTCGGCCTCTTCGATGTTGTCGGCCGTCTCGGCCTTGAAGAACTCCGGGATGTAGTCGAACATGAAGCGGCGTTTCTCCGAGTTGAGGAGGATCCCCCCGTCTCCTCGCACGGACTCGGTGACGAGCAAACCTCGCACCGAAAGAGGCCACACCATACCCGTCGGGTGGAACTGGACGAACTCCATGTTGAGCACCGTCGCCCCGGCGCGAAGAGCGATCGCGTGGCCGTCGCCCGTGCACTCCCACGAGTTCGACGTCACTTTCCAGGATTTTCCGATGCCTCCCGTAGCCAGCACGACAGCGGGCGCTTCGAACACCACAAAGCGTCCCGACTCCCGCCAGTAGCCAAACGCGCCGGCCACCTTGTCGCCGTCTTTCAGCAAATCTGTGATCGTAAGCTCCATGAACACGTCGATGCCCATTGAGACCGCTCGCTGCTGGAGCGCCCGGATCATCTCGAGGCCGGTACGGTCCCCGACGTGGGCCAGACGGGCGTAGCGGTGGCCGCCGAAGTCGCGCTGGCTGATCTTGCCGCTCTGGGTCCGGTCAAAAAGCGCGCCCCATTGCTCGAGCTCGTAAACGCGATCGGGCGCCTCTTTGGCGTGCAGTTCGGCCATGCGCCAATGGTTGAGCAGCTTGCCGCCTCGCATCGTGTCGCGAAAATGGACCTGCCAGTTGTCCTCGGGCCAGACGTTGCCGAGCGCCGCTGCGATACCGCCCTCGGCCATGACAGTGTGCGCCTTGCCCAGCAGGCTCCGGCAGATGAGCGCGGTGCGGGCCCCGGCGTCCTGAGCGGCTATCGCAGCCCGTAGGCCGGCCCCGCCGGCCCCGATCACTACGACATCATATAAGTGGTGTTCGAATGTTTCTTCTGCAGCCATTAGAAAAACCTCGGGTCGTGTACCCACCCACTCGCTACCAGGCGGACGTAGAGGTCCGTGACGGCAACGAAGACTAGGCTGACCCAAGCGATCTGCATATGCCTAGCGTTCAGCTTGGACACGAACCCCCAGAGCTTGAAGCGGATGGGGTGGCGGGAGAAATGCTTGAGCCGGCCGCCGACGATGTGCCGGCACGAATGGCAGGAAAGCGAATAGGTCCACAATAGGGTTGCATTTACCACCAGTACTACGGTCCCCAAGCCCATCCCCCAGCCGTTCGCGAAATGGAAGCCCTCGATGGCGTCCCAGGTCAGGATGCAGTTCAGTATGAGCCCCAGGTAGAAGAAGTAACGGTGCACGTTCTGGAGGATGAGCGGTAGGCGGGACTCGCCCCTGTAGGCCTTGTGGGGTTCTTTGACGGCGCACGCCACTGGCGATTGCCAGATCGAGCGGTAGTAGGCCTTGCGGTAGTAGTAGCAGGTGAACCTGAACCCGAGCGGCACGACGAGCACGAGGATCGCCGGCGAGATGGCCCACCAGGGGCCGACTACCCCGACCATCGGCGCGTGGACGATCTTCGAACCGGCCCTGGCATGGCCGCAGATCGACGCAATGCACGGCGAGTAGAAGGGGGAGAGGTACGGCCGCGCGTAATAGTTGGCGTTCTGGAACGCCGCCCAGGTCGAGTACGCGACGAAGCTCAGCAGGACCGTCGCGGTGATCGCCGGCTCGGCCCACCACCGGTCCGTCCTCAGCGTCTTGGCTGCTATCGCCGCACGCGGCCCCGAGCGAGGAGCTGAAGGGCCCTGGGGCACCTCGGTGACGGTGGCGGTCATTGCGGCATGGCCGTTGTGCCTGTGCGAAGCATCGGCCCTACGCTAACCGGGCCGCGCTAGTGGCGGCACGACGGTTGGCGCTGCGAGGAGGCCGCCAGAGGGTGGGGGACAGACGGTGGTGCCGACTTCTCCCTCACGTAGGAAGGAACGTGAGAGACAAGTGGCACCCCGCCGGTCCTTCGCTTCTTGGGGGGACGTCGCCTACGCTGGTCGTCGACGTTGCTCCCAGGGCAGAGCCGTGGTTCTTGGGGACGTGGGGCCGGTAGAAAACCCTGGATGTCCTGGCTGAAGGGCTGCGCGATGCCGGACACGTGGAACGCCGGAGAGCTGTTCGGGAGGGCGGCGGAGCCATTTCGTGTGTCGTAGGGTCCTCGTCGGTCGTCGTAGTGGGACGATGCCGAAAGCCTTTGACCTCCGCGAGGGCTCCGGTTGGCCGCTTCCACGGGTTAGGGCTGGCAGGCTTCACATGCCGCGGGCGGTGCCCGAGGTGTCCATGAATGTCCGGCGATGTCCACTTTTTCTCTCAGGAGGTTGGGCCCGTAGCCGCGGGAGACGAGAAGGAAAACGCCCTCCGGCCACTTCTCGAGCGACAACTTGGTCAGATCGGGCGGCTTAGCCCACCTGGGCGGCGTGCCGCTGTGGAGCTCGTGGCGGAGATGGATGGCTCCGGGATCAGGGCTGATGACGAAGGTGACCTCCGCGAGCAACGAGCTGCAGTACGAGTTGTTGTACTCGAGCAGGTGGTCGTCTGCGTGGCCACGAGAGTACCGGCGCCATCCCTCCGGGTCGAACCGGCGGCGACGCTGGTACTTCAATAGAACCTCGGGTACCGGCTCTCCGGGAGGATAGGCGATCTCGGCCAGGGCGCGGACGGGCGCCCGATGCATCCAGTTCGGGACGGCTAAGCCAGCGAGGCGCGCTTTCGGGACGGCTAAGCGGCAAGCCTTCTCGACGAGGTCCGGGTTTCCCTCCAGACTGCCGATGGCCGTCCACGCCTGAGCGGCCGAGAGATCGCAGCGTGGAGCGCGGACGATCTCCTCGAGGTGCTGGACCCGGGCTTTGGCGTCGCTCATGACTGGCCCTCTGACGTGCGGCGGCCGGCTGCGGGCTGGTCCTTTTCGAGCAGCAGTGCCTCCAGTCGGTCGAGGCGGGTCGCGATGTCTTGCTCGGCGAGCTGGCGGCTGTAGCGGGCGGCGTGGCTGAGGACCGCTTCTGCGGCCAGCAAGCGATCGGCGGGACGACCCGAGTTGAGCAATTCGACCAGTGTGTCGATGGCCACGATGCCTGCTTGTGAGAGCATTCCCAATATGTGGTCCAAGAAGCTGCCGCGCGCTAGCCACGGCGGCTGCGAAAGCTGGGTCTTCGAGGCGGCGTTTGACTGTCTTGGCGGAGAGGCCGACGAGCTCTGCTGCGGAGGTCTGGCTTTGGCCTGCGCCCAAAGCCCGGGCCATGACAACGTCGCGGTCGCTGAGGGCGCCGTCGTCATCGTGGGATGAAGCAGAAACGCCCTAACCAGGGTCTCCGGCCAAGGGGTGGTACTTTTTCCACGCGCCTAAGACCCGAGGTTCCACATCGTCGTGGTGGTGGACGTATGCGTCCAAGATCGGCCAGAAAGCTCCACGGACCAGCATTTCGTCTGGGAGACGGTGCAGAAGGGCAACACCGATATCAGGCTCATAGGGTCGTTCACCCCCTCCGACCCGGTCTCGTAGCCATCCCCTGGCCGCCGCCAGCCTGAGGATGACTACCCGCCCAGCGCTGCCTAGGCGCGCACGTGGGGTTCACGTCGGAGGAACGCCGTGCCCTTCGGCGGGCCGACCTGCCCATCTGCGTGTGCGCCACGCAGGGCAACTCCGTGCCCGCGTTGACATAAGCCGCGTGGTCGCGTAAAAAGCGCCATGACGATCGACAATGTCCCACGTAATTCACGGCCCACCGGCCGCCTCACGTCTACAGCGGCCTTGGTGGCGGCTTCCATCGCCGCCGCGCTCCTCGCGGTCGACTGCTCAGCAAGTGCTACCGCTGTCAAACCCTCCGTATCCATCATGTTCGCCACCACTTCTCTCGAGAAAGGCGCGCGTGCGCTGGCTAATGTCTGCACCACGAGCGTGCCTGCGACATGGGTCACAGACATACAGGAACAGGAGGGCACGGCCCACCTATGGACTTCAATCGGAGAAGTGACTGTCTCGGGCACTGAATGTAAGGGCATCTCTTTACGTCAAGATGAGCCTGGCAGCTTCACGTTCCGGACGCTCTCGTCAAGCGGGAAGGCAATAACGTACCAATCAGCGACGGCTACCATAAGGGTGTACACCAGTGTTGCCTATCAGGTCGTTTGCAGCGCCCAGACCGATTGCCACTTCGCCAACGGCAGTGGTAGCGAGGAAATCAATACCCATATTACTGGCTATTTAGACCAAGTTACTGCTGTCGGCCTAGCAAATGGGGAATACAGCTATTCGCTCAAAAGCAACAGTTGTCGAACCATGCTGCTGGATACAGTGTTCGTGCACGACAGCCACAATGGCAGCGCGGCTCCGGGCGATAGCATTGCGATTCAGGTCGTCCAGCGCACCCTAAATGCACAGAGCGCGCCGGTATCCCTCAATGTGCCTACGTTTACTTCGTTCAACCTTGATGGAGGGCCTGTGGACATCAACGTGATAGGGATCACGAGTGGCGAACAATTCATCCTGATTTCTGGGACGCTCGGTTGTTACACCTTGAACGGTGTGACCTAGGAGCGAGACCGGAGCACTAAGCCTGGATGAACGTGCGTCCAGCAGCTCGGGCGCCATGACTGCAAAGGAGTGGACATGACTTGTTGTCGCGCATCATCTACGCATCCGCCGGGTGGCGTTCGTAAGTGAGATCCGGACGGTCTCCGGTTTGGACTGTTTGGCCCGCCGTAGAAAGGCTGGTCCTCCATGTCCACGAGACGTCCGCCGGCGACCGGCGCGTCGAAGGGCGCGGTGCCCATCCTTTCGAGCGCCGCTGCCCTGCCGCGGACGAACGTCGGCAACCAGTCGTGACAGCGCTCCGCGCACATTTTGCGGAGGTCGTCGAGCGCCCCGACGTCCTCGTCGGCGAACAGGACAGCGACCATCAAATTAGATCGGCTCAAGTACCGGCTGGCTGAAATGCCCGCGCCGTCAACCAGCTTTCCTCGTCGCGGAAGGCCAGCCGTTGAAGACGAAGACCTCGCCATCACTACGGACAAGTCGGGCGGGCAACGCCATCTCGCACAACATCTGGGACGCTCCGGAGCCCTTGACGATAGCTGCGGTACTCGCCGCGTTGGCGACTAGGCAGCTACCGGCAGCCACCGTGGCCAGCTGCCAGTACTCGTCGGCGACATCACCGGTACGCGGGTCCACGATGTGGTGCAGGCGGCGTTCGCCTCGTCGCCAGGCCCGGACCGTGGTGCCTGAACTGGCCAAGCCTCCTGAGCGGATGCACACGGTGACCTGGCTGTGCTCCGGGTGGTCCCGGGCAGACATGGAAATGCCCACGCACCAGCCATCTGGCGGAGGAGGGCCGGCGACGGCAACGTCTCCACCCAGGTTGACCAAGACGCCGGTGCCCAAGTCGGCGGCGATAGCCCGGGCAGCCCGGTCGGCGGCAAACGCCTTGGCCGACGAGCCCAGGTCGAGGCGAACACCTTCAGGGATCCTCAAGAGCCGGTTGGCCACGTCCAGCTCAACGCACTCCCATCCCGGGGCGGGGACGGGAGGGGAGTCGCCAACGCGAGGGCCTCGGGCGGGAAGCGCATCGAAGTCGCGGTCGTAGCCCAAACCGATCACCGCGTTGCCAACCGTCGGGTCGACGGCTCCCTCGGTCAGCCTGGCCACATCAAGTGACGCCTGCACAAGCTCGGCCAGGAGCCCGGATACCACAACGGGTTTGCCCCCTGACCGGTGGGCCAGTGACAGCTCCGAGCCGGGGCGGAACCGACTGCAGGCCTCGTCCAATTGCTCTAGCTGCAGTCTCAGAAGTACCGCGGCGGCCCCCAGCACCTTTGGGCCCGCCGTGAGGACCGAAGCAGTGGTGCCTATGGCGCGGAACGTAGTGGAGGCCGGTGCCAGTCCTTGCGGGGTGCTCACGTCGCGCGCCCTCCTGCTTCAAGCTCGCTGGGGAACGAGCTGGAGCGCTTTGCGCGGGCAGGCCTTTACCGCTTGCCGGGCATAGCTATCGAGTTCGGGTGGGACATTGGCCTGTTTGACGATGGGGAAACCCCACTCATCGCCAGCGAGCAGTTCGCCTAGGAGGTCAATACAAAAGCCGAAGCCGTCGCAGGCGGAAGGGTCCACTTGTAACCTCATGCCGGCTCTACCTTCCTGGTGAAGCGGGACGGGACGGGAGCGGTGGCCGGCAGCCGGCACCCGGGGCAGGGCCCAAACCGCATGTGGTAGTTCGCGTCCCCTTGGAATACGCCCAAAGCGCTGTTGACCAGGCGTGCGGCCCCATCTGGGTGACCACAGGCGCCCCGCCCTGCGACTAGGCCGCAGCGGGTACGTAGGCGCTCCAGGTCCCTGGGCTGGGGCTGTCCTCGCACAATGAGGGCAAGGTCATCGGCAATGGCGGGGAGGCCGAACAGGCAGGGGCCGCACTGGCCTGCGCCCTCGCCGGCCAGGTAGCGGGCGATTATTTCGGTCTCGAACAACCCGCAGCTGCCCCTGGCCAAGACGAACAGCACTCCGGCCCCCATGGAGGCGCCCACTGCCTTCAAGCTCTGGGGGCCAAATGGTACGGAGAGGTTGCGGGCCGACACCCAGGTGCCCCCGTAACCGCCGACGAGCACCGCCTGGACGTCGGGCACCGGCCGCGCCGCTGCAATCATGTCCCCCAAGGGCAGGCCCGTCTCCACCTCCAAGATGCCCGGTTGCCTGACGGCACCGCTGATGGTGACCAGGGAGGTGCCAGGCGCCTCAGGCGCTCCTACCTGCCTGAACCAATGCGCACCGTGCCGGCATATCAGAGCCACGTGGCCGAGGGTTTCTGCGTTGTGCACGAGGACAGGCTGGCGCCCAAGCCTGAGGCCAACGCTCTTGTCCGGGTGGAACTGAGGCACGCTCTCCTTACCCGCCACCGCTGATACCAGCGCCGATTCCTCGCCACTTACATAGTGACCGGGCAGGGCCTTCACTCGACAGTTGGGGCGCTCGTAGGGCAGGGATAGGCGTTGTCCCAGTGCCCGTTTGAGGTCCGCTATCTGTGCTCTGCGTTCGGCTGGTACGCAGATGACAACCGTAGAGGCACCGACGGCCAGAGCGACCAGCTCGGCCCCGTCCAGTACCAGATGGGGGGCGAAGGTCAAGAGGTACTCGTCTTTCCCGCTGGCCGGTTCACCCTCCATAGCGTTCACGAGCAGCACCGCCCCCGGGCCGGAGCGGCGCGCCGCCCGCATTTTCCGGTAAGCCGGGAACCCAGCGCCTCCCCGCCCGGTCAGGCCAGAGCTCTCCACCTCGTGAAGCACAGCCTCCTGCCACTGGGGGCGCAGCCGAGACGGAACCGGGAGAGGGCCATGGGTAGCCAAGTGGGTCGTCAGGTCCGCACCCGTCCCCGCCAGCCCGTAGAGCAACCGCGTAGTGCTGGGGCGCACGTCGAGCACGGTCATTTGGTTGCATCTCCCGTCGAGATGGCGGCCAGAAGTGACCGCCGGGGTTCGAGCTCCGTGCGGGGGCGGGCGGACCGGGCGTTCACGGCTCCCGCCATCCGCCAGGCAATACCACCAAGTACCACGAAGGCGCAGGCTGCCAGAAGACAACGAGCCCAGGCGAAGCGGGTGTCAGGGCCCATAGCGAGCGCGTGAGCTACTGCAGTGGGCCAGCAAAGGTAAGCGGCCCAGTGCACGGCGCGCCAAGCCCGGGCCGGCAGCCGAGTGCGCAGGGCACTGGAGATGCCCACGGCCAGCAGTACGTCTGCGCCGACAGTGCCGATGGCAATGCCGGCCCGCTCGTAAGAAGACGTTAGGGGCGTTACAACGGCGGCCCAGCCGATATTGACATATGGGTCGAGAAGGGCGGTAACCACATGCACGGCCACGAAGGCGACAGTGACCACCGAGATGTAGCGGTGGGCGTCGGCCCGTGCAAAGGACGGCAACTTGCTCTTGGCGCGTCCCGCTACCAGCACGCCGAGGAAGGTTGTGGCCGTTAGCAAGACCAGGGCCACCACGCCGGTGGCGCGGCTCAGGTACCAAAGGTCCGCCTGTTGCATCAGCTGGCCCCGGACATCGTGCTGGCGGGGGAGGTAGTTGTCGTAGGGGCCACCGTCGTGGTGCCGACTCTCGTGGTACTGGACGTTTTAGTAGGCGTCGTCGAGGACGTTCTCGTAGATGCCGTCGTGGGCCGGCTAGCGCTCGTGGTGGGCCGAGCCGTGGTAGTGGTCGTGGGCGTGGAGGCGCTCGACCCGCGGTCTGCGGCCGCCGCCACCTGAACTAGGACCGCCGAACTCACACCGGCGACCACCAAGGCAGCCGCGGTGATGGCTCGTACCCTTCTCCGTGCCCTGGCCACAAGTTGTCTGGGGCCTTCCTTGCTCTGATTTGTGTTCATCAGCTGCTCCTGGCTCGCTCTTCCACAACAATTCAACGGGCAAAGGCTTGGAGGCCTGTCTATGTTTCCTGGGAACTTGCTGTGAAGGCGGGGCGGTCTCAGTCGTTAGCGGCACGGTGCGCGGTGGAGATTTGGTTAAGGCCGGAGCGACCTGTTCCGCCATCTTCGAGATACCGGCCTATGTGATCTCAACGGGCGAGGTAGTGACCAACTTGCCCCAGACAGACCGCACCCAACAGGGCGCCCACGACCAGGCTGGCGGCAATGGCCCATTGGCGCGCGCCAGCTCCCGCCACCTGCGTGCGGGTGCGCCAATAGAAGTCTCCGAGTGCCAACCGGGGCGTATCGCGTATGTGGCCGAGCCCGTGGACCGTCATCGCCGCAAACCACACGAAAAAGCTGGTCCTGTGGATGAAGAGAAGCTCTCGCCGGAGACCGGCAGCGGCGAACAACAAACCTATGCCACTGGCGAAGAACACGATCGTAAGCACCACAACAAACGGGCCAAATACCCGGAGCAGGGCCAGGGGCGGCCCCTTTCGCCGGTAGGCCGGAGTGCCGGCATAGTAGCGGATGAACCGATAGCCCGTGCTCCCGATCTTGAGCGCGATAGGCGGAACGAGGAGCATGGCGATAAAGACATGAAAATTGAGGAGTGCTCCGACATGCAGCACCGTTCGAACATGAAACGTCTCGTCACCACCACAACGCCAGTTGGTACTAGCAACCACCATCATTGGACGTTCGTCCCCGACGCCGCCTCGTCGTGACCGGAACGATCCTATCGGGGAGACTGGTAGCGGTTTGCCAACCATCACAAGTGCCTTTCGCCGCTGTCGGCGGCGACCGCTGTTATGTCACGGCGTGTCGGAGATGGATGAGAACCGGTGCGAGAGGAGCTCACTTCTGATCGAATTACAAGGGTCGCTGATCTTCGTGAACTTCAGCGTTCTGCCGGGCAGGCTAAAGATGTACTTGCCGGGGCTCCGGCACGTTACTGGCGATCCGTACGGTACAGCGGGCTGCGCGAATGTGATCGTAGTGCCTGAGATGGTATAGGTACCCCTGGCGACTTTCGTACCGTTGAGGAAGTCCGTGTCGGTCCCAGCGTGGAACTCGATCCTCCACACGCCCATGAGATTCGCAGGCGCCTTGATAGTTGCCTGGTACGTTCCGGAGGGTACGCGCGAGGTGCCCGAGTGTGCAGTGCTGGCGAACGCGGGGGTTGCGGCGATCGCGAGGGTGAGTGTTGGGACGGTGACGGCAATCCAACGTTTGAACATGGATACTCCTTATTGGTGAGTAGGGAAAGGGGGACTTGGTCGGGCCGCCGGCCCGATGTGGACCTGGTCTTGCTCCGCGGGTGCTGCCCGGCGATGCCGTGGCTCGGGCTGTCGGCGGAAGCGGGATTGTCCACCGCTGTTTTCGGGAGCCACGGCGTTCGCGAATTCGTGGATAATCAGTCATCAACGTGTCCTTTCGCCGTATCCAGGTCATGGAAAGGATGACCCCCTTTGCACGACGGGCTGGTTCCTTATGGCCAATTGTCGCTGATGTTAAGCGGCGCGTCGTCGTCCTGCCGGCGTCATTGCGGGTTACTGCCGATGCAGTACCGGTGGTGCCGGGCTACCGCGACAGCAGCAAGCAAGCCCTCATCCTTGGCGGCCCGGCAAAGGTGTGTCACTGGGCTGGCAGGCGAGTCGTGAGCTGCGGCTGTCGCAGCCATCTCCCAGCAGTACCTGACGTACTGCCGGGGGAGGATGCCACCAGGTCCGCCGTGACCTACGGTGAGGAATGTGTCGGCTGTAATGAGATGGCGGCGGGGCGTGCGGGAGCACCCGTACGTGACGGATGCAGTCATCGCTGCCGCGTTGTACGCGCTCATGCTGGCGACGCCATCCAAGGCTCCTCAGCGGGCCGCGTCATTGTCGGCGGGCTTCGTCGTGGCCGGGGCTGTCGTCTGCGGGGCGTTGGCGTTCCGGCGCCGCTGGCCGCTATGGGTGCTGTTGGTCACCGTGGCGGGCGCGCTGGTACGCACGGTGCTGGAGCGCAGTGGCGTTGCCGGCAGCCCGGTCCTGGTGGCCTCGTCGCTGGCCGTGTTCACCTTTGCGCTGACCAGCCGCCGGAGCGCCGGTCTGGCCGGAGGCGCGATCACGGCGCTAGTACTGTTTTGTGGCGAAGGGCTGTGGGTCCCCGGCTCGTGGTGGGACGCGGAGAAGGTGGGCGTGCTTGCCTGGACCGGCATGGCCGTCGCGGCCGGTGACGCGCTGCGCAACCGCCGCGCGTACGTTGCCGCGGTGCGG
>Ga0302325_10012797_pt1 | contig 17972 bp, 20 predicted proteins | sample Palsa_T0_2_FD_201948 | JGI IMG/M metagenome (GOLD analysis project Ga0302325, IMG submission 201948) | Peat permafrost microbial communities from Stordalen Mire near Abisko, Sweden - Palsa_T0_2 | ecosystem: Environmental > Terrestrial > Soil > Palsa > Peat permafrost | place: Sweden: Abisko...
TGGAGTGCATCCAGGGCCTGCGGCGACCCGAGGCGGGCACGCTGCGTGTGCTCGGGCTCGATCCCGTGCGCGAGCCCGAGCGCCTGCGGGCGCTGATCGGCAGCCAGCTCCAGGATTCCGCCCTCCCCGATCGCCTGCGCGTCGGTGAGGCGGTCGAGCTCTTCAGCCCGCGCGGAGCGCGCCGCGGCGGTGAGGAGCTGCTCGAGCAGTTCGGCCTCGCCGAGCGACGGCGGTCGGCCTTCGCCTCGCTCAGCGGCGGCGAGCGCCAGCGGCTCTTTCTCGTGCTCGCCCTGCTCGGGCGCCCGCGCCTGGTGATCCTCGACGAGCTCACCCAGGGCCTGGACCCCGCCGCCCGGCGGGGTGTGTGGGCTGCGGTCAGTCAGCTCCGCGAGGACGGGACGACGGTACTCCTGGTCACGCACGAGCTCGACGACGCCGAGGCGCTGTGCGACCGGGTGGTGGCCATGCGGGCGGGACGGATCCTCGACTCCGGGCCCCCGGCCGAGCTCGTCGATCGTCACGCCCGGAGGGCGACGATCCGCTTCGGGCTCGAAGACGTGTACTCGAGCGACGCGCTCCTCGAGGAGCTGCGCGACGTGCCCGGGGTGGAGCGGGTCGAGCGCGCAGGTCCGCGCGCCACGGTCTACGGAGACCGGCGCGCGATCGCCCACGTGGGCTCGGCCCTGGTGGGCAACGGCTCGGTCCCGGCCGATCTCAGCGTCCAGATCCCGAGCCTCGAGGACGCCCTCCTCGGCCTCCTCGACGGCGCCCAGGCACCGTGCCTGACCGATGACCATGAATACGACCTGATCGGAGCGACACGATGAGTACTCCCTTTGCCCGCCTGCTCAAGGTCGAGCTCAAGCTGATGGTCCGCGACCCGCTCGTGCTCACCTTCGTCTTCGTCCTACCCGTGCTCACCATGCTCATCATCGGCGGCTCGTTCGGGACCAAGCCCCAGCCCGGCTTCGCGGGGCGCGATCCCGCCCACTGGTACGTGGCCTCCTACCTGACCGTGGTCATCGCCGCCACCGGGCTGGTCATGCTCCCCGTCCACCTCGCCTCCTACCGCGAGCGCGGGGTGCTGCGCCGCTTCGCGGCGGCGGGGTTCCCGAGCTGGTCCTTCGCGCTCGCCCAGCTCGTGGTCGGACTCGTGGCCGTCGTCGCCGCCTCGGCCATCGAGCTCGGCGTCGCCGCCCCCGTATACGGCGTCCCGGCCCTGCACGATTTCTGGCGGGTAGCGGTGGGCATCGGGCTCGGCGCCGTCGCCTTCGTGGGCATCGGCGTGCTCCTGGGGACGCTGCTCCCCTCGGCGCGCTCCGCCCAGGCCGTCGGGCTCATGCTCTTCTTCCCGTCCTTCCTGCTCGGCGCCGGCGGACCGCCCCCGCGGGCCCTCCCCCACGCCATGCGTTCGATCGCCAACCTCCTCCCGCTCAGCCAGGTCACCGACGCGATCCGTGACCCGTGGCTCGGCCTCGGCTCAGCGAGCGTGTCGCTGATCGTGGTGGCGGTGCTCGCGGTGGCCACCACGATCCTGGCCGCGCGGCGGGCCGCGCTCTAGCGATGGCGGTAGACGTACTATCCCGCGGGTGGAAGGGATGACCCGGCGCGCGCGTTGGCTCGCCTTCGGCGCGCTCGCCGTGTTCGTGGTCATCGGCCTGGTCATCAGATTGCCTCGGGACCCGGCGCTGGACGCCGTCGCCACCGCAGTTGCCCTCGGCGCCGGGATCCTCCTCGTCCACGCGGGGGAGCGGTGGGTGCTCGCCGCGGCGGCGCTCGCGACCGCGGGCGTGGCCGGGCTCGGCTCGGGGACCGCGAGCAACGTGGGCTGGTTCGCGGTGTGCGTGCTCGCCGCCTGGACCGCGCTCGCGGGTGGCCGCGGGGTCGGCGTGGCGTTCTGGGCCGGGGCCCTCGTGCTCTTCGGGGGCGAGGCGCTGTTTGACCACGATCCCGGCTGGGCTGCCTGGGCCGTGGGCACCACCTTCAGCACCCTGTCGGCCCTCGTTGTCCAGCACGAGCGCTCCCTGCTCGAGCAGCTCCGCGCCGCCCAGGCGGGGCTCGCCGAGCGCTCCCGCGCCGAGGAGCGGGGCCGGATCGCCCGCGAGCTCCACGACGTGATCGCCCACAGCCTGACCGTCTCCCTCCTCCACGTCTCGAGCGCCCGGCTCGCGGTCGAGTACGACCCCGCCGACGCCGCCCGCGCCCTCGAGGAGGCCGAGCGCCTGGGCCGCCAGAGCCTGAGCGAGGTCCGGAGCATCATGGGCATGACGGGCTCGGAGTCCGGCGGCCCGGTGGCCGCGCCGGTTCCGCGCATCGACGGCGTCGGCGAGCTCGTCTCGGAGTTTCGGCGCGCCGGGGCCGATATCGGCTTCAGCGCGGAGGGCGACCTGACGCAGGTGCCGGCGACCACGGGCTCGACGGTCTACCGGATCGCCCAGGAGTCGCTCACCAACGCGGCCAAGCACGCGCCGGGCTCGCCGGTGACGGTCCGTCTCCTCGCCGGGCCCGGGCGCGTCGAGCTCACCGTCGACAGCGCGGGCGCGCCCGGGGCGGGGGCGGGGATGGGCCTCAGCACCATGCGCGAGCGCGCCGAGGCGGTGGGCGGGCGCTGCTCCGCCGGACCGGAGGGCGAGGGCTGGAGGGTGCACGCGAGGCTGCCCGTGCAGGGGTCAGCCGAGCGGGCGCAGGCATGATCCGCGTCCTCCTCGTCGACGACCAGGAGCTCGTGCGCGCCGGGCTGCGCGGGATCCTGCGCGAGGTCTTCGGCTTCGACATTGTCGGCGAGTGCGGCGACGGCGGCGAGGTGGCGGCCGCGGTCGCCTCCTGCCGTCCCGACGTCGTCCTCATGGACGTGCGCATGCCCGTCCTCGACGGCGTGACGGCGACGCGCCAGCTCCTCGCCGAGCCCGGGGCTCCCCCCGTGCTCGCGCTTACCACCTTCGACGACGACGAGGCGCTCGCGGGCATGCTCCGCGCGGGCGCGGCGGGCTTCGTCCTCAAGGGCATCCCCGCCGCCGACCTCCAGCAGGCGGTACGCATCGTCGCCGAGGGCGGGGCGTGGCTCGACCCGAGCGTGACCAGCCGCGTGCTCAGCGTCTACCGCGAGGCGCCCGCGGCCCCGACCCGCGACGACGGAGCCCTGGCCGAGCTCACCGCGCGCGAGCTCGAGGTCCTGGGCCTGATCGGACGCGGTCAGACCAACGCCGAGATCGCCCGCGAGCTCGTGGTCAGCGCGGGAACGGTCAAGACCCACGTCCACCACATCTTCGCCAAGCTCGACCTCCGCAACCGCGCCGCCGCCGTCATCTTCGCCCTCGACCACGACCTCGGCGGGCCGGGGGAGGACTGACGTTACCCTTCCTCGCGGGCACCATGGCGATCACGGGCCGCGAGACAGAGCAGGTCGATACCGCCAACGCGTCGGGGCGGACCGCGGTCGTCTTCGTCCACGGCCTGTGGCTGCTCCCGAGCAGCTGGGACCGCTGGCGCCGGCTCTTCGAGGAGGCCGGTTACGCCACCCTGACTCCGTCGTGGCCCGGCGATCCCGAGAGCACGGAGGCGGCGAGGGCCAACCCACAGGTGTTCGCGCGCAAGAAGGTCGGCCAGGTAGCCGATCATGTCGAGGAGGTGATCGGGGCCCTGACCGGGAAGCCGGCGGTGATCGGCCACTCTTTCGGCGGGCTCCTGGCCCAGATCATCGCCGGTCGCGGACTGTCGGCCGCGTCGGTGGCGATCGACCCGGCGCCCTTCCGCGGCGTCCTTCCCCTGCCCATCTCCTCGTTGCGCTCCGCGCTGCCCGTGCTCATGAACCCGGCCAACGCCGGTCGCGCCATCACCCTCACCTTCGAGCAGTTCAGGTACGGGTGGGCCAATGCGGTAGACGAGGCGCAGGCCAGGCGGCTCTATGAGACCTTCCATGTCGCCGCTCCCGGCGCGCCACTCTTCCAGGCGGCGACCGCGAACCTGAACCCGTGGACCGAGGCCAAGGTCGACACCAAGAACCTCCAGCGCGGGCCGCTCCTGCTCATCTCCGGCGGTAGCGACCACACCGTCCCCTGGGCCATCACCAACGCCTCGTTCAAGCTCCAGCAGCGCAACCATGCCGTCACCGAGATCGCCGAGATCCCCCAGCGGGGTCACGCGCTGACCATCGACGACGGCTGGCGCGACGTCGCCCAGAAGGCGCTCGCCTTCGTCCAGCGCTTCGTGTGATCGAGCGGTGCGGCCCGGGGGCACGATCACGGTCATCGAGGGCGACCACGGCTCGGCTTACTTCCATCCCGACAGCGCCGCCGCCCGAGCGGCGATCGGCTGCCAGATCGAGCTCCAGCGGCGGGCGGGCGGGGACTCGCTGATCGGGCGCCGGCTCTACCCGCTGATGATCGAGGCGGGCCTGCGCGGGGTGCGCGTCTCCCCGCGCGTGGTCTACGTCGACTCGAGCCGTCCCGACCTGGTCGACGGCTTCACGCGCAGGACGTTCACGGCGATGATCGAGGGCGTGCGCGAGCCGGCGATCGCGGCCGGTCTCACCGATCCCGAAAGCTTCGACGCCGGCCTACGGGACCTCTACCGCACCGCCGAGGACGACGGCGTCTTCTGCTACACGTTCTTCAAGGGGGTGGCGGCGAAACCGGAGGCGCGGTGAGGATGAGCTCGCTCTCGAGCTCGAGCGACGGGCCGACGTGGAGCAGCTCCCCGCTGCGCACCTCGTGCCACCCCGGATCGTCGTCCATCCGCTCGCTGGCCACGAGCACGAGAGCGGGATCGCGCTCGTGCTCGGAGTGCACCCGCATGCCGTAGCTGCTCCGCTGCTCGAGGGGTGGCGCGCCGGCCGGGCGCTCGAGGACAAAGAGGGTGTTCGTTTCCGGATAGCGCAGGGTCCAGAGGTCGGTGGCGGTTATGAGCACGAAGTTGATCGACACGATGGGCAGCGAGCCCGCGATCCACGTCACCGCGGCACGGATGCCGGCGCCCACGTCTCCGTTGTGGCGATCGATCTCGCTCGTGATGAGCGCAAAGTAGCGCTCGGAGTCGCTCTCGCCGGCGACCAGGGCCCGGGCCTCGCCGAGGCGCTGCTCGAGCCTGGGTAGGTCCTCGATCACTCCGTTGTGGGCGAAGAGCCTGTCCTGCTGGGAGAACGGGTGCGTGTTCGCCTTGGTCAGCTTTCCCGTCGTCGCGTGCCGGACGTGCGCGACCACCGTGCGCGAGCGGATGGTGCGCGCCTCCGAGGCGAAGCGGCGATCCTCGAAGGCCGCGATCGGCTGCTTCTCGACGTGGGGCTCGCCGGCCTCGTCGAAGTATCCGATGCCGGTCCCGTCGGCGTTGTGGTGGCTCTGGGCGAGCAGGCTGTCGGGCGCGTCGAGCAACCAGAAGGTGGCCTGTACGGCCTTCTCGGCGGTCATCCCGAACAGTCGGCACATGGCTCGTTGGGCGCGGCGCCGCTGGGACTCAGTCGGTCCCGCAGAACGACGTCAGGTCGCCGGTCACGCTGACGATCCCGAGCAGGCGCCCCTCGCGGTCGACAACCGGCACGCGCCGCGACTCAGTCGTGAGCGCGAGCTCCTCGCCCGTCCGGGCCGGCGCGTCGGGCGCGACGGTCGGACCGTCCTTGGCGACCTCGGCCGCGGGACGCCCGGAGTCGAGAGCGCCGGTGACGTCGGCCGGCGTGAGCGAGCCCACGTAGCGTCCGTCGTCGGCGAGGATCGCCATCCGCCGGCTCGAGCTGGCCGCGAACCAGTCGCTGACCTCGCCCACGGTGGCGCTCGCCGGGAGCGTGGTGAAGCGCCGGTGGATGACCTCGGCCACGGTCAGGCTGTCCGCTTCTTCGAGGCGCGTTTTTGCCACGAACCTGACCGTAGCAGGGGCCGCGTTACTCGGCCCGGGGGTCGAGCTGGGTCTCGATGTATGCCTTGGCCAGGCGCTTGGGGGCCCGAATCAGCCACGCCTCGACGATGACCTCCTCGAGATCCTCGACCGAGATCTCCTCCAGGCGCACGAGCACGGCCGCGTAGCCGTCGAAGTGGGGCGTGGTGAAGAAGACGCGTGGGTCATCGGCGAGCAGCGCCTCCTTGGCCACCAGGTGCTCGACCCGGGCTCCCAGGATTGGCCCGGTGGGCGCGTCGTCGCCGAGCGCGAGCAGGTCGGACGGGCGCAGCGGCCGCTCCCACACGAAGAGCTTGTCGCGGACGCGCCACGACGCCGTTCCGTGCATGGGGCGCTCACCGGTCTCTGGCAGCGCCAGGGCGATCCGGCGCACGTCCTCCCAACTGGCCACGGGGTGACGATACGCGGTTGGCGGGCGGGCCGGCGGGTGCGCTGGCCGGCGCGCTGCGAGGGCGCTCGCCGGCGCGCCGCGTGATGCGAACAGGATCCGGGCCGTCAGGCGCGAATTAGCCCTCGACGGGCGGAGACGCACGGCCGATCAGCTGCTATGTCCAGGCAAGAGCGAAGCTTCAATCCCGACTGATGCGCGCGCGCAGTCGAAGAGTCCACGCCGCGAGCGTGATGTCCGTCGCGCTCGTCGCCGTCGCCCGGGCGGCGCGGCCGAGCCGCCGAGTCACCTGCGTCCGGGTGGCGCAGGGCCACCTCGCCCCGACCCCGCCGGCACCGCCACCCGACGCCGAGGTCATCGCGCCGCCCGAAGAACCCGTAACCGAGGCTGACTTCGACGCCGGTCTCGTGCTCGCAGAAGCCGACTGGTCGACTCCCGCGCTGCCGTTCGAGGACCTCGCCCTGTGGCAGCCGACCGAGGTCATGGCCGCGCTCGTGGTCGAGGCGGAGGTGGAGGAGGAGGTCGCGGAGGTCGTGCCGGCTGGGCTCGAGGCCGAGGTCGAGCCCGACGCCATGCCCGAGCCCGAGCCCGAGCCCGCCGCACCGCCCGCGCCCACCGCAACCGCCGCGCCCGCCGGCGCGCCCGCGCCCGCCGCCCCGCCTGCGCCTGCGCCCGCCGGCGCGCCCGCGCCCTGGGCCCCGCCCGAGCCCGCCGCGCCGCCCGCGCTTTCCGAGCCCGCCGCCGCCCCTCCCTCCGACCCCTGGGGGTGGGCCGAGCCGTGGGCCTTCGAGATTCCCGCCGCGGGCGCGGAGAGCGGGCGCGCCCGGGCGCCCGCGCGGCACCCGCGGCGCCGGACCTCGGGGCAGCGGCGGCGCGGAGGCACCCACCCGGTGATCTCCCTGGCCGTGATCGTGCTCGCGGTCGCGGTCAGCGCGTGGATCGCGATCCCGCGGTCGTCGTCGGCCGCGCCGCGACCCAAGGAGACCGCGGACGTCTCCTACCTGCCCCACCCGAGCGCCTATGCCTTGGGCACGATCCCCACCGCCTACCTGCACGACTACTGGCGGGCGGCCGACGAGTACGGCCTCGACTGGACGAAGCTCGCGGCGGTGGGGCAGATCGAGTCAGACCAGGGCCGCAGCGAGACGCCGGGGGTAGCCGAGGGCACGAACCCGGCGGGAGCGGCTGGTCCCGCCCAGTTCCTCGGGAGCACGTGGGCGCGCTACGGCGTCGATGCGGATGGGCGGGGCACGATCAGTCCCTACGATCCAGCCGATGCGATCACGGCGATGGCCGCGTATCTCAAGGCCTCGGGGGCGCCCGAGGACTGGCGCGCCGCGCTTTTCACCTACAACCACTCGACCGCCTACGTAGACGCCGTCCTCGCCCTCAGCCGCCGCTACCTCGGATCGTAGGCGTCAGTTGAGACGGGCCTCCATGGCCCGCAGCTCGGCCCGCAGCAGGACACACAGCGACTCCTCGGCCGGAAGGGCCAGGCGCATGCGCGCGGCGTGGATGGCGGCGCTGACGTCGCCGCGGCGCTGGTACGTCGACACAAGGTTGTTGAGCATGCGCATGGCGATCTCGTGCGCGCCCCACGGACGCACGTCCCCCTTACTCGTCGCGAGCGCACCACCTCCGGCGAAGGGATCGAGGAGCACAGGGGGATCGGCGCCGAAGTGGCCGACGACGAAGTGCCCGGGCAGACCGACGCCGGCGAGCGGGATGCCCGCCCGGCGAGCGACCTCGACGTAGACGACCGAGAGCAGGATCGGGAGCCCGCGACGGTTGGCCAGCACCAAGTCGAGCATCGAGTTGTCGGGATGGTCGTAATTCTCCCGGTCGCCGGCAAACCCGTGGGTGCCCCCCAGGAGCCGCCCGCACGCTCGGGTCAGCGACTCTGGAGTCCCGCTCGTCCCATCCGCGTCGCGCGCTAGCTCCTCGCCGAGGGCGTCGAGGGTCGCGATCGCCGCGGCCGCGTCGACGTCGCGGAACTCGGCCCCGAGGGCGAGCGCCAGCACGTCGAGGCGCGCGTCCGCCGTCGCGGCCAGCTCGGCGAACGCGGGGAGATCGGGCATAGGGCCATTGTGTCGCGGCGCTCGCGCGCCGGCGCGTTCAGGAGTCCGCGAACGCCATCTGGGCGCGGCGGACGATCTCCTCCGATGTGAGGTCCTCGAGGCGCTGGCTTAGCATCCACTGCTGCCCGAACGGATCGCGCAGGCGCCCTCCGCGCTCGCCGTAGAAGTGGTCGGCCAAGGGGTAGATGACCTCGGCGCCTGCCTCGAGCGCGCGCTCCCAAACGGCGTCGACGTCCTCCCAGTAGGTGGACATGATCGAGGTGGCGAACCCGTCGAGTGAGTGGGGCGAGCGCGCCGGGCCGCCGTCTCCGGCGTCGTCGGTCAGGGCGATGACGCAGTCGCCGATCCGCACCTCGGCGTGGATGATCTCCCCGCCCGGTCCGGCGAAGCGCTCGCCGACCTCCTCGGCCCCGAAGGCCTGGCGATAGAACTCGATCGCCGCGGCCCCGTCGTTGACCACGAGCCGCGGTGTGACCCGGTGCAGGTGCTCGGGGATCGGGCTCGGCCGCGCGGCGGCGGCGCTGGCCTCGCCCTCGGCCTCGGCCAGTCCCGGCTGCTGGTAGATGCCGAGGACGTTCCCGGCCGGGTCGCGGAAGGTCGCGAACTGCTCCCGACTCGCTGGGTCGACGGGCACGACGATCTCGCCCCCGGCGCCGAGCACTCCTTCGACTGCCGCGGCGGCATCGGCGACCATGACGTAGACGAGCAAACCGGGCTCCGCCGACGGCGGGCGGTCGAGCACCCAGGTTCCGCTCACCTCGCCCACGGTGTCGTCGAAGGCCACCGAGCCGTCGTCACGCCGCCGGATGTGCCACCCGAAGGCCCGGCGGTAGAAGTCCACCGAGCGGTCGATGTCGGTGGCGGGGATCTCGAGGTAACAGATCTTGCCGGTGGCCAAGGTCGGCGGGTCGGAGGCGCTCATGATCGCTCCTTCTCGGGTTGGTTGGGTGTAATAATATACGCGTATACTAAGCCTTGGCGAGAAACGCGCCTGTGGGTTGCGTTTCTCGCCAGGCCTCCTCCCCCCCCCACCCGCCCCCCCCCCGCCCACCCCCCCCCCCCCCCCCCCCCCGGCACCCCCCCCCCCCCCCCCCCCCCGGGCCGGACGCCCCCTCCCCGCCCTCCCGACCCGCCCGGCCCTTCCGACCCTCCCGGCCCTCCCGGTCCTCCCGACCCGCCCGGCCCTCCCGGTCCTCGTCGCCCACGTTGTCACCTCACCCCTCACCCCCACGCGAGCACGGAATCGAGCAGCGCGCCGAGATCGGCGAGGTAGGTGTCCTGCCCGTGCGCCGCGCGCCACTTCCCCGCCGCGCGCGCCAGCGTCGGGTAGCGCTCGGGGTCGGGGGCGCCGCGCACCGCGCGCTGGACGCTCGGGCCCTGCTGGGAGCTCCCGGCGCGCACGAGCAGCGCCCCGAGCGTGAACTCCCAGACGATCCGGTAGGCGAGCACGGCCTGCTCGAGGGTCAGCCCGGCATCGAAGAAGGCCACGTGGATCTCCTCCACGGCCCACAGGACCGAGGGGGCCATAAGGCGGCGGCGGGCGAGGACCTCGGGCAGCCACGGGTGGGCGGCGAGCCCGTCGTAAAGGGTGCGCCACAGGGACAGCAGGCGTTCCCGCGGATCCGCCGCCAGGGGCGGATACTCGAGGCGCTGGGCGAGCCGATCCACAAGCGCCAGGAGCAGGTCGTCCTTGTCTCCCACATGACGGTAGAGCGCCATCGGCGATGCCCCCAGCGCCTCCGCCACCCCGCGAATGGTCACCGCCTCGACTCCCTTCGCGGTCAGGAGGGCATCGGCCGCGTCGAGCACCGCCTCCCGCGAGAGCCGGGCCGGGCGGCCGGGGCCGCGCGCGGCTGGTGCACTGTCGCTCACGCCTCCATTGTGATCGCCCCCGCGCGCATAATGTCGATCGTGTCCGACCACGTGCCGCTGCGAGAGGAGGACCTCGATCCCGACCCGGTGCGCCAGTTCGCCGCCTGGTTCGAGGACGCGTCGGACGGTGGCGTCGCTGCGCCCGAGGCGGCGGCGGTGGCCACCGCCTCGCCCGAGGGCGCCCCATCGGTGCGCATGGTGCTGGTCAAGGAGTACGGCGAGCGGGGGTTCGTGTTCTACACCGGCTACGAGAGCCGCAAGGGCCGCGAGCTCGCCGCCAATCCCCGTGCGGCGCTGCTCTTCTACTGGGCGCCGCTCGGACGCCAGGTGAGGATCGAGGGCCCCGTCGAGCGCACGAGCGCGGAGGAGACGGCGGCCTACGTCCGCACCCGCCCGGGCGCGAGCCAGCTCAGCGCGCTCGCCTCGCCGCAGAGCCAGAGGATCGAGAGCCGCGATGCGCTCGAGCGCCGGGTGGCCGAGTTCGCGGCCGCGCACGAGGGGGCCGATCCGCCGCTGCCCGAGGCGTGGGGCGGCTTTCGCCTCGCGCCCGCGAGCTTCGAGTTCTGGCAGAACCGCCGCGACCGCCTGCACGACCGGTTGCGCTACACGCGCAGGTGCGACGGTGGCTGGACCGTCGAGCGGCTGGCGCCATGAGCATCGAGGAGATGCTGAAGCAATTCGGCCTCGAGCCAGAGGACCTCGCGGCGTGGCGGGAGACCGGGCGCCCTGAGGACGAGTTCGAGGATTGGCTCACCGACCGCGTGGCGCGGCGGCCGACCGGGGCGCGGGCGCGGAGCGTCTACGGCGCCGACGATGTCCATGACTTTGCGCGCCGGGCCATTCTCGACGCCCTCGCGCTCGGGCCCGGCGACCGTCTGCTCGAGATCGGGTGCGGGGGCGGGCTGCTCCTGCGCGCGGCGCTGGAGCGCGGGGCGACGGCCACCGGGCTCGATCACAGCGAGGAGATGGTGCGCCTGGCGGGCGAGCGCGCGCCCGGCGCCACGGTCGTGCTCGGCAGCGCCGACCAGCTCCCATTCGCCGACCACGAGTTCACCGCCGGCGCGATGTCGATCGTCCTCATGTTCCTCCCCGATCCCGTGGCTGCGCTGGCCGAGTGCCACCGCGTCCTCGCCCCGGGCGCCCGCATCGCCGTCTACACACCGGCCCCCGAGCTCCGCGGCACGCCCGCCGTACCCGAGCTCCTCGCCGATCACATCCACCTCTACGACGACGGTGAGCTCGCCACCCTGGCCCGGCGGGCGGGGTTCGCCGGGGCCGCCGTCGCGAGCAAGGATGGCGGTCAGTTGCTCACCGCGACGACATGACGACGCGATTGGTCAGGCGCTCGACGAGCAGGCTGGTCCGACCGACGACCTCGCTCCAGCGTCGCAGGGCACTCCTCGGTCCACCTTCGGCAAGCGGCGGGCGGTCCTCGGACACGGCACGCTGCTGGGTGCCCGCGCGCAGGTGCTCGTCCGTCGTGACCCGGCCCCGGGCCATGAGCGCGACTGCCTCGTCGTCGCGGCCCGAGGCCTTGCCCGCCTGCACCCAGGCGAAGCGGAAGGCGAGGCCGCCGGCGAGATAAAGGAGGCTGGACAGGTTCTGGGCCGGGCGCCGAGCCCGCCGACGCGCGATCACGGGCAGCACGAGGCCGGCCCCGACCAGCCCCTTGGCGGAGCGGAACAGGCGCTGTGGCACCCCGTGCGAGAGGGCCTCGCCGGCGCGTCCGAGCCGCCGCTCGTTGACGGTCGAGAGGGTGAGCTCGGCGAGGATGGCGCCGGACTCGAGCCGTGCGAGCGCCACCTGGGTCGGGTGGCCCTCGGCCTGCCCGGCGGCGGCCAGGGTCAGGCGGGTGGCCGCGGCGCCGGTCGCGGTCGCGGTGGCGACGAACATGGGTCCGAGGAAGGCCCGGCTGCGAGCCCACACGGGCACCGCGGTGGTGGCCAGGAGCACGCCGGTGTAGGAACCGAGGTAGGAGCCGAGGAGCGCTTGGGCCGCCCCCAACCCCCGTCCCGCCCGGCGCGCGCCGAGGAGGTCGGCGGCTACGGCGCCCGCCCCCGCGGTGCTGAAGGCGACCAGGCACCAGGCGCCGACGTTCATGGGCGAGCGGGGCTTGAAGATGCGCAGCATGTTCAGGAAGCGACCCGGTCGCCCGAGATCGGCGATGAGGAGCGCGGGGGCGGGGAGGACGGCGGCGAGCGCCACCTTACGCGCGACCCGGGCCGAGACTTCGTCGCCGGCGATGTCGGCGCCGAGGGCCGCGAACGCAGCCCCCGAGGCCATACCACCGAACCAGAAGTACAGGGGCACCTCCCACGTCCACACGGGCGCGTGGATGACCGGCCCGAGCACGGGTCCGGGGGACGTCTGCGAACGCATCCGCCAATTGACCGCCGCAACCCGCTCGGAGTCGGGCGCGGGCTCGGCGTAACGCGTGTCGGAGCCGAAGAGGTAGGACCAGGCGGCGTCGCCCCACCCGGGCCGGGCCAGGGCGACTCTTCCGCCCTCGACGGCACGCCGCCACGAACCCGGCTCGCCGCGCGTGCCGAGGGCCGGCGTCATGTCGCGAGCCGGCCGCTGCTCGCTCATCGCGTCCCCCTCCGCGCCGTCGCGAAGAGCACCGCGGCCGCGGTCGCGGCCAGGAGTCCAGCGCCGACGGCGGCCGCGGTGGCGGCGACCAGATTCTCCTGGATCGGCGAGTCGGCCTCGGCGGGCAGGCCGAAGCGCTCAGGCGCCTCGGTGAGCAGGAAGAAGGCTCCGAGCCCTCCCGCCAGCTCGTGCTCGGGGTCGTCCCCGGCGCCGTAAAGATAGGCGCCTTCGATGCCCCGCCCGTGGAGCTCGGACACGCGCCGCTCGGCCTGGGTCACGAGCTCCTCGTAGGGCCCGAACTGGATCGAGTCGGTGGGGCACGCCTTGGCGCACGCGGGCTCGAGCCCGTCCTCGAGCCGGTCGTAACACAGCGTGCACTTGGCCGCGCGCCCGTCGATGGGGTCACGGTCGACGACGCCGAACGGGCACGCGGGGACGCAGTAGCCGCAACCGTTGCAGACGTCGGCCTGGAGGACGACGGTCTCATACTCGGTGCGGATGAGCGCACCGGTTGGGCACGCGTCGAGGCACCCGGCGTTGGTGCAGTGCTTGCACACGTCGGACATGAACGCCCACTTGCTGCCGACGTCCTCGGCCATGGCAACCAGGTCGGGGAGCTCGCCGTTGCCGGCGGCCGGGATCGCGGGGAGCGCCGTCAGCGCCTCGTTCCGGAGAAGCGGGGAGGGCTCGAGGAGCTCCACGAAGCGCACGTGGCGCCAGGTCGAGGCCGACAGGTCCCCGGTGTGGTCGTAGGAACTCCGGGGCTTGAATTGCGAGCCGTCGGCAGGGAGGTCGTTCCACTGCTTGCACGCGACCTCGCATGCCTTGCAGCCGATGCATGTGGTGGTGTCGGTGAAGAAGCCCATCCGCCGCGCCCCGCCGCGGTGGATGGCCAGCTCGGTGGGGACGGCCGTGGTGGCGCTCATGGCGCTGGTTCCTTCGGTTCCTCGGCGCCGCGGTCGTCCTCGTTCGGGGCCACGTGCGTGTTCGAGGTGACTCCCTTGAGCCGCTCGGTCGAGGGCCGCGTGCGCCGGCCGGCGCGCACGTCGCAGGTGAAGGCCTTGGACTCCTGGATCGAGACGTTGGGGTCGCCCGAGAGGGCGCCGAGGTCGTTGGTCGAGTCGCCGGGGTACCCGCCGGCATAGCCCCAGTGCCAGGGCAGCGCCACCTGGTGCACGGGCCTGCCGTCGACCTTGAGCGGGCGCATCCGCTCGGTGACCAGAGCGCGCGCCTCGATCTCCGCCCGGTCGGTGACGATGGTCATCCAGCCGCCGTCCTCGATGCCGCGCGCGCGGGCGAGCACAGGGTCGATCTCGGCGAACATCTCGGGCTGGAGCTCGCCGAGCCACGGAAGGGTGCGGCTCATCCCGCCCGCAGTGTGGTGCTCGGTGAGCCGGAAGGTGGTGGCGACGAGGGGATAGCGTGGGTCGCCGGTGGCGTGGAGCGGGTTCTCGGGGCGCCGCCAGCGGATCCCGGCGGGATCGGCGCCCAGGTCGGGATAGAGGAGATTGCGGACCGGAGACTCGATCGGCTCGTAGTGGGTGGGGAGCGGTCCGTCAAGGAGCCCGCTCGGGGAGTAGAGCCAGCCGCGGCCGTCGGCCATCATGATGAAGGGGTCGTCGCCGTTGATCGCATCCATGCCCTCGGCCTCGTCGGTGGCGCGGTAGTCGGGGCGCTTGTCGACCGGAAAGTCGGGCACGTCGTAGCCGGTCCAGCGCGCCTCCTCCTCGTCCCACCACACGTATTTCTTGCGCTCGCTCCAGGGGCGCCCCTGCGGGTCGGCGGAGGCCCGGTTGTAGAGGACGCGGCGGTTGGCCGGCCACGCCCATGCCCACTCGAGCGAGACGTGACCGCCGGGTGCGCGAAGGTCACCGGGGTCCCGACGCCGGGCCTGGTTGACGCCGTCAGCGAAGATCCCCGCGTAGATCCAGCAGCCGCAGGCGGTCGAGCCGTCGGCCGCGAGCTCGGCGAAGCCGGACACCGGGCGCCCCGTCGCGACCTCGTAGCCGTTGATCTCCTTGAGCACGGCCTCGACGTCGGGCTCGCGGAGATCGCCCAGCTCGGGATAGTCCCAGCGCAGATTGACGATCGGCCAGTCGCGCTTTCGCTCCGAGCCGGCGTAGTGCGCCTTGACTCGCTTGGCCAGGTGGTGCATGAACCACAGCTCAGAGCGCGCGTCGCCGGGGGGCTCGAGCGCCTTATCGCGAAACTGGACCAGGCGCTGGGTGTTGGTAAAGCACCCCGCCTTCTCGACGTGCGAGGCCGCGGGCATGAGGAAGACCTCGGTCTGGATGTCCTGCGGGCGCAGCTCGCCCGACTGCACCTCGGGCGAGTCGCGCCAGAAGGTCGCGGTCTCGACCTGGGCGAGGTCCCGGACCACAAGCCACTTGAGCTTCGCCAGCGCCCGGCGCTGGAGACCGGCGTGCTGCGAGCCAACGGCCGGGTTCTGCCCCATCACGAAGAAGCCCTCGACGCCGCCGTCGAGCATCCGCATCGTGGTGGCGAAGTGCGAGTGGTTACCGCTGATGCGGGGGAGCGCTTCGAAGCCGTAGCCGTTCTCGGCCGTGGCGGCGTCACCGAACCACGCTTTCAGGAGCGAGACGATGTACTTGTCGAAGTTCGACCACCAGCCCCGCTCGGCCCCGCCCGTGTCGATGTAGGTCTCGAGGTCGACCTCGCCCTCGGCCGCGCGCGGCATGTGCAGGTAGCCGGGGAGGAGGTCGTAGAGGGACGGTATGTCGGTCGAGCCCTGGATCGAGGCGTGGCCGCGCAGCGCCATGATCCCGCCCCCGGGGCGGCCGATGTTGCCGAGCAGGAGCTGGAGGATCGAGGCGGTGCGGATCATCTGCACGCCGGCGGTGTGCTGCGTCCAGCCGACCGCGTAGCAGAACGCGGTCGTGCGCTCGCGTCCCGAGTTCGCGACCAGGGCCTGGGCCACGGCGGAGAAGTCCTCGGCCGAGATGCCGCAGATCTCCTGCACCATCTCCGGGGTGTAGCGGCCGAAGTGGCGGCGGAGGATCTGGAACACGCAGCGCGGATGCTCGAGCGTGTCGTCGCGGTGGATGTGTCCGCCGTGCATTCCCGCGCCGGTCGTCTCCTCGAAGGCCTGCGAGGAGTGTTCGCGCACGCCCGCGGCGGAGGCCATCTCGCCGCCCTCGTACATCCAGCTCGAGCGGTCGTACATCCCGGTCTCGGGGTCGAAGCCCGAGAACACGCCGGCGAGGTCCTCGGTGTCCTTGAAGTCCTCGTTGATGATCGTGGACGCGTTCGTGTAGTGGAGAACGTAGTCGCGGAAGTACGACTCGGTCTCGATCACGTACCGGATCAACCCGCCGAGGAAAGCGATGTCGCTCCCCGCGCGGATGTGCACGTGGTGGTCGGCGATCTCGCTCGTGCGTGAGAAGCGCGGATCGACGTTGATGATCCGCGCCCCTCGCTCCTTGGCCTTCATCACCCAGCGAAAACCGACCGGGTGAGCCTCGGCCATCGAGGAGCCCTCGATGAGCACGCAGTCGGCGTTCTGGAGATCCTGGAGGAATCCGGTGGCACCGCCCCGCCCGAACGTGGTCCCCAGACCGGGGACCGTCGAGCTGTGTCATATACGGGCCTGGTTCTCGATCTGGACCGCCCCCATCGCGGTGCAGAGCTTCTTGATCAGGTAGTTCTCCTCGTTGTCGAGCGTCGCCCCGCCGAGGTGGGCGAAAGCCAGGGTGCGGTCGACCCGCCAGCCGTGGTGGTCGACGTCCTGCCACCCCGCCTCGCGCGCGGCGATCACGCGCTCGGCGATCATGTCCATCGCCCGTTCTAGGTCGAGGTCGACGAACTCGGTCGCGCCCGGAGCCCGGTAGCGCACCTTGGTCAGGCGGCCCGGCTGCTGGACGAGCTGGCGTGAGGCGGACCCCTTCGGGCACAGCGTGCCCTGGTTGATCGGCGAGCGGGGGTTGCCCTCGATGTCGACGAGCTCTCCCCCGCGCGTGTAGACAACCTGCCCGCAGCCCACGGCGCAGTAGGGACAGACCGATTCGGTCACCTTGAGTCCGGCGATCCGCGCGCCCGCTCGCTTGGTCCGCGCCGACACGGCGGCGGGCCCGAGCCCCCAGTCCATGGCTCGCCCGACGAGCGGGAGCCGGCGCAGGCTCTCGAAGCTCGCGGGCCGAGAGCCGGGACGCGTGGGCGGCGTGGGGGTCATGGCGGCGGAATCCTTCCCTCTAACCTAGGTCGTCGCACCGTTGCCGCCAGGGGCTGCTTAGCCTCGGCCGGTTCCCGCCGGGAGCGTCGTTGTCGCCGTGATCAGCACCCGCACGGGGGCGGTGCCCGCCCGGTTGGCGTTCTTCACCCGGGCCGAGTACTGCGAGTCGCCGAGCGTGCTGCCCTGGGAGGTGATGTGGACCTTGTCCAGCGCCGGCGCGCTCCCCCGCTCGGAGGCCGAGGGGCCGAGAATCCGCACCCTCCCCGCGTACGTCGCGCCGCCGAACTCGAGCGCGTCCGGATAGGCCACCGAGAACTCCTTAGTCCTGCCGGCGGCGAGCTTGAAGGTCGAGGTGTGGTGCAGGGTCTTGCCGCCAGCCGCCGCAAGGGCGATGCCGGCCGCCAGGGTCAGGAGCGAAACGGTGAGCGCCACGATGCGCACGGCGGCCAGCCTACACCGGGGGCGACGGGGCCGGGGCGGTTTCGCCGGCCGGCCGGGGCCTGCGCCGCGAGGGCGTCATACGCCCGCGGCGCTGTAGCCGCCGAACGCGCTGCCCACGAAGGTCACGAACGAGCCGGTCGACGGCCGCGAGCGCGAGAACTGGCTCAGCGTGTTGCCCAGCAGCCCGATCGCGATCGTCGCGGCGATCACCGTCAACGGCGCCGCGATCCCAGCGGCGGTCACGATCGTCGCAAAGGCGAAGTAGAAACTCATCGCGGGCGCCATGTCGGCCAGCGTCGCGGCCGTGATGTCGACATCGTTGAGCACCCCTCGAGCCAGGCACCAGCTGGTCTCCCACCACGACAACCCGCGCCTAAACCCGATCCGCTCATCCTCGACGGCGGGGCGCAGATCCCGTGTGAGACGCCTTCGCCGCATCCGGTCCGGCCACGCGGCGACACCCTTGTCACGTCGAATGCTGGTCGAGGGGTTTAGGAGTGCCGGCCTGATCCCGATGAGGACTGGGAGATGG